>WBZP01000842.1_pt1 | contig 40161 bp, 54 predicted proteins | sample 5204301 | NCBI WGS metagenome assembly WBZP01 (sample SAMN12412401, study PRJNA552823) | activated sludge metagenome | isolation source: activated sludge from nitrification reactor of wastewater treatment plant... | place: USA: Pennsylvania | collected 2017
GGGTGTCCCAGTCCTTTTTGTCTTCTTCGATAAACAGGCTTGAGCCGTCAATAAATGGGCGAATCTTCACCTCAGAGTGAGCGTTGAAGTCGTCGGCTGCGGCTTTTAATTGGTCTTCGGTAGGCATAGTTGTTTTTCCTTCCTTATTTAATTTACAGGTAAACTATTTTCTGGGGTTGTTTTTTCGTCAGACCCCTCGGAGTTATTTTCAGATTCAGCCTCGGCATCTTCTGAAACGTCAACCGTTGGAACTGGTACTTCTTCGATTTCAAAATCAGGGTCGATACCCTTGTCTTTGCACTGCTCGCGAGCGAACTCTTCGGCAGCGGCACGGTCGTCGAAAGACTCGACGAATTGCTCGGTATGCACACGAGCTGTTTGGAATAAGTTGATTTTGAAAACTGGCTTGGCTGGAGGGGCTTGCTCAACACCTGGAGTCGGCACGGGTGCGTCCTGCCCTTCAAAGGTTTCGGTTGCTGTGTCGGGTTGTTTGTCTTCTTGCATATACGTCCTTCAACTATTTTATAGTTTAATTATATCACTGTTTTATTTCTGCGCTACAATTACGTTCTGCAAAAGTTTTGTTGACGAATGCCTGCAAGTCATTTGCCCTAGCAGTCTGCTCGTCGGTGCGCGGCTGAATAGGGGTCAGCTTTATGACGTATGCCCATAGCTCGCGCTGATTCTTCCGCGAATCGTTAGCGGTTTCACAGTTCCGAATGAGTGCAGTTTTATTCGTTTCGGCAAGGTTCGCCAACTCGTGAGTGCGAAGCGTGATAAATCCAAAACCAATAGTCAGAAGCACATCAAACGCCACCGTGAAGGCGAGGATTAACACCTGTCGGCGTTGTCGTTTGTCGGCTTGAGCTAGTGCCTCAACTTGAACGTCGATAGGATTGCGCTCCAGCTCGTCATTTAATGCTTGGTTTCGGTCGTCTAAACTCATGATGGTATGTCCCTCTTTAGAGCCAGCAACCGCTGGTTCTCTGCTCTTAATTCTTTAATGATGCGTTGCAGCTCTTCAATCTTGCTATCTTGGAGAACCGAGCTTGTCTTGAGGTCTGCCAGCTGCGACATCACCGTAGTGAGTTGGTCGTTGACTTCTTCGAGTCGAGCTTCTAGTTTTTCGGCGCGTTCTTTGTATTCGGCGCGGAGTTTGTTGCTTTCAGCCCACAATTCCGCAGCTTGCGACGTATCTATACTACCAGATGTGTTGCGACGCGCAACGAAGTAAGTCACACTGCCGCTAACTACAGCAGTGACGACCACTCCTGCGAAGACTAGAACTGGGGTAATCCACTCTGGCATATTCCCCCCTTTACCCTGTGTACGCCAAGTCTGCGTAGATTATGCCCTCGTGCGCTGGGTTGCCGACTGTGCCGAAGAGGAACAAGTTGCCAGCCGAAACCGACACGTTTGCCTGCTCCAACATATAGAATATGGTCGGAGCTGAGAGCGACACTGGGAGCTCTTTATTCAATGTACTTGCCTGGAACACCTGAGCGTTACCACCACCTTGACCACTGATGAACTCAAGGTATGGGTCTTGCACGGTGCTGTTTGATGGTGACAGCGCGACAATTTCGTCAGTTCGACCAGCCACCGACCTGTCCATACCAGAACAGATGTTGTAGCCGAGCTTCCATTCACCAGTAGGCACTTGAAGCTGAAACTGACCGACGTTATACCAAACACCAACAGATGGTGAGGCTAGAATGTACTGGCTTCGGTTGAGCAGCCTGATACGCCACTTGCGCTTTGCCGATGGGAAGCCGAACGGCGTGCCAGCGTTTGAATACTGGATTGTGCCGAGTGCTGCGTTTGGTAAGTGTCCATCAGTACCACCGAGCAGTGTTACAGGGGTAACACCAGCGGCAAATGCACCGACTTTAGCGACATAAAAGTATTCAGTTGCATTGGCGTAAGCACTGTCAAGACCACTCATAAGCTGAGTAGCGACCGCGCCACCAGCACCCGTCATGTTGTTGGCGTTGGCAGTTTTGTCGTTGAAGTTACCGTTACCCTGCCACAGCCCAACAAGGTTAGCTTCGCTACCAGTGAGCGCAACGTCCATGTTGTCGCGGATTTGAGTCTGGGTGCGAACGACAGACCAGAGGCGAACCTCGCCAAGGTAGCCGTCGAGGTATGTACCAGCTGGGGTAGGTGCTGCGCCGATTCGAATGTCGCCAGCTGTTTGAGTGAGCACTGTTGAGGCTGAAGCGTAAGACTGGAACGGTACAGATACACCGTTGATGTACATAACCACTGTCTTTGTAGCGACAGTAACCGTGACAGCGATGTGGTTGTGCTGCTTGAGAGGGATTGAGGCGTAAGAACCATAAGAACTAACCGCACCGCCTGAGCTCCAAAATACCTGGAGTCCGCCGTTTGCGTGCAGCTGGAAGCCCCAACCGTTGGTGGCATCGTATCGAGCCAGAACAACACCAGAGTTACCGCCGTTCGGGTAGCTGTTGAGGTACACCTCGGCTTCAATCGTGAAGGCAGTGGTGAAAGTTATGCCTGTTGGGGTAGCTTTTGCGGCGTACTGAGATGATGCAGCAGAGAAAGCCATCTCCATAGTAGGAGGAGCGACTGAGCGAGGCACGAGCAACTTCATACCCTTGGCAAGGACACTTGTCACGTCACCGTTGAAGGTGGCATTGAACTCGCCATTGCCGACGTTTGAAACGTAGGTCAAAGCCTGAGCCATAATGTTCCAGCCGACGCTTGGGGTGTTTACGATACCCAAAGCGAGCTGTACAGCTGAGGTTTTCAGCGTACCGTCATCGTTGAGTGAGGTGCGAATGCCGTCAATCAGGCTGTTTTCCCAGGCTGAGGTTGGAATACACTCAATGAAGTCGCCGACAGCATTACCGATGTCGTCAACGTAGCCTGGCTGAATGGTCAGGTTGGTCAAAGTGTTCGCGCCAGTGTTGACGAGAGCTTTCCAGCTGCGGAGTTGCGTAATAGAAACCGCCCCTGTTAGTGGGTCGGTAGTTTTCTTATAAGTAACGACAAAAACTGGTGTGTCGGTCGAGTATTTGCTGAGGTCATTTGCCTCAAGCACGAGCACACCAGCTAGGCGAGCAGTCTTTACAGTCGTGGCAATCGCTACGTCTGTTGGAATGCTCGCCCTACCAAATTTGTCGGTGATGAGTGGCATAGTGGTTAAACCCCCAGCCCAAGTTCGCCTTCAGTTTTCTTTTTGATGCCGAGGTCTTTGTCGTTGACAGCGATTGCCTTGATTGCAAGGTTGCCTGCGCCAGTACCGTCAGTCGCACCCACTGGGACTACGCCACCAGTGACACCAGAACCGTCACCCTGGTCGAGAGCGGTGGTGTATTTAGCAATATCTTGGGTGTAGTCAGCGAGGTCAGGAGTTGCCATTGCACGAGTTTCGCCAGTGTAGCTTGGGTTCAGGAAGGCTGCACCAGAAATCATATCATTCAGGCTATTGGCTTCATTCATGACACCAGCACGCTCGTTGGTCTTGTCAGCAGCGTTGTAAACGTCAGCCTTTTTATAGAGAGCGTCTTGTTTGGCTTTGAGGTAGGCGCGGTTTGCTTCGCCTTCATCGTAACCATACTGGTCGTTGATTTTGGCTTCGTCGTTGGCTTCACCAGCAGTGTAATCATTCCAAGCAGAGTCAAGACCCTGGTTGTTTTGAGCCTGTGTAGCGTTCGCCTTACGATTACTCATGTTGGCAGCGTCAAGGATTTGGCGAGTCAATGCGCGACCACCACCCAAACCAAGCGTGCTGAGTGAGCTCACGAGGTTTTCAAGCGTCGAAGTAGTGTTGAGGTCGGTATCGGTCTTTGCGCCGCTGAAATCTTGAAGAGTAGCCAGCTTTTTACCGCTGTACTTGTCCTCTTCGCGCTTCTTTTCGTCCTGCTTTTCACGGAGGCTAGTGTCGCGCTTGATGGCGGCTTTTTGAATGCCCTGGTCTTTGATAGAACCGAGCGAGTTAATCAGGGAGTCAAGGCTTTGCAGCTGTGCAGTGTCAAGCACTTTAGGTGCAGCGGCAGTAGTGCTCGCGCCGAGCACACCAGTGTTGCTCTTCGTACCCGTTACTGGGTCGGCAATTTCTTTTGCGCCGTTGAGCACCAAGTTCCAGGACTGAGCCTGCTGAGGTGTGCCCATGTTGCTGACTTTGCCAGTCTGACCATCTTTGTACCAGATGTTGCCGTCTTGACCCTGCCAAAAAATGTCGCCGTCACGAGAGCCAGCTGGTGCGCTGCCCATTGTGAGCGTCCCTTGTGGTTGTGCTGTTCCTACGGTAAGTGCCATTTTTATTCTCCCTGTTTGTTTTGTTCTATTTTATAGTTTGATTGTATCACACGCTAAATTTTTATCACACCCTTTTGGCTCAAAAATTCTATGCCCACTCCGATGTAGGTGTACAGCATACTCAGGTGGCTCAATTCATAGTAGGTGTCTTTGGTATTCGAGCGAACCGAGAAGCTGATGTAGGCGGCATTTTTCCGAACCTTTTGGCTCACCTTTTTGTCCGACGGGTTGATGAAGTTCAAGAGGTCAGCTAGTGATTCGTTCCAGCTGCGGTTGTCCCATGCGCCGCGAACACGACCACCGACACTAGGCGTGGCACGAATAGCGTCCCAGCCACTCAAACTGGTGACAGTCGAGCTGTTGAAGTATGCCGTAGCGGTCTTGATGATGTCGCCATTCTTGCTGTGAATGTTGACCACCAAATCAGCCTGTCCGACGGCTTGGTCGAATTGCCAGATGTTCTTGAGTAGGTGCACCCACTCGAGCTTGTCTTCTTTGGCAAACGGAATCAGACCAGATTCGATGTAAGCCTCGAACACACCGCTGGCATCGCTGTGGGTGTGCGAACCCTTCGAGTAGCGCAGCAGCTTGTTACCCTGGCGAATGAAGAGGCTCGGGCTCTCGCTCTTGGTCGCTGACCAGCGGAAAATACAGTCAGACTGAATACGCCAGATTGACCAAATGCCACCGTGCAAGATGTCGTACACCCAGATTTCGTTGTTGGTCTGTGAACCATAAGCAATTGACCAAACAAGGCACTGGTCGAAGTAGGCAGAGTAAGTTTTGCTCAGGTTCGACTGGGCGAGGTTAATAACGCGGTCACGGATTGCCGAGCTGATGATGTCGGTGCTCTGAATACCAGCGACATTTGGCTTCACACCAGTTGATTTGAAGCCGTCAGCCGACAGGTAGTAAGCATTGTTGTTGGCACGAATAACAGAGAACGGTGCGTCAGTTCCGTCGTCACCCTCTCGCTTCTTGAACTGGTATGTGCCAGTGCTGAAGGTCTGACCGTTGACCGTGATGCTGTTGGTCGTGGCATACACGTCCCAAATTGCACCCTGTCCAGCTTGGGTTCGGGTGAGCAGGTTGATACAGGTTGTGCCAGCGTTGTCGCGACCGAGTGTGATTGCCTGTGGCTGCTCGATGCTATTGCTGCTGATGGTGTAGGAGTCAGAGCCGTTGGCAGAGCCGAAGTAAAGCTCATTGCCGATGTCACCACCCCAGTACACGATGCCTGTCGAGCTGTTGATTGCCCAGAGGCGACCAGAAATGTTCTTGAAGTAGTTGGCTAAAATGCCCTGAGTAGTGTTCTCGATTGGAGCGGATTGCAGCAGCGTTTGACCACCGTTGTCGGTGTACTGCTTCTGAGCAACTGGCAAACCATTAACGATTTGCAGATACTCCCCGTCAGTCGGCGCACCTGTGCCTGTCGAAACGGCAGCGATAGCGATGCCCCATGTCTGAGCGTTCGGGTCGAGAGCAATAGGCGTAGTGTCGATAACCACAGACTTTGTGCCGCCCCAGGTATCGCGAATGGTCGAGCTAGAAACCTTGACGAACGGATTCATCTTTGTCGAGCCGCCGATACCAGTGTAAAAAACGCGGTAATAGTAGTCGATAGCGTTCGTACCAGAGAAGCCAACAGGGGTAGCAGTAGCGGCGACGGTAGGGTCAAGTACTTTGACGAGTCGCTTCACGGTATTGGTAGCAATGTCGTAATAGGTGAATGGGTCGATGCCGTTGCCCACGACAACCACGCCTGCAATCTGGTCGATAGAAACTACAGCCGTTTTGTCGAAGGTTGGCGTGACAAATTTCGTCCAACCAGTGAGGTCAGATTTGAGCACAAAAATCCATGCGCTCGTACCATCAGTGAAGACGTTGAGCAGCCCTTCAGTTTTGTCGGCACGCTTGAACGGAAAGTCACAGCCGAGCGGTGTCAAACCAGCTGGCAGGTCAGGAATGCTGCTGGCGATAAACGAACCGCGAGGTCGCACGATAGCATCGTAATCGAAGATGACATTGTAGGCGGTCTTGAGCGCGTCCTCTTGTTCGCGGCTTTTGCTGAAATAGGAAATCTGCCCACGCTTCCAGTTGTCGAGGGATTTTACTTGGATTTCGTCATCAGTCTTGTTTGCCATGTTACAAGTCCTGAATCGTCATTACGTTCATAACATCAGCCCAGGTACGCCCAACAGTCGAGTTGAGCTTCTTGACCATGAGTGCCTGGGTACGGCGGTTATTCTCGCGCATCTCCTTCATAAATATTGCGGCTTCTTTATAGAATTTGTCGGCGTTCCGAGCAATGAAAGGCACTGGCGAACTGTCACAAATGAAGGCTGCCATCGAAGCTACCAGCCAAGGCACGCTGTCGATGACGACGTTCTGGTTGCCAGCGGTGTATGGTGTCGGGTCTGCATAGATAGGCACGCGAATTGTTGCGCCCACGATTTTCGACTCGGTAGCTTTGAGGTATAGGCTGTTGCCAGCGACCATACACACCTGAGTGTTGGTGGTTGACTGGAACATCGCAGCATCGACAATCTTGTATTTGGCAACGACTGCGCCGCCCAGGTCGAAGTACACATAGTCGAATGGCGAGTTGCCGATAGTAAGCCCGTTGATACCAGTGATAGGGTATGCCAGTGTGTTATTTACAACAGTACCCACGTTGAATGCTGGGTTGAAGAAGATTTGCCATTTGACGTATGGCGTGTGAGCCAAATTGTCCATGACCTGATTCAGGACGTTGAGGTACGTCTTGAAATCGTCGCTGGCTTCGACAGCAACAGATTCATCATACTCACCGTTCACCTTCGTGTAGGCTTTTTTGATTACTTCGACTACGGTGGTAGCTGCCATTACTTTTTCCCTCTCAATTCGATTTTGATTTTTTCGAGTATCTCAACTAGGTCGGCGGCAACGTCGAGCTGGTGGTCGGCAGAAACTTTTGCTGCCTTCGCCATTTTGCGTACTTCGGTTGTCTTACTATATTTTACAATATATTTGTCGAGAACCCTGATGACTTTTTGAGTTTCAGTGACAGCCTTGGCTGCCTCTGCTTCGGCTTTCTGCTTGGCAAGCCCGACGGCATGAGCACGAGCGAACTCTTCACTCGAGCCGTACTCTTCAACACCGCCCACAATTACTGGAGCGGTTGGGGTTGCGTCCACCTCTGGCAATGGTGCTGGTTGTTTTTCTGGTTCAGCCATTACTGTGCCCCTCCTGCGGCTGCATCAGTGACAGCTGCGTTAGAATCCTGCGTATCTGGTTGACCGACATCAGCGGCGGTCAAGTCGATGCCGTACTTGGCGGCAGCCTGAATTTTACCAGCTGGTGGCAGGTCTTTGAATGCGATGTTCACGGTCGGGGCTTTTACCTCGTCCATCTTTTGGCTCTTCTGTTTCGATTCCTGAGCAGCTTGGTCGGCAGCAGCCTTTTCGTCCTGTTGGACTTCAGCGAGTGCCTTCTGCATTGTTGCAGAAATCTTGGCACTGTTTTCAAGGTTCGAGCTCTTGGTCATTTCCTCCATCAGTAGTGGCATCACAGAACGCATAACCTTTGCCATGCTTGGGTCGGACTTGGCAGCTTCAAAGAAGCCAGTCATGAAGGTGTTGAGCCGCTTGAGGTCGTCTTCCTTCGCCATGTCGCGAGTCGATTCGAAGTTGACGCTGATATTTACGCCGCGTACATCGGTGAGGTCGAGCTTGACTTGGTTCTGGTCGTTGATGAATTTGGCAGCCTCTTCTGGGGTGTCAAAGGTTTCGCGCACAAGGTTTGCATACTCGTCGTCGAGCGTAACCATCGGCACGGCGTTGTTGAGCTCGGCAATGTGCTGAACTTCGGCGAGATAGATGTTGATTTTGTTTTCCATCACCATCTCGAAGTAGGTTTCATAATTCTTGCGGTAGTAGTTATTCTCGATGTCAGCCTTGTTGTCCTGGCTGTTTACGCCTGCCTGGGTCTTCGACTGGTTAGGGTCGCCAGAGCCAGCAGGAAGCACCTCATTTGAGCTTGGCAGAGATTTGAGCAGCACACCCATGAGCAGGTTGTACAGATTCGGGAAGTTCTGCAAAGTGGTGGTGTCGATTGGCAGCAGGTCAACTTTGCCGTCCTCGTCGTTGAGGTACATAGTGTTGCCCTTGGTCAGGTTGAAGGTGTCTTCGTTGAGCGAAATACCTTTCACCGTCTTGGCTGGGTCGGTGTTGTAGTCACTGGTGTACACGAAGTTGCGGAGCAATGAAGTCAGAGCGAGCTGGACTCCATAACCCATGTCGATAAGCGAGCGACCCATGATTGAGCTGCCATCGTAATCAGAATAAAGACCAACGATGCGGCGGCGGTGTGACAGGTTAGGCACGACGCGGAGAATCGTTGCAGAGCCATAGTGCCAGTCAACAATCCAGTTGTCATCGACGTACTTGAAGAGCTCAAACATATGGTCAGGCAGCCCGTCCATAGCAGCTTTGGTGTTGGTGTAGGTTCGTTTGCCCGAGCCCTGACCTTCGCCCATATCGAGGACGGATTGCAGACCCCCCTTGTTCCACATACCACCAACTTCGTCGTCACCACCGTCACGGAGCTTGATAATATCAGCTTCGGTCTTGAGATTGCGGAATTGGTTGAAGTTGTTGCTGTTGAGGTTCATTGACCAGGCTTCAGGGTACAGGTCGCCCCAGTAAATAGGCACTTCACCGACAGTAAATTCACCGTTGTCATTCTCGAATGGCAGGTACACACCACAAGCACCAAAAGTGGCGGCAGAGCGGAGCTCAATCCACTGCTTTTGCAGCAAACCATAACCCTTGGACGAGCCAGAGCGGAGCAGGATTTTCACAGCAATAAACTCATAAACAAGGTCTTCAGCCTTGCTTCGAGTGTGAGCATCAGTTACGAATGTCGGCAGTTTTTGAATGACGTTCTTCGGCATTTTCTCGAGGTAACTAGCGAGCGTGTTGTCCACGAGCTCGTTGTATTCCATCTGCCCGTTCGAGCTGGTGATTGGCTTGCGGTAAAAAATCTTCTCGTTGCGCTCGGCAAAGCCGTTCGTCACTCTGTCCATGAACTCCTGCGAAGCGTCGAGCTTGTCCACCAAATCTTGGGCTGTAAAATTGAAGCCCTCGGGGACTTGGTACTCTGGGTATTCGACGATTGCGTTGTTTTCAGTTTCCATGTTTATTTTTTCCTCTTCTTACGCTCATTTTACCACATTAAAAGCTTCTATCAGAGTAGTTTTGCGAGCGGTCTTTCTTGATTTCGTTTCCAAGCGTAACCTTCGCCTTGAATGGAGTGAATTTCGGCGTATTAACGGTGGCTAGTTGGCGACGACCGACAGGTGTCCACTTCAAGCCCTCCATACCATCGAAGTTCGCGCCAGAGTTAGCGGAGCGACCAGTGCCGCGACCCCAAGGAGTGAAGCCCTTGCTGTCGTCTGGGTAGTTGGCGGCAGGAGTCGCACCCTTGCTGCCGAGCAATGCGTTGAGCGAGTTCCACAGGTAGGTTTGACCAGATTTAGTCGCACCCAAGCCATCGGCGTTGAAGAATCCAGTCTGGTCGAGCTCGTCAAACAGACTGAGCATTTTTTGGTAGTTCTTCGAGCTGCTCAAAATATCGACGTACTCTGCGCCAGTCTTGGCTTTTTCAGCCTGGTACTGGTCGTAAGTGATGGTCTTTGCCTTGAGCTGGTTGTACAGCGCAGTGTCTTGGTCGGAAATCTCTTTGATGCGGTTGCGCTGGTCTTCGGGCAGGTCGGTTTGAGCGATAGCATTTTTAATCGACTGCATCGAGATTGGCAGGCGTGAGTTCTTCGAGCCGTCTTTGTTGGGCACGGAAACATCTGAATACAAATTTTTTCCATCGAGGGTCAGTAGTTCGTCGCCAGTATCACCAAAGAAGCCGTCACGCATTTGCTGTGATAGGTTGGCGATTTTGCCATTCTTCTCAAGCTTTTTAGCGTTGTCAGGCTTGCCACCGTCTGCAACATCAAGGAAGGTAATCGAGTCTTGAACCGATTTGAAGTTGTTGTTTTTGCCCGTGTCGTAGGTGTTGAACATATCTTGAGTGTTCTCGCCGAGCCCGTTTTCACGACCGTAATTTACGAGGTCAGTGACACGCTGGTTGAACTCAGCAGTCGAAGCATCGTTGATGTGCTTGTTAGTAACGACACCTTGGTTATCGACAGTTCGAACCCGACCAGCGTTGTCGCGGCTGTCCTTCAAACCATTATAGAAATCGGCATCGTAGTTTTTGTGAATCGCGTTCTGCAACCAAGTACCGAAGTTTTTGTCATACACAGTTTTGGCGTTCAAACTGTTGCCTTCTTTGCCAGCAACGTATGCCTGGACACCGTTGTTGCTACCAGGTACGAACGATTTGATGGTCTGCACAGCGTAATTCTTGGCAGCATAACCCTTGTCGCCACTGTCGTTTCCAGCACCCATAGCAGAGTCAACTGCGCCTGTGGTCTGGTTGAATTGGTCGATGTATGGCAGTGAGCCAGTAATCATGCCAGCGTAGTAGCCTGCGTCGCGCTGCTTGCCCTGAGCAATGTCGCTTGCCATGCGGTAGGCAGTACCAGCCATCGCAATAGGCAGTTCAAGAGAGGTCGAGCGAACAGGCACATAATTGTCAGTGCCAGGAATGTGCAGCGACCAGCCCTTCGGCTTGTCCACTTCGTCACCGTCGTTGTACACCAATGTGCCAGAGCTTGCGAGTGCAGCTGCACCACCCATGATTCCGTAATCGACGAGCTTGCTTTTAATCAGGTTGATGGAGTTGCCAACTTTGCCAGTCTGGTCGGCTTTAATTTCGTCGAGCAAGCTCTTGGCGAAGGGGTTGAGGTCTTGCTGGAATGCGTTTTTGGTCAGGTTGGTGGCGGTGCGAACGAATGGGAAAATCAACTGTCCGACAGCCTTCAAACCCTTGGCGCGAATCTGGTCGTCTTTGCTGAGTCCAGCAATCATTTGGTCGGCAAGGCTTGTGTGCTCATCGACGTGACGGAGGAACTCAGCTTTTGCGCCGTCATCACCAGTGCGAATGTATTCTTTCCAAGCGTCGATAGCTTTCTTGGCTTGAGCCCTGTTGGTCATACCGTTATCGACACCAGCGACGGTGTTGACCAGGGCTTCCATCTCGTTACCAGCTGTACCAGCCAGCTTGTGAGCTTCAGATAGCGAAACTTTACGACCCTCGAGCTCCTGGAATGCCCAGCGAGTCAGCTCGTCACGAATAGCACCACGTCGAGTGTTGGCGAGGATTGTGGTTGGAGTCATGCCTGTGCGGTAGGTGTTGCCGACGACGTATTTTACTGCGTCGATAGGGTTCACCGAAGGACGGTCAGCCCAGTGGCTCAACTCACTTTTGGCGGTGTCTTTGATAATGTTGCCGTTGCCGAATGTGCTTCGGAGCATCTTGATTGGGTTTTTTGCTGCCAGCTTCACGTTGGCAGTCAATTCCTGGAAGAGGTTGCGCTCAAGAAGCCCTGCGCTGGTCAGGACGTTTGCGTTGCGAGTACCGATAATGTCGCTTATGCCGTGCATCAGCGCAACTTTGTGGTCGCGGCTGCCTTCCATTTTCTTGACCTCATTCATCAAGCGGCGAGTGGTTTGACCCATCTCACGGGCGGCGCGTGAACGATTCTTCGAAACTTCTGGGTCGAGGGCATCAGTGCCGCCGTCAGCATAAGCTTTTTGATTTTGCTCCTCAAGCGAATTATATCGCTGGACTTGCTCTTCGAGGTCATTGAAGTGCTTGGTAATGCGCTCGGCTCGTTTTGGGTTCACATTGCCGTCACGAAGAATGTCCTCGATTGGGCTGGCAGTATCTTTGCCCATGCCAGCAGCGTCGGCGATGCGCTGTTTCACGTCACTGTTGTCAGCGAGCTTCGGCATCAGCCGTTCGGCTACCTGAGCAGGGGTGAGTGTGCCGTCTGGCGTGACTGGCATATCTGGTACGTTGTCGATGACAGGCTTCGCATTGTCGAGCTGTTGCAATTCCTGGTTGATTGCAGCCTCGTCAGCCTGACTCTTGCCAGCTTTGGATTCCTGGAGCACACGAGCCTCTTCAGTTGGCAAAACTGGGGTATCACGAACAGGCGCGACGTTTGTCGGCAAAACAGTACCATCAGCGACAGGCTGAGTGGCAGGGGTGACTTCGCCAGGAACGGGTGCAGGCACGTCTGCTGGAGCAGCATCAGCTGGTAGGGGCTGGTCAATTTGAGGCGCATCGCGAACTGGAGTGACATCAGCTGGAGCAGTTTGAACTACGCCATCGGCTGGCGTTACGTCGGCATTAGCGGTCAAAAGGTCGGGAGTAGCTGGGGTTGAAGGCACATTTGCATTTTGCGACGTTGGTGTTACGTCGGTAACTTGACCTGGAACATCGGTCGCAGGAGCTTCAGGAGTCGAAATTCCGTCGGCAACAGGTGCTTCGGCTGGGACGACACCATTTTCGAGTGATTGGAGTCCCTCGCCTGTGGCATCGACAGCACGAGCACTTTCAAGAGCCGCCGCGCCAGAATTTGTGTTGCTGGTTTCGAGCTCGTGCAAATCGGCAGGTGAAAGCGTTGGAATGTCAGCCCCTCGATTGCGGAGAGCCCTGACACCTTCGCCAGCTCCACCAAGAACAAGACCGCCAGCAAAGCCAGTAGCACCAGCTTCACCCGTCTGCTTCAGGAGGTCTTTGACTTTCTCCATATCGAGGTTGCCGTTTTCGTCAACCAAATCATGACCATTGCCGAAGTATTCCGCGCCAGCCTGTGCTGAACCGATACCGCCCTGCTCGACAGCAGGCAGAATGATTTTTGAGGTGAGCTTCGCTAGAGCCGACTTTTCAGCCTGTGTAGCGGCATTGTTTGCGGCTTTGGCAGCCAATGAAGCAAATACCTTCTGCTCGGTTTCACTAGCAGCACCAGAAGCGATACGAGTCGCTAGTTGGGTCGCAACAGCACCCTCAGCTTCCGACAAGCCCTTTGTCATGGCTTTAGTGGTGAATGAGTCAAGTAACTTACCAGAACCGCCCACAAATGGCGTGACGACGTTCAGACCGCCTGAAATGCCGCGACCGATACGCTCGCTAGTCGAAAGGTCTTTCTGCAAGCCAGTAGCGGCATCAGTCCCATGACCAACACCAGCCTCGTAAAGCTCTTTCGCACCGATAACTGGCATAGTACCGAAGCCCTGCACCAAACTGCCACCAAAACGACCAAGGTCATTGAGGTTGGTTTTTGTGCTATCATCAGCACCAGCGACGGCATCGTAAATGTTCATCTGCTTTTCGGCGTTGATAGCGTTCTTTACGCGACCCCAGAAGCCACCATCTTCACCTGGTTTGTCGAATGCACCAATGGCTTCACCAAGAGCGCGTGAGCGTGTCGAATTATCTTCAGCAAGAGCTTTGTTGTAGGCTGTGACCTTTTTAGCGTAATCAGCTGCACCCTGGTCGATAGTATTACCATTGTCGTCGTAGGCACGGGTAATCAGCTCATTGGCATACTTGTTGCGAGCGAGCACTTCAGCACGCTTCGAAGCCTGTCCACCGTCCATGAGGCGACCCCAGAAATCGAGCGAATCCTTCTCTTTTTTGAAGGTGTCATCATAGTATTTTTTCCAGCCGTTGTCGTCTTTCAACGCTTTAACGTCGATAGCCTGCCCCTGTGAGTCGGTTGCCCGACCGTGCTGGAAGTTTTCAGATACGGCAGCGGCAGCTTCCGCACGCTGGCGAGCCTGGTCTTGCTCAATGCGAGCCTGCTCGATTTCAGCGTCACGTTGCTGTTTTTGCTGCACAGCTTGGGTGTGCTCGTCCGACATCAAGTAGTTCGGGCTAGAGTCTGGCTGTTGCTGGGCTGGTTGAGATTGCCCAAAAATACCGCCCTGCTGCGGCTGACCCTGAGTAACATCATCAGTAGCAGCTGCGGAATCAGCCCCAGATGGAGCAGGTTGCCACGAGCCACTCTGTACGGAAGCAATATGCGCTATGCCTGGGGCAGTGAGCTCATCTTTCTTTTTTTCTTCATCGTCCCAAGGGAGTAACGCCATTTTTGTTTTCCTTTTTGTCGGTTATAAAATCATTGTACCAAAAAACCCTGCCGTAAGACAGGGTTTGATGGTATCAGTGACGCTAGGTTTAGGTAGCGGTGATAGAAGCAACTGCTTTGCGCTTTGGAGTCGATACGACACAAGTGTACATATACAGACAGAGCAACAGTTGACCGAACGCAGCGGCACTTTCGCCAACCTTCGAGTCGTCGAGGAATCGAGGAGCTGCAACCACAGCTGGGTTTACGGCGATAGCGAGTGTGTTGGCTGGAAGAATGTCAGCTGGGACTTCCTTCACTTTCATGCCAAGGAACATACCGATGTCACCCGAGCGAATGCTCTTTTCCATGCCAGGGGTAAAGGGTTGAAACTTCGAACTCTGCATGACGTTGGTGGTCGTGGTAGTACCCATGTACACAATCACGTTCTTGAACAAACGGGCGTTGACGATGTAAGCGCGAAGCTTCAACAGGTCAGCGAAACCGTCGGCAGTTTTAACAAATGTCTGGGCAGTAGTGACTGCGATACCTGCCAAGATACCAAGACGATAAGCGTCGATGAGCGGAACCATTTGCTCGGCAACGATAGCGTGAAGGACTTTTCCACCTTCGGTGATGCTGTTGTTGGTGACGGCAACGGTGCGGTCAAGGAACTGCTTGATGTCTTTTTGCTGGTCGAGGGTGTAGGTGTTGATGGTTGAGTCAACATTTACGATACCAGCGATTTGCGTGCTAAAGGTCTGTGACGCATCGTGAGTGGTCACTGCACCAGCGGTAACGACGGTGCGAACTTTAACGGTCTTGCTGCCTTTTTCGAACTTGATTTGGTCGTTATTTCCCTCAAGTTCTTTAGTGAAGCTTTCCTCATCGAAAGGCTGGTCGATGACTGGGCTGAAAATATCAGTAGCGGTAATTGCCATGATAATACCCCTTTCAAGGTTCAATTTTTTAATAGTGTTTGTGTGATGAGCACCGATTACATCGACGCTGCTGCTTGGGGTGCGGTTCAGACCCACTTACTGTGTGCCTCAAGCATCTAGCTTACCCTGATTATAACGCAAGAATTTTTACATTGTCAACAGCAAAGCCGCACCATTTCTGATGCGGCTTGTCGTAGGATTTTTAACGGTGAAAACCCTGATTGCACAAAACGAGTAGGGAGAAAACAACAAACCCCACTGAAGAATTTTACTATAATTCTTCGACTTCAGTACCTTGCAGGTCGTTTTCTTTCTCTTCCAGGCTCTTGAGCTGGATTTGAGAGAGCGTACCATCACCGTTGTCGCGGAGAAGAACTTCACCATTCGACTTGTTACGGACTAGGCTGAAGCGTGGCGTAATGCCTTCTTCGGGCTGAAGCTCGAAGTTGTCACGACCGTCAGAGGCTCGCTTGAAACCAGCTGCGATAGCTTCGGCAATGTCGTTGCCCTGGTTAGTAGCGGCTGAACGCTGTGCATCAGCGGCAGCTCCTTCGGCTGGTGTTGGGGCTTCGTCTTCACGGGCGGCTGTTGTCATGTCACTTACTTTCTGAGCGGCTTGACGCTCTTCTTCGGTTACTTTTTGGTTGGATTGTTCAAATTCGTTCTTTGGCTCGCGGTTGTTCACTGGGTCGCTCAAACGCTCTGGTTGGACACCTGCACGAGCGGCAGCTGCTTCCTCTTCAGAAGTACCAAGCTCAGTATCGACTGCCTTGGCTTCAGCGGTGCGAGTTGCTTCTTTGTCAGCGTTTTCAGAGTGCTCGCGCTCTTTGCTTTCAGATGGAGTTTCACCAGGAACAGTCGAATTGTTGGCGTTGTAAGCCTCATCGGTTGATTCAGGTGAAAGACCGTTTGCAGAAACAGGTGGCTCAATTCGCTCGCCTGCATCAGTCTTGTTGGCTTCTGCAACAGTGCCAGCTGGGGTGTGGTCGCGGTCAACACCGTCCACGCCGTCAGCCTGTGTTGCAACAGTCTGGTCTTCACGGTTAGAAGCGTCAGTTTTAGCGTCTGGCTCACCTTCGCCAGCATTTTCGTTGACAGTCGTACCGTCAACATCAGTGTTTTGAATACCTGATTTTTCGATGTCTTTAGCCGCTTGCTCGGCTGGAGTAGTTTCTTCACCCTCTCGAGGTTCAGCAGGTTCTCCACCCTGTAATTCACCGACATCACCATTAGTCGATGTGCTGGAATCGTTGTCGCCAGCTTTATCGGCGTTAGCCTTGTCGATAGCAGCTTGCAAGTCTGCCTTGGTTTCGTAGCTCTCTGGGTTTTCTACGCCCAATTTTGCTGCTTCTGCGTTGAGTTCGTCGCGATTTGCCATGATTTATTTCTCCCTTTACTTTTTTATGTTAAACCCGTTTGTTGATGCCCAACTCTTTATATAAATCGTTGGCTTGATTAACAACGGGGTCTGATGAGCGGCTGTGCGGCACGCCTACATTAGAACCTGATTCAACATTATCACGAGTGCCATTCAATGGCAATGAGCGTTTTCGCGCGTTTTGACGCTTCAAAGTGTCGAGAATTTCGCGAGGGTCAAGCCTGAAACCAATAATCACGGGCAACTTGCCTTCGGCGTTGCCAGGTTCAGTGCCTTCGAGGTACTCAAGCGACTTCTGAATGATTGGCATAGCGTCGGCTGCGAACTCTTTATCGAACTTGCCGCTTGTGCTCACTAATTCTGGGTATTCGTCCATCATGGCGGCTAGTGAATCGTAGGCTTCGACTGACGTTTTCATGAGTTGGCGAGTGTGCTCTTCGGCTTGGGCAGTAGTAGCGGCTTCACGGTTAGCTTTCGCCTCACGCTCTGCGGAACGCTGCTCGTAACCTTCCTTCCAACGTCGCCAGAACAATTCGGCTTGCTCAGGTGTCAGGTCGTGAATGTTGCCTTCGCGGTCTTTGACCTTGCGGAAATCGTCGATGGTGTATTCAGGGTCTTCCTGGGCAATTTTTGCAGCCTCTTTGGAGCGACGCTCCTGGGCAAGTTCTTGCTCCAATTTTTCGGCACGCTCGATGGCTTCTTTGCGCTCGTTGGCTAGTTTTTGGAGTCGTTGCTCAACCGCTGGGTTGCTTTTTCCAGGTCTTTTGCCTTCTTCCGACGGGTCGCCCGATTCCCCACCGTCTTTTCCATCTCCACCATCTGCTTCGTCATCATCACCTTCGCCTGCTTTTGAAGCGTCTTTGTTATCTCGGGATTCAGTTTTTCGAACTCCCTTCGCATCACTTGCACCATCTTCTGATACCGCTCCGTCAGCATCGCCGTCTTTTCCGCTTTCCGAGCCGCTTTTCGCGCCCTTCGCGTCAGCCGCCCCTCCATCAGACCCATTTTTGCCTGAAGCAGATGCAGTTTTAGATTTGTCTGAGCCGTCCACGCTGGCTTTCCCTTTTCCAGCTGCTCCACTTGCATCGTCTTCTTCGGAATCCTTTTTAGCTCCACTGCCATTGGCTTTAGGTCGTCCAACAGTCTTGCCAGTGGGGACAGGGGCTTTGACACCAGTTGCTTTATAAAGCTCGGCGATTTCTGCTGCGCTTGGTTCTCGGGCTGGTGTTCCTTCGGGAGCTCCTGGGCTTCCTGCGGTGATTGGTGCTGCTGCGCCATTGTTGTCGTCCTCCATAATTTTTATTTACCCTCTCTTAAAATTTACTGTGCCCGTTGTTTTTGTGAGAATTTTGATGTTACTTATGATTGTACTATACACCACGATTAAATAAACATAGAAATGTTGTTGCTTCCGTTGTTGTTTTTACTACCTCCTAACGTGAGCTCTGCTGCCAAGAATTTATCGAACCTCTTTTGCTTGGCTTCTTTACTGCTATCGACCGCCTGCGGATTGTTCACTTTTACCGTCTGAAACTCATGCTGGGCAGTGATATTGTACTTCTGAATCGCCTGCCCCATGTAGCAGAGTGAATCCACCGTGTCAGAGTAGCCGCCAACGTGGGTCGGAGTCGATGACCAAATATGCAGCTTTTCGTTCCACTCGTATTCGAGCTTATCAAGGCAAGTGACGATGCGGTCGAGTTTATCGTCGATTTTCATGCCAGCAAAAATGCGGCGCAAGAAGTTGAGCTTGTCCTCGATACGGTTCGGCTTCTTCAAAACGGTCGTGTTATGCACACCCTCGTTGGCAAGAGCCTGTTTGTAGCTCTCATTGCGTGCACCCTTGCGGTGCGCGGCATCGTGCGGCAGGAAGTGATGTTTTACCTGCCAACCGCGTTCAATCATCTCGCCCGTGTACCAGGTGACATCTTGGTTGCGGTTTTCAATGTGGTCGAGCAGTATCGGGTAGCCCTTGTCGTCCACCTGGAACAGCACGATTGAGGTGTAGTCGGCGTTACCCAAGTCCCATGCGGTGTAAAACGGCAATTCTGGGTTGCCTTCGCAAGGAGTGAGCCGACCCTCGTCCTTCATGATTTTGGCGAGTGCACCAAACACCGAACCAGCGTTCGGCGAAATCCAGCTGGTCATGTACTCCTGCTGGTACAGCGCGTCGTTGCCATATTTGCTGATAATCTTGAGCCGCTCCTGCTCCAGGAAGCCCTTCGCCATGTACTGAGCAACTTCGGGCATACCACAGTGACGGCGGTCAGCCAGCGCAAACTCGGGGTGCGCCTCGGCGAAATTATATTCTTCATAAAAGTGGTTTTTGCCACGAGGCGTTGAAATCATGACGCGCCAGCCACCAGTTTCGGCAAGCATGGCGGTGATAAATTCGATAGATGCAGGGTTCAGCACGGCGTACTCGTCGAAGACCACCCCATTCAAACCAGCACCGACCAATTTGTCAGCTTTGTTAATACCGATGAGCTTGATGACCGAGCCATTCGTCAGCTCAATCTCCATTTTCGCCGAGTTTTTACGCGCCACCATGTCCTCGGGTATCATGTCCAGGAATTTCGTCCCGTCCTTGGTGAGCGCAATCCAAATGTCGTTATAGGCGGTGGCGTAGTTGTCGAAACAGTACCAGTAAGTGCCTGGCTTGCGAATCGCCTCGCGAATCAGTAAATTCCAGGCAAAAATCGACTTGCCAGCACGTCGCGACCAACAAAGCACGATGTATCGAATGCCGTTGTCGAACGCCTTGAGTATCATTTTCTGATACGAGCGCATAACGATGCCAGCACCAATGGTCAGCCTCATGAGCGATACACCTTTCCGCGCCTAAAAATCCGCTTCCAAACGAAAACGCAGGATTCGACCGCCACCAAAATCAGTCCAGCCATCAAGACCAGTGCGCCAGTAGCAAAAACCATGAACAGTATAAGCAGCGAGCCCAGTTGCATGAATGTGTCCATCATTTCACTGCCTCCTGCTCGACATAGAAAATACCGTCTTCGCCCTGCACTGCTTCGAATGGCGCAACATCTGCCCATGATTCAAGCATAACAGTGTTCTCGCCCTCGAGCCGAATCACATCAGCAACCGCGCCGTCCAAATAGTTGAAAAGCAGGTCGATTGCCGCCAGATTCGAGCCGCGCATAGCAATACCGTACAAATTGGCAGCCATCACTTCAGCCACCTCGTATTTGTCCTTGTTGTCGAGCACGTCATAACTGTACTGGCGCGGTTTGTCACCAATGGCATCAACCTTTTCTTTCAAAATCAAACCAGGAGCGTTGTCGGCGGTAATCACAATTTTGTCGGCAGTAATTTCAGCAGGGCGCGACTCGTCGAGCACACGCTCATTGACCTCGGGCTTCAGCTGTTTCGTGCGAGCGTCGGGGTAAATCGTGCGAACCAGTGTGCGCTTGATGATGATGACTTTTTCGGGCTTGCCCAAAATGCGCTCGAATGCCATCTTGATTGCTTTCACATCGTCCTCTTCGCAGCAAATGCGAATCAGCTCGGCGACCACTGCTTGGTTCGACGTTAATTTGTCCATGCCACGACGGAAGTCGAAATATTTTTGGGGTAAAAATTCGTTAAAGGAGTTTTGGAGCTTCATAATATTTTTCCTTCAGTTTTTCGCCGTACTCAGCCCAATTTTCGCGAAGGAAATCCCCCCCATATTGTCTTGCAAGCTCTGCGAACCCTGAGCGCATCTCTTCTATTGTTTCTTTAGTGAGCATATACCGTGCTGCTTGGTCATACGCAAATTTGTATTCCGAGTAGCTCAGAACACGCCCTTGTTCTACGCACATTTTGCCATAAGTATTAGCCTCTTGCAACCAGAGCACCCAGCCGTACATTTGATATTTGTCTATCTTCGGTCGCGTCACCTCGCCCTTCGCAAGTTTTATGGCGCAGCCGACCGCGTAATTCAACCACGCCTGTTTGTCGGCGAGAATCATGCGCTTCATGTTGCCGCCGTCCGAGCGTGGCTCGATGTAGGTATACAAACAGAACCGCACGCGGTCAACCAATGATTGCTCAAAACTGAGGGTGGTCGGCGCGTTGGAAATCACCTCAATAAATCCATAGTTGGTGGTTTGGTAAATCTCCGAGCCCTTCACCTCAACCTGGATTGGGTCGCCGCTCGCCATCAAGTGCAGTGTGCCGTAATTCTCATTGTTCTGATTTTTCGCACCCTTGGCATCAGCATCGTACAGATAGGTGGTATTGTCCATGTGCTGAGTGTAAAAGCGACCCCAGTTTCGGCTGAGTGAAAACACGCCAGCCCCCGAGCCAAGCACACCTGCCAGCCCTTCCGCGAGTGTCGATTTCCCCGTGCGCGATTGACCAAAAGTGAAGAGCAAGCCGTGCTGCCCAGTAATTGCCGAGCCGACCGACCACTCACGCACGCGCCGCTGATTCTCGTCCATCGTATCGTGCCACTGCTGCCAGGCAACACTTGGCTCAATCTGCGGCTCATATTTCAAGTGACTGGCACGGGTTGTCGGGTGCTCAAGGAATCGGTCGTCGTCAGTATTCAGGTCGCCAGTGTAGCCGTCCAAAATACAGTTAGCCATCTCAAAGTAGCGACGGTTGTCAAACTCGATGGGGGGCGCATAGACCTGGAAATATTGCCACAGGTCGAGCTGCCGTTTGGTTGACCAATTAGAATCAGCCAATTCTGGGTAGGCTTGCATCGCGTCGCGCCAAAACTCGATATTCTCGTTGCGACGGTACAATTTCCACTGATTATCGACGCGGATTGCCAGCCCGTGCTCACTCCGACGCAAAAATAGCGGTGAGCGGCGGTCATTCATACAAGTGAAGTTGTCGAGCACTGAGCGGAAAAACCATTGAAGCGTCGTCTGATTCCGCACTGTTTCAGGTAGCACCGAGAGCTCATCGCTCGGAGTGGTTTGAATCGCCTTGATGTCGGCAGTATTTTTTTGTGCCTGTTCTTCAGGAGTCGCCATTACCAACCTCCCTGACTGTGGTCAATCGGGTTGATATTGTTCTTGCGGCAGTTTTCCTCGAAACTTAGCCACTGCAAATTGTCGCAAGTGTACCCCTTGCTCGGGTCGATTCGGTCGATGCTCGGCGCGAGGTGAAGCGGAAAGTCAGCGTTGAACCAATCGTAGTAAATGCCGACAAACGCATCGAGGTTGTCAATCTGTTTGCACCAAACAAAGAACTCGTCTTTGCTGCAAATGCCTTGCCCAGCCGCGCCCGATGAATTTGTTGAGCGCCCCTCATGGCGAGCGACCATGTGAGCGTAGCGCTTTTGCCAAATGCGGATGAAATTATATCGGCGCTGCTCAGTCTGGTAGGCTAGGTTTTTTTCGCGTGCTTCCTTGCTAGGCATATCGACCTCGATTCCGCTGAATCTCTTCGGTGATATCCTTCGGGATGACCACACTCGATATTTCTGCAATAGTGATGGCGATTTCAGCGCCGCTTTTCGCATCGACCGTTTCAAATGTCGAAGCATTTTCTCCTGGTGCTGCCATGATAGCCATAAGCTTTTTGGCATCCAGTTTGGTGACATAGTACACGTCTTTGTTGGTCATTGAGACTAACGGACGCTGTTGTTGATACCCCATTTTGCTGTTTTACCCTCTTTTTGATGATTGATGATTTGATGGTTGGCTGTTTTTTACTGTTGCCGCTTCAGCTCGATACCCTTTTTCTTCCGCCTGTCCCGATACCGTTTTTGGCGCTTTTGCTCCGCTGCGATTTGCTCGGGTGAGCGGTTTGCGCGTATGTCCCTATAATACTCGCTCCAATATTTTTTGGTAGCTTCAAAAGCTTCCTCGTATGTGGAAAACTGCTCGCCCTCCCCGATAGGCACTTTACTCGTTTTCCCCAAGACTCGAATGACAGCCTTAGTCGAAACCAACTGAAGATTCCCGTCCACGCCCCTGCGAAATTCGCGGTCGAAATGTGGAGTCGATAATTTTACACGGCTTACAGAATAACGTGTGGCTAACGCTGTGAGCTCGGGCAACATTTTTTCAAAGTCATCGTCCATCAAATTTCCTTTTGTTTATTTACTCCAGCTATTGTAGCAGGCGAAGAAATCTTTGTAAACAATTTTTTTAGGTTGTTTTGGATTTTTAGTCCCCAGAGTATGTGGGCGCATATATATATTTTATTCTCTACATTGCTTATACCCCCACCCCCCTAGTGCTTGCTTTTACCTAATAATATTTTTTTATATATATGCCTTTCTATTTACTGCTGCACCTACTAGCAGGCTTATGCTTATATGTATATATTGCATAAGCTTGTTAGTTGCTGCAACAATCGCACCTACTTATACACATAGATATAAACAGCTGTGTATAACTCCAGTAGCTTTATATATTAGGACATAATTGCATAATTATGGTATAACTACCTACTACTTTTTATAACTACTTTTTCACTTACTCCTAAAAAAAAGGAATATAGAAAATAGAAAAAATAAAAAAACGAGCCTTCTCTGTTCTTTTCGTCATGCCTACAATTAAAAGTTTTATTTTTTTACCCTCAAATAAACACTTTTTTTATAGGCATCTAATTTTAGTTATTTTCTACAACACATAATTTTATTATCTCCACCCCTGTTAATACACAAACAACCCTGTCAAGAGTCCAAAAACACACAAAATAAACAAAAAAAGTGTTGACAAACGCCACGCGGTTTGATAATATATAAACATAACCAAGCAAAGGTTACACCAAGAAAAGCAGAGCAATCGAAGTAGAAATAAACGAGCGAAATGCCGACCTACTCAACCGCAAAGCGATTCAACAATCAACCCAGACCGCGGTTATACAGCTCCAAGAGCAACGGGAACGACAGCGCGGTGCAGTCCAAGCAGCTGCAAACGCCTAGCGACCAAGGGAAGTTCAGCACCTTAACAATTCAAAAAGTCCAGACCTCAGAAGCCGTGAAATACGGGCAGGGCTGGAGCAATACCGATTAAGCACTCACATCTGCTTGAGAGCGTAGAGCGCAACGAAGCAACTCTATGACTACAAACTCATGCGCGATATAACGTACCAAGCAGGCGCGAGTGCTTAATCACCAAGATTCTGGCGACAATGATATAAGTCCGAAATGGCGTTCACGGTCATGGTGTGAATAAAGACAGCACAACTGACAAGACATTAAAACAGCGTTTTGTGCAGGCACTTTGTCGCCAGAAATTTGAGTTTTTACTCGACCCTCATAGGCTAAACAGCACTAATCCGACCCGAAAGCGTGTAGTCGGAAAAGAAATACTGGAGCACCAGATAGTAGGCTGATTGTCTGACCTGTGGGTGTCGAGTAGCAACGCAAAGGCTACCTAAAATAAAAAACGAAAGGCGGTTCAATATGGACTACTACGCACGCAAACAGCGCGAATTGGCGAAAGCTGAACGGCGCGAAACTATTAAAACATGGCTCACAGCGGTGGCAATTTTGCCCGTTTTATGGGTTTTTATGGTGCTCTTTTTGAGCATATAAGGAGTTGAAAATGCAAGACGATTACGCACATTGCAACGCCTGTGATGGCGTTATAAATTTGGACAAAGAAGAATTTGTGGTAGTGGACGATAACACCTATCACCCTAATTGCAGTAAGGAGCAATAATCATGACATACGCAGAATTAAAGGCAACACGCCAAGCAAAATATGACGAGCTTTTTGAAGCAATCGGGCTTTTCTGGGCATTTAGCAATGACCAGTTCAACGAGGGCATGAAAAAGCACCCGTTAACCGAAGGTGCAAAATATTGCTCTGTCGGCATGGGCGGTTATTTCCCAGGGCAAAACAAGCAGAAATACATTGAAGGTATGGACGCGCTGAAGGCATGGGAGAAGCAAGCCAAAAAAGAGCTCAAAGAAAATGAAGCCGAAATTGAAAAGGCGATTTTGTACGAATTGAACAACCACGAGTGTTTTTACAGTGGCGAAATTGACGAAGTTGTCGAGCTGTTCGAGGGTATTTATACTCGCGAGCAAATCCGCAAAGTGTATCGCAAATGGGTCAACAAGCCAGTTTCACCACGCGAAAAAGCACAGGAAGGGGCATTGTAATGTACAAAGCTTCATACGCAAACGGCGAAAAGTGGTTTGAGTTCATCAAAATGGGCGCAAGTGCATATAGCACTTACCGTGTCAACGGCGATGGCTCAACCACTCAATTCGACCAGTACAAATTAAAGTCAATGGCGAAAAAATGGGTGCAGTTCATGAACGATAACTACGCCACAGAGGGCGGTCGCCTGAAAGTTTTCAAGATGACCGAAGCTGAAGAATTTTTGAGCAAAGATACTTTTTACAAATTGAACAAAGATGATGAGGGTTTTCCCCTCTGTAATGTGTACCGTGAAAAAGTTTTGCCAGATGAAAATGACTTATGCAGTTTGTGCCACATGCACAGCGCGTCAGTTACTTGGAACAATAAATGGGCAACGCTTGAGCAGCTAAAAGTAACTAACAATATACCTTTTTAGGAGGCAATCATGAAAAACGAAATCAGTGAAGAATTGAAGCAGCAAATAATCGACCTTGGGCACTACTACAGGCAGCACAAAATAGCCAAAATGGTGAAATCTCACCCTGGCTTTGTGGCTGATGACTTCGCCAAATTACTGGCGAAACTGCACAAGGAACTAGAAGTAAACAACTAAACTATTGACTTTTTAGCACAACCGTGATAAATTGTAAGCAGTAGCAGCAAAGGCTACAGAAAGGAGCAGCGCATGAGCGTTTCACTCGCAGAAGTCATTGAGCATGGCGGTTACGACCTCACCACACTTGATGACGCACGTTGGCTACTCTCGAAACAGTCGGAATTTGCCGAACTTATCGAAGCAGCCGAAGAAACGGTCGAGCAGCTCGAAGGTGAAGATGATGACTAATATCACTATCACCGAAGAGCGCAGTTTGTGGGCTCTCGAAAAGCGGTATCAGTGGAAGTTCCCCAATCTTGGTTGGAACGACCCGAAACAGGTTTTGCTAGGCGTAAGCCTGCAATACCACTCGCGATTCGATGAAAGCCACTATCGCAATTGTGATGATTGCTGGCGCGACCACGAAGACTTCATGCACGAGCAGGAAATGGACGCTCGCATGGACGCGGAAATCGACCGCGAAGAGTTCGAAAATTAAAAAATAAGCTAGGAGGGTAGCATGAGCAAAAAAACGTTATTGCCTCGCACCGATGATGATGAAATCAACTTCATAATTGACGACATCAACAAAGATACGATGGGGCACGCACAGCCAAAGAAAAGTAAAGTTTTAACACAAAAATCTAAAACAGTAAAGGTTAGTAATATCAACAAGGAACAATACAAGAAAGCGAAATCGGCTCACAAAGTCGAAATCGCGAAGCTGAAGGCGCAACGCGCCAAGCTGAAGGGCGACATCAAGCGTCACAAGATGCTGATTAAGCAGGCGAAATTAGTTTACAAAATTAGTAAAATGAAGGCAGAGGTAAAATAATATGGCAGGTACAGTCGCAGGTGGCAAAGCAGCAGCAGCCACGAACAAGCAAAAATATGGTGCAGACTTTTATGGTCGCATCGGCGCAATCGGTGGTAAGAAGGGGCGCACAGGTGGCTTTTGGGCTAACCGTGAACTCGCTCGTATCGCTGGCGCAAAAGGTGGTAGAATTAGCCGCCGAACCAAGAAATTAGTATAATCTCTGAAGGGAGAAAACATCATGGCACAGAACGAATTAGTTTTGAAGTTTGAGAAAAACCAACAGGAAATTGCCAAGCTGAATCGTAAAATCGAAGCGGCAGTCGGTAGTTTCATTGAAAAGAAGAATGCACTAGAGCAGCAAAACACTGAAATGCGTGCAGCAATTTACGACGCGATGGAAGCCGCTGACCGCGATAAATTTGATGGCGACATCATCACCATCACTCGCGTGAAGCCAACAACTCGCACCACTTTTGACAGCAAGAAATTTGCCGAAGAGCGACCAAAGACCTACGCCAAGTATTTGAAAACTAGCAAGGTAAAGGGCTCAATCCGCATCGCGGTCAAGGCATAATATGCAGCTGTACCCGTCGCAAGAGAATTACCTTGCCCGACTGGGTGGCAGACCGTATCTGTTCGCAGAAGTGGGCACTGGCAAAACACTGATGGCACTATTCCGCGCACACCGTTCAGGAGCGCGGAAAGTGCTTGTCGTGTGTCCAGCTAGTGTACGCGATACGCAAGTTTGGGAGCTCGACCTCGAGAAATCGGGGCTCAAGTTTGACCAGTTTGAAGTGCAGGGTTTTAGCTTTTTGCAGAAATTCAAAACACTCGACTTTACCAAATATAGCGACTACTACGTCGTCATCGACGAGGCTCACAAAATCAAGAATAGCCAAAGCTTGCAAGGCATGGGCGCATGGAAATTGTGTTCAGTTGCACGCGGCTATTCTTTTTTGAGTGGCACACCGATGGCGAAGTGGGCAGATGCAGTCAACTACGCCAAAATCACGGGCTTGGTAAAGCATAAGACAGAATTTTACCGCCGTTTCGTGGTGGAGCAGCGCAGTTACGCGCACAAAGGTATGGACATCGTGGGCTACCGCAACACCGCCGAGCTAGAAAAATGGTGGTACAGCATCGCCCTCCGACTCCGAGCATCTGAGTGTGTGGAGCTACCGAAAAAGCAAATCATCACCGTTGAAGTACCAGTCAAGCGCAAAGAATATATTCGCATGATTAAAGAGCGCATTACGCTCGATGGCGAACCAATTGATTCAGCGCCGAAGCTCACATGGGCATTGCGCCGATATGCGGAAAATGCACCAGAGAAATTGGCATGGGTCACTGAAAAAGTCGAAGGACTACCGAACGCGCTCATTTTTGCCAACACGATTCAAGCAATTGAAGAGTTGAGCGCAAAACTCAAGTCGGCAGGCATCAAGCATGGTGTCTGGTACGGCGCGAAAAAAGACAAATTCGAAGACCAGCAAGTTATGATTGTGCAATATCAGTCTGGCGGCACTGGTTTGAATTTGCAGAAGTTCAACACCACAATATTTTTGAGCCCGTGCTATAGTTTCATCGACTATACTCAGGCTGTTGGACGGACGTATCGCAACGGGCAAGCTGAAAAATGCACGTTCTATCACCTCAAGGCGAAGAACACCATTGACAGCGCAATTTATGCAGCCCTTGGCGAGAAACGTGACTTCGATGATAAACTAACTGGCATGAGCCAGAATGACTGGCTGGAGGTATTTGCATGATATGGTTCAAGCGAAAAATCAAAGTAACAGCTACTGTCGCAACCCCGAAAGGTGAGCGGTCGGTATGGCATCAGGTCGAAATAACCCATAAGCAGCACCAATTCATTTTGCGAAGCAGAAACGGTGATGTTCGCGTAAACATCGACTTGTCATGAAGCCTGTAATGGTAAAAATCACGCGCCCAGAAATCAAGCCAGGCAACAACTGGAATGAGGTGACGGCGGTGGTGATTGACGAGCAAGGCAACCCGATAACGGCAGCCTGGACGAGCAAAATGCGACTCAGGTACATTCGAACGCTGTTTGGCAATTCACACCTGGCATACTATTTGGGCGAATGGACACAGGGCGAGCCAGTCAGATTGGTACAACCGATAAGACTGGAGGAATGGGAATGAAAAAATATGCGAAAGAGTTTCGCATCAGTGAAGCAGAGCAGCGCAGCCCTCAGTGGTTCGCTGACAAATGTGGCAAGCCGAGCGCGAGCGGTCTAGCATTTTTGTTCGACACACTCAAGGACGGCTACACACCCAGCGCAAAAGCGAAGAATTACCTCAAGCAACTGGCATACGAACGCAAGTTCGGTCGGACGTTTGAGATTTTCCAAACAAAGGCGATGGCTGACGGAGTTTTCTTCGAAGACTTCGCCAAGATGGTGTACGAGCGCGACACTGGCAACGTGCTATCAGTGGCATATTCGTATGTTTCTGATTGGTTTGTTGCCACACCAGATGCACGAGTGTTTGACACTCACATCAAAAAACATGGTGGGCTGGAGTGCAAGGTCGTCGGTGACAAAACTTTCCTCGATATGATGGAAAACGGCATACCGATGGGGCACGAGCGGCAGATTCAGTCGCAGATGATGGCAACGGGTTGGGATTGGATTGACTATATTGTGGTCAACATGAAAACTCGGGTGTATTTCATCAGGCGCGTGCATCGCAACAACAAGCTCATCAAGGCAATTTACGAACGGCTTCACGAGCCGTTAAATTTGCCCGAGCTGAAAGACGTGGACGTGAAGTATTTCGACGACACAATGTTGGAGGGCTTCATGTCTGGCAATAATTTGAAAGAGCAAGATTTAATAATTGAAGATTTAGGATTTTAGGAGAAAACAATGTTTTTACTATTCGTATTATTTTTACAGGCAACCCCTGTAAATATCAACTCACTGTCACATCAGACACCCGTCGCGGTCTTTGCACCAGCAGAGGTGACTCCAGTGGCTACGTTCAAAAACGAGCCAGTGAAGCCAGTGGCAACATTCAAGGTTGAGCAGCCAAAGCCTGTTGCAGTTTTGCACCAGCAGCCAGTGAATGGCATCGTCATTCACCCAACTCAGCCGACAGTAATAGCAACTTTTAAGGTGGAAAAATAACTATTGCATTTGTTTATTTGCCGTGATACTATCAGGGTGTAGCAAAAGCAAGGGCTATAGAAAGGATTCAACATGAGTCAATTAACTTTCGTCCTCGGACGAAGCGGAACAGGCAAATCAACCAGCCTCCGCGAATTTAAGAAAGCCGATGGTATCGGCTACATCACAGCAACAGGCAAGCCATTGCCATTTAAGAACGACATTCCGCAGTTTCATGCGAAGAACTACGCAACGCTGATTGCAGCAATCAAGCAGAGCACAGCTCCAGTAGTCGTCATCGACGATTTCAACTACTTCATGAGCTTCGAAGAGTTCAGCCAAGCCACCGTCAAAGGGTACGAGAAATTTACCCAGATGGCAGTAAATGTGGTGAATGTTATCGAAACAATCACCAGCAAAGAAACCGACCAACGCTTTTACATTCTGGCGCATAGCGAGAATAACGAAGACGGTCAGTTGCGCCTCAAGACCACTGGTAAAATGGTGAGCGATAAGTTCGTACCAGAGGGGCTAACCAATCAAGTTGTCGAAACCGCTGTCGTTGACCGCGAGTTTGTTTTCAAAGTAAAAACGGACGGCTCAGGCATTAAAACGCCTATGGGTATGTTCGCCGAGGAAACAATTCCGAACGACCTCAAGCAGCTCGACAAAGCATTGGTGGAGTTTTACGCTCCAGCAAAACCAGCAACTAAAAAATAACGAGGAGGCTATATGCCAGATTTCATGAGCAAAGAACAATTAGTCAAGGAGTGGAGGTTCAATTTGAGCAACCACACCCCAACCGAAGAAGGCAAGGAAGCGATGACCAAACTTCGCAGCGCAGCAAAACTGTACGCTGAAGTGCTCATCGACCAGTGCCCAACCAGTCGCGATTTGAGCCTGGCTCTGACAGCACTGGAAGAGTCGCTGTTTCACGGTAATGCCGCCATCGCTCGCAATTTGACCGATGACGAGAAACCGAGTCGCGACAATGCGTAATGTTGGTGGATTTCTAGCAACTCTGGTGATATTTGTACTTGTCGGAGCGTTCTTCCTCGCACCATTCGTGGTACGATTCAAGCTCAGTAACGAAGTGGTATCAGGCATCGCCTACAATACCACCAACGACCGATTCATCAGTGGCGCAACGCAGTTCAGTGTACGGGCATCTGAAAGCACTTATGTGTCAGAAGAAAATCGCAGCACTTACTGCTTGCCACCAAACTCACCATACAAAGAATTGGTGAACCGTGCAGCCAAGGACAAGCGTGTTAAAATTGAGGTCGAAGCTAAAAAATACTTCGCCATCAAAGCCCCTTGGACTTGCCAGCCAAACGTGACTGTTCGAGAGGTGAAGTAATGAAACAAACGATTTACCTCTATGCCGACGAGTATGGCATCAACCGCATGACCAAATCGCTTGGTCGTGTAAATCGTGGCGAAATTCCAATCGAACTTGAAGTCACGGTTGAAGAAACAGCCTTTCGTGAGCCAGTTATTCGCAAGCAAGTTGTGATAAACGACTGGCGCGAAGGGGTTGACATCGCCGATGTCGATTTCAAAGAAACATTCATTACTGAAGAAGAGGCAGCGGCTATTCGCCAGATGCGTTTCGACAAAATGAGTGAAATATTAAAGAAGCAAGGCTATAGCGTAAGCAAGCCAGAAATGGAGTCTTAAATGGCAGACCAAACAGACGAAAAAGCGAAAGCAGAAGAGCAAACCAATTTATTCGGTGAGCTCGAACAGAACGACACCAAAGTCGAAGGTGACGCAGCGGAAAAAATGAAGGAAAACATCATGAACGACAAGGGTGGTGCAAACTACCTGGGCATCGGTATTCATGAGGTCGAAGTCACTGGCGTTGAGCTTGCAAAAGCCAGCACTGGTACGCTCGGCATCAAGTTCCTTGTTGAAAACGCCGACGGTCGCAGCGATGTGACAATGTGGCTCAGTGAAGCGGCTCTGCCGTACACTATCGAGAACGTCAGCCGCTTACTGGTACACAATGCTACCGACAAGAACAAAGACGCAGCTCGCAACCACATGGCAGGTATTTTCAGCGCAAAAGAGCTGTACGAAGTTGTCACCACGACACTCGAAGCTCGTAAGAAAAACAAAGCACCATTTGTTGCGTTTCTGTCGATTCGTGAAGACCAAAGCGGTCGCACCTACACTAACAAAGACGGTGAAGAGAAGCCATCGCTTACTCGTAACCTGTTGAGCTATCGACCAAAGGAAACCGCAACACAATCAGTAGTCAAAGCTACTGGTGGCGAAGTGGTCAACGACAAAGATACAATCGACGGATTGCCATTTTAACATCGTGAGGCTTTATGCCTCACACTGGGCAGCTCGCAGTAGGCGGCAGGAAAACTCTCAAGTCTTTTCTTGTGTAGCCTTTGCGCCTGCCGCCGTCGTGGGCTGTCCATACTGGGGCATAAAAAAACAACCATCATGTTAGAAAGCAAATTCAAGACCAAAGTGCGTGAGGAGTTCGAAGCCCGAGGCTGGAAATTCATCACGCTCGACCCAGGCGGTGGAGTACCTCGGGGATTCCCTGATACATTGGTACTCTCACCGACTGGCTACAGTTGCCACGTTGAGTGGAAACAGGCGAAGAACGCCAAGAAGCAACCGCTTCAAAAACACTGGCATCAGTGGCTCAACGACAGGGGGCACGATGCCTTTTTCGTTTACCCTGAAAATTTAAGTGAGTGGCGTGCAATCATGCTACGGAAAGGAGAAAATCGTGGAAGCAAGTAAAGTTACGGTGGGGCAAAAAACATTCGACTTGAATCATGTAGGCAAAGCCAAGAAAACCAACTTGCGCCGCAAACTCATAATCGAATACATTCAATCAAAGCCAGCTGGCGAGTACATAACGATGGACGAGTTCAAGAACATCTGTCACTTCACGACCTATGCAAATGCCTGGTCATTTGTTGGTCGTATGATTCGTGACGGAGTGATTCAACAGCACGAAGGCGAGAAGAAAAAAGCCTATTTTTACTCGGTCACTGGTGCAGTTCGCATCAAGAAGCAAGCCGCCGATGCACCCTCTCAAGAAAGCGTTTCGAACAACCCTGACATCAACGCATTCATTGCTGATATGCAGAGGCTTGGCGTAGAATTTAGCATAACAATTACAAACAAGCGAGAGAAGTAATGGACGAGCTCAACAGCCTCAAAAGTTTTGCGTGGTACGGCACGAAAAAAGGTCGCTATACCACTGATAAGTGGAGCGACGACAAGAACTGCCGACCGCTGAATCAGAGCAGGGCAACAGCCAATGCGTTGCTGACAGGCAAACGGCAGCTCGACGCATCGGGACGCTGGAAACTCATCGCTGTTGACCTCGACCACAAAGACAACTGGGACGAAGTAATCGAGAAATTCAAAGCTCTCGATTTGCCCCAGAGTTTGACGGTAGCCACTCCGAGTGGTGGCTACCACGTCTTCTTTTGGATTCAAAAAGACATACCAGCTCAGAACATAAATGACGACCGTCACTGCAAAAATTTCGAATTAAAGGGCGATATGAGCAATATAACAGCCCCAGGAAGCGTTTTTGAGGACGGAGCGGCATATAGAGTCGTTCGGGACGTTGGAGTGGCTAGGCTGCTTGCTGGTGAAGCCTACAGGCTATGCAAACACAGGCAGGAATGGCGACCGCCACGAATGCCCGAAGATTTCATACCAGACAAAGCCGACATCGACGCTTACGCACTGCATATCGACGAGCGAGCGCGGCGCAACCCTCGAGGCTGGCAGATTCGCTGCCCGTACCACGAAGACAGCCGTTCAAGTGCAGTGTTATTCAACAGTGGTTGGCTCTGGTGCTCTGGGTGTGGTCATAAAGAGCAATTAGTAAAAAAGGAGGGGACAGATGGTAAAGCGTAGGGGAGGAGCTGAACACACTGGACTCGGTGGTGGTACTCCAACACTGATGGACGGTCAAAGCACTGGCGACGAGTCACGAGATGCACTCATTAACCAATGCGCCAAAGAATGTTACGAGCTTTTTTTCAAAGGCACAAAGCGAGATTACGATAGCATTGACGCAGGTGAAGATGCAGACAAATACACTATCACCTTTGGGATTGAGCCAAGTTATTTTGGCGACCCACTCAAAGTAATCCGCATTGCCGCCGACAAAGGCGCATCACACATCGAAACTGGTATCGCAAAAGGTTACTGGGGCAGTGGCATTCGCTCGACAAGACGGTATTATAGTAACTATAAGCGTTCGAGCAAGTTCACAAGATTTATAGATAAATGGCAACCAAAACTATTCACAGGAGGGGCATCGTGAAAAGATTAAAAGTAGTTAGAACCAGTAGCGCAATAATTCATCGTGTAGCTGATTGTGCCAACTGTAATTGGCGCGACGAAGACCATCATCATGCAAGTGTCAGGGCTCGTCGTCACACGGCAAAAACGGGACACACTACCACTGTTGAAAATGGAAATTTCTATGAGTTCAAACCAGCTGAAGGTGAAAGCCTTGTTGACCCTAACCAGATGAGCCTAGTGTGATGGAGGGCGAACCAGACACAGAAAATGTCGTTTATATCGACGAATACCCTGAGCTCGCCAAGAAAGTTTGGCTGCGTCGATTGGCTCAAGAGCGTAATGTCGGCAATGTGGTCATGCTCGATATGCAACGCGATAAGCTGATAATTTTCCCAACACCAGAGGGGGACGCACCAGCATGAACCCAAATCAAAATCCGTTCAGCTTCACGCCACCACCAGAGGAAGATTTGCCCGAGTGCGAAGAGCGAGCTTATTGGCACAAGCGGTTTAATTTTGCGTCGTGGCTGTTTTTGTTTATGGGCATCTGGGCGATTTTCGCCAGTGCCACGCCCTGGTCAGCAATGATTGGGTTGGGGACTAGCTTCCTGTTTCGAATGATAGATTCAATTTGCCAGACGCGGCACGTCATTTGGCACTGGAAGAGAAACGGGGGAAACAATGACTTTCGCTGAACACTGTGTTCACTGCGAGCATTACCATAACGACAGCGGCATATGCTGCTACTGCAAGAAAGAGTTCACCCAATTTAAGAAAACACCTGACGAACACCGCCAGGAAATAAAGGAGATTTTAGATGACGAAAATTCTGTTGAAATTTAGGCAGGCATTCTGCTGGCACGAGTACAAGCCATCTGAAACGCGCGGCTGGTACGGCGAGCCAAAGCCAGGTGCAACCTGTTTGAAATGCGGAAAGGTGCACGAGTAATGGGCTCGGTAATTTACGATGAGGGTGTCGAGATACCTCTCCTGGGCGATTCTGGGGACGTTTCAGACGGCTATCACACATTTGACGAGCTTTATGAGTATCGAATGCTGTACAACGCTCTGGCGTTCCGTGCGCTCGTACACGAGCCATCTGCACACCCTCACAAGTCGAAGCTGCACAGTGACGGCGAAGAGCCCTTCGGTGGTGGCTGGTTTATTGTTGTGGCATATTTGCACGGCAAACAGATTAGCAACCACTACGAGCTCGCTGACTGGGATTTGTTTGACATTGAGGAGCGACCAAAAGCTGATGAGTGGGACGGTCACACCCCTGAAGACGTAGCCGACCGCATAAAGGCATACCTTCGTGGCTAGTATTGCCGACATCATGGGCGGCGCACCCGAGCATCGTGTGCCGACCACTGATGAAATGGACAGCACCACTCCTGAAGAGCGGTATAAACTGGTGGCATTCTGCTTGAGCTGCTTCGAGTGGCACTTTTTCACTGGCTCGAAGGACAGGTTTTTGCAACTGCATGGCGAGGTTTGTAAGTGTGGCGGCAGGAATTTTTCAGAGCTGCGCTCACAGCGTACCTGGAATGCGGAGTGGGCAAAAACTATGGGCAGCAAATTGAAAACCAAGGCATTAAAGACTAGACGAAAGTAAGCATAAGTGCTATACTGCGAGCAGTGAGGTGGAGTTCGCAGGGGTGCTGCCAGGAATCGGTGGGCTTGCGAGCGACCACCGATTCTTTGGTATAATAGGGACATGAGTTGAAAGCGTAAGCCGCAACCCAGGGGAGTATCAGCACTCGATAAATTCCATCTTCATTACGAAGAGCTTCCTTCATTCGACAAAATTAAAGCAATGATTGCCCGACATCGGCGCAAAAAAAAGCCCCAGAAATAGGGGCTTTTTTAGTACCGTGTTTGTTTTACTCTTCGGCAGACTCTTCAGAGTCGTCGGCTTCAGATGGACGCAATTTCTTGAGCTCTGATTCGAGTTCATCAGCGTACTTCTGAGCCTGCTTTTCGGTGTCCTTCTTCTCGAGGACGACTTGCTGGTCATGAGTTTCGGTCTGGTCTTTGCCAAGCTCGACAGTGACACGCAGCAAATACTGGTTATGATTCTTGTCAAATTCTGCTTCGTTGAGTAGTTCGTATTTTGCCATCTCTTTATTCCCTTTCTATTAGAGGTATGTACCGTGAACTTGTATGCCAGCAACAGTGGCAGTGGTGTCAGTTGCTACAGCCGCACCCGTGACGGCGATACCAATTCCGAGTGGGAACTGCTTGCCGAGTGCGCCGAAGTTGAAGGACTTCTCGCCGACACCAGCAGCGGTGGCTGGAATAGCGATAGTCATAACAGGCACATCAGTACCGACAGTTGGAGCGGTTGCCTTGTTGTATAACTTGACGTAGGCAGCGGTGGCAGTTGGGTTCGAAACGGTCAATTCAGCGAGTCGCTTTGCACCAGTGATGATGAGCGCACCGTTAGTGGTAGCAGCAGTGGTTAGGCTGTAGGCTGTGCCTGCGGCTGGGGTTGCAGTAGTCGAACCAGTAGTGGCGACTGAGCCTGCAACCTGAACACTTGGAGATGGCTCGATAGCGACATCGCTACCAGCGATACCAACAGAGTGAGCACCAGCAGAGGTGAAGGCAGACAATCGGACACGAACCTTGGCGACAGTGTTACAGCTGGCTTCATAAGCCTGCGTAGCGTTAGCGGTCGAGTGAGAGGTGGCAACAGTTGGCGAGTTTGTTTGAACGACCTGCAACGGAAACCAGGTCGTGCCATCGACACCGAGAGCTTCAAACTGAGCCGTGAAGTTATAAGTACCTGAAAATTCGAATCGAACTACGTTGAGGTTGGCAACATCAAGAGTCAGTGCGTCGTTGATTGCTGCGAAGTTTGTTTTTAGTGCTTGGTTTGCTGCTAGTACACCCATGTTTATTTTTCCTTTTTTGGCTTTATAAAATCATTATAGCATTTTCAATGGCAAAACAAACACCCCGATTCGAAAACCAGGGTGTTTGATATTTTGCGACATAAGCTTACACCCGTCGAGATGGGTATGGACTCGCGAAAAAGAACCACACACCAGCGCAAATACCCAGTAAAACTGCTACTGCGGTAAGATACGCGCCCGTGTTGGCTGCTCCTGCGTCCAAAAGCCCTGCACCAACTAACTTGACGACGACGGCAGTCACAACTGCAACGACGATTGAAAGAATTACTCGACCAACCATTATTTGCTCCTCGTATTTACGTTTAATGCTGCCAGCAATGATGCCGCGCCTGAAACCGAAGTCCAAACACTGAGCACTACATTGTTGACTACGCCAGCCACGTTGAGTGGCACTAGGGTTGCTGTGCCGAGCACTACTAGAATATAGATTGCTGCTCGTACTTTTGGTGGAAGGTTCAATTCCATTTCAAACTCCTTTTTGTTATTTTACGCGAATCACCCAGCCAGCCTGTACATAATTGGCTGTCATGTTAGGGTACTTGCCCTTGTTCCATGATACCAGCTGTGCGACTGACGTGCCAAAACGATTGGCGATATTGCCGAGGTAGCCATCAGAGCCGCTCGGAATGGTGAAATACTGAGGCTGAGGTGCTGCTGGAGCGACCTGACCATTCACGATAGCCTGGACTGCGTTGTAGTCGTAGCCTGCTGCCTGAATGCGGTTCACGCGGTCTTGACCGTTGCCCCACTCGCCGCGCAACACTTCTTGAGCAATCTGCTCATTGGATTTGCGAGCTGGAGCTGCTGGAACGCCGACCAAATTGTTGACGATACTTTGCACGGTGTTGTAATCGTACCCTGCGGCAGCCAAACGGTTGCGACGGTCATTGCCGTCACCCCAACCACCGACACCATTCACGATGTCTTGAGCAACTTCTTGGTCAGTTTTGCGAGCTGGTACAGGGGCAGGAGTGCTGCCGTCGAGCGGCTTACCAGTGGCGTATGCGTCCCAAACACGACCATCGCCGAAGAATCGGTTCAAGTCAAGATTGGCAGCGTAGCCAGGCAAACGACCGCTCGAGCTGTACTGGTGCATGATGCAGTCGGTGTACGGCTTCAAATCGCTGCGGTAGCCTGTCGTCTGGTAGCCCAGAACATAGTTAGCACACCAAACGCCACAGTCATTACTTGCAGCTGCGCCGTTGCCACCAGCTGATACCAGCGGAGAGCCTGACGCATAAAGAAGTGGTGAAAAACCAAGCTTGCTACGGAGGTAGCCCAAAATTGCACTCAAACGAGCAGAACCAGCACCGATGGCTGAGGCTTCCCAGTCCCAAACCACGATGATGCGACCCTTGTAAGGAGCGATAACATTCAAGAAGTTGTCACATTCTGCCTGCCAGTTAGCGTCACCGTTGTCAAAGTGGTATGCACCAGCTTTGCCGCTGTTGAGCGCGTCCTGAATCTGTTGGTCGAATGTTGGGCTCTTATATTGTGAGCCCTGGGTTGATTTTACTACTGCAAAATTGTGCGGCACGAGGCTAACGATGTTGCCAGGTTGCCATGAGCTTACGTCAATTCCGTCCATGACTTACACCTCCAGCTGATAGTTAGTTTTTAAGAATGTGCGAACCTGAGTTTTGGCATCTTCAACAAACGTCAAAAAATCAGCCTGGGTGTCCCAGTCCTTTTTGTCTTCTTCGATAAACAGGCTTGAGCCGTCAATAAATGGGCGAATCTTCACCTCAGAGTGAGCGTTGAAGTCGTCGGCTGCGGCTTTTAATTGGTCTTCGGTAGGCATCTGTTTTTTCCTTTCAACTAATTATTAGTTTAGTTTTACTATAAGCCTATTGCATCAAATAGTCCACCCACAAGTGGCAAACGACCAAGCGCGCTGCGGTCGTCTTCAGGGGTAGGAGCTGCATCGTTGTCGTCAGGAGGTGAGCCACCAGCGACAGGCTGGCTAGTTGTCGGCTGCGAAGATTGAGTATTCGGTGTCACTATTGCTGGGCTCTGTTGATTTGGAGCGGTCGCACCCTGGTTGGTATTTGGCTGACCGAGATTAGCAGGGTCGGTCACACCAGGGATGCCACAGTTATCGAAATCTTGCATTGAGCGTTGTTCGACAGGCTTCAAAAGCACCGATGCAACACAGCGAATATAGTTCTGAGTAACCACTTGTTGGCGGTTTGTTTCCTCGAGCGCCTTATCAAGACGCGCTCGGCTCTCTACTCGGGCTTGCTCTTGCCGCTTGAGCTCTGCGGTTTGAGCGTTGCTAAAATCCCCTTGAAGGTGCGCCACCTGATACACAATGACAATTAGCATTATGAAAGTGAACACGAAAAAGACCTTGATTGCCGTGTGATATAGGCGGTCGGCTTGCTTGAACTTCAGTTCGGCAGTGCTCATTTTTTTGCCTTTCGACGATTAGTATTTGGTTTTTGTGGCAGAGCTGATATAGCTTGTGTCAATGCAGTTATAGCAGATAATGTTGCATCATTCTGTGAAGTAATTAACTTTATGAAGTTTTCAAGAGGTAATGCTTTTTCAGCACGGAGCTGGGCAATCTCTGCTGTCTGCTCTTTGTTCAACTTTTCAAAGCGGTCGCGGTCATCCTCGAGCTGCTTGACGCGCTTCTCATAGTCGCCGTTTGCTTCGCGAAGTAGAGCCACTAGAGTCTTCTGCCGAACGGCAAAGAACCCTGCAATTGTCGCTCCTAAGGTGCTACCACCCGTGATTGCGACCGCGAGTGTTGCGATGAGTCCACTGTCCACCACAAACTCCTTACGCTTATCGAGCGTAAACCTCCAGGTAGGCGAACGGTACTGCCATCAGATTAGATGCGCTTGTAAAGTTCCACATACGGAGGTAACAAGCAACTGCCGTTGTTGGGAATGGCACTTCGTCAGATTTTACCGTCACAGAGGTGTTTGCTCCATTATTCCAAATTACATCGCTACGCACCACGCCGTTTACCCCAACTTGAGAGTTATTGGTTGCCGCACCGATATATTTAGTGCCACCAGCCACAGCCTCAAGTACAGTCGCACAAGAGTCTGACCCAGTTTTGTTAATCTGAGCCACCAAGCGCATATAGAGGGTTTTTCCTGGCACTGCATAATCAGCAGGGTCAAGCCATACATAAGGGGAATTAACCATATTGAATACACCATTACCAGCAGCAGAACCGAGGTCTCGATTGTTAATCCAAACCTTTTGAATTGGGAAGAGCTGAGGGTAAATAGAGTTTGCAGTAGTTAATAGGCTGTCTTTACCATATTGCTGGATTCGAGTAATTGCAGAAGCAGACGTAACAACTTTAGCGATACGCATTGAATTAGCAGCTAAAGCAGGCGGTGAGGCATCATTCACTACTTCGCTATATACCAAAGTAAACACGTTAGTGCCTGTATTCCGCAAGATATCAACATAGGTGTCTTTCGATACTGTGAAAGCTCGAGTCGCTGCGGCAGCAACCGTTCCGCGCACTCCATCAATGTAGGCTACAGCAGCGGTCATCGTGCCGTTAAGCCCAGAGGCAATAGTCCAAACACCCCCCGAAGCCATAGTGTCGGGCAAAAGGTCGTTTAATGACTGCGTCAAAAAGCCGTCAACACCGAGACCATCTTTTACCGCTTGATATTTGAATGAACCGTCTGGGTTGTGTCCTACAAAAAGCCCGTCAATTAGGTCATTTTCCCATGCTGAAGTTGGAATGCACTCG
>WBZP01000843.1_pt1 | contig 40120 bp, 40 predicted proteins | sample 5204301 | NCBI WGS metagenome assembly WBZP01 (sample SAMN12412401, study PRJNA552823) | activated sludge metagenome | isolation source: activated sludge from nitrification reactor of wastewater treatment plant... | place: USA: Pennsylvania | collected 2017
GTCCAACTGACATACGGGCTGTGCGCACCAAGTACGAACCGACCTCTGTGCCGGACGCCGCACCTACATTTAACGCCAGTTTCATGCGTCGCGGGTGGCGCGCAGCGCGGTGGAGCAACTGACATGAACAAGGCGATGCTCTCGCTCGACCAGGCGATTGACCAACTGCTGGCGTCGGCGCGGCCGCTCGCCGACGTGGAGGAGGTCGATACGTTCGACTGTTTTGGCCGCGTGCTTGCGGTACCGATACGCTCGAGTATCGACGTACCGCCGCGCCACAACAGCATGATGGACGGCTACGCCGTGTCGTGCGCCGACGTCGCCGCCGTTGGCACGAAGCTGAGGGTCGCCCAGCGGATCGTGGCGGGCAGTATCGGCCAAGCGCTTGAGCGCGGCACCGCAGCGCGGATCTTCACCGGCGCGCCGGTTCCGGCGGACGCTGACGCGATCGTGATGCAGGAGTTGTGCGAGGCCGACGGCGATCATGTGATCGTCAATCACGTTCCGCGCACGGGCGAGTGGATTACCCGCTGCGGCAGCGATATTCGCAGCGGTGTCGAAGTGGTGGCGGCCGGAACCCGCGTCAGGCCGCAGGACGCAGGGCTGGCAGCCTCGGTCGGCGCTGCGAGCGTTTCGGTGTTCCGACGGCTGCGGGTGGCGCTGTTCTCGACCGGCAGTGAACTGGTCATGCCGGGCGAACCGCTGCCGCCGGGTGCCATCTATAACTCGAATCGCTTCCTGCTGCGCGGACTGCTTCAGTCGCTTGGCTGCAGCGTCACCGACTTCGGTATCGTGCGCGATGACCTCGATGCGACTCGCAAGGTATTGCGCGAGGCGGCGCTTGGCCACGACCTGATCATTACCAGCGGCGGCGTTTCCGTCGGGGAAGAGGATCATGTGAAGCCGGCGGTCGAGGCCGAGGGAGAACTGGTCGTTTGGAAGATCGCGCTCAAGCCGGGCAAACCTCTGGCTTACGGTCGAATCCACAATGCGGTGAATGGGGCGGCATTTGTCGGTTTGCCGGGGAATCCGGTGTCCGCGTTCGTGACGTTCCTTTTGGTGGTCCGTCCGCTGATCCTCAAATTACAGGGCGCAACTCATCGCGAACCAGTTGCCGAACAGCGGCGAGCGGAGTTCGAACTGAACAAACCCGACTCACGCCGGGAATTCCTGCGGGCTCGTGTCGGCGCCGCAGGCGGACTCGAGTTGTACGCGAACCAGAGTTCGGCTGTGCTTACGTCGGCCGCATGGGCAGATGGCCTAATCGACAATCCACCCGGCAACGTGGTCCGGCATGGCGATCTGGTGCGCTTTCTGCCGTTCGCGGGGTTGCTATACTGAGCCGGATGGCAACCAGAGTTCTTTATTTTGCCGGTTTGCGGGAACGGGTCGGACAGGCGGCCGAAGAACTGGTCTTGCCGGCCGCCATTGATACGGTCGGCAAGTTACGTGCGCATCTCGCGGAGCGCGGGGCGAACTGGGATGCGTTGGGGGCCGGCAACAGCGTGCGTGCGGCAGTGAATCAGCGCATGGCAGGCGCTGAAACCGCTATCGGCGAAGGCGACGAAGTCGCATTTTTTCCGCCGGTTACAGGCGGTTGAAGGCGGGGCCATGACAGTCAAGGTGCAGGCGGAAGACTTCGATGTCGGGCGCGAGATCGCTGCAATCACGCGCGGCAATCTCGGGATCGGCGCGGTGGCGAGTTTCGTCGGTACGGTGCGCGGGTCGAACGACGGTTCAGGCGTGACGGCGATGACGCTGGAGTACTACCCGGGAATGACCGAGAGGTCGCTTGAGGATATCGTCGCCCAGGCAAAAGGCCGCTGGGACATCATCGATGCGGTGGTTGTTCACCGCTACGGCCGACTGGAACCGGGCGAGCAGATCGTTCTCGTGGTGGTGGCCGGCGAGCACCGCGGGGAGACCTTTGCTGCATGCGAATTCATCATGGATTTCCTCAAGACCGAGGCGCCGTTCTGGAAGAAAGAGGAATCTCCGCAGGGCTCGCGCTGGGTCGAGGTGCGGGAGGCCGACGATTGTGCCGCGCGGCGGTGGAAGAGCACCTGACAGCAGCGAGTCAGATCCTGCGGAGAAACAGCGCCACGTAGGAAAAAGGGCACGAGACCACCCGTGCCCATGCTGAAAGACGCTTGGTGCAGGTCCTACTTCTTTGCCTTCGGCACGGCAGCGTTGGTTGCGCGCTCGGCCATGCTGCTGAAGGTGGAGAACGCTTCCTGCGATGCACGCGTTACCTGCTCGAACGCGGCGCGTGCCGTGTCCATCGCAGTCTGCATAGCGCCCAGTGCGCCCGAGTCCGCAATCGGCATTCCCTGGAACACCTTTTGGAAGGCTTCCATCATGTCCTTCCCGCCCAGCGACAACTGCTGAGTAACCATCCGGCCAACTTCGGCCTGCGTGCTGGAAGTGATCTCGGCAATCTGGCGCGCGCACCCCAACATCCTTTCAGTGGACGTCTGGGCAAACCGCGTACGCAAGGCCATCGCTTCGCGCGGATCGGTTGCGCTGGCCAGTGCTTTCGAGTTCGAGACACCTTCCTCAAACAGCGACCGCGCAGTATCGATCTGCAATTCCATGATTCTTTGAGAATTCTCTATCGACAGTTGAGCGAGCTTCATCGCGGCATCCATGTTCTTTGCCTGAAGTTCGGTGAACTGTTCCTGCTGCTTGCTTGGCATCTCTTCCCCCCCAATCGGTAATTGCGGCCTCTCGCCGGCGGTGTCCCTCTAATCACCACACTACTACGTTAGCACAAGCGGCATTGGTGTGCATGGAAGGGCGCGACGTCGGGGGTTTGGGCCGGGTGAAGCCGGGTGCGCTACCCAATGACGATGCTGGACGACGGTAGATCCGAGAAGAATCAAATTTTCATTCTTGATCTATTGCAGTTTTGCCATGGGAATGGATAGGATGGCTTAGAGGATTGAAGTGAGATGTCGCCATGGTTTGAAGCAAACATCGGTACCCCTTGGCCGTCGGTTTGTAGTGCGTGTCTGGTTGGTTTGGATTCACCGGAGAAGTATCAATGTCTGCGATGCCGCTTGAACTTTATTATCCGGGCGTACCGCCCGAGCCAGTCCGTCGGCCTGTCCGACTGGTGCAAGGTACTGCTTCGACACGGCCGGACTTGATTCGTACACAGTGCGTCAGTAGCGAATATGTCGAATCGCAGCGGGCGGTCTGGATGTACATGAACCACCGCGCGCGGCCCTGCTTCACGCTCGATCTGATCGGCGACATGCGGCGGCAACAGGATGCAATTGTCGAGCGGCCGGACGAAGTCGATTTTCTTGTCACCGCGTCGATGACGCCCGGCGTGTTTAACCTCGGTGGCGATTTGGACTTGTTCCGCAAACTGTCGGTGGCCGGGGACTACGAAGGTCTGCTCTTTTATGCAACTCAATGTGTCGATGGCGTTTACAACTATCTTGTCGGTCTCGGGACCGAGACTTTGACAATTGCGCTCGTCGAGGGGGATTCATTGGGCGGCGGGCTCGAACTGGCGTTGTCGAACCACATAGTTGTCGCCCAGCGGGGCGTCAAAATGGGCTTCCCCGAGATGCTGTTTAACCTGTTTCCCGGTATGGGTGCATACAGCATTTTGGCGAGGAAGGTTGGCCCCCACCTTGCCGAGGATCTGATCACATCGGGGCGAATCCTTACAGCGGAGCAGATGCACGAGCTCGGGCTGGTAGACTATCTGGCAGAACCTGGGGAGGGCGAAGCCGTCGTGAGAAAAGTGATTGCTGGACGGCGCACGAATCTTCATGGATATTGGGCTTACCAAAGGGCCAAACAGCACGGCCCGCTGAGGGTCTCTCGCACGGAACTGATCGAGATCACCCGCGAATGGGTCGAGGCAGCGTGCAGTCTGGCTTCGAGAGACAGAAAGGTAATGGAACGCCTGGTCCGAGCCCAGAACAGACTCACGGACGTGGCGTAAGCAATGCTGCGACTGCGTGGCGTCGTGGCGGCTGGGTTGGACGTGCTTATCGAGTAGCGGCAGATCCGGCCCTTTGCCGGGTTCGGCCCGCCCCGCCGGATTTACGTGTTTCCGGCCAGCGCGGCAGGCGCCTGAAGTCCATTTGCCGTTTCGCCGGCGTTCAGTTCACGGCTTAGAACCTCTCGAACTTCCTCGAATTGCCGGGCCAGTTCCGTCGCTAACGTCTTCGGGGACACGATGGACTCGTTCGCGGCACTATCTTCGACCTGCTGTAGAAGCTGCGCAAGTTGGGTCGCGCCGACGATCAAAGAACTGGACTTCCACTTGTGCGCCACCAGGGCAATTGCTGCCGAATCCCCGGAACGCAAGGCGTCGAGTATCGTTTCGAGCAATCGCGGCGAGTGTTTCAAGTACAGTCCAATCGCGCCTGCAGCGACATCCTTGCGGCCGTTCAGACCCATTTTCTTCAGGTTCGCGATAACGCCCATGTCGACGACTGCGTTTTCCGTATCCAACGCCGGATCGGGCGTTTCCGGCAACTTGCTTGTCCCTGCAAACGCGGCAAGGTACCGTGAAAGTGTCTGTTCCAGCTCTCGCATGCGGAAGGGCTTGGAGAGGAAGCCGCTCATGCCCGCCTCCTGGCAGCGTTGCCGACAGTTTGCGGTAACGTTGGCGGTTAGTGCGACGATTGGGCACGGTTGCTCGCCGCGTTCCAGTTCCGTGTGGCGAATGACCTGCGTTGCTTCAAAGCCGTCGACGCCAGGCATGTGGCAGTCCATGAGAATCAGGTCAAACCCGCCTTTGGCGGAGATGGCGACAGCGCCCTCTCCGGATTCGGCTGCGACAACGCTGACACCCAGCGTTTCGAGGAGCGCGACGCCTACCTCCACGTTAACCGGATTGTCATCGACGAGAAGAACCCTGCCCGAGAATCGCCTTGATTCCATGCCCTCTCGCGAGTGTTCGCTCGCGGCCGGCGAGTTGGCCACTGGAACGCGGATCGTGAACCAAAACGTTGATCCTTTGCCCATTACGCTTTCGACGCCAATCTCTCCGCCCATCAGGCTGGCGAGTTGTTTTGCGATCGCCAATCCGAGCCCGGTTCCGCCATAGCGCCGCGTCGTGGTCTCATCTGCCTGCGTGAATGCATCGAAGATGGCGTGAACACGATCGGCAGGGATTCCGCACCCCGAATCTGCGACCTGGATGCGCAAGGCACGCAACCCGTCGGCATCCGGCAAAGAATCCGCGCCCTGGAGACTGACATTGATTTCCCCCGCATCAGTAAACTTGATCGCGTTCGAAACCAGATTGTTCAAGATCTGCGAAATGCGGGCAGGGTCACCAACTACCATCTGATTGGCCGTGGCCGACAGATCGACGTGAAGGCTAAGTCCCTTTTGGCGCGCCGTATCCGCAAACAGGGCGACAGTGTCCCGCACGATCTCAGCCGGGCAAAACGGTGTAGCCTCAAGATCCATGCGCCCGGCCTCGATCTTCGAAAGATCCAGGATTTCATTGATCAAACCGAGCAAGGTCTCGCACGAGCGACGCAGCGTCATCGCATTTCGAGCCAGGGGGCCTTTTAACCCGGACCGCAGCAGTAGTTCCGCCATGCCGAGAATGCCGTTCATCGGCGTCCGGATCTCGTGCGACATGTTGGCCAGGAAGCGCGATTTTGCCTCGTTCGATGCTTCGGCGATGCGGCGGGCTTCTTCATTTTCGACCGCAAGGGATTCAACGGTCAGTCTGAGTTCCAATGACAGTCGCCGCTCTCTCGCCTGACGCCGAGCAGCCCCGAGCGCCACCGCTAGAAAGACGACTAAGGTAAGGGCGATGAACTCGTCTGCTCGACTTCGAGACAGTAGATGCGTTGCGATTGCTGGCGCCAGCGCCGGCAAGGCGAGCGCAGCATAGGCTCCAAAGAAGGACGATAGCGAAAACATGCCGGTTGCGACCACCCCGATCAGGGCAACCACCACCACCAACTGATAGGGGCTGCCAGGTGGTGGCAGGAGCATGGCGCCAACCAATCCCCACATTGCACCTGCAAGGGCCGTCAGAGCGACGAACCTTCTCAGCCAGCAGGCGGGACGACCGCGGTTGGTTGGGTTACCGACGTAGGCGCGATATAGCCAGAAACGCAGCCCGGTTACGGCAATGATCCCGGCGATCCATATCTGAATATGTTTGAGCGGAATCTGCCCGTAAAGTGTCAACGCGATAACCGCTGCCGCGACAAGTGTCGCAGCGAGGATCATTGGGTTCGCGCGAAACAGGGCGTCAACCTGCTCCTCATAAGCGCGGCGTCGGATATCGGGATGGAAGCCAGCTACCATCGCCCAGTCCTAACCCCGGAGGTCCGGATTCGCCGGATGCGGCCCGGAACCGCAATCGACGTCTGTGTTCAAATCGTCCCTGACAATGCCCAGTACTTCACATTGCCGAAGCGCGATTTGGCGAACTTGCCGAAGCTGCGACACGGCGCAACCGCGCAGCACCAGCGCTGACATCGAATTCTCGGAACCATCGAACAGAATACCATCGAGGCCTGCGGCACGAAGCTCTTCCATGGCTTCGGAGATCCTTTGCGGGTCATTGGCGGCTCGTCCGCCAGCGAGCATTCTCAATACGTCCTTTGCAGTGGCGAAGTTGCCGGCCACGCGTGCCGAGTAGACCTGTAGGCGGCGAGATAGGCGCTGAGCACGAGTGGCAGAGCAGAAGGCCGCAAATCGTCGCCGTGCTTCTGAAGTTGCGTCTTCTTCGTGCAAGTGGCAATACCAGCCGCTTAGCGGCTCACCATTCAGGGCGTCGCGACCGCCGAGAATGCTAAGCGCTTCGAGCAGGACTGACGAAAACGGGCCGAAAGGGCGGTTTCGTGCGGTTCCCGACAGTAGCGAATTGCGTTCGCGGGCACGCGCGCTGTGTAGTCCCTCGATTTCACGCAGCAGGCTGGTGTCCACGTCATGCGAGATCTCGTCGAGCGCGTCGGACGCATACTCAAAATCAGCTGTAACTACGCTATAGCAACGTCCCCATACGATCGGGGCCAACTTCAACTGCTCGATCAGGCGACCAGCTGGCATTCCAGATAACCTCGCACCTCATCGAGGTTGCAACCTTTCAGAATCACGTCGATCGGGGATGAGCCTGCGAATGGCGATGCCGTGTTGGCGGCATGCAACCAGCGAAGGAGACTGGATTGACGATGATTGAACAGGGCCGACGCCGCCCGATAGATCCCCAACAAATGGGAGACGCGCTCCAGACTGCGGTGCGGTGTCGACTGGTCGTGTTCGTTGTCGCCAAGCAGTCTGGCTTTCGCGTCGCATGAAAGAGCCCAGCGCTCCGCCAGATGTCCCAAGGCGTGCATTCCTGCTTTCAACAAGGCGACCTGCCGATCGTCCTGAAGGTTCGCGGTCTGTACTGCGTGGCTCATCGGGTTCATAGAATTTATCCTTGGAGGCCGGGTGGGGAGTTGCTTGAGATTCTCTTCAGTTTTGTGAAGCCTCGACTGTGTTCAACGGCACGAATCCGGAATGCAGCGATACACAATGCTTGACATTGTGACATTCGTCACCACTACGGCGAACGTGGCCGGATTGCCTAGGTAATTTGGCCTATTCGGCCAGCCGACGAGGATCGGGTCGCAGGTGGGCGTGTCCCGTCAGGACAAACAATCCCGACGTCACGGTTCCGCTGGATGGGTCGCCAAGCCAGCAATCGATTGACGCATTGTTGTCGATCGACCCTGGGTCCGGCGACCGACGGTGGGTCAGTGCCGGGTTGTGTGCGTATTCCGCATCTGCGCGAGCAATCGGGCGATAGCGCCAATCACCGGACCAGGATCAGGGGTCTTCTGCAGGTAAATCGAGGCGCCAGCCCGCGTTGCAAGTTCTCGCACACCCGGATCCTTGCTTCCTGTAAGAAGTACAATGGGGAGGCGTATGGTTGCCGGTTCGTCGCGTAGGGCTTCACAGAGTTCGATCCCGGTCTTCCCGGGCAGAAAGTTGTCGACGACCATCGCATCCGGATAGGCAAGGCGACAATAGAGCAACGCATCGTCCGCCGTCTCCGCTTCTTCAACGGCATAGCCTTCGTCCTCAAGTGCGCGTCGCAATAGAAAGCGTTCAACCTCGTCGTCATCGACGACCAAGACCAGTTTCGATTCGGTTCGTTGCACTCGGGGAGTCCTTGGCTGATTGGCAAATGGCCCGTGTAGCGGAATCCTCCGCAACTCAGTACGTGGTACGGAGGACTTGCGCGGGAGTGCACGCTGATCCATTGGCCGAGCGCGAGCCATCCGGCTATTTGGCGATGATCAGACAAAAGCGGCTGCGCCGCAACCGGCCACGCAACGTCATCGTGATGCAGTGCACGAGGTCGATGGTGAAACAGGCAATTTCTCGGAGGGCGAGCCCGACCCGCACGACGAAGCCCTGTCAATCAATGGGACGGCGCATCCGGTCGTGCTTCCGGCAATGGTGGAGGGTATTGAATGCGAACACGACTGGCTGGCGGCACGGTTGGCTCGGGCCCCGCCGGCGGCCGAAGCCGGTGGTAGATTGCCATCACCTTGGGAACATATTCCCGAGTCTCGGGAAATGGAGGTATCTTTCGCCCGTAGCGCATTACGGCGTTTTCGCCGGCATTATACGCTGCCAGCACGAGCGCGAGATCCTGCCCGAACTGCTCCAGTAAGCTGTGCAAATAGGCGACACCCGCGCGGATGTTGTGGTCTGGCCGCCACAGCAACTCCGCCGTTGCGACACCGAAGCGCCTGGCGGTATCGGGCAGCAGTTGCATCAATCCTTGTGCGCCCTTTGGTGAGAGGGCGCTGGCATCGTAGCCGGACTCGACCTGGATAACCGCGTGAACAAGCGCCGGGTCAACCTTGAACTCGTTTGCGGCGCGCGCGATTTCCTGCTGAAAACGCAACCCGCTCAGACTGACAGGCGCTGCAGTCGGCCGAATTGCTGCAGGAAAGTCGTCGGCCTGAATCTTTCTAAGCTTGTATCGTTCCGGAGACGGCAGCGATAACGTGTAGGGATCCGTTGATGTTCGTTCCGCCGAATCCTGCGTTTCGCCTGCGGCCTGTGCCGAAACACCCGAGTTGAGCACCCAGATCAAGGGAGCGATGTGTCGGAAGCTGACACCCAGTCGGGCCGTCGCCCCACTGCCAGAGCGTCCAGGTGACCCTGTCGCCGGTTGCTGTGGCGAATTGGCTGCATGCCTAGTAGGCATTCCGATCCTTCAGGACGATCAGTATCGTACGCATGATGATGATCAGGTCAAGTTTGAGCGACCAATTCCGAAGATACTCTAAGTCATAGTCGATCCGTCGCTTCATCTTGTCCAAGGTCCGTGTCTCGCCTCGCAGGCCATTTACCTGCGCCCAGCCGGTGATCCCTGGCTTGACTTTGTGGCGAACCATGTACCCTCTAATCAGTTTTCTGTACATCTCGTTGTGAGCAACCGCGTGTGGCCGCGGTCCGACAATGCTCATCCTACCCTGCAGCACATTGATGAACTGCGGAAGTTCGTCGAGCGACGTCCTTCGCAGGAAGGAACCAAGCGGCGTGACTCGCGCATCGTCCCGCGTCGCCTGAGTTACGTTGCGCCCGTCCTCCATGACGGACATCGACCGGAACTTATAAACCATGATCTCCTTCCCGTCCAATCCATATCGCCGCTGCCGAAATAGGACTGGACCCGGAGAGCTCAGCCGCACGCCGACGGAGATTGCGAGCATCGCGGGGGAGACTAGCACCAGTACTAGCAGCGCAAGAACGATGTCGCTTGTACGTTTAATCAAGCCGTTCATGCCTGAGAATGGTGTATCGCATACTGCAACTATCGGCATGCCATTGATATCGTCCATTCGGGCCTGTATCAGATCGGTGACGAATATATCCGGCACGAAATATACCGAAGCGGTCGTATCCGCCAAGTCGTCCAGCAAGCTGAGGATTCGCGGCTGGGTAGTCATCGGCAATGACAGATAGATCAGATCGATGGCGTGGTCGCGGACGAATGTGGCGACGTTGCACATCGGGCCGAGAAGGTTCACCTCCCCGATATTGCCGAGCCGGTTTCGTGACCGGTCATCAAAAAACCCGAGGAGCCTTGTGCCAAGGTAGGGGCTTTGGCTTATCTCCCGCGACAATTGAAGTCCAAGGTCGTTCGCGCCGACGATCACGGATCGGCGCAAGTTCCCGCCCATCGAAACGACCCGCGGCACGATGGTCCGCAACAAAACGTGACAGCAGACCTGTACAACGGGCGCAAGTAGCGCCCAACTGCGAACCACTTCGGGAGGGAAGACCTTCAAGTAACCGCTCGCATAACCAAAGAAGAGCAGGATCAAGGCCAGTAGCAACCATCCGAGGAGTACGTCGCGCAGCATCACCCCGAAACGGGCGGTCATATATGACCGGCCCGGAAAGCCGAGGGAGAAGACGATTAGCGCCAAGATGATGTATGGCGCCCCGATCGCATCTTCGACGTACCATCCGATGGCGAGAAGGGAGGCGACAAGCGCCAAAGGATCGAGGAAGGATATGACCAGCCTCGTCATGCTGAGCCTTGACTTGAGAAACGGATGCTCTTGGTGTAACACTGCGTCCATTGGATCCTTGAGGGAAGACCGTTCCGGCGTCCGCGTAGCTTAACTCGATCGAGGCAAAATTAACGGCCGAATGGCGTCATCGCCCGTACAGTAGAACAAGCAAGTTTGCCGAGATCGCGAGACACTCAGCAAAAGTCTGCTGCTAAGCATCAATTGTGGCACAACCAAGGTATGCGATTCCTGTGCCCGCCCAATCTCACACTTTTCGATATTCCCCGATGTCGTTGAACCGTACTGCCGCATGGACGACCGATCTGCGGGATTCGACGGTAGACGGGCAAGCATCCCGTCTCCGGCAGAGACCCACGATCGAGGCGCTGTTTGACGCTGTTCAGGTGTGCGAGATTTCCCTCGGCGTTGCCGCCTGGCATCAGCTCGACGCCTGGATACGCGGTCCGCTGAATTCGCTGATACCACATTTTGGTCTCCTGATTTGGAGCAACGGCACTGATAGAAGCCCCGGAGAACTGAGGGTGTTTCAAGGGGAAGCACGTGGGCTGGACTCCTCGCGGTCTCCGGGAGTCGACCGGACACGCTTTAGTTTGGAGGCGAGACGCCAGTGGCGTTTGGCAGATCGGATCCCGATTTGCCTGGATGCCGATGGCAGGGCTGTGGACGTGTCGTCGCCCGCTCCCGCAGGCTTACACTATGTGATTCACGGAGTTCAGCCTCTGTGCGGCGAACCGGAGACACTGTTCGCACTGATCTGCGACAACCGTCGCGACTTCGAGCGGCTGATGCTCTTGACCCGTCTGATTGCCCCTTTTCTGGTGCTCGCGCTCCACCGGCTCGAGTGTGTGGCTTCCTCGCATAAGCCAGCTATTGCGGTCAGACAGAGCCCAGCCGACCGCCCAGTGCTCACCATTCGGGAGATCCGGATACTCGAGTGCATTTGGAATGGAATGACAAATGCCGCAATCGGTTCCGCGCTGGAAATCAGCCCGTTTACAGTTAAGAGCCACTTGCAGCGAGTCTTTCGCAAGCTTCAGGTATCGACGCGAACGCAGGCAGTCGCCGCGGCGTCGACACTCGGATTCCTTGATCTCGGCCGCCGTACCGCTACTTCTTACGACCGGTAGCCCAGGATGAAGCTGCCGCAGTAGAATCGCCAGCGAGCACGTCGTCCCTACTGCCGATTGGTTTGCGGCTCGACGGGGGATCGTCGGTACGATTTTTGGGAGGTTTTCCCGTCCGGTATTCCGGGTCGTTGGATGCGTTCGCGACGTTGGTAACCATCTTCAATGAAGTACACTGACCACCCAGCTGTCGCCCGGGTTGTCCCCTTTTCCGTGTACATCGCGTTTCTGCCGATCGGGCAGGCGCTGCAGTCGCTTTGGCCCGACGCTGATGTGCGGTGGTTATACGGCGTGCAGGTGCTTCTGACCGGCCTCGCGCTGGCGTTGTTGCGGGACAGATACGTCGAACTCCGTGCGCCTGCCGCTGTGCGAATGGGTGATGTACTTGTCGCCATCGTTGCTGGCCTTCTGGTATTCGGGCTTTGGATCAATCTCGACCGCCCGCCACTACGTTTGGGCGACGCCGGTGGCGGCTTCGACCCGCGTCGCGGAGACGGCCATATCGACATCGCGCTGGCCGGCCTGCGCATGACTGGCGCGACGTTGGTGGTTCCCGTCATGGAGGAATTGTTTTGGCGCTCCTTTCTCGCACGCTGGATCGATCGTCCGGGATTTCTTGAGCACCTGCCTCAGCGAATCAGCATGCGGGCAATCGCGCTTTCGTCAATTGTCTTTGCAGTGGAGCACACGCTTTGGGTTGCCGGCCTGCTGGCCGGGATCGTATACGCTGCGCTGTATAGACGTAGCGGCAATCTGTGGGTACCGATCTTGTCCCACGCCGTGACCAACGGAGCGCTCGCTTGGTGGGTGCTGCATACCGGAAACTGGCAGTTCTGGTGATCGAGGAAAACCGGGCCGGGCAAGGCCTTTGCTATACTCGGGTCATGAGATTAGCCTTCTGTCGAACGCAGTGCTTTGCCAAACGCGTGGTCGCGCCGCTTGTTGCTGCCGCGTCTATCGCAAGCAGCAACGTGCATGCTGATGAAGCCGATGCCCTGAATTTTCTCGTCGGCGAGACGATCACATACGACGACAACCTGTTCCGGATTTCGGATTCGGCGTCTGGCCAGAACTTGTCCGGATCGTCGAATCGTGACGCGAAACGCAGCGACATGGTTTCGACGACCTATGTCGGTGTCACATTCGACAAGTTACTAAGCCGGCAGAAACTTCATGCCGACATTTTGTACAACGTCAATCGCTACTCGCATTACTCGACCCTTGACTACAACGGGCTGCGTGCCAATGCCAACTGGGGCTGGCAACTCGGGAACTACCTGAAGGGTTCGCTGACCTATGAGCGTAACAGAACGCTGGTCGACTTCGGCAGCCTCAATCCCGAGGACCGCGACAACGTGCGCGACGTCAATACCTACGACCGTTTTCATGCCAGTGCCGACTGGTGGTTTCATCCGGAATACTCGTTCGGTGCCGGCTATTCGCGTTCGACCAACAGCTATACCTCCGTGCAAAGGCAGGCAAACGAGTACGAAGCAGATGCGGCGGAGTTGAACGCAAAGTTCCAACCGAAGTCGGGCAATCTCATCGGCTTGAGCCTGCGGCAGACCAAGGGAACATACCCGAATCGGCAGCCCGGCAACCCGATCGGCGGCATTGTCGATGCGAAGGTAGACAACAGTTTTGACCAGACCGATACCGAGGTGAACGGGGATTGGCGCCTGACCGGGCAGAGCCGATTCTTCGGGCGTCTCGGCTACACGACACGCACCCATGACCAGATCTCCGAACGCGACTTTTCCGGAATGACCGGCCGTCTCACCTACGACTGGGCGTTCGACGGAAAGACCAATGTGAGCATCGGGATTCGCCGAGAGATCGGCGCGGTTGACGACATTGATGCTGCGTACGTGCTGACACACGGGATTTCGTTGAATCCGGTATGGAACCCGACTTCGAAGATCAGCCTTGCGGCGAAGTACGACTGGAGCAAGCGCCGCTATGAAGGCGATCCCTTTCGCGTCATTGGTGCGGGAACCAATCCGTCGCTGCAGTCGGTGCGCAAGGACACGGTGAACAAAGCAAGTGTTTCCGGCACATATGTGCCGCTGCGCAGCCTGCGACTCAGCCTGACTTTGCAGCACGAGCGACGCTCATCGACGCGCGAATTCGTGCCCTATCGCGACAACCTCGCTTCCTTTTCGGCGCAGTTCTCGTTTTGAGGCTTCGTTCCGAAGTGGGTGATATCGCCCGGTTTTGGGGGCAGCCCCATTCAGCGCGGCTTGATTTTTTTGGGATCTCGCCTATGGTTGGTTACGCGTGTGCCAAGACTTGCTCTGTTCCGCTATACTGGCGGAATAAGTTCGTTGGCTCGCGTTGCCTGTTGTCGTGTGCGCCGTCGGGCAAGTTGGCAATCAACTGAATTGCGCGGCAGTCAGGTTCGATGTAGCTCAATTGATGGCATCTCGCGAAACCTGGCACGATGATTGCGTTGCATTCGAGCGGTCGCTGCGGTTTGGCTGGATCTTGGAGTGGCCATCCGACATGTTGTCATTGGCTTATTTGAAGGGGGTCAATATGAAACACCTGTTCTCGTGCTGGTTGTTTTCGGCAGTGCTCGCGCTAGGAATCAGTGCCCCGGTGCTGGCGGGCGGCGATAAGGGCGGGCACCATCATGGCGGCGGCGATCCGACCGCTGACATAAGCAAGTCGTTCGGTGGTCTGTTCTTGAGTCCGGGGAAAATCGGCACGGAGATCAATAGGTCCTTCAAGTTCACGGTTTCCTCGCAGAGCTCATTCAGCGCAATGATCCTGTCGTTCGGGATCGACGATTTCTTAGGTACCTTGAGCGGGCGGAAAGGCACTACTTTTTTCGAGTCGTTCAATATCGACGACGGCAGAACCACGATCTCCGCCCTCCTCGAACCTGGCAAGTACTCGTTTGCCTTGCTTGGAACGGTTGCTGATGCGCCGGCAGCATATTTTGGTGGTTTCTCGCTAGCACCGGTTCCCGAGCCCGCGGAATGGATGATGATCATTGCTGGCGTCGCGATGATGGGCTTTGTAGTTTCGCGCCGACGCAATATTGGCTAGGGCGCGCGACGCGGTTTGCGGAGCGGCGGGGAGACCCGCCGTTTCCTTTTTCGCGTCTGCTGCAGTGGCGTAGATCGATCGCAGGTAGGTAAAACGGGGTATCCGTCGGACTGAAGGGCGCTGTCGCCGGATTGGCGAAAGACTCATGTCGCAATATGGAGACGGTATGCGCCTCCTTTCGACTTGACTCGCTTGTCCGGAACCTTAGAGCGACGGCTTGTTACAATCGCATGCGAGCCGCCTCCGGGGAATGGCGTGATTTCGTCAGCCAAGCTGCGCGCGGTTTCTGAATTTGCTAACAGAAGGCAAGCCCACATGTTACGTTCTACGTTGATAGCCCTCTTAGCCTTGGTCGCCTTGTCCGCTTGCGGGAAGACATCCAGCGATGAGAAGAAACCGGCGACGCAGGTGGCCGCCAAGGTGAATAAGGGCGAGATATCGGTTCATCAGATCAACAATGTCCTCGCAAGAACCGGCAGCGTCAAGCCAGAGCAGACCAAGCTGGCGGGCAAACAGATTCTGGACAAGCTGATCGAGCAAGAACTGCTAGTCCAGCAGGCGATGGATAGGAAACTCGATCGCGACCCGCGCGTGATGCAGGCAATCGAAGCGTCGAAGCGCGAAATTCTTTCCCGCGCCTACCTTGAGCAGGTGACCAGTAGCGCTGGCAAGCCGGACGACGCATCGATCAAGAGCTTCTACGACAAGAATCCTGCCCTGTTCAAGGATCGGCGCGTGTTCACTCTGCAGGAAATCGTTGTCAATGCGAGTCCGGAGCAGGCCTCCGTGATCCAGGAGCAAACGAAGCAGGCCAAGTCGATGGATGACCTAGTCAAGTATCTCAAGGATCAGAAGATCCAGTTCAACGCCAACGCGGGTGTCAAGGCCGCAGAGCAGTTGCCCCTAGAGATTCTGCCCACGTTCCACGAGATGAAAGACGGCCAGACCGCGTTTATGCCGACACCGGCCGGTCTGACGCTAGTGCATTTGGCGGCATCGCAGACCCGTCCGCTCGACGAGGCCGCAGCCAGACCTTTTATCGAGCAATACTTGACCAATCAGAAACGCAGTGAGATGGCGGCTGCAGAGATCAAACAACTTCGAGAAAAGGCGAAGATTGAATACGTAGGCGACTTTGCCAAGTCCGACCCTGATTCCCCGGCATCCCCGATTTCACAAACCCCGGCGGTTGCCGTGCCTGTGCCACCGCTTGGTGCCAAACCGGTCGACAAGGCACTGGAAAAGGGCATCTCGGGATTGAAATGATGGGCGCGGTGGACTCGCGGTTTTTTCAATGACGGGAGCTTCGGTTACGTAGCGCTACTGTTTCATCATTGCAAATGCTTACTTAGTCGGTCGGAGGAAGATTGTTTGCTCTCTAGACAAGGAATAGGCCCGATGAGTGCACGCTTCAAGTCGTTGACGATTCTCTTGGTCTGGCTGCAATTGGCCATTGTCGGCAGTACCTTCGCCGCAGACTACAAGGCCGAATACGTGCTCGGTCCTGGCGATGTGATCCGCATTACGGTGTTCCAGAATCCAGATTTGACACTTGAAACCCGAGTTTCCGAGAACGGCGCCATTAGCTTCCCTTTGATCGGGCAGGTGCCGGTGGGTGGGCTCAATGTCTCGGAGGCTGAGAAGAGGATTGGCAAGGCGCTGCGAGATGGCGGCTTCGTCCTCCAGCCGCAGGTCAACATCCTGCCGCTGCAGATTCGCGGCAACCAAGTGTCGGTACTTGGGCAGGTCAATCGTCCCGGCCGCTATCCGCTGGACGTGCTCAATGCCAAGGTTACCGACCTGCTCGCCATGGCGGGCGGCATTATGCCAAGTGGCGCCGATACCTTGGTCCTCACCGGCACGCGCAACGGCAAGCTGATTCGTCAGGAAATCGACTTGCCGTCCATATTTCTCGGAAATCGGCCAGATCTCGATCTGCCCATTGCCGGAGGCGATGCGATCTACGTGCATCGAGCACCGGTCTTTTACATCTACGGAGAAGTACAACGTCCCGGCGCCTACCGAGTCGAACGCGAAATGACGTTGATGCAGGCTCTTGCACAGGGCGGCGGCCTGACGATCCGCGGTACCCAGCGAGGTATCCAGGTCCATCGTCGTGACGAGAAGGGCGCCGTGCAGCAGATCGCTCCAGAAATGGCCGCACGGATCAAGTCAGACGACGTGATCTTCGTCAAAGAATCGATCTTCTGAGGTCGCCCTATGACGTTTCAACAATTTCTGCTGATTCTGCGCGCGCGCTGGCTGGTTATCCTGCTTACTCTGCTCCTTGTTGTTGGAACGACCGTGGCGGTCAGTCTTCTGTTTCCCAAGAAGTACACCGCCTCCGCAGCGATACTTGTTGACGTCAAGGCGCCAGACCCGCTTCTCGGTGCCTTGATGCCGGGCATGATGGCACCGGGCTACATGGCAACGCAGATCGACATCATCCAAAGCCACCGGGTTGGTCGCCGTGTGGTGCGTATGCTCAAGATAGATGAAAACCCGAGCGCCCGCCAACAATGGCAGGAAGAGACCGGCGGTAAGGGCTCGATCGAAGCCTACTACGCCGAACTGCTCGGCGAGCAGCTTAACGTCAAGCCTTCGCGCGAAAGCAATGTGATCAACATCACCTACAAGTCGGCCGAACCGCAGTTCGCATCGGCCATCGCCAACGCATTCGCCCAGGCCTATATCGACACCAACGTCGAGCTTCGCGCCGACCCAGCCAAACAGTACGCCGGCTGGTTCGACGCCCGCACCAAGGGTCTGCGCGAGCAGCTCGAAACCGCGCAGGGCAAGCTGTCGAAGTTCCAGCGTGACAACGGCATCATCAATGCAGACGAGCGGCTCGACGTCGAGAACGCGCGCCTGCAGGAACTCTCGTCTCAGCTCGTCGCCATGCAGGCGCTGCGCACCGAGTCCTCTTCGCGTCAGGCTCAATCGGGCAACAGCGAAATCTTGCCTGAAGTGCTGCAGAGTGGGTTGGTGCAGAGCCTGAAGGCCGATGTGGCACGGCAGGATGCCAAACTCAAGGATCTGAGCTCGCAGTACGGCCCCAACCACCCACAGGTACAGCGTGCCCTCGCAGAAGGGCAGGCGCTGCGCACCAAACTGGAGGCCGAGGTCAAGCGGGTCGCCGGTGGCGTCGGTACCAACAATCGCGTCAACGTGCAGCGCGAAGCCGAGATCCGCGCGTCGCTCGACGCGCAGAAGAAGAAAGTGCTGGCGATCAAACAGCAACGCGACGAGATTTCGGTGCTCCAGCGTGAAATCGAGAATGCGCAAAAGGCATACGATCTCACCGCGCAGCGCCTAGTACAGACCAGTCTCGAAGGCCAGACCCAGCAGACCAATATCGTGGTACTCAACCCTGCCGCCGAACCGACCGAGCCATCGAGCCCCAATCTGCTGCTCAACTCCCTTCTGTCGGTATTCGTCGGCACGATGCTTGGCGTCGGACTTGCGCTGCTACTCGAGCTATTGAATCGTCGCGTGCGTTCGCCCGAAGATATCGTCGAGGCACTCGGCCTGCCGGTGATCGGCTATCTGGACGCCGCCGATGTACGCAAGGGCAGGGGTCGCCGCCATCGCAATCGGCTCGTGTTTCCGCGTTTCAATCCCGAGCGCGCGCTGCCGGCACCAAGATGATGTCTGGAGAAACAGCAATGGCTCCCTCGGAACCGATGTCCATTCGTTCACTGGTTCGTACAGAGCCGCGATCCTCCGGTGATGACCGCTCGATCGGCGCGATTCTGATCGATTCCGGCCGCCTCGCTCCAGAGGATGCCGAACACATCCTGCGCAAACAGAAGGAAGAAGGCCTGCGCTTCGGCGAGGCCGCTATCAAGCTCGGCCTGTTGAAGGAGGAGGACATCCAGTTCGCGCTGGCGCGCCAGTTCGACTACCCCTATCTTGTGCCGGGCGAATCGAACGTCAACAAGGAACTCGTTGCCGCCTATCAGCCTTTCAGCAGTCAGGTCGAGGCGCTGCGCGCACTACGCAGCCAACTCATGCTGCGCTGGTTCAACGGCTTACCCGATCGTCGTGCGATCTCGGTCGTCAGCCCGGGCCGCAAGGAAGGCCGCAGTTATCTCGCCGCAAATCTTGGCGTCGTATTCTCGCAACTCGGCGAACGTACCCTTCTGATCGATGCGGACTTGAGGAACCCCCGGCAGCATCAATTGTTTGGCCTCGCGAATCGCGTTGGCCTGTCCCAGATGATTACGGGCCGAGCCGACGAAGCTGCGATCGAGCGGGTGCCAGCATTTATGGATTTTTCGGTGATCACAGCGGGTTCTATACCGCCCAATCCGCAGGAATTGCTGTCGCGTGCGTCGTTCTCGAACCTGTTGGCGATGTTGAGCGGGCGCTACGACGCAATCATTATCGATACCCCCGCCGCAGACGAGGGTGCAGACTCGCAGACGGTAGCGGTGCGCACCGGGGCGGCGCTCCTGGTAGCACGGCAGAACACCAGCTATTTGGGCGATTTGCAGGACCTATCAGACAGCCTGCACCACTCGACGACCGCAGTGGTGGGGGTTGTTCTGAATGACTTCTAGTGGATCCCGTCGCCGGTCCAGATTCGTTTTCCCTATCTTAGAGCATGAAGAACGGTCAAGCTGGGTTTCAGATTGAGATTGCGCCAAGACGAGGCCAAGAGCTGCTCCCTTGGTTGATCGTGCTTGTTGGTTTGGTCGGGATGTTTGTCCCTACCTTTGTCGACCTTTTCAACGGGCTGTGGAGTACCGATCAGAATGCTCATGGCCCCATCGTGTTTGCAATCTCGATCTGGTTTCTTATACGTCGGGCGAAGCAGATTGGGCGTTCGGGATTCGAGTTCAGGCCGGCCAAGGCATCCGGTTGGACGCTGTTTGCCATTGGACTTGCCTTGTATGTGATAGGTCGGTCTCAGTCCTTCCTGATTTTCGAGGTCGGATCGCTGGTGGTGTTGGTGGTTGCGATTGCCTTTTTGCTGGCTGGTGCCGATGTCGCAAAGAAGCTCTGGTTTGCGTTCATCTTCATGTTGTTTATCATTCCGTTGCCGGGATCAATGATCGATTCGATTACGCAGCCGATGAAGATCTTTGCGTCTTTTGCAGCAGAGCAGCTTCTCTATCTGCTGGGATTTCCGGTGGCGCGGTCCGGGGTTGTTATCTCAATCGGACCCTATCAGCTACTTGTCGCAGACGCATGCGCTGGCCTCAACTCATTGTTCACCCTTGAGGCACTTGGTCTGCTCTACATGAACCTTGTGCGTCACGAGTCATTCTTTCGGAATGTATTGTTGGCAGTCTTGATCGTTCCAATTTCCTTGGCCTCGAATGCGATCAGGGTCGTATTTCTTGCTGTGATCACTTACGTTTACGGCGATGATGCGGGTCAGGGTTTCCTGCATGGATTCTCCGGCTTGATTTTGTTCCTTACAGCGCTGCTGCTAATAATGTTTGTCGATTCCGCCCTTCGAACTATTGCGGCTTCCTGGAGAAACCAAGGCCAGCGCAACTTGGCGGCTTGACTGTGACGGTGAACACCGGTCTGCCTAGGGTTTCGCTGTTTACTAGCCTCTTGATCGTCGGGCTCTTCGTCGTGGGAGCCTTGCTCGCCCGAGTGCTCGATCCGAAGCCAAGTGAAGTCCCGCTTGAGCAACCGCTTGCTGTTGCGGTGCCGGCCTCGTTTGGCGACTGGAAGGAGGTCCCGAGTCCATTCGTTGCTGTCTCGGCCGAGTTGAGGCGCGAGGGCACGCAGCAGAGTGCGGTCGAGACTTACGACGACTTGCTCTCCAGAACCTATCAGGATTCAAATGGCAATCGCATCATGCTTTCACTGGCCTACGGTCGGAATCAACGACAGGAGCAGAAGATTCACCGCCCCGAGCTTTGCTATGTCGCGCAGGGCTTTCAGGTGTTGGAGTTGGGGGACACTCAGATGCCGGTCCTTGCTGTTGAGTCGGGGCATCCTATCGACGGCAAGCGGATGTTGGCATCGACTGCGGGCCGCCTCGAAGCTGTTTCGTACTGGATCAGAATTGGAGAAATTTACAGTTCAAGTGCCCTCAAGTCGCGTCTGCACATACTTCAAGAAGGTCTGGCTGGGCGCGTTCCGGATGGAATCCTCGTGAGGGCTTCAATGATCGTTGAAGACAAGAGGAAGGCGCAGGCTGCCTATCCTATGATGGAAGAGTTCCTCTATCAATTGGTTTCAGCCACACCTCTTGCTGCGCGCAGGCTGTTGGTCCGGTAACCAGGTTGGTCGCGCACGTATCGATCAGTAGTTTCGCAATCGCCGGAATTCCTCCCAACATCATCTTCGCATTGGGATCCTTTAGGGACGGCGCTGCGGATTGCGTTCAAAGTCCTTTCTGTATATTGGCGCTTCTTGGTGCCGACCCGACGACAACGCTCAGCGCCGCCGCGCTTACTTCTGCAGGCGTGCCTCTGATCGGAGTTGGTCTTAGCGACAACGATAATTCAGGCGCTGTTTCGCTTGCAAGGTCGATTGGAGTTGGAGCAATTCGAATAGGCGCGACTTGGTCGCGGGTCGAGCTGGTACAGGGGCACTTGTCGATCCCGGTCTGGCTAGACGGGGTTCTTCGAAGTTCACGAAAGGAAGGTGCCGAACCCTTTCTCATACTTGGATATGGGAACTAATTAGACGATGGTGGAGACGAGCCGACGACTGCGATTGGACGAGAGGCGTTTGCACGCTATGCGGAGTACGTGGTGGCGCAGTTCAAAGGGGGTCCTCCGCTACTACAATCTGACGAACGAGTGGGATGCGCAAGCCGGCGGGACGACGTCTCTCGATGCCGACGAATACGTGTCACTTTCTCGGGATGTTTTTCCGTGGCTCAAGGCGATTGACTCCGGCATTGTGGTGATGAGTGGTGGCATTTCCGACAAAGGCATTCGAGAGAGATTGATAGAGCGATTGCTCGATTTGCGCGGCCTGCAGCTTGTCGATGCTATTTCGATACATCCTTACGTCTGGAGTCATAGATCTCGGCCGAATCCGGAGGCGGCGCTCGATAATTTCGATTATGTCGAGAGCGTCGCGCGGGCGGCGAATGGCGGCAAGGAAGTTCCGCTCTACATAACTGAGATCGTCTGGCCCACCCATGCTGGCCGGTTCGGACTCAACGATGATGAGGCTTCGTGGTTTCTACGGCCGTACTTCATTCACGCCGCGAGTCGCACGTATGTGCGATGGTCGTTCTGGTATTGGCAGCAGGATCAGGGAGACGACCCGACTAAGATGGAGCACCGATTCGGGTTCTTCGGGAGACCGGAAAGGCTGTGGCCTGCTGCGAGGGAGTTCAGACGAATCGTGGACCTCCTCAGCCCGGGAGATCGAATGACGAGCAAGGCGCAGAACCGCCGATGGGTGGCCGAATTCTCCTCGAGTGGTGCGGTCATAGGACGCTTTTGTTGGCTGGAGGCCGATGATGAAGGGAGTAAAGCCATGGGGGCCAGCATGCGCTACGGTTCCGCTCAGGCAATGGACAGCCTGCGAAGACTGTATTGGACAGCCGTATCGGGTGCTTCCGGGGCAAGGTGATGGTCGAAACCGCTCTCTTCTCGGTCGTTCTCCTCGTTGGTCTGCTTATTGCCGGACTCACGGTTGCCTCCCAGTTCGTACCGGCACGGTACTGGTACGCGGGCATAGCTTTCTTTGCCGTCCCCCAAGTATTTCTGGTTCCCGTTGCGGGGATTTATCCGTCCGTAGCCTTGCTCTGTTGCCTCGCCCCTCTGTTCGCCTACAAGCAGATAAGACATTTCTGGCGGTTGGACTGGTTCAAGGCGGTGTCCGCTACATTTTTGTTTCAGGCGGTCAGCCTTGCATGGTCGCCTTCCCCTCTTGCCGGCTTTCGTCACCTTGCCTACCTAATCCCGTTTGCAACCGCCGCATTTGTCGCGTTTAGTCTCGCGCGCCAGCGTTACGAATTTGCGCAGAAATGCCTTGGCGCAGCTTTGGTGCTGTCGGCGGGCGTAGCGCTGATGGTGCTTACGTTCCGATTGTCTCCGTCCATCGAAGGTTCATTTCTCGGATCCGCACTTGCACGGCTTGTGATATCGCCAAATGTTCTTGGGTCGCTTCTGGATTCTTCGAAGAACAACATCCTCGACCCCTCCAAGGCAGGCGGGATCTTCGTCAATGCCAACACGGCTGCTGCGTTCCTCGGATTCTGTGCCGCATCGGCCTGGAGTCTGGGCGCAACCCGGAATATTCCACTCCTCAGAGCAGTCGCGATCGTCGACTGGGTAGCGATCTTCTTTACCGGATCAAAGGCCGGAATGATGGTGGCGATTCTGGTTCCGGCACTTGCCATTGGCTTTGACGCCATGCGCGCGAGGCGTCTGGATATCAGGGTTGCCGCGGCACTTTCGTTCCTGGGGGCTGGAGCGGCGGTCGCTGCGCCATTTGCCATCGAACTGTTCTCCGAGAGCGGATTTGCAGGTGCGACGACATCGACACTCTCTGTTCGACAGGTGATATGGAATTTCGCGTTTTTGGAGTTCCTCAAGCATCCGGTCGAGGGACTGGGATTCGGCGGATGGGAGGAGAAATTCCCGATATGCGCGCTTATGCATGGCGTCAACCCCAACTACCCGCCGCACAATGCGGTGATGATCGTATGGGCTCAGAGTGGTTCTCTATCTGCCCTGTGCATGATTGCATTTGCCATGCTGTTCCTGCGATGGGCCTGGCGGGCCGCCTTTCATGTTGATGGCGAGACACGAGCGGTCGCTCGGGCATTGTTTTTCGGGACCATGTGGTACTGGTTGCAGGCGCAGGGCGAGAATTTCGGATTTCTTGGCGAAGCTCACGTCACGCCCTTGCTGGGGCTGCTTGCGGGCGTGCTCCTCGCACGGCTCACGCCGGGTGGCGCGCAATACACGCGAACACGTGGAACGACAGGGCGGATCGGATGAAGATCATCGTTTTCCGCACCCAGCTTTTCAAACCGTCGGAAAGGTTTATTCGCGACCAGGCTGCGGCGCTCCCCACGGCTGAAGTTCTCCTTTTGGGGCGAACCGTGATGGGGGAACCCGATCGTCAACTGCAGCATCGAACACTCGGAGGAGGGCGCCTCGATGCGCTCCGTTTCGTGGTGGGTGGCGACGTCAGTCGGTTCGTGCGGACGATTCGCGGGTTTGAGGCATCCTTGATCCACGCGCACTTCGCAGTTGACGGTCTGTACGCAAAAACCATTGCGCGACGGCTCGACGTGCCCCTGGTAACGACATTGCACGGCTTCGACATCACCACCCGTCGTTTCGACCTGCTTCAGTCGGGGCGGCCGGCGCTTGCGCGCTACGCGCTTTTGCAGAACGGCCTCAAGCGGGACGGCAGCTTGTTTATCTGTGTTTCGGATTTCATGCTGCGGCAGGCATTGAAGGCGGGCTATCCGGAACAAAGGCTGAGAAAGCATTACATCGGCGTCGATACTTCGGCTTTCAGCCCGGGCAACCTCGCAAGTCCGGAACCCGTGTTCCTGCACGTGGCGCGGCTCGTCGAAAAGAAGGGAACGGCCTACCTTCTGCAAGCGTTCGCAGTTGTGCTCAAACGCGTGCCCGAGGCGAGGCTGGAGATCCTGGGGGATGGGCCGTTGCGAACGCAATTGGAGTCACTGGCCGGGGAACTGGGCATCAGCCAGCGCGTGACGTTTCTCGGATCGCGCCCGCATGCCGAAGTTCGCCACCGCCTCGGCCGTTCATGGTGCCTCGTTCTTCCGAGCATCACCGCCCGCAACGGTGATGCGGAAGGGCTGGGGATGGTGCTCCTCGAAGCGGCCGCCAGTGCCGTGCCGACGGTCGCGACACGTCACGGCGGGATACCCGAGGCAGTTCGTGACGGAGAGTCCGGGATACTCGTCGCCGAACGAAATGCCCAGGAACTCGCCGGTGCGATGCTGGAGATCGCCGCAGACTCCTCCTTGAGAAGCCGGATGGGGGCTCGTGCGCGCGAGATTGCGGAAACGGATTTCGATCTGTCGCGGCAAAGCGTGCAACTCGAGTCGATCTACCGCGAGGTGATCGGCTGATGAGTCGCATTCTCGGGGTAGCGCGAACGCTGCCGTTCCACAGCATCGGCGGTATGCAGGCGATCGCTTGGGACCTGTTCTGCGAGTTCGCGCGCATGGGGCACGAAGTGACGGTGGTCACCACGGCATGCCCCGGCCGCGGCAGCGAATTCATCGAAGACGGGGTGCGTGTCTTACCGCTGCCAAACACACGGCCGGAACGCTGCGACGGGCGCTGGTGGCATGCCTCCTCCAAATGGTTTGGAACCGTCGGAGCCTCGGGTGCTGATGCCGTACTGAGCGTGAGTTCCGCCGGGGCAGCGATGGCAGCGAGGCGAAGCCTGGCCCCCTGTGCGCGATTCATCTTCCAGGCACACGGCACCTCGTGGGGTGAGTTCGTCTCCAAGTGGCGCAGTGGTCGTCCGATCCAGTGGATCAAGTCGGCTCGCAACCTCATCTGGATCTTCAAGGACGCATCGATCTATCGCGATTTTGATCGAATAGTCCAAGTTGGCGACGTGCTTGCAAATCAGTTCGCGACCGCACCGATGACAGTCATGGCGGGCCGGACGCCGTCGTTGGTGATCCGGAATGGAATTGACGAACGCGTGTTCAAGCCGGATCCGGATGCCCGCCATCGCAGGCGCAAGGAACTTGGGTGGGGCGAAACCGACCCCGTCGCCGTGTTCGCCGCGCGAATGCATCCGCAGAAGGGCGGTGAGATCGCCATTCGCGCTTTTGCCGCGATTGCTTCAACGTTGCCGGGGGCGCGGCTGCTGATGGTTGGAGGTGGAGTGGATCTCGATAGACTCCGGACCCTGTCGGCCTCCATGGGCATGCAGGAGTCAGTCAGTTTCACGGGTAGCGTGGCGCGGCCGATCGTGGCCGAACTGCTCGCCGCCGGAGACGCATTCGTATTTCCGACGCTCCGCCAGGAAGGGCTGCCAATGAACGTGCTGGAGGCCCTCGCTTGCGGGCTTAGGCCTGTGTGCGCCAGTTCGACGCGAGACGTGTTCGAGGCTACTCTCCCGATCACCTACGCCGATTCGCGGGATGTCGATGCGTTCGCCGGCCGCCTGCGCGAAAGCCTCTTGCTCGGCGCCTCCGGGTCGTCACTGCTCAGTCCGTCGTATTCGTTGCGCGAGTGTGCGCTGCGCTATCTCGATGTGTTGGGCGTCGGCGGGGCGCGCTAGCCATGTTTCGCGTCGTTCGCACGCTCCTGTTCGGAGGTTTCGTCGGGAAACTGCTCGGTGTCACCCGCGAATTGATCTTTGCCTGGCTGTTCGGCACCGGCGCGGTGGCGTCAGCCTATCGATTGGCTCAATCGGCGTTTCTGATTCCGCTTCACGGCATCTTTTCCGAGACTATCGCCGGCGGGTTCACGCCACGATACGCGACCGATCGCATTGCCGCGCCGGGGCGGGCAGCGGCCCTATTCTCCGGGCTGTATTCCCTGCTTCTGATTGCTTCGGTTGCAGTCGCCGTTGCGCTGTTCGCCGGGGCACCGTTATGGGTGCGGATCCTCGCTCCTGGATTTGACCCGGAGCGTGCGGAGACCGCTGTACTGATGCTTCGAATCCTTTCGCTTGCCCTTCCTGCTTATGCGGTGTTCGGCCTCTTTGCTTCTGTCGACCTCGCAGCAGGGCGCGGCGCGCTCAGCGCGATGCGAGCATCCCTTCAGAGTATTGGCCTGATTCTGGGCACCCTTTCGGCATACGTGTTCTCCATGCCGTCTCTCGTTGCAGTCGGTTTTGTTCTGGCGTATGTCTCCCTTGCCATCGTCGGATCGCGGACCGTACGTGCCGACGGTTTGTCGCTCGGTTTTGCTTCGCTTCGAAGTTCTCGTCCCGAAGTGTTGGCATCACTGGGAAGGTTGGGCAAGGTCGTTGGTGTTCTAGTCTGGATTCCGATCGCGTTTCAGATCAACTCGGTGGTGGAGAAGCGAGTCGCATCGATAGTTAGCGTGGACGCGATGGCTGCCGTTGACTACGCGCGTTTCGTCAGCGAGACGCTCGTCATACTTGCTGCTGTCCCCTTCGGGCTTGCCGGCCTTTCCACACTCGGTACCATGGACCGTGGCGCGGCAGAACTTGCACAGATCCGGTCCTTTCGCGCGCTCCTATATGTCGGCGTTCCCTTGTCGGCATTCCTTTTCCTGAACGCCCATGCTTTCGTCGAGTTGGTGTTCGCGCGTGGGGCCTTTGGACAGAACTCGATCGACGCGACAGGGTCGATCATGGCAGGGATGGCGGTCGGCGTCTGGGGGCAGCTTGTCGGATACGCCGGAGTAAAGTTTCTAAGCGCGCGTGGGAGGAACCTTGCCGCATTGTCCGCAAGTCTGGCTGGCGTGTTCGCAAGTGTCGTGGTTCTGGTCTCGCTGCAATCGACGCTCGGCGTGAGTGTTCTCGGGTTCGCCGCGGGAGTTCAGGGTGTCGTGTTTGGCGTCGTTGCGGCTGTGATGCTATCGGCAGTAAGGCCGCTTGCCGTCGAGGCCGCCAGCCTGACTGCGCTCACCGCGCTATACACCGTGTTGAGCGAGTTTGCAGATCAAACCATCAAGCCTGGTTTCGCGCTGGTATTCTTGATTTGGGGAGCGTTCTGGGCTGCTTCGCTCCTTTTGCTGCCTTGGCATCGCCGAGGTGCCGTTGACTCAATGATGGAATTTCACAGAGGTAAGAGATGATTCGCGTCGACTACTGGCTAGGGAAGCGAGTCGATTTGAGGGCACGCATACTGCAAGCGTCTCGCCGGCGTCCATCGATATGACTCAATACAACACCGCTCGGGATATCGTGCTGCTGTCCACGGCGGACTGGGACAACCCTTTCTGGACGAACAAGCAGCATGTTGCATCCGAACTCGGGCGCCGCGGCCACAGGGTCCTCTATGTCGATTCGCTCGGCTTGAGACGTCCCTCAGCCAGTTCGCAGGATCTGAAGCGGATCATGCGGCGACTCAGAAAGGCAATGCGCTCCCCGGTCGAGGTGAAGTCCGGCGTGTGGGTATGGTCTCCTGTGGTTGTCCCGATGCAGGCGTTCACCATAGTTCGCGCAGGCAACAAGTTGCTGCTGGATGCCGGTTTGCGCTACTGGATGTGGCGACTGGGGCTGCGTCCGGATGTTTTCTGGACGTACAACCCGATGACGACTCGGCTGATGAGTGCCGACCGGTTTCGCTCGCTGGTCTACCACTGTGTGGACGATGTGAAGGCGCAACCGGGCATGCCGGTGGAACAGATTGCCGAGGCCGAAAAGGAGCTTCTCGAATCGGCGGACATTTGTTTTGTCACGGCACAGCACATGTTGGGCACCCGCAAGGCTGTGAACCAGAACACCCACTACCTGCCGAACGTTGCCGACTTCGCACACTTCGCGAAAGCGCGAGATGCCAGCCTGTCCCCGCCTGCGGACTTGAAGGCGTTCCGCCGTCCTCTAATCGGATTCGTGGGAGCGATCAGCGGCTACAAGATGGATTTTCCGCTGCTCCGCAAGATGGCGGAGCAGCACCCGGAATGGTCAGTTGTATTGATTGGCAAGGTCGGCGAGGGCGATCCCTGGACCGACATATCGCTTATCGAGGGGCTGCAGAACATCCATTTGATGGGGCCACGACGCTACGATTCCCTCCCCGCATGCCTGAAGGCGTTTGACGTAGCGATTCTGCCATGCGTATTGAACGAATATACCCGCTCTATGTTCCCGATGAAGTTCTTCGAGTACCTTGCCGCAGGCTGCCCGGTCGTGTCGACGAACCTTGCTGCGCTTCAGCCGTATCGCGCAGTCGCGTACTTGGCCGACGGCCACGACGATTTCATTCGAGGCGTCGAGCAGGTGCTGCGGGGGGAGTCGCCGCCGCTGGAAGATCGCCTGGCGATCGCACAGGAGCAGACCTACGAGCGGCGCACCGCTCGAATGCTGGCTTTGATCAACGCCGCGGCGGATGCCAATGGAACGGCCGGACAGGAACTGCACGCATGAAGTTTGCGATCGTCCATGATTGGCTGACCGTTTATGCCGGTGCCGAGAAGGTCCTGGAACAGATGCTGGCGTGCTGGCCCGACGCGGACCTTTTCGCTCTGGTCGATTTCCTTCCCGAGGAACACAGGGGGTTTCTGGGCGACAGACGGGTATCAACCACGTTCATCCAACGGATGCCGCTTGCTCGAAGCCGGTACCGCAGTTATTTGCCGTTGATGCCGATCGCGATCGAGCAACTCGATCTGTCGTCCTACGACGTGGTGGTGTCGTCGAGTTTCGCAGTCGCGAAAGGCGTTATTACCGGTCCGGATCAACTCCATGTCAGCTATGTGCATTCTCCGATCCGCTATGCTTGGGATCTGCAGCATCAATATCTGACGGAGGCAGGTCTGACGAGGGGGATCAAGAGCATGGTTGCCCGTACAATCCTGCACTATATGCGATTGTGGGATACCAGGACCGCAAACGGCGTTGACGACTTCGTCGCGAATTCTGACTTCGTCGCACGCAGGATTCGGAAGGCATACAGGCGGGACGCAGTGGTGCTGCATCCCCCAGTGGATTTGGCGCGTTTTACTCCGCTCGTCGATAAAGAGGATTTTTACGTCACCGCCTCGCGGATGGTACCGTACAAGAAGATTCCACTGATCATCCAGGCTTTCGCGGCCATGCCAGACAAAAGACTGGTTGTTATCGGCGAAGGGCCGGAATTCGAGCGGGCTAGATCCTGTGCGACACCCAACGTCGAGTTGCTCGGGTATCAGCCGACCGATGTCCTCATTGACCACATGCGGCGGGCCAGGGCATTCGTATTTGCTGCCGAAGAGGATTTCGGCATCACACCGGTCGAGGCGCAAGCGTGCGGAACGCCGGTAATCGCTTTCGGAAAGGGTGGTGCGCTCGAAAGCGTGGTTGGCGAGTTTGGCGAGACCAGGACCGGGTTCTTCTTCGCCGATCAGACCACTGAGTCGATCCGCGCTGCTGTGGAAGCCTTTCATGCCCTTCCCGCACCGCCAACTGCGGCCGCGTGTAGGCGAAATGCAGAGCGGTTCTCGCCCGAAAGCTTCCGGGAAGGATTGTCGCGGTTGGTGGCAGATCGTTGGTGCGCGCGCACCGCACGGTAGGTCTTCCGATGCCAATAGTGCGCCAAGCCCCGTGTGATCGTATTCCTTTTGTCCAATGCTGCCCATGGGCTAGCCACGGGATCACCACAGGTTCGATTGCGACACTTGCTGTGATGGACCATTGCGGGATTCTTCGGAGGAAAAAAGCGGACGATATGCCAAGTCAGATGAAGGCATTGCGGCGGTTGCTTGCGGCGTTGTCTTTGCTGATGCAAGCGACCCTGGCCACTGGTGCCACGCCGGACGCCGCGCGTAACGAGCCATACGCCGTGAATGGCAAGGTTTCCCAAGCACGCCCTTTCATGGTGGGGGTGGGAAGCGCAATCCGCTGGGGTGCGAGCACGGTCGGTTTGGCCGGCGAACTCGGCGTGAACAGCATCAGAACCGATGCCCCGTGGAAGCTGATCGAACTGCAACGCGGCCAGTTCGCCATACCCGCTTGGCTAGAGCAATGGGTTGACCGATCGCTGGCCTCGGGGCTTTCGCCCTTGCTCATCCTGGGTTACGGCAATCCCCTGTACTCGAGGGATAAACCGCGAACACCGGAAGAGGTGGAAGCATTCAAGCGGTATGCCGTGTTTGTGATGACCCGTTTCAAGAGCCGTGTTCGAACCTACGAACTTTGGAACGAATGGAACAACAAGACCGGTGACACGACGCCGGGTGATCCTGAGAGCTACATTCGCTTTGCGCGGCAAGTCGTTCCGGCGCTGCGCGAGGTCGATCCCCTGGCCACAATTGTGGCGCAAGGCGTCTCGCCGGGTGGTTTGCGCGGCGGCTGGCTCGACAAGTTCCTGGAACTCGGCGGCGCGCAGGCGTTCGACGGTGTGTCGCTGCACCCCTACAGTTGGTCATGGAAGAAGGACCGAAGCCCCGAGGCGGCAATGCGCCTGGTCGATGGCTACCAGCGTGCCGCCGCTCGCCACAATGGCGGAAAACCTGTGGACTTCTACATCACCGAAATGGGATGGCCCAGTTTCGACGAGCCGCTGGGCGAGAACCAGGACGCCGTGGGCGCCTTTCTCGCGCGCTTTCTGCTGATGGCTAGGTGCAGGCCCTACATCAAGGGTGTCTGGTGGCACACCTTGATCGACGACGGCACGGATCCAGCCAACTCCGAGCATCACTATGGGCTGTTCGACCTGGCGCGGAAGCCCAAGCCAGCGGCAACTGCCATGCGCGAGACCGCGTCGCTGATCTCCGACAGTTCGCTGACTTGCAGCCAGTCGACGCAGGGCGAGGATGTGACATTGCAGCTAAGCGGCAAGCGTAAGCTTCAGGTCTTTTGGCAAGGTGGCGACATTGCGCCGGGCGGAGCCAGGTTTCAGACCCGTCCCCGCGAGCGGGTGTCCGAGAACGCTTCAGCGCCGCAAGGTTCGGCGGCACTGTTGTTCCAGCCTGCCGTTAGCGACTTCAGTGGCGTACCTCGCGTGCGCGAGCTGCAGCCCTGATCAATGCAACGTTTTGGCGACAAGGAGTATCAGTGTCCCCGGAAGAGTCGAAGTGGTGGATGGAGCGCCTGGGCGCCACGCCTGCCGACCAGCTATCGCCGATAGTTAATCTGGGTAGTTCGACGCGCAACTACCGCGAGGTGGTCAACCCGTTCATCCACGCCAACCTGTTCGCGCCACTGGCCTTGCGCGGCGTGCAAATCGTGCACGTCGACTTCAAGGAAGCCGATGGCGTGGACGTCTCCGGTGACTTCACGCAGTCGGCCGTGCAGGAACGCATTCGTGCCCTGCAAACCCGGGCCGTACTCTGCAACAACATGTTGGAGCACGTGACCGACCGGCCTGCGGTGTGCGCAGCCATCCGGAGCCTGCTGCCGGTGGGCGGGCTGGCCTTCGTTTCCGTACCGCGCCACTACCCCTACCACCCGGACCCGATCGACACCGGCTACCGTCCAAGCGCCGCGCAGCTTCAGGCCGATTTCGGTAGCGACTTCGCCACGGTGAATCAAGCCGAGGTCGAATTCGGCAATTACCTGGGACAGTTGCGGTCGAAGCCCTGGCTGCTGCTGCGTGACGCTTACCTACTGGTGGCGGGAGTCGCCAAGGTGGACTGCTGGCGCGTGTTCTTCGGCAACTACCGCCACTTGCTGCGCCAATACTCAGTGACCTGCGTGGTGCTCAGGCGGCTGGCCTGAAGCACTGGCTGCCCCTCAAGCCCGCGTCGGTCCAGTCATGTGCGTCAAGTAATCTGAGTGGTGGGGAGGAACCGGAATGCTGAAGGGGGTACGCATGCACCATGTCGTCGCTGGAATCGGGGCATGCGGACAATGGCGAATGATTCGAGCCAATTTAGATCATCGGAAGCGCAGGCTCGAACTCATTTTGTCCGGGCCATCAAGCACGCCTAGCCCAACTTCCACAGTAGTCGTCCCAGAGAAAGCGAAAGCGTTCATGGAATCCTACTCACGTCACACGAAGGCAAAGGTCTAGACCCTACCATTGCCGGCCAGCCTCGCTCGCTTGCGCGCGGCGGAATGATCGTTTTGATGTTCATGACCCATGATGAAAGACATCGACCAACAAGCAAAGATTTTCGTCGCCGGCCATCGCGGTCTGGTGGGTTCGGCGCTGGTACGTCGGCTCACTCGCGGCGGCTACACGAACATCATCACGGCCACGCGGCAGGAAGTGGATTTGCTCGATCAGCGCGCAGTGCAGGCGTTCCTGACGCGTGAGCAGCCCGACTTTATTTTCGGTGCTGCCGCCAAAGTCGGCGGTATCCAGGCGAACAACACCTATCGCGGCGAGTTCATCTACCAGAATCTGATGATCGAGGCGAAGCTGGTGCATTGCGCGCATCTGGCGGGGGTGCCGCGCATGCTGGTGTTGGGGTCGTCATGCATCTATCCGCGGGATTGTCCGCAACCGATACGCGAGGACTAGTTGTTGACCGGCCCGCTGGAGCAGACCAACGAGCCGTATGCGATCGCCAAGATCGCCGGTATCAAACTTGCGGACGCGTACAACCATCAATACGGTCGCAAGTACGTCTCGGTGATGCCGACCAACCTGTACGGACCGCGCGACAACTACGATCTGGCCAATTCGCATGTGCTGCCGGCGCTGATTCGCAAGGCGCACGAGGCCAAGCAGCGCGGCGACGCTGAACTGGTGGTGTGGGGCACCGGCTCGCCGCGGCGCGAGTTTCTGCATGTCGATGACTTGGCGGATGCCTGCGTGTTCCTGATGGAAACGGGCTATGACGGGCCGCTTCTCAATCTCGGCGTGGGCGAGGACGTGACGATTGCCGATCTGGCCCGCCTCGTCGTAACCGCGGTGGGATTTGAAGGCAAGCTGATATTCGATACCACGAAGCCCGACGGCACGCCGCGCAAGTTGCTCGATGTGTCTCGGCTGCATGCGCTTGGTTTGCGCGCATCGATTGCGCTTGATCGGGGCATTGCCGATACGTATCGGTGCTTCCTCGAGGAGCAGGTTGCCCTGTGATGCCTCGAGAGCCGGCACTTTCCCATGTCACTTGGCTGAGAGCCGCATGAATAGGCGTTCTACAGGCTATCTGGCCGGAGAGCGCCTATCGATGCGGTTCACCGCGGGTGCGGTCTGCGGAAGTCCAAGGGACGCGGGTTTTGGCGGTGCGCGCTCTGCCGCTTGCTGTTTGCGGCCGCTAGCCGCACGCCGTAACGTAAACTGCAGCCGATTCGCCACTGGCTTGGCAATCAACGGTTTTGTGCGGCACCCAACATGATCCTGGTAACCGGCGGCGCCGGCTTCATCGGCGCGAATTTCGTTCTCGACTGGCTGCGCGAGGTCGGCGAGCCGGTGGTCAATCTCGATGCGCTGACTTACGCGGGCAACCGCGAGAATCTGGCCTCGCTCGAAGGGGATGCGCGGTATCTCTTCGTCCAGGGCGACATCGGCGACCGTGATCGCGTGGATCGCTTGCTTGCCGAGCACCGGCCGCGCGCGATCGTGCATTTTGCGGCGGAGAGCCATGTCGATCGTTCGATCCACGGGCCGGGCACATTCGTCCAAACCAATGTGATCGGCACCTTCACGTTGCTGGAAGCGGCGCGTGGCTACTGGAGCGGCCTGGGCGGGCCGGACAAGGGCGCATTCCGCTTTCTGCACGTCTCCACCGACGAAGTCTATGGATCGCTGGGCGCGACCGATCCGGCCTTTGCCGAGAACAGGGCCTACGAACCCAACAGTCCGTACTCGGCCAGCAAGGCGGCGTCCGATCATCTGGTGCGGGCATGGCATCATACGTATGGGCTGCCGGTTCTGACGACGAACTGCTCGAACAACTATGGTCCTTACCAATTCCCGGAAAAGCTCATCCCGCTGATGATCGCCAACGCGCTGGCCGGCAAGCCGTTGCCGATCTACGGCGACGGCATGAATGTGCGCGACTGGCTCTATGTCGGCGACCATTGCGCGGCGATCCGCCGCGTGTTGCAGGCGGGACGCGTCGGCGAGACCTACAACGTCGGCGGCTGGAACGAGAAGCCCAACCTGGAGATCGTGCACACGCTGGTTGGCCTGCTCGACGAAATGGCGCCCGATTCGCAAGGCAGCTATACGCGGCTGATCACATACGTGAAAGACCGGCCGGGCCACGACCGGCGTTATGCGATCGACGCGCGCAAGATCGAGCGGGAACTCGGCTGGCGCCCCGCCGAGACCTTCGAAACCGGCATCCGCAAGACGATGCAGTGGTATCTGGCCAACCGCGAGTGGACCGCGCGCGTGCAGAGCGGGGCATACCGCGAGTGGATCGACAGAAACTACACTGGACGTGCCGCCGGCTAGCGCCGGCATCATCGAACCCTTTCTTCGACCTTCGGACGAACACTCGAGATCGTGAAGCGCAAAGGAATCATTCTCGCCGGCGGCTCGGGCACGCGGCTCTATCCGATCACCCAAGCGGTGTCCAAGCAACTGCTGCCGATCTACGACAAGCCGATGATCTATTACCCGTTGTCGGTGCTGATGCTGGCCGGTATTCGCGACATCCTGGTGATCTCGACGCCGCAGGACACACCGCGCTTCGCGCAATTGCTCGGCGATGGGAGTCAGTGGGGCGTTAACTTCGAATATGCCGTGCAGGAGTCGCCCGACGGGTTGGCGCAGGCTTTCATCATCGGTGCGCAGTTCATCGGCGCCAGCCCGTCGGCGCTGGTGCTGGGCGACAACATATTCTACGGTCATTCTTTGGGTGTCGAACTGCGCGATGCCGCGGCCAAAGAATCCGGCGCCACGGTGTTCGCCTATCCGGTCACCGATCCGCAACGCTACGGCGTGGTGGAGTTCGATTCGGGCGGGCGCGCGATCAGCCTCGAAGAAAAGCCGTCCCGGCCCAAGAGCCGCTACGCCGTCACCGGGCTTTACTTCTACGATACGCAGGTGGTCGACATCGCGCGCCGGCTCAAGCCGTCGCCGCGCGGCGAACTGGAGATCACCGATCTTAACCGACACTATCTGGAACTGGGTACCCTCGAGGTAAGTATTCTCGGCCGCGGTTACGCCTGGCTGGATACCGGTACCCATGAATCGCTGATCGAAGCCTCGACGTTCATCGAGACCATCGAGAAACGGCAGGGGCTCAAGGTGGCCTGCCCGGAGGAGATCGCTTTTCGCCGCGGCTATATCGATGCGGCGCAACTGCACGCATTGGCGGCGCCGCTCGCCAGGAGCGGATATGGCCAGTACCTGCTGCGACTGATCGATGAACCGGCCTACTGACCGCCATGAAGCGCATCGATACCGCCATTGCCGATCTCGCGATTCTGGAACCGCGCGTGTTCGGCGACGACCGCGGTTTCTTCTACGAAAGCTTCAATGCCCGCGCGTTGGCGCCGCTGATCGGCGAGTGGAACTTCGTGCAGGACAACCACTCGCGCTCGGCCCGCGGCGTGCTGCGCGGGCTGCACTACCAGATACGGCAGCCGCAGGGAAAGCTGGTCCGCGTGGTGGCCGGAACGGTGCTGGATATTGCGCTCGACATCCGGCGGTCCTCGCCCACCTTCGGCCGGCATGTGGCGGTGGAAATCAGCGCCGGGAACAAGCGCATGATCTGGATCCCGCCCGGTTTTGCCCACGGATTCGTGGTGCTCAGCGAGCACGCCGAGTTCCTCTACAAGACCACCGATTACTGGGCGCCCGAGTTCGAGCGCTGCATCCTCTGGAACGACCCGGCGCTCGGCATCGATTGGCAGTTGACGCAGGCGCCGACGCTCTCGCCCAAGGATGTTCAGGGCGTGCGTCTGTCCGAGGCCGAGTTGTTCGAGTGAATGGGCGAGCTCCCAGGCTGGAACGAAACACGGCCGGCCCTCGAATGCCGTGGCGGATAGATCCGTGAAAATGCTGGTAACCGGCGGCAACGGCCAGGTCGGGTGGGAACTGGCGCGTGCGCTGCAGCCGCTGGGCGACGTCGTCGCCGTCGGCCGCGACCTGGCCGACCTTGCGGCGCCGGACTCGCTGCGGCCGCTGGTACTGCGCGAGCGGCCGGATGTCATCGTCAACGCGGCAGCCTACACGGCGGTCGACAAGGCGGAGAGCGAGCCCGATCTGGCGCTGCGCATCAATGCCCAGGCGCCCGCCGCGCTTGCGCAGGTGGCGCTCGAAACCGGCGCGCTGCTGATCCAATTCTCGACCGACTATGTGTTCGATGGCGCCAAGAGCGGCCGCTACGTCGAGGACGACCCGCCGAACCCGGCCAACGCCTATGGCCGCAGCAAGCTGGCCGGCGAACGCGCCGTCGCCGACAGCGGGTGCCGATACGTCATACTGCGGACCCAGTGGGTATTCGGTGCCCACGGCGGCAACTTTCTGCGCACCCTGCTTCGGCTGGCCGGCGAGCGCGAGCACTTGCGTGTCGTGGCAGATCAGTTCGGCGCCCCGACCTCGGCGCGTCTGGTCGCCGATGTCACCGCCCAACTGCTCGGGCGCCGCGCCGCCGGCGGCGAACTGCCCGCCGGCGTGTATCACCTGGCGGCCGCCGGGCGGGCGAGTTGGTACGATTACGCGAGCTTCATTGTCGAAACGGCGCGTGCGCTGCCGAAGCTGGCACCATCGCTGAAGGTGAAGACGATCGAGGCGATCCCGGCATCGGACTATCCGCTGCCGGCGCAACGTCCGGCCAATTCGTGCTTCGACTGCGGCAAACTCGAGCGCACGTTCGGCCTTCGCCTGCCATCATGGCAGCGCGGCGTGGCGTTTTGCCTGGCCGAACTTGCGGCACGCTGACCCCGACGCTTCGGCGCTGCCGGCCATTGATCGATTGGATTCAGGACAAATGACGACCATGCAGATACTTCCGGTCATTCTCTCGGGTGGTTCCGGCACCCGGCTGTGGCCGCTGTCGCGCGAGCAGTATCCGAAACAGCTGCTGCCGCTGTACGACAACCAATCGCTGCTGCAGTCCACCGCAACGCGGCTCGACGGCTTCAAGGGTGCGCTCGAGGTCGCGGCGCAGCCGCTGGTGGTGTGCAACGAGGAGTACCGCTTCATCACCGCGGAGCAGTTGCGCGCCGCCGGCAAGCCTGCATCGACGGTGATTCTCGAGCCGATGGGGCGCAACACCGCGCCGGCGCTCACACTGGCCGCACTGACGTCGGCCGAGGCCGACCCGGTGCTGCTGGTCATGCCGGCCGATCACGTGGTACCCGACCGGGCGGCGTTTCAACAGGCGATCGATGCCGGCGCGCCGCTTGCGGCCACGGGTGCCGTTGTCACATTCGGCATCATGCCGGATCGGCCGGAGACCGGCTACGGATACATCCAGACCGGCGAGGTCGCCGAGCATGGCGCGCGGCATATCGCACGCTTTGTCGAAAAGCCCAACCTGCCCACTGCCGAGCGCTACGTGGCGAGCGGCGAGTACCTGTGGAACAGCGGGCTGTTCATGTTGCGGGCCTCGGTGTGGCTGAAGGCAATCGGCCGCTTCCGGCCTGACTTGCTGGCGGCGTGCAAGACTGCGATGGAAAAGGGATCGCGCGACGCCGATTTCGTGCGGGTGGACCCGGCGGTGTTCGCCGCCTGTCCGGCAGACTCGATCGACTATGCGGTAATGGAAAAGCTGCCCGGTGATCGCGAACTGGGCATCGCGGCGCATGTGGTGCCGCTGTCCTGCGGTTGGTCGGATGTCGGCGCCTGGGATGCGCTGTGGCTGGTCGTTAAGAAGGACGAGGCGGGCAATTCCACGCGCGGCGACGTGATGCTGAGCGACACCAGCGGCAGTCTGGTAATCGCCGACGGGCGGATGGTCGCCTGCATCGGTATCGACGACATGGTGGTCATCGAAACGCCCGATGCCGTGCTGGTTGCGCGCAAGGACCGCACGCAGGAGGTCAAGCAGATCGTCGCCCGCTTGAAGAGCGAAGGCCGCAGCGAGGCGTCGACGCACCGCAAGGTACATCGGCCGTGGGGCTGGTTCGACAGCATCGACAGCGGCCCGCGTTTCCATGTCAAGCGAATCGTCGTCACACCGGGTGCGTCGCTGTCGATGCAGATGCATCACCATCGCGCCGAGCACTGGATCGTCGTCACCGGTACCGCGCGGGTGACGCGCGGCGACGAAGTGATCCTGGTTTCGGAAAACCAATCGACCTACATTCCGCTCGGCACCCGGCACCGGCTGGAAAACCCGGGTAAGGTGCCGCTCGAGATGATCGAGGTGCAGTCTGGCGCCTACCTCGGCGAGGACGATATTGTGCGCTACGACGACACTTACGGGCGGGGCTGAGGCGGCAATGGCGATCCTGGTGACCGGCGGGGCGGGCTACATCGGCTCGCACACCTGCGTCGAACTGCTCGACGCGGGTGAGCAGGTGGTGGTGCTCGACAACTTCTGCAACAGCAGCCCCGAGTCGCTGCGGCGGGTGGCTGCGATAACCGGCGTGACGCCATTGTGCGTCGAAGGCGATCTGCGCGATGCCGCTTGCCTGGCACGCCTGTTCGCCGAACACCGGATCGAGGCGGTGATCCATTTCGCCGGGCTCAAAGCGGTCGGCGAATCGGTGGCCAAGCCGCTGCTCTACTACGACAACAACGTCGTCGGCACCATCCGCCTGCTAGAAGCGATGCGCGTGGCCGGCGTACGCAACCTGGTCTTCAGCAGCTCGGCAACCGTCTATGGCGACCCGCAGCGCCTGCCGCTGACCGAGGATCACCCGCTCTCCGCCACCAACGCCTACGGCCAGTCGAAGCTGATGATCGAGGAGATTCTGCGCGATGTTGCGCGCAGCGAACCCGGCTGGCGCGTCGCGCTGCTGCGGTACTTCAATCCGGTGGGGGCGCACCAGAGCGGCACCATCGGCGAAGACCCGCAGGGCATGCCGAACAACCTGATGCCCTTCGTCGCCCAGGTGGCGGTCGGCGTGCGCGAAAAGCTCTCGGTGTTCGGCGCTGACTATCCGACGCCCGACGGTACCGGCGTGCGCGACTACATCCATGTGGTCGATCTGGCGCTCGGACATCTGCGCGCGCTTGAGCGTTTGCGCCGCGAGGACGGGCTTTTCGCCGTCAATCTCGGCACCGGCATCGGCTACAGCGTGCTCGACATGGTGCGGGCGTTCGAAGCGGCGTCCGGGCGCAAGGTGGCCTACCAAGTCGTCGACCGCCGGCCCGGTGATATCGCGAGCTGCTACGCCGACCCGTCGCTGGCGCTGGAACTGCTCGGCTGGCGTGCCACCCGCGGCATCGATGAGATGTGCGCCGACGCCTGGCGCTGGCAAAGCCGCAATCCGGCCGGGTTCCGCTCCGCAGGGTCGTGATGCACAGCCGTACGAGCGTTCGAAAGTGAATCAATTATTGCATTTCGTCCGCAATTGAACTACGCTTGCGCCATGGCAGTCAGACCCGTATCGATAGTAAAGCGGGGTCGACCATGAGCGCAGTCCTCGAAGCACCGCGTAACAGCGTCGACCTCGATTCGGCCGAATCAGCTGCCGCTGCCTTGCGCACCTTCTGGCGCTTGGCGGAGTCCTGGAAGCTCAGCGTGGCCGAGCAACTGACGCTGCTCGGCGTCGGTCGCACCACGCTGTATCACTGGAAGCAGGGCAAGGTCGGCCCGCTGGATCGCCACGTGCTCGAGCGCCTGTCCTACCTGTTCGGCATCTACGCGGCGCTGCAGATCCTGTTGCCGGTGGCCGAGCGGGCAGACGAGTGGGTGCGCAAGCCCAACCATGCGCCGCTGTTCGGCGGGCAGTCCGCGCTCGATCGCATGCTGGGCGGGCAGGTGGCCGATCTCTACGTGGTGCGTCAGTATCTCGACGCCCAGCGCGGGGGCAAGGCTTGATCGATGCGGC
>WBZP01000202.1_pt1 | contig 40086 bp, 29 predicted proteins | sample 5204301 | NCBI WGS metagenome assembly WBZP01 (sample SAMN12412401, study PRJNA552823) | activated sludge metagenome | isolation source: activated sludge from nitrification reactor of wastewater treatment plant... | place: USA: Pennsylvania | collected 2017
CGAACGGCGGAGCTTCCTGGAACAACATTACGACCGGACTACCGGTTGGAAGTACCGGTATCACCTATATCGCGATCTCGAATCAGAATCCGCAACAGGTCTGGGTGACGCTCTCGGGCTATCAGGCGGGTACCAAAGTTTTCGCTTCGGTGGACGGTGGGTCGACCTGGTCCAATATCAGCGGTACGCTTCCGAATATTCCGGTGAACTGTATCGTCTATCAAAATGGATCGAACGACGCGCTATACATCGGGACGGATTTTGGTGTGTATTACCGCGATGCAACCATGACCGATTGGGTAACCTACGGCAACGACTTGCCCAACGTCATCGTCAGCGATATGGAAATATTCTATGCCGGACAAAAGCTGCGTGCGGCAACCTACGGACGAGGCATCTGGGAAGTCGACTTAAATCCGGTCACGATGCTGGCGCTGGATGCTTCGGTGATTCAATTCATCGAACCGGCATCGGCGATCTGTGCAAGCAATGTGACCCCGGTCATCGTCGTCCGGAACAATGGTAGTGACGCGCTCACGGACCTTACCATCAGTTATCGCCTCGACGTAGGGACCTTGCAGTCCTTTGCCTGGTCGGGCAATATCGCGAGCGGCGATACGGCTCATGTTACACTGCCCGTGATCAACGTCACCGATGGACCGCACACGATCTATGCGGCTACCTCCGATCCGAATGGTCAGGCAGATCAGCAGCCGGCGAATGACGGATATACATACAACATCTCCGTCAATACGACCGTTGCCAACGTTCCCCAGGCGGAAGGCTTCGAGGCGTTTTCAATTCCCGCGGATTGGGTGCTCGACAATGCGGCCGGAATGCTCTCCTATACGACAAGTGCAAGCGGATTCGGTCTGTCCAGTGTCTCCCTGAAAGTGAATTATTTCAATAGCAGCGCGGGCGCAACTTCGTCCATCGAGTTTCCACACCTTGATTTTAGTTCCGTGACCAATCCGGTTTATCTTGATTTCAATGTCGCCTATGCGGTATTCAACGCGACTTCCCACGATTCGCTGAAAGTGCTCATGTCCCTGGATTGCGGAGCGACTTATACAGCGGTATATGCGAAAGGCGATAACAGCTTGTCGACCGCTCCCCAGACCATGAACGAATTCACGCCGGATCCGACGCAATGGCGGGCGGAACGTGTGGACCTCAGCGCCTATGCCGGAAATCCGAATGTGCTCATTCGGTTCCAATTCGTCAGCGGCTATGGCAACCACCTCTATGTGGACGACATCAACCTCTATGATAACGCTTCCGCCGCTCCTGAGCTTGCTTCTATCGGTGCCGGCCTTTATCCAAACCCTACCTCCGGTGAAGTGATCTTCTCTTTCCGGGCGCCGGATGCCGGTGATTATCGTCTGGAACTCCTGGATGTTTCCGGTCGGGTGGTGAAGCGCTTCAGTAACCTGAAGGCGGCAGAACTGGCGGCGTATCACGTCGATCTGACCGGAGAATCCGCGGGAGTTTATTTCTACCGACTGATGCGAAACGGTGTGGCTGCAGCCAATGGCCGTCTGGTGAAATTCTAAGTCGTCGAAAACCGATTGTAGGAACAACGCCCGGTGTTTACCGGGCGTTGTTTTTTATTCCTGCTTGATAAAATGGGCGCGCTGTACACGTTCGTCCGAATGGAGCTCAAGCAAATAAACGCCATTAGCAAGCAGCGACACCCCGATCGTAACAACCTGATCTCGATGTTGCAATTTGCCTGTCATCAGCTTTTGTCCGGTCGACGAGTAAACCGCCCATTCGGTGATAGGATCGAACGAAGATCGAGCCTGAAGCCAGGTGCCGCTTGGGTTCGGGAATAGCAGTAAAGGTTCTTCCTCCAAGTCGGGCGTGGAGTTGGTGAAGCAGAGGGTGGAAAACTGGTCGACGAACGGTTGTGTCGTCCAATTCAATGCGGCGGTGGTGAGGGTGAAGGGTTGTGTCGACAGCAAGCCAACACCGGCAAGCAGCAAACTGTCGGAGGTAAGGACAATAGCGCTGTCCTGACAAACCGGGCTGTTCCCGTTTCGATCGGTACGTACGAGTAGTGCGTCGGCAAGATCGGCTTGACCGGTCAGGAGAAGGCCATGGCCTGTCAATTGAAGCTTCGTGCAAAATGCTTCCGTAAAGACAGCTTGTTGTTTCCTGCTCTGAAGCACTGTGCCGGCGGTGTCTGTGACGACGATCAAGGGTAAGGGACCGCTGCCCGAAGTGGTGGTGCTTCCGCACAAGGTTACCTCCTGGCGGTCTTGGTCGAATTTCAGGTCCAGGAATCCTTCGTCATTCGTTCTGTTGTAATGCTGCACCCATTCGACGTTACCCAGGCTATCCAGTTTGAACAGCACACCGTCATCCTCATTCATCGAGGGGACGGAGGAAGTCATGCCGCATCCGTATAGGCCACCGCCGGCTATGGGCGCCATGGCATTGACGATATCAAGACCGCTTCCGCCTGCGAGGAATTGCCAGAGGGGTTGGCCAGTGGAGTCGAGCTTGAGAACGACGAAATCTCCGTTCGGATCATGCAGACTGTCAACGGCTGTGCCACCGACAAAGAACTCTCCGGTTAAACCGGTCGGCGACAGTTCCAGCGATGTAAAGAAGACGGATCGGTTCAACTCGAATCTTTTCGTCCAAAGCAGATTGCCCAACGCGTCGATCTTCAAAAGGAGCCCGTTCGGTAGGGAATCGGGAGATGAAGTGCTTCCAGCGATCAGGAAATCGCCATTGGCAAGCTCGCGAATCGCATTTCCGCTTTCGCTTCCCGGTCGATCATAGGATTTGGCCCATTCCACATTGCCCAGGCTGTCGAGTTTCAATACGAAAAGCGCCCCGATGGCACTATCAGGGTCATAAACCAGCGATTGCCCCGTCAGGATAGTGCCCTGATCCTGGGTCAGGATCATGTCGTATACAAAATCGCTCACAGGTCCACCGGCTTTCACAGACCACAGGAGGTCGCCGTCTGCGTTCATTCGGTAAAGCGCGATGTCGGCGGAATCCGTTTGGTCAAAGCCGGTAGTGCCGGCAATGATTATACCGCCATCCGGCAGCAACTGCAGGGCGTTGCTGTTTTGGTAAGCGTCGTCACCATAGGTTTTAGAAAAGACCGTTTGCGCGCGACCGGGAACAAACACATGCAGGCACAGGAAAAGGATGATGATATTCTTTGACATATCGGAAAAGTAGAAAAGAAAACAGCCGCCCGGAGGCGGCTGCGAATCGTGTTTTCAATACTCGTCTTCGTTGAAGAAGAAATCGTCTTTGGTAGGGTAGTCGGGCCAGATTTCTTCGATGCTCTCGTAGGCTTCGCCTTCATCTTCGAGTTCCTGAAGGTTCTCGATCACTTCCAGCGGGGCACCGGAGCGGATGGCGTAATCGATCAGCTCATCCTTGGTTGCAGGCCAGGGCGCGTCTTCCAAATGCTGCGCCAGTTCAAGGGTCCAGTACATAATAGTCGCCGGGTTAAGGAGTAATCCTGGTTTTTTAAAAGTCCGCAAAAATAAAAATATTCCGTTCAGATGCACCCGATGCATCACTTTTTAGAACTGCTTGAAAAACAAGGCGGGATGGGGGATGGGGCTCAGCCCCGGGGTTTCCACGGCAATTCCTGAGCACCCAGGTCTTGCGCCAACTGCCGGGAAAGTACGAAATAGTAATCCGACAATCGGTTCAGGTATTGGAGGATTTCCGGCTTTACAGGAGTGTTTTCGCCAAGGTGTACACACAACCGTTCCGCTCTGCGGCATACACAGCGTGTTACATGACAGTAAGAAACGACCGGGTGGCCGCCCGGCAAAACGAAGTTGCGCATCTCGGGAAGGTTCGCATCCATGCGGTCCATGGATGATTCCAATGCAAGAATGTCCGTTGCCAGGATATCCGGTAATTGCATCCTGGATGTTTCGGGGTCCGCTGCCAGTTGGGAACCGATGGTAAAGAGTCGGTCTTGGACGACTGCCAATTCCATGCGGATATGCGGATCGGTTATGTGGTCCCGCAAAAGACCCGTCCAGGAGTTCAGTTCGTCGATCGTACCATACGCTTCAATGCGGAGGTGGTGCTTCGGTACACGCGTTCCGCCAATGAGGGAGGTTTCGCCCTGGTCGCCTTTCCTGGTATAGATTTTCATGCGTTTTCAGTAAGCGGCCGGTCGGCCCGGGTGATGTTCGGATTACGCGCGTCCGATTCGATCATACCGTCCTTAATGCGTACGATCCGGTGCGCGTACCGGGCAATGTCCTCTTCGTGGGTAACAACGATGATCGTGTTGCCTCGTGTGTGAATCTCTTCGAACAAAGCCATGATCTCCGACGAGGTCTTGGAGTCCAGATTACCGGTCGGTTCATCGGCCAGGATGATGGACGGATCATTGACCAGGGCCCTGGCTACGGCGACCCGTTGCCGCTGACCGCCGGAGAGTTCGTTGGGTTTATGCATTATCCGGTCCGTCAAACCTACATCGTCAAGGGCCTTCTTCGCTTTTTCGTCGCGTTCATCCTTGTTGATGCCGGCATATACCAGGGGGAGCGCGACATTGTCGAGCGCGTTGCTTCTGGGGATGAGGTTAAAGGTCTGGAAGATGAATCCGATCTCTTTGTTCCGGATCTCGGCCAACTCGTCTTCCGTCATCCGGCTGACCTCTTTGCCGTTAAGCGTGTACGTACCGCCACTCGGTGTATCGAGACATCCCAGGATATTCATCAGGGTCGACTTCCCGGATCCCGATGGACCCATGAGCGCCACGTACTCGCCCTTTTCGATCTGAAGGGTGACCGAGCGAAGTGCATTCACCGTTTCGCTTCCAATGGTGTAGCGTCGGGAGATATCGCGAATGTCGATCAGCGCCATGGTGGATTCGTTTGCAGCAAAAGTAGCCCTTAATGTGTTATCAAAACGTTAGGGATTACTTCAGTATTGAAGGGTGAAATGTTGTCGTGCCTGACCTTGCCGAAAGAAAATGATTCCAAATTGGTAGAGGTCGATGCTGATGGTGACCGCCGGATCTTGTCGGATCACCTCCCAGGCTTTGCGCATCTCCGGGCTCCAGTGAATGTCGTCAAAGACGAGGATCGACAACTCATGCGTATGGGGAAGCAGTTGCCGGAAGTAGGCAAGGGTCGCTTCGTAACGGTGGTTGCCATCCAGAAAGGCGAAGTCGACCGTTCCCATTTGCCTGAGCGTCTCCGGAAGCGTAGTGCTGAATTCTCCAACGACCGGGTGGATGTTCGGTGCCTGTACCGAGTCGAAATTTTCCTGCGCGATGCGGGCTGTTTCCGGGCAACCTTCCAGCGTCCATACTTCCGTGTTTCCGGAAGGCGCGGCCAGGTAGAGCGTGGTGATCCCAAGCGAGGTGCCTATCTCCAGTACTTTTCCCGGCTGAAAGCGGTTGACGAGGCGGAACAACAGTTGTCCGTGGCGACGTGATTGTACAAACCTTCGGGCAATCGCGGAAACGCCCAGCCGACGCTTTCTACCGGCCGGACCACCTCCGGTCCCGAAATCACGGACGTCGATCACCTCATCACTCAGGATCATGCGGGCTCGGATGGATTCGATCAGGCCGAAGACGTAGAAAGGTGTTTCATCCCGGATCACCGAGTTGTATAACTCGTAGACAAAAGGCGAGTGCAACCCATGTTCGTTCGATGCACGGACCCGGTAGCGGCAATATTCGAGTGCTGGATAGAGCGGATTCAACAGGGCGAAGGTAAAAAACCGGGTTGGGAGGAAGGCGTCAGGATTGGCACAAGTGGCCTAATGCCCGGTTTTTTCCGTATTTTTGCGTCGCAAAACCAACCTTATGAGCACGATCGCTGAAATCCGCGCCAGACAGATACTGGACTCCCGCGGAAATCCCACGGTAGAAGTTGATGTTGTCACAGAAAACGGCGTTGTTGGCAGGGCTGCCGTTCCCTCCGGCGCTTCTACCGGCGCCCATGAAGCGGTGGAACTGCGCGATGGTGATAAGAAAAAGTACCTGGGAAAAGGGGTGTTGCGCGCCGTTCACAATGTGAACAAGACCCTGAACGAAGAACTCCACGGATTCCCGGTTTACGAACAGCGACTGATCGACCTGGCGATGATCAAGATCGACGGGACCGAGAATAAAGCCAACCTCGGGGCCAACGCCATCCTGGGGGTTTCACTGGCTTGTGCGAAGGCGGCGGCGATCGAGAGCGGACAACCTTTGTATCGCTACATCGGTGGCGTGAACGCCAACGTTCTTCCTTTGCCGATGATGAACATCCTGAACGGCGGAGCCCATGCCGATAACGGCATCGACTTCCAGGAATTCATGATCATGCCGGTCGGAGCTTCATCTTTTTCAGAGTCCCTCCGGATGGGAACCGAAGTATTTCATCACCTGAAGGCTGTCCTGAAGAAAAAGGGACTTTCCACCAATGTCGGTGACGAGGGCGGATTCGCGCCGAACCTGAAATCGAATGAAGAAGCGATTCAGGCGGTCATGGATGCGATCGGGGAGGCCGGTTATGTAGCGGGCAAGGATATTTTCATTGCGATGGATGCCGCCAGTACCGAGTTCTTTGACGCCGCGTCCGGACACTACATCTTCAAAAAATCAACGGGCGATAAACTCACCCCCGATCAAATGGCGGAGTTCTGGCAGAGCTGGATCGCCAAATACCCGATCGTATCGATAGAAGACGGGCTTGCGGAAGACGACTGGGCCGGCTGGAAGAAGCTCACCGATCTGGCGGGTAAGAAAGTCCAGCTCGTCGGCGATGACCTCTTCGTAACCAATGTAAAGCGCCTGGGCGACGGCATCCGTCAGGGGGTTGCCAATTCCATTCTGGTAAAGGTCAATCAGATCGGAACCCTGACGGAAACCATCGAAGCCGTGGACCTGGCTCATCGAAACGGCTATACCTCGGTCATGAGCCACCGTTCCGGGGAGACGGAAGACAGCACCATCGCCGACCTTGCCGTTGCCCTGAACACCGGACAGATCAAGACCGGATCGGCCTCCCGATCCGACCGGATTGCCAAATACAACCAATTGCTTCGCATCGAAGAAGCTTTAAACGAAAATGCCCGATTTGGCGGAAAAGATTTTAAATTTGTAAGTCGCTCCTGAACAACGGACGGCATACGATAGTTAAAGAATGGACGAGCGTACGCTGCAGGAAAAACTGGCCTCCGGGGAGTATTCCATCTCACCGCGAAGCGGTCGTCTGCGTAAGCGGGTTCGCGTAAAAAAGAAGAAGAATCCGTTGATCTCGAAGCGACGGATGAAAAAGTATGGTCAGCTGGCCTTGTGGGTATTCCTTATCCTCGCGTTTCTGGTCAGTCTCATCATCGTATTCCCGGAATTGAATATCGAGAGCTCTAATAAAAAGGCAAATCAGGAAAAGTTCCGAAAGACTCAGGAACGATACAACAACCAATAACAAGTCCGACCCTCGCGGCCTTTTAACCTTACTGCAGTGAAAATCGACAAGCTGAAAGAGAAATTCGCAAAAGTGGCGTTGCCAATGGCAGCGGAGCTGAAAGATTTCATCAAGGAAAACGGAAACCATGTCATCGGCTCCTATACGATCGAACAGGTCTATAGTGGAATGAAGGGGATGATCGGGATGGTGACCGAAACAAGTAAACTTGATCCGGAAGAAGGTATCCGTTTTCGCGGCTACAGCATTCCGCAGTTGCGGGAAAAACTGCCCAAAGCCCCCGGTGATACCGAGCCGTTGCCGGAAGGTATTTTCTATCTCATGCTGATCGGTGAGATCCCGACGGATGAAGAAGCGACCTATGTGTCCAACCAGTGGGCCCGCCGCAGCAACGTTCCGAAGCATGTGTTCGACATGCTGGATAAACTCCCGGCCAATACTCATCCGATGACCCAGTTCAGTATGGCGGTCATGGCGCTGCAAACCGAATCGGTTTTCGCCAATGCTTACCGGAAGGGTCTTAACAAGAAGGAGTACTGGGATCCGATGTACGAGGACGTGATGAACCTCATCGCCCGTTTACCGCGGGTGGCCGCGTACATCTATCGTCGGGTCTATAAGAACGGCGTTCATATTGAACCGGATCCCAAATTGGATTGGGCGGCGAACTTCGCCCATATGTTGGGCTACGACGATTACAACATGAAGCGCCTGATGCGCCTCTACCTCACGATCCACGCCGATCACGAGGGTGGAAACGTCTCCGCTCATTCTACCCACCTCGTCGGTTCTGCCCTGAGCGACGCCTACCTGTCATTCGCGGCCGGTATGAACGGTCTGGCTGGCCCTTTGCACGGCCTGGCCAATCAGGAAGTGGTTCGCTGGCTCCTCGACTTGCGCAACTATTACGACGGAGCGACGCCTTCCAAAGAACAGATCCACGAATACGTCATGAAGACGATCGAGGATGGAAAAGTGATACCGGGCTACGGACATGCCGTACTTCGCAAGACCGATCCGCGATTCATCGCCCAGATGGAATTCGCCCGGACTTATATGCCCGACGACGCCATGTGTCAGATCGTGCATACGGTCTATGATGTAGTGCCTCCGATTCTTAGCGGAATCAAAAAGATCAAGAACCCCTGGCCGAATGTGGATGCCCACAGCGGCGCCTTGCTGATCCACTACGGCATGGAAGAGTATGATTTCTATACCGTACTCTTCGGCGTCAGCCGCGCTTTGGGAGTACTCGCGTCACTCTTGTGGGATCGTGCCCTCGGTCATCCGATCGAACGACCGGGCTCCGTCACTACCGAATGGATGAAAGCCCAGGCCATGAAGGCGCACGCCTGACCTTGACTTTTCTCAACTACTAAAAAGCCTCGCTTCAGCGGGGCTTTTTAGTATGGTGTCGGATCCAATGCTTGCTTCCAGACCTCTCCGAATTCGCTTAGGATCATTGCTGTTGCGCCCCACACGATACGGTCATTGAAGCGAAAGGCCGGAGTGGTGAGCTGCAAACCGTTTTGCAAGCGGATGCGCTCTTCGGAAACGGCATTGGGATCGATGAGCCGGGAAACGGGAACTTCAAACAGGGAAGCGACTTCGGTGGGGTCGGTCGTGAATTCCGGCGATCGCCCCAGCCAGCCCACAAAGGGGTGCACCAGAAAACCGCTGGGGGGAATATAGAGTGGCGTAAGTGGTCCAAGAAGTTCAATCGAGGACGGATGGATGCCGACTTCCTCCTGTGTCTCCCGTAAGGCGGTAACGGACAAGCTGCTGTCTTCCGGCTCCTGCTTTCCACCCGGTAATCCGACCTGGCCACTGTGGACGCCGGGATAATCGGGCCGAACGATCAGGGGGAAGTGCACGTCGGTATCGGTGGGATAGAGCAACACCAGTACGCTGCTGATTCTCGCGTCGTCCGGAATCTTCCGTTCGCGAACATTCCGGATACGATCCGGGTGAGCAAGCCGAAGCTGCGCTTCGAGACCGGGTAGGGGTTGGCGCAACCGGGAAAAGAGACGATCTCGGATACTGTTCATGCATGCAGGGGTGCCGGGCGTGCGGTTCCGTTCGATCTTCCTTCATCACGCTTACGTTCACCGATCTGTTGACGCCACATCGCGTAGTAAAGCCCTTTGCTTTCGATGAGTTCCTGGTGCGTTCCGGTTTCCACCACTTGTCCCTTTTCGAGTACGATGATGCGGTCTGCGTGCAGGATCGTACTCAGCCGGTGCGCGATCATGATCGTGATATGCTCCTGCCGGGCGGAAAGCTGCCGTATCGTTCCGGTGATCTCTTCTTCAGTAATGGAGTCCAGAGCGGAAGTGGCTTCGTCGAAGATCAGGAGCTTTGGATTTCGCAGCAGCGCTCTGGCAATCGAAAGTCGCTGCTTCTCACCCCCCGATACCTTTACGCCACCCTCGCCAATGACGGTATCCAGCCCTTTGGACGCGCGATCCAACAGCGATTGACAGGCGGCCTGGCGCAGAACACGGTAGCAGTCTTCATCGGTCGCACCTGGACGGACGAACAAGAGGTTCTCCCGGATGGTTCCCGAGAAGAGCTGGGTATCCTGCGATACAAAACCGATCTGTTCGCGTAATTCATCCTTCTCGATCTGACTTCCGGGTATGTCGTTGTAGTAGATATCACCGGAGTAAGGAGGGTAGAGGCCGAGCAGAAGCTTCACCAAGGTGGTCTTGCCTGAACCGGATGGGCCCACGAACGCCACGCTCTGGCCTTTGGTGACTTCAAAGGAGATGTTCTCCACGGCGTTGTGCGTCGAGGCCTGATGACGGAACGTGACGCGTTCGTAACGTAATCGTTCGACCGGCCCGATCGAGGCGGGATGCGCAGGTCGCGGTTCCTTCGGAGTGTTCAGGATAGTCTGAAAGTTCTGCAGGGAAACTTGTGTTTCACGGTAGATGGCGATCACATTCCCGAGTTCCTGCAACGGACCGAAAATGAAGAAACTGAAAAACATCAGGGTCATCAGCTTACCCGGAGATATGGTGTCGCGGAAGACGAGATAGTATAGGAGAAAGACGAAAGAGGTACGCAGGAAGTTGACGGTTGTGCCCTGCACGAAACTCAGACTGCGAATGAAACGCACCTTCTTCAGTTCCAGCTTCAGGATCTTTCCGGTGATCGTATTCAATCGGGTCACTTCCTGGTTCGCAAGTCCCAGGCTTTTTACCAATTCGATATTCCGCAAGGACTCGGTGGTGGAGCCGGCCAGGGAGGTGGTTTCGGATACGATCTCCTTCGAAACTTTTTTGATCCGTTTACTGAGCAGGTTGCTGATGATGCCGAGTAAAGGAACGGTAACCAGAAAAACCGGCGCGATGATCCAATGTACCGTGAAAGCATACCACAACACGAAAATCAATCCCACCAGCGTTTGGAATACGACGCTGATAAACGAATTGATCAGTTTCTCACTGTCAATCCTGACTTTCTGAAGTTTGCCCAGCGTTTCTCCGCTGCGCTGGTCTTCAAACACCTGGTAAGGAAGTTCGAGCGAATGCCGGATGCCGTCGGTGTACATCGCCGCGCTTGTTCGCTGAACAATGACACTCGTAAAGTAGTCCTGAAAGTTCTTCGCTATTCTGGATACCATGGCCACACCCATCGAGGCAAGCAGCAGCAGTAGGATGTCGCCGACAAACCGGCTGACTGGATCGCTGCGATAATCGTTAACATGGACCCCGAACCGGTCCATCATCTTGCCGGCGATGAGCGGGTCCATTAGGGAGAAAATCTGGTTGACTGCCGCTAACAGTAATGCCAGGAAAACGGTTTTACGATGCTTGCTGAGGTAGGAAAAAAGCAGTTTCATAGTTGGGGAGGAACGGCAAAGGTAACGATTGCCCTGCCCTCATCATGAAGGCTTCGTTGGAAAAGGGGGAATAAAAAAACACCCCCGCAGATGCAGGGGTGTCGAAGGTCGGTAATGCCCGAATTACTGAAGAACGACCCGCTCGGTAAGCCGATCGGTTCCGTTTTCAACCACGAGGTTGTAGAGGCCGGAAGGAAGATAGGAGAAGTCAAGCGTCTGCGTGAACAGGCCGGAAACCTGTTGGAAACTGCGCAATGCAACTTCACGACCGGTCATGTCGATCATGCGGACCACTACGTCTTGCTGGCGGGCTTTGATGCGAAGGTTGACCAGGCCCTGGCTGGGATTCGGGTAAGCGACGAATTCAGCACGCGGGCTGAGGTCTTTCGCCGACAGAATACCAGCGTCCCACTTGTAAATGCCATCCGTCAGCTGATCAACGGCGAAACCGCCGGCATAACCGGTGTTGATGTCGAGGAAGCCGACTTCGGTATAGCCATCCATCGTGCCTTGTCCGGAGGTGTCGATTCCCACCCAGCTTGCGCCGTCATCGGTCGAGTAGGAAGATCCACGGCCGACGGTACTCGCTCCGCAGCTTACCCAAACGTTCGTGCCGGGAATGTTGTCGACTTCACTGAGGAACATGGGTCCGGCCGGGCTCAAGAGGGTCCAGGTAGCGCCGCCATCCGTGGTGGTATAGGCCGTAGCCGTACCGCTGGTCGGTGTGCTGATGCAAATGCCGGTGTTCGCGTCGCGGAAACCGATGGCCGAGATCGTGCGGGAAGCGCTGGCAGGTACACTCACAGCGGTCCAGTTCAAGCCTCCGTCGTCGGATTTGAATACGCGCCCTTTGTTCGTGCCAAACCAGATGGTCTGCCCGATGATGTCGAAGTCGTTCACGATTCCATATTCACCGGCAAGCGGGGCGGGGATACTGCCTGTAGGCACCCGGGTCCAGCTTGCGCCGAAGTCGTTCGTGGTGTAGATCTCGAAGTAACCGCCGTTCGGGTCGCCCATGGCAAAACCGTTCTGAGCGTCAAAGAAGTGTACCACGTTCGGGAAAGAATTACCGTCGAAGATCAGACCTACGGCGATCTGCGCCCAGTTAGCACCGCCATCGGTGGTCTTGAAAATGCCACCGCCTGCACCGGCGTCGGCATCATACATCATGGCATAGGCCGTATCGGCATCGATCGCGCTGATGCAGGAGAAGGCGAGGTTGGTACCGGTCGTGACCAGGCCGGCGGTCCAGGTATTGCCGCCGTCGGTCGTGCGGGAAAATTCCTGCAGGTTGGCTGCCGCGCCGGAGCCGTCATAAGCGATGCACCACGCGGAGTTCGCGTCCGATACGGAAATGTCGAAAGGATACGCGCCGGCGGAGATGAATCCGACATTCTGCATCGTCCAGGTCTGAGCGGAAGCGGCCAGACCTCCAAGTAACATGCTGGTAAGGAGTAGACGTTTGATCATGGAGTTGTGTTTATATGATTGGGTCAAAAAGAGGGATTTATGTGCACCGGGCGGGGTTCCCCGGCTGTAGACTTCTCTGTTAAAAACAGCCCCGCGGGTTGCCGGGAAGCGGGTGGACTGTGCCCTACTTTTACCCGATCAGCTCCGGGCCCGGTTATTGTAACCGTTCCGGCATGTTTATCCAGAAAACCATGCGAAAAGCAATGATCCTTTCCGCCATCCTGATGGCGGGAACCCTGGTCCAAGGCCAGCACGTCGTGACGATGAAATCCGGCGAAAAGATGAGCGGTAAAGTGGAGTCTATTCAGAATGAGACCCTCGAATTTCTTTACAAGGGGAACAAAATGAAGTTCCCATTGGCGGATCTGTACTCAATCAACTTTGTGGAACAGTCGTCGCTGACTGCGGGCGAATCGACATCATCCGCTCCCCGCGAAGTAGGAGAGAAGCAGGTTACCTCCGGATCCTACCTGGTCCGCTATAAGGTTGCCGACCGGATCGTCGCGAAGCCGCCAAGGATTGATAACCTGACCCAGGAAAAAGGAACAGTCGTGGTGGAGGTCACCATCGATAAATACGGTCACGTCATGAAAGCGATACCGGGAGCTCCCGGAAGCACCACGACCAGTGAATACCTGAAGACCAAAGCCAAGCAAGCCGCGGAGTCCGCGCTCTTCAACAATGTCCCGACCGCGCCCTTGGAACAGAAGGGATACATGATCATAGCATTCTGAGTCGAAGCGGTGTAAATGAAAAGCCATCTTCGGATGGCTTTTTTTATTGCCCTTGTATTGCGCGATCACTTTTTTCTTTTCTTATAGAAAGCAGTTTGGATCGTATGACAACCCCTGTAGATAGCGGTCGCGGCGCACGGATCAACCCGAAGAGCAAGTACCTGAAGTCGGAGCTCGTATTCGAACATCCCGAAGGGCTGGATGAGGCGTTCGATCCCCTGCATCCTACGACCTACATTTTGGAATATCCGAAGAAGATCATCAACCGGATCGATAGCCCTGATATCCCCACCGATTTTTCCGTGAACCCTTATCAGGGATGTGAACACGGTTGCACCTATTGTTATGCCCGAAACACGCATGCCTATTGGGGGCTGAGTCCCGGCCTGGACTTTGAACAAAAGATCATCATAAAACCCGAAGCCCCACGCTTGCTCGAAGCGGAGATGCGAAAACGCAACTGGAAGCCGGCGCCGATCATGCTGTCCGGCAATACCGATTGTTACCAGCCCGCGGAGCGGCATTGGAAAATTACCCGGCAGTTACTGGAGGTCGCGTTGAAATTCCGGAACCCGGTCGGCATCATCACCAAGAATAAACTGGTCCTGCGCGACCTCGATGTGTTGAAAGAGTTGGCTGCCTTGAACCTGGTTCATGTGTACCTCTCCATCACTTCCCTCGATGAAAAGATCCGACGTGTGCTTGAGCCGCGGACGGTGACCGGACGTCAACGCTTGGAAACGGTCCGTCGGCTTAGCGAGGCCGGGATTCCCGCCGGTGTGATGGTCGCGCCGATCATTCCCGGAATAAACGCCCCGGAGATCCCCACCATCATCGAAGCGGCCGCTGCAGCAGGAGCACTCAACGCCGGGATGACCATCGTCCGCCTCAACGATGCGGTTGCAGACGTGTTCAAGTCCTGGCTGCACGAACATTTTCCTGACAGGGCGGAGAAGGTGCTGAATCAGATCGCGGATTGTCACGGAGGTTCTTTGTCCGATAGTCGATTCGGAACGCGCATGACCGGTGAGGGAAATATCGCGGACAGCATCAAACAACTCTTTCGACAATCAGTTCGTCGTCACATGGCCGGTAGATCAATGCCTGGCTATGATCTGTCTGCCTTCCGGATTCCGGAGGAACAGCTGCAATTGCGACTCGATCTCTTTTGATCATGAAGTATTCTTATTGCTTGTGATAGTTTTACTATTGAACTTTTTGAGAAAACAGGTGCATGAATTTGGCGCTTCACATGAACAGGAAGCCGTGAATCCCGCGCTGCTTAAGACTTTCCTGAGGTTTTAACAGAACTTTGGTAGGGAAGATGAATATCATCCGGAAACAGACTTCCAGCACTTTTCGGAATGTTCTCCTTCAATTACTTTGCGCCTGATTCGATGGTGTTTGAAGTTCCCCTCTGTTTCGGAACCATGGAATGTGACCAACTGCGACCGGCTACGACCGGTGTCCATTCAAATCATCACCTAATTCAACCTTCATCACCATGATTAAAAAACTGTTACTGGTACTTGTTCCTGTAATCGCGGTCACCTTGCTGACCAGCGAACAAATGAGCGATAACGGCAAAGCTGGTAAAACCGGTGCCCCGGGCGAACTTGATTGCACCGATTGCCACAATGACTTTGGCATCAATACCGGCGGAGGTTCGATTTCGATCACCGCTACCGGCATGCCGACCCATGAGTATACACCGGGTCAAACCTATAATATGTCGGTCACCGTCGCCCGGTCGGCCAACAGTTTGTTCGGTGTCGGCATCGAAGCCCTGACAGCTTCCAATGCCAACGGCGGCACACTTAACATCACGGATGCTACGCATACGCAGATCAAATCCGCCACTGTCAGCGGAGTCTCCCGCCGTAATGTGGTGCATACGCTCGACGGCGGTGCCAACCCCAGCTCGATGACCTTTAACTTCAGCTGGACGGCTCCTGCAGCCGGTACCGGTCCCGTCACTTTCTACTTCGCCGGTGTTGCCGGTGATGGTGACGGTAACGAGAGCAACGACTACGTGTACAAATCCAACCAGGTCTTCACGGAGGCTACTTGTACGACCCCGGCACAACCGGGCTCGATCAGTGGTGGTGCCACGCAGTGCAGTGGTTCGGCTGTGACCTATTCGGTGGCTACGGTGTCTGGCGCAACGTCTTATACATGGACGCTTCCATCAGGATGGACGGGAAGTTCGACCAGCAACAGCATCAACGTTACTTCCGGCAGCACCTCGGGTAATGTGACGGTTACCGCAAATAACGCCTGCGGAAGCAGCACCGCGCAAACGCTGGCCGTGACCGCGAATTCGACGCCCGCCCAACCGGGTACGATCAGCGGTGGCGCAACGCCCTGCAGCGGTAGTTCGGTTACCTATTCCGTGGCGGCAGTTTCCGGTGCGACCACCTACACCTGGACATTGCCTTCCGGTTGGACCGGCACCTCGACCAGCAATAGCATCAACGTTACCACCGGAAGTACCTCCGGCAATATCTCCGTAACCGCTAACAATTCGTGTGGAAACAGTACGGCGCGCACCCTGGCTGTAACAGCGAGCGCTACGCCCTCTCAACCGGGATCTATCAGTGGTAGCACTTCCTTGTGTTCCGGAACCGCTACCACCTATTCGGTAGCAACGGTTGCGGGCGCCACGACCTACACCTGGACATTGCCTTCCGGTTGGACCGGTACGTCAACGACGAATTCCATCAACGTCACATCCAGCACGACCTCCGGCAACATCACCGTGACCGCCAATAATTCCTGCGGAAGCAGCGCGCCCAGTACCCTGGCCGTTACCGCCGGCACGATGTCCGTCAACAGTTCATCCACCTCTCCGGCTTGCAATGGTGGAACCGATGGTTCCGCTGCTGTCACGGTTTCCGGTGGTACCGGACCGTACACCTATCAGTGGTCCAACGGTAACACGACTGCCAGCCTGAGCGGCGTCGCAGCCGGTAGTTACAGTGTAACGGTTACCGACCAGACCGGATGTGTCAATAATATGAGCGTTTCGATCACGGAGCCTTCCGCGATCGTTGCGGACGCTGGCGCCAACGCGGCTGTTTGCTCCGGCGCTTCGGCTACAATCGGTGGAAATCCTACGGGATCGGGCGGCACCGGTACGCTTGCTTATCTGTGGTCTCCCGCTACCGGTCTGAGCTCGGCCACTGACCCCAATCCCGTCGCTACGCCCGCATCGGCTACCGGATACACGGTTGTTGTCACGGATGCAAACGGATGCAGCACGTCGGCAACTGTACAGGTCGACATTGACGTCGCACCCGCGCCCGTCATTACCATGAGCGGTGATACGCTCTATACGAGTGGAGGTGTGGCCTACGAATGGTACCTCAACGGCAATCTCGCAGGATCCGGCGCTTCTCCGTTCTTCGTCGCTACCCAGAGTGGCAATTATGAAGTGGTGGCGTATTCCGCCGCGGGTTGCGCCGGGGTGTCCCCGGTCTTTGCGTTCACCCCGACCGGTATTTATTCATCCGCGCTGCTTGCGGGAATCAATGTATTCCCGAATCCCGCGCGTGAAGAATTCCAGATCACTGTTCCTGCCGGTAGTGGTTCGGTAGTGGCCAGGCTGATGGATCTCACCGGAAAAGAAGTGCTGCTCACCTCGATAGACGAACAACATCGTACTGTTGATGTGCGTACGCTTCAAAGCGGCGTTTACTTCCTCACCCTTGAGCTGAATGGTCAACGAGCCATCAGCCGACTGGTAGTCGAATAACACCCTGCTACCTTAAAAAGACGAGCGCGCGGATGACTTCCGCGCGCTCGTCTTTTTAAATCCTAAACTGATCAGATGCCCAATTCCACCTGGAAACGGAACTGCCAGTTCTTTCCTTCGGTGTCGTTGGACAAGTTAAGCGTCTCCTCGTAGGTTACATCGGATTGGAGCTTGACGCGGTGCGCTTTGAGATACTTGGTTACGCCCAGGGTATAGTTGGTACGTTCCGGTTCAAGGGAATGAATCGAAGCAGCCGGATGGGTGAGGGCATAGCGGGCGGCGATTTCATAGTTGCTTTTAAAAAGGTAAGACGCCTGGGCAAGCATACCTTCGCCGGCAAACACAAAGCGCTTGGCGCCACTGCTGTTTTCTGTCACAGGTGAAAACTCCGGGGTTCCGCGCTGCATGTATTCACCATAGAGTGCGATGCCCTGGTACTTGAAAAGCCCGTCCACAATGACCGTCTGAATGTCGACCGGACTGTACAGGTCACGCCCGAGTTGTCCGCCGGTCCGTACAGAGCGGTCGTTGAAAGACAAGCCACCGGCCAACGACAGCTTCGGCTTCTTTTCTCTCGCCAGATCGCCTTCGAAATAATCACCTCGTCGATCGAAGAGGCCGAGTGGGAGGAATTCCAGGCGACCGGTATAGCACAAGCCCTTGTCGGAGCCGGCGGAATTTCGCCCTTCTCCTGAGCTCACCGCGCCACGCAGGATGTAGTATACGTCTCCGGTCTTCTCCGTGTAGTTGAATTGAAAACCAAAATCCCGGTCGACGTTCAAGGCTGCGTTGACGATGGAACGATCTGCGAATTGCAGATCGCCGGAAGAGACGACGCGCTGACGGTTACCGGGGAGTTTACCCTGACCGAAGGCGATATTCAGCTTCTTACTGACTTTGTAGAAGACCATGGCGTCACGCAACACGTTCGGAACGCCGGAATTGTCCCAGTCCATGTCGCCCCGGCTGAAGCTAAGCTGGATCAGGTAGGTAAGCCGTGGATCGTACACTTGTCCTTCGAAGCGGAGGCGCATGCGCCGTACGCGGGCGTCTACGGCAGATACGTCCCAGGTGTCTTCATCCTCCTGGGCAACGGTGAACGCAGCCCGGTTCTGGATCCGGAAGCGGATGTTCATGGTGAACGCACTGTCCGGACTCGCGATGCCCAGGCCGTTCTTGAAGTTAAAGGAGGGAGCGGCATTGTCCTGGGCGCTGAGGTTGCCCTGGGTAAAGAGGCTTCCGATGAAGAATAGTAGTAATGCTTTTTTCATTAGGAGGTTAGCTATCGGTCGCAAAATAAAGCCAACCGACCCGGGGCTGTGTTAACTCAATATTAAATGTGAACGAAAAGTGAAAGAATAATTAAGTCGACATCGCTGAATCCGCCAATTTCACTGACTGGCAAAGGAAACCAGCCGGTTCAATTCCTCGGAGATCGATTTTTCCCAGTTTGCCTGTTGTTCGGGAATCAGGCCATGTTCCGTTTCCCGGTCGTAGTCGGCTTGCCGCAGTTGATAGGCCTGCCATTCGGATTCGAAAATGGATTTCAGCATTGAATCGTAGGTTGAAAGGCCCGGACTGGACCGGGTGAAACGATCGCGCATCCGGCGGGCGTACAATTCGCAGATATCGAAATGCAGTTGTTCATGGGCAAGCAATCCATCTTGTTGCTTATCGGGTTTTACCCAGGAAGCAGGTTTGATAAAAGCGGGATGCAGGAGCAACTCCAGTATAAGCGTGTCTTCCCGATAGCCAGGCCGCGTAGTGAAGGAGTAAACGCAGGCGCTGTTCGCAGAAAATACGACTTGCTGCTCCGGTAGTCCTTTGAAGTCTCCCCACTTCAGACGATAGTCGGAACTCCAACGGATCGTGTCTGCATTGACCGTATCCCGAAACGCGCCGTCGTCCTGTAGTTCGATGCGAATGTGCTTACATAGCGGCGGCTGGTTGCGGTTTTCTTTTGCCCAGCGGTCGAAACCCGTCAGTGCTTGTTGAAGGGAACCTCCGATTAACTTGTCATAGATACCGGGATTGGGACCGTGCACGACATAGGAAGGAGTTCCGCCAACCTGGTAGAGCTGGACACGCTGACCGTCGAGGTCGCGGTAGACGCGCAGTTGAAAGTCAAATTGGATGTTGCGCCGGGGGCCGGTGCGTGTTTCCTTCAATTGAAATTTCTCGAATGCCAGGACCAGTCCTACCTTACTGGTATCCGCGGCCGTACACGTTTGAACATAAGTCAGCAGATCGTGCGCAAGATCTTGTTTGAAGTGAATCGGTTGAACCGGACCGCCGCCGGTGATGATACCGGCATCCCCGGCTTTCTTTCGCTCATCTTCGACGCGGGCTATGTGATACACGGAACCTTTTAGTCCCCAATCGGATGGATGCAGTTCCACTTGGTTGGCTGGTACTTGGGAGCGCAGGGGTAGAGATCCGGTAAAGAGTAAAATGGCGATCAGCCAGCGATAGGTTCGGTCAATTCGCATACAGTTCCGTTGAGGAGGCGTAAAGTTCGCGAATAACTGCTATTCGACCAGAACAACGAAAAATGCGTGAAATCCGCTATCTTTAACCTCTTACAATCGTCAAACGGATGGAATTCGTTTATCTTTTAGTGGGGATGTTGGCTGGGGGGCTGGTAGGCTGGTTACTGGGCAAGGCCGGTGTCCAGGCTGCCCGGGAAGAACAGCGTGCCTCCATCCAGGCCCTGGAAGCCGAACGGTCGACCCTCGGCGAGCGGACCCGACAACTCGAGCAACAGCTTCGGGACGCCAGGGCGCAACAGGAGATCGACCGGAAGCAATCGTTGGAGTTCAATGGAAAATTAAGTGAAGCCGTCACCCTCAACCGGAATCTGCAGGAGAAGTTGAATTTACAAAAAGCGGAGTTGGAGACCTTGCAGGACCGTTTTACGAAAGAATTCGAAAACCTGGCGAACAGAATCCTGGATGAGAAAAGCCAGAAGTTTGTCGAACAGAACCGGACCAACCTGGACGTGATCCTGAATCCGCTCAAGGAAAAGATCCGGGATTTCGAGCAAAAGGTCGATCAGGCATACAAATCAGAAGCCGCTGAACGAAACAGTCTGAAAGGGGAGATCGGCAAACTGGTTGAGCTCAACAAGCAGATCAGCGACGAAGCGCACAACCTGGCCCGCGCGCTGAAGGGTGACACCAAGAAGCAGGGTAACTGGGGCGAGTTCATCCTGGAGAAAATTCTGGAGCACTCCGGTTTAGAGCGCGACCGCGAATTCAAAGTGCAACACAGTACGAGCAATGAGGAAGGCCGGCGGGTTCAGCCTGATGTGGTGGTCTTTCTGCCCGACAACAAGCACCTCATTGTCGACAGTAAAGTTTCCCTGGTCGCCTACGAGGCGATGGTGAATGCCGGCACCGAGGAGGAGCGTGAGCAGCACCTGCGGGAGCATGTGCAGTCGGTCAAGAACCATATCCGACAACTTTCAGAGAAGAAGTACCAATCGGCCGAAGGCATGAATGCCCCCGACTTCGTCTTGTTGTTCATGCCGATCGAACCTTCTTTCAGCGTCGCCATCCAGGGTGATACCGAATTGTTCGCGTACGCCTGGGACCGGAAGATTGTCATCGTTAGTCCGAGTACGTTGCTGGCTACTCTGCGGACCATCGCTTCGCTTTGGAAGCAGGAGCGACAGACGCGAAACGCCCTGGAGATCGCCCGCGTCGGCGGGGCCTTGTATGATAAGTTCAAGGGATTCATTGATGACCTCATCGATGTGGGAAAGAAAATGGACGCTGCCAAGGCCGGCTACAGTGATGCCATGAACAAACTTGCGTCTGGCCCGGGCAATATCATCAAGCGCATTGAAGACTTGCGGAAGCTCGGTGCAAAGTCAAGCAAAGAATTGCCTCAGGCGCTGGTTGAGCGCGCGCTCGAAAGCGGTGATACAGATGCTGCACCCTGACCACAAGCCGGCTCGTAAGTACGGGACATGCATCCTGTTCCTCCTGGTGTGCTCGTTGCTGGGCGCTTGTTTCAGTACCGGCGAACTGGCCAACCGCAACATGGCAGGGAATTATCGGCCATTGGACGGGCAATCCTTGTCGGCTGAAGTGACGATCCGGCAAATCAACGATTCCCTGGCACGTGTACTCATCCGCATCAGACCGGACGAATACCTCTACGTACGGCAGGAGGACAATCGATATCTGGCAACGGTTGCCATCCGCTTGCAACTGGTCGAAAGCTACGATGTTCCGACTCGCTACGACAGCGCCGTCGCGCGTTACACGATGGACATGACGGAAAAAGGAAAGTCGAGGATATTCGAAGTGGACTTGCCGGTTCACCGGAAAGGGACCATCCTGCTGGAGACGGTGATTTCGGATGAAGGCAAAGGCTCTTCGGCAACTTTTTTCATCCCCTTTACTCACCTTACCGTACGATCCCGACAGTGCTTCTGGGCTAACTTGCCGGATGCTACCCCGTTCTTTCGTGACTATGTGAAAGCCAACGACAGTTTACGGATTTATTATCAGGACACCGCGACAAGTTTCCTGTGGTGTCATTACTACCGAAAGGATTTTCCGCTGGCGAATCCACCCTTCTCCTTTGATTCGCGCGAGCCATTCGACTACCGTGCGGATTCCGTATTCCGGTATGATCTGCGCGAGCATCCGGTCCTGACGCTCACCCGTCAGGGTTTTTATCACTTCCGGATCGATACCACCAGGAAGGAAGGTTATACACTCTTCCGCTTCCGGGACGACCATCCTCAGGTCTCGGATGTCGATCAGATGCTGGAATCATTGCGGTACCTGACGACGCGAAAAGAGTATGAGGAACTGAAAACGAATCCGCATCCGCGCCAGGCCGTCGATGAATTCTGGATCGAACGGGGAGGCAACGAAGAGCGGACGCGAATGCTGATTCGGAAGTATTACACCCGGGTACAGGATGCGAATCGATTCTTTTCCAGTTATACAGAAGGGTGGAGGACCGACCGTGGGATGATCTACATTGTCCTGGGTGTTCCAAATACCATCTACCGCAGCGCGCAAAGCGAAACCTGGATCTATGGTACCGTCAATAACCCGGTATCGATCAATTTCTTTTTCACCAAAGTCGATAATCCCTTCACCGAAAACGACTACACACTTTCAAGGTCGCCCATTTATGAAACCAGCTGGTTCAGGGCGGTGGATGTCTGGCGTTCGGGAAGGGTGTATAATAATATGTACTGATGAGCAGGGAATTCAACCGGGAAGACCGGAGACGAACACCACAGGATGACGAGCAGATGATCTACGGGATCCACCCGGTCCTGGAAGCATTGAATGCCGGAAAAGAGTTTGATCGTGTATTCATTCACCACGGCGCACGGGGCGAAGGCATTCAGCAAGTGAGAAGATTGTTGCGGGAGAAGCAGATCGCCTTTCAGGAGGTGCCGGTCGAGAAACTGAACCGGCTGACGTTGAAGAACCACCAGGATATCATCGCTTTCATATCGCCGATTTCGTATCAGCCGTTGGAGGAGGTGGTCACGCGGGTCTTTGAACAGGGGATGACACCGCTGGTGCTGTTGCTGGATCGTATTACCGATGTGCGCAACTTTGGAGCGATCGCCCGAACCGCGGAATGTGCGGGTGTTCATGCGCTGGTGATACCCAAGCGTGGAGCCGCGGCAGTTTCGGCGGACGCGATCCGCACCTCGGCAGGCGCGTTGCACAATCTGCCCGTCTGTCGCGTCGATCATTTGCGCGATGCCGTTCACTTGCTTAAAGAATGTGGGCTGAAGGTTTATGCCGCCAGCGAGAAGGGGAAGACCTTTCACTTCAACGCGGATTTCTCACAGCCGGCCGCCATCATCATGGGTTCGGAAGAGGATGGTGTTTCATCGGACTTGCTGAAAGTCTGTGACCAATGGCTGCGCATTCCGATGACCGGCAAGGTGAGTTCATTGAACGTTTCCGTCGCTGCGGGGGTCTTGATCTTTGAAGCACAGCGGCAACGCATGAGCGCTGCCGGCGAGTCCGTATGAACAAGGATCCGCGGCGGTACGAACGATGGTTGATCGGGCTGACCCTGGTGGTTGCGGCGCTGTTTCGCTTTTATCCGTTCGGAGAAGTGTCGCTTTCCAACGATGAGTTGAGTGCACTCGTCCGGACACGGTTCCCGTCTTTTAATGAAATGATACGGGGCGGTGTATACACGGATTTTCATCCTGCAGGCGTACAGTCGTTTCTGTATTACTGGACGAACTTGCTCGGAGAAAGTGCATTCCTCCTTCGCCTGCCGTTTATACTGTCCGGACTCGGCTCAATCTGGTTGATTTACCGACTGGGAAGCCGCTGGTTTCATACAGCGGCGGGATTGCTGGCGGCAGCCATGTTCAGCGTATTGGAGTACAGCATCATTTATTCGCAACTGGCAAGACCATATTCGCCCGGCCTGTTTTTCTGTCTGCTGGCAACCTGGTATTGGACCAACCTGTCGGAGCAGACGGCGGAAGGAAAGGTGCGTTGGCAAACGTGGCTCGGGTGGACCGGCTCCATGGCTATTTGCACTCACCTGCATTATTTTTCGCTGGTCTATGCAGCGGCATTGGGTCTTTGGGGGTTCACGTTCATCAAAGGAAAATGGAGGTCAACGTATGCGGTAAGCGGTTTGATCATCGTGTTGCTCGCGCTCCCCGAATGGACCATCTTTCAGGAACAATTGAAAACCGGCGACCTCGGTGGATGGTTGGGTAAGCCCGAGCCGAGCTGGCTGTTTTCTTTTTTCTTCAATGTCTTTAACGCCTCCTGGTTGTTGATCGATGCACTGGTCGTTTGCTTCTTCACGGGATGGTATGTTCAGCGTTCCCGGCCGGTATGGAACCGGTTTCATAGTACGGTCACTTTTCTTTTTCTGTTCGCCTTCGGACTAGCCTTCGGATATTCCCTCGTAAGGCATCCGATCATTCAGTACTCCACGCTCTTTTTCGTTTTTCCGTTGCTGCTGCTCTTCTTCTTTTCGTTCACGCCAAAAGTCTTCCGGCAAGGAGCCGGATTGGTAGTGGTCGTTGTGCTGGTGCTGCTCGGAGGCGGGTTGAGCACAGCCGTGGAGAAGAAGTTCTTTCACATGCCGGCATACGGCGTTTTCAAGGAGCTTACGGATAGGACCCGCGATTGGTCAGTCGATGCGCCGTCGCCTGCGGCAGTGGTTTATAATGTGATCAACCCCGATTACCTCGAGTACTATTTCCATCAGGCGGACTGGAAGCCGGAACGGGTGTTTTACCGACCGGAGACAGCGGCCGACCTTGCCCGTTTGATCGTTACCCTGGATAGCCTTCAGCCGAAGTCCGTCATCTACGGGTGGACCAATAGTTTTCACCCGGAAGAACTTTATTTCCTCTTGCGCGAACGCTGTCCGAACATCGATCGGGACGAAGCCTTCTTCAACGCGCGTATTTCACGATTCAATAAAGCGGATCAAAACTGGCCGCAAACGGGTTCCCGGGCATTGGTATGGGACTATGAACAAGATGGGAATGCGATCCAACTCCCCGACTCGTTCTTCGTCAGGGGTAAGGTCGAATCGATGCGTGAAGGACTCGAGTTTTCCCATACCCTGGAATGCAATCTGGACAGTTTGCATCCTACAGGCTACGATGTGCTCCATGCCCGATGCCGGTTCCTGGCGGGATCCGTTCGACCGGACGCGTTACTGGTCGTATCGATAGAGAAAGACAAGAACAACCTGGCGTATTTCAGTACGACGATCAATGACTGGAATCTCCGGCCCGGCAAGTGGCAGGAAGCGGTTATCTCCGGTGTGATCCCGGAAGGATGTGGGGGTGGAATAGTCAAGGCGTATGTCTGGAACAAGGGGGCAGGGGAGTGGTGGCTCGATGATCTCGCGCTGGCCCTTACACCGGCGCCATATCCCTATGAGAAACCCTGATTTTCAAGGCCCTCCCGTGTCTTAACTTTTACGACCTTCGCAACCGCATTTTACCCAAGCACCGCATGAAACCTATTCAGGATATCGCCCGCGCCGCAGGCATCCCGACGGATCGACTCATCCAGTACGGAAACTTCAAAGCAAAGCTCGATCATGCCGCGTTGGATCCATCCCTGCCGACAGGAAAATTGGTATTGGTGACTTCCATCACACCCACACGAGCCGGCAATGGCAAAACTACTACGAGCATTGGCCTGGCGGACGGACTTCGCTCCATCGGTAAGCGAGCCGTGCTGGCCTTGCGCGAGCCTTCACTGGGCCCGGTGTTCGGGATGAAAGGCGGGGCAACCGGTGGCGGAAAATCGAGTGTCGTTCCTTCGGAAGATATCAACCTGCACTTCAACGGCGACTTTCACGCGATCAGCGCCGCCAACAATACATTGTCGGCCTTGTTGGACAACTACAATTACAACAAACAGGGAACGGGTCAACAACTCAGTGAGATCACCTGGAAACGCGTGCTGGATGTCAACGACCGCAGCCTCCGACACGTGATCACCGGATTGCGCGGCAGTGCGAACGGCCTTCCCGGTGAAACGGGCTTCGATATTACGCCGGCTTCGGAACTGATGGCGATCCTTTGTTTATCGACCAGTCTCGAAGACCTGAAGAGTCGCATCGAACACATTCTCCTCGGCTATCGCGAGGACGGAACGCCTTTCACGGTACACGAACTCGGAGTTGCCGGCGCCATTACCGCGATCCTGAAGGACGCCCTCAGTCCGAACCTCGTGCAAACGCTGGAAGGTACGCCAGCCTTCGTACACGGCGGACCCTTTGCCAACATCGCGCACGGCTGCAATTCTCTATTGGCCACACGGGCCGCGTTGCAATTCGGCGAATTCGCGGTTACGGAAGCCGGGTTCGGCTCCGATCTCGGCGCGGAGAAATTCGTCGATATCAAATGCCGTGTCGGCGGACTGTCACCGGCAGTTGCTGTAGTCGTGGTGACCGCCCAGTCGCTCAAGTTGCACGGAGGTGTCGCGCAGGTCGACATCAAGAAGCCGAACCGCACCGCACTCCTGGCCGGCATGAAGAACATGGATCATCACCTCGATATCTTGCGGGGGATGGGCATTCCGGTCGTGGTCGCGCTGAACCGATTCGATTCCGACAGCAGCGAAGAAATGCAGGATATGCTCGAGGCCTGTGCATCGCGCAACGTTCCGGCTGCCGTGAATGAAGCCTTCGCTCGCGGCAGTGCAGGCTCCGCCGATCTTGCCCGGGTGGTCGTGGAAGTAAGCGGGAAGCAATCGGCTCAATTGAAGCCGGTCTATGAACTAGAAGACAGCATACCGAAAAAGCTCGAGAAGGTCGCCATGCAGGTCTATGGCGCTAAGGGTATAAAGATGTCCAAGAAGGCCGAGCGCGCCTTGAAGCGGATCGGACAGCTTCAAATGGATAAGTATCCCGTCTGTATCGCGAAGACACAATATTCGTTCAGCGATCGCCCCGAAGATGCCAAAGCCGAGGGTGGATTTTACATCAACGTGGACGAATTGATCATCAACAGCGGGGCCGGGTTCATCGTTGCCGTTTGCGGCGAGATCATGCGCATGCCCGGACTGCCGGAAAACCCCAATGCGCTGGGTATCGACGTGAAAGACGGTGTGATCGTCGGTCTGGTCTGAGCGATAGCTTACTCGGCAACGGCTCCTCCGGCGTACAACTGCTTCCGGTACTTGTTGGAAGGAGACGGCAGGAATGTTCCCAGTCCGTATTGATCCCATTTCTGGTCCACCAACGCGATCGTAGCTTCGTCGGAAGCCAGGATGTTCGGCCAGTCGCGCTGGAAACCGTCATGTGCAAGTGTCTTGCGCGTGCCATCAAGTACCAGGTGGTTGACCGCGCCGTCGTCTGTTGCTTCGATGGTCAGGCAATCCCTTTTCGGATCGACATTATTGGAAAAGCGCCAGACACTGTCGGCGATGTCCTGCACATCTACGGAGTGTTCCAAAACGATCAGGCATTTGATCCGACGAAATTCCGGTAAGGCGAAGAGCGCGCGCGTCAGTTCCTTCACATGTCCGGGTTTGTTTTTTTCGAGACTCAGAAAAGCAAGCGAGATTCCCTGTTCCAATAACCTGGTATTCAGATCGCGGATCTCCGGGTATTTTGCCTTGAGGGAATGTAGGTCAATCGGGCTTACTTTACTTGTTCCGGTAACGGTCTTACGCATGCTAAGTTCTTCCGGACTCTTGCTGGTCGCGTCGAGCCCCATTTTGCCTCCGAAGGCCATGACCGAACAGCTGTGGTCGAGCACGTCAACCGGGCCTGCGGTGAAGTAGGTGTCGTGCAGCGGGTCGAAATTCGCGGATACGTAACGGGCCAGCTCGACCGGATCATGGATGTTCACATCACCGTCGACGATGACCATCATCTTCGTGAACATCATTTGACCCGCGCCCCAGAGCGAGTGCATCACCTTGGACGCCTGACCGGGGTACTCTTTCCGGATCTTCACCACGACCAGATTGTGGAAGACGCCTTCTACCGGCAAGACCATATCTACGATCTCGGGGACCATGGTCATCTTGATCGGAACAAGGAAGATCCGTTCAGTGGCTTTCCCGATCCAGGCATCTTCCTGTGGGGGAATGCCGACAATGGTGGCGGGATAGACGGCATTCTTGCGATGGGTAATGGCGGTTACATGAAACTTAGGGTAGTAATCAGGAAGTGAATAATAGCCGGTATGGTCTCCGAAAGGTCCTTCAAGAATGTAGTCCTCGTTCGGGTCCACATAACCTTCAATGATGATATCGGCGTCGGCTGGAACTTGTACGTCCTGCGTGAGGCATTGTACCAACTCAACTTTTTTCTTTCGCAAGAATCCGGCAAGCATGTATTCATCGACTCCATCCGGCAGCGGCGCGGTCGCGCAATAGGTATAAACCGGGTCGCCGCCCAGGGCTACGGCCACCGGCATCTTTTCGCCGCGTTTCTTGTATTCCTGCATGTGGCGGGCGCTCACCTTATGCCGGTGCCAATGCATGCCGGTCAGTTTGGGTCCGAATACCTGCATCCGGTACATGCCGACGTTGCGAATGCCCGTTACCGGATCCTTCGTGTGGATCACCGGTAAAGTAATGAACGGACCGCCGTCTTCCGGCCAGCATTTGAGGATCGGAAGTTTGGTGAGGTCGGGATCCTGCATCACCACTTCCTGACAGGCGCCTCTTCCGCTAATTACTTTGGGCATCCAGGAAGCAATGGAGCCGAGTTTGGGAAGCAGCTTTAGTTTGTCAAGCAATGATTCCTTCGGGGAGAGTAATTGTTTGAACAGTTCCTCCATATCGTGCCCGATGTCGTCCAGCCGACGAACCCCGAGTGCTTTCGCCATTCTGTCCTCGGTGCCCATGGAATTGATCAGGAGCGGGAAGTCAGTGCCCGTATTTTCAAAAAGCAACGCAGGGCCGTACACCTTCGAAACGCGGTCCGTGATCTCGGTGATTTCCAGCGAAGGGTTGACCGGAGTCTTGATGCGGACGAGTTCATTGGCCTTTTCAAGGGTCTCGATCCAATGCTGAGTGTCGCGGTACATAGGGAAAATGATTACCGCAAAGGTAACAAGATCGAACCGCAATTGTTCCGTATCCTGTCTTACTTGATGATGACCAGCCGTTTCGTGGAGATCAAGCGTCCGGATGTGAAAATTGAAACGAAATAGATTCCAGCCGTCAGTTTTCGTATATCTATATCGGTAACCCTTGACCGTTCGAGTGCCTGGTGATCAAGTTCCTGACCGGTGAGGGAGTGGATTCTTGCCTCAAGTTGCCTTAGCGGTGTACCCAAGTTCGATTCAATAGTGATGATATCCACGGCTGGGTTTGGATGCAAGTTCCAGTCGTATGCCCGACCTTGAAGCAGGAGGGTGGCCGTAGGGTCTTCCGATACCGTGATGGTGTCGCAACGGATACAACCTGCAGTATCTGTCAGGCAAATTGTATAGCTGCCGCCAGGCATTTGAATGAGACTGTCGCCGGAAAGGATGCCAAACTGCGGAGTCCATTGAACATTCCAGTTACTGTTTGTTACTATATTGTTGATAGCGACCGCGCCGTCCGCACACCCGCTACAACTTGTACCGAGCGCTGACAGCGAGAACAAGGGTGGTTCGGTAGTAAGGATGGTAATCGTATCAGCGAATTGACAACCATTGGCATCAGTGACAAGGATCGGGTAGTTGCCCGGTGCACCGGTAAGTCGTGCGGTTCCAACTGTGTCCAGCATCCAGGGGCTATTAACAGTATACGGCGCGACGCCACCTTGAACAGCAAGCGCTGCCGCTCCATCGTTACCGGGTTGACACGTTGCTGGGAAAGTTTCCGATGTAAGTTCGGTCAAAATGAGTGGATTGGAAGTTGCGGGGATGTTGACGAAGGTTGAAGCTGTGCAACCGATGGCATCCGTTACGGAAACTAAATAACTTCCTGCAACCAGGCTGTCGGCCGTAGGGCCTCTTTGCCCCAGTGGGTCGTTCCAATCGAATTGGTATGGATCGGTGCCGCCGCTTGCGCTTAGAGTTGCCGAACCATTCGGACTGGTAAAGCAATTGCTACTGGGAAGAATGGAAACCGTTTGAACGCGGATTGTTGAATTGCCGGATGGTATCGTTACTTCATGCCAGAAATCACAGCCATTGACGTCACGAACTCGTACTGTGTATATACCCGGAAACAGGTTCGATTGGTCCTGATTGGCGGGATGATGAATCCCATCCGTAGGTATCCCAAGCCAAAAAAAACTGAAGGGCGGTTGGCCGCCGGTCAACGTAAGTTGCACACTTCCACTGGCAGTATTAGAACAACTGGACGCAGTAATCACATCGCTGATGGAAGGTCCGCCAGTCGGAAGTACTCCAAGTTGAATAGTGTCGTAATAAGTGCAAGCGCTTTTCCAGTAACTCATTGAGACGATGTACGTCCCGGCCGGAAGATTTGTGATGGTCTGTGTGGTTTGTCCGGTATTCCAGAGGTAGGCGGTTTGTCCGAGATAGCTTCCGGGCGACAAGGTTGCGGTCAGGGAGCCGTTGGATGAGCAGGCTGATGTTGGTACGCTGTTCACAACGATATTCGGTGTGAACGTATTGCTTGGAGGCGCTGCAACGTAACAATCCCTGTAAGTGCTGCAACCGGAGTAAGGGTCGGTCACCAAAACCCTGTATGTATTGCTGGATGTGGGGGTAATGGTGATCTGATCGGTAGTCGCCCCCGTATTCCATTGGTAGGTTATTCCGCCGGAACCGCTTGTGGTGGTGGAGTTGGGGTTGGCGGGACGCATGTCGGTCTTAAGCGTGACGGTACCATCCCCATTGCAAAGCGCATTCACCACAACAACAGGCATAGGCTTGACATGTATGCGCACAGAGTCCGTGGTGCCAGAGCAACTTCCTGGAGCCCCAGAGATGACGCATTTATAATAACCGTCTTCAGTGGCTTTGACCCACCATTCGGTTCCGGATTTCACGACTACATTGTCCCGTGTCCAGATGTATTGACTACCACCGGAATTTGTGACCAGGTAGCAGTAGCCACCTGCGCAGAATTCAGGTTCGTTCATCAGGACGATTTGTGGTTGATCGGAAACGACTACAGGATATCGGGCTGTGTATCCGGCATTCGAGGCAGAGTCGTAGTCCAATTCCAGCACACTGGTATAAGTGCCATGTGCAAGACGAATGCGAGGAAAGAGTAACGTGTCTGAGAAATCAACCGCCATGACCTCGCGACTTCCTCCCACTGAGGGTTCGTAGGGTTGGGTGATTCCCGCTAACGGGTTGCCATTGGTAGGATAAACGATTGTGCTATCGCTGTCTCGGAAGATGTGGAAACGATATCCGATACCCGGCTCCGTAGGGCCGAAGTATTTCATTTCTACTTGTTGAGTATCACTTTGCGTGCAAAATGGGCCGAGGTTTTGAAGGATCACTGGATGGTCCAGCCAGTCCATCATGTGTGATGAAGCGAACCACATGGCGCCGCCGCGCTGTACATCGTTCTGTCGTGGTTGCCCAAAGGGCGTTGAAGAATAATTCCGCCAGGCGGAGTAGTATCGGGATTCTGCGGTGAAGATGGTAAAGGAAGGAGATTGTGGAAACCAGGCGCCGAGGTAATCCGCGCCACCGCCGGTTTGGATGCTTTCCGCATACAAGAGTGGATGGAAGTCGGTGCTATCCTGACTGGTTGGGGCCTCAAAATGACTTTGCTCAGCGAGCAGGAAGTAGTTCGGCTGCATGATCTGTTGTGAATAGAGGACACGATCGATCAGAGGTTCATGCGGGATGTCGCAAGTCGGACACGGGCTGCAATTGGAACAGCCGTCCATGATGGCGACGACAGTGGGGAAATTGCAATATGTCAGAAAGGCTACATACGCTTCTGTGATAAGCGGATCTTCGGTATGAAGGGAGTCGTATTGGTCACGGAAAGCATCCATTGCCTGGATGTACTCTGTAAAGGTGGGAAGGTCGGTGGCGCAATTTCCCCAGAATTCATACTCCATGTTCACAACATCCAGATCAACCCCGCACGGATTGGACTCGTTGAATTGTTGGACCCGCAGCATCAGTTTAAGATGCTCCACCAAGGGTGTTGTGGGATCTCCTTCAACCAGAGGCTCTTCCAATTTTTTTAGAATGGCAGGAAGTCCGGGGCGGTTCTTCAATGACCCCGGAAGGCGCATTGGAGCAGTCGGCGGGAATCGATCCATGTAGGTGTCGAGGCTGTCGAAGAATACATCTGATCCGCCGATCAGGCCGATCTGAGTAATTCCGTATTGCTCCTTCGCTTTTTTAATGAATCGGCATAAGTGGTCTTCTAGATTCTCCATGCGACGCGTAGAACCGTTCCAGGCTGAATAAGAACGCCCCAGGATTCGGTAGATGTCATAGAGTGCCAGATAGGTGATGTGATTCTCTGCGGCATATCGGAGTAATGCGTCTTCTTTTTCAAAGATGCCGTCATGATTCTCATCAACGGTTAGGATTGAAAATGTTGGATCTACTTCAGTATTGCTGTTCCACTTCTGTTTCCAGAATCGATCTACATACATGCCTCGATGCGGATCGTGTTCCGGACTGAATTGAGCAAGTGCTGATGATGGTAGAAAAAGAAGAAGGAAGCAGGTAATTCGTGATCGCATTTCTATGTCAAAAGAAAATGAAATGTAATGAATTGGGATTAGAGGTCCCCGAGAAATCCTGAAATGTGGTCAATGCTCCAACTTATTGGGCAAATTCATGCCTATGATAGGTGAGCAACTTCTTCCAGATGTTTCAGCATGAGTTTTTTAACAGTCTCCCGCAACCGGGGGACGTCTTGTGCCGTCATACCAATGGTCTCGATCGGATGCTCCCAGATGCATTCGATCCTCCCTGGCATCAGCGCAATCGGGTGGAGGGGAGAAAGCAGTCTGTCGGAATGGATGATCGTCATGACGGCCAACGGTACCTGGGCTTCAATGGCTACTCGAAATGCTCCGTCGTGGAAATCGAGCAGCGGGCGATTAGTTTTGTTCCGGGTCCCTTCCGGACAAAGAAATACCGAGACTCCGTCCCGCAGGGATTGAACCATCCGGTCCATGCTGCGTAATCGGGCCGCCTTGTCCTTGCGGTCAACGGTGATATAGAGCTTTCGGATGACCCAACCCATGCCGGGGATTTTGGTCAATTCTTCCTTCGATAAAAAGCGAAACGTGTTCTGGCAGGCGATTGCATACGAAGGTATATCCAACAAGGAACGATGATTGGCAACGAAGACATAGGTTGATGCAGGATCAAGTCGCTCGCGATTTCTGACATTCAGACGAATGCCAAAAAGGAAAAAGAGCACGGCTGCCCACCTGCGGGAAATACCCCTGTGAGCCAGCCGAGGCGCATTTTCCTTACCGGCCAGTAAGAATACCAGAAAATAGCAGGGGAGTACAACGAAGAAAGAAAGCGCAAAAACGATCAGCGCATATATGCCAAAGAGGTTACGAACGATCCGGCCCATCTCGAAGAATTAGCACAAACATACACTCTTTTGAATTCCGCTGATTTCATGCACCTTCCTTACGCCTTTTTTTCGTTTATTTGAACTGCCAACCATCAACCTTCCCATGCGTTTATCTGTATTGATTGCCGCCCTTGCGCTGGCCATTCCTTGCTTTGCGGGACATCCCGTCGTTCCCGGTAACGAGATCCGACTTGCTTCCGGAACCATTACCACGGTGCAGGATTTCAGTGATGAATCCCTAAGCCGGATTTCATCGCAGGATCTGTTCGACGATCGATTCTATCGGATCATTCAATTCAACGACCTCCCTGGTCAGACACAAAAGCGTCAACTTGAAGCCGCGGGACTTCGCTTTGTTTCCTACCTGCCAGCCAATGCCTGGCTGGTCTCACTGCCGCGTTCTCTGGACAGCCGCCTGCTGACCGGGACGAATGTGCGCACGGTATTGCCGGTCGATGAACGATACAAATTGAGCCGGCGGGTCGCGGAAGGCAGTTTTCCGGAGCATGCTATCCGTGCCGGCGGACGCGTGGAATTGCAGTTGAGCTTTTTCCCGGATGTTTCCTTCGAACACGCCACAGCGGTACTGCAACAAAACGGAGCCAGGATCACCGCTGCTCAATCGGCTTTCGGTCTGGTGAACATGGAATTCCCGAAAGATGATATCAATCGTTTGGTCCGACTTCCTTTCGTGCGCTATGTTGAGCCGGTTGCTCCCGCTTCTTATCCGGAAGATAGTCGTGGCCGTTCACTACACCGTAGCAACTATATCAACAGCGACCTGCCTTCGGGCCTGCATTATAATGGCGACGGTGTCGCCATCTCACTCGCCGACGATGGCGAGGTCGGCCCGCACATCGACTTCCAGGGCCGCATCACGCAATTGATGAACACCGGTGCCGGCGGAACACACGGCGACATGACCTCGGGTATCGCCGTCGGCGCCGGAAACCTGGACCCCACTATTCGCGGTATGGCGGATGGTGCCCGGATCTACATTCACGATATCGGAGCCGGTTCGGTGGGGTATGATCATATTTACCAGGCGCCGCATTATCTGGATTCCCTCGGCGCGATCATCACTTCCACCAGTTACAGTCAGGGTTGCAACGATTACAACGCCATTTCGCAGACGGGCGATCAGATCGTAAACGATAATCCTTCCCTCACGCTGGTGTTTTCCGCCGGGAACAACGCCCAGGGCGATTGCGGCTACGGCGCCGGTACTCCCTGGGGAACCATCACCGGCGGATTCAAGATCGGCAAGAACGTGATTGCCGTCGGAAACCTCGATGCCTACGATGTGATCGATCCCAGCAGTTCCCACGGCCCCGCCGACGATGGTCGTGTCAAACCGGACATTTGCGCCAATGGTCGCGACCAGCTTTCTACGGACGAGAACAATACCTACCAGGTCGGAGGAGGCACCAGCGCTGCCTGTCCTTCCGTTGCCGGAACAACCGCTCAACTGTACCAGGCCTATCGCGAATTGAACAGTGGCAGCGACCCCGAATCTCCCCTCATCAAGGCTGCCTTGCTGAACACCGCGGAAGACATCGGAAACGATGGCCCCGATTATAGTTACGGATATGGTCGAATCAATGCGCGTCGGGCATTGCAGACATTGGCAAACAGGACCTACGTACTCGATTCGGTTGGTCAGGGCGCCTCACGCAACGTCTCCATCACGGTACCTTCCGGTGTCCGCCAACTTCGCGTGTTGCTGTACTGGTTGGATCCGGCTGGTGATCCTTCCGCCGCGTTTCAACTGGTGAATGACCTTGACCTGACCTTGAGCGAAGCGTCTATTGGCAGTTTGCAACCCTGGATACTGGATCCGACGCCGAATGCTTCGACCATTGGTCTTCCGGCTGTACGTGGAGCCGATCACCTCAATAATGTAGAACAGGTAACACTCGACAACCCATCGGCCGGAACCTTCACGGCAAGCGTATCGGGTTTCGCGGTTCCGTCAGGAATGCAGAAGTTCTATGTCGTATGGGAATTCCGTACGGATGAGATCGTGCTAACCTATCCGACCGGTGGCGATGGCTTTGCTATCGGCTCGGAAGAATTGCTGCGCTGGGATGCTTATGGTGTTTCGACGCCATTCACGCTCGAATTTTCTCCGGACAATGGCGCGAACTGGCAACCGATCGCTACCGTTGGACCGGATATTCGTCAATACGCTTGGACTCCCATCGCGTCTCAACGTAGCGGCGAAGCATTGGTTCGGATAACGCGTGGTTCGGATTCGGACCTGTCGGATGAAACGTTCACGGTAAGCGGTACCCCGCAAAACCTCCATGTGGATTTTGCCTGTCCGGATACCATGCAGATCGGATGGAATGCCGTGACGGGCGCAACGGCTTATGAAGTCAGCGTACTGGGTGCACGCTACATGGACTCCGTAACGACCGTTACCGGCACTACCGCCCAACTGGCCATTCCTGCTACCAATGAAGTTTGGTTCAGTGTAAGAGCGCTTGTCGGAAATGGCAAGGGCCGCAGAGCCAATGCCGTTCAGAAGAATCCCGGATTGGTCAGCTGCAGCCTCGCCGATGATATCGGCCTTAGCACCATGATCTTCCCGGTGGAAGGAAACCTCTATCCTTGTTTCCCGCTCAACAGTGTTCCGGTCAGCGTCGAAGTACGTAACGATGGCTTGAATACCGCATCAGGCTTCCAATTGTCGTATACGATCAACGGCGGTTCTCCCGTTACCGAGACGTTCACAGGTTCACTGATTCATGGCGCTACAACGAACTTTACGTTTGCCGTACCGGCCGATTTCTCCGCGGGTGGAGCTTTTAATGTGGTTGTGACCGTTAATGCCACCCCGGATCTGAACCTCGCCAACAACGAACTGGATATCAACCTCCAGGTAGTAGCTGCCGGTGCCGCGGCGCCTTTGCAGGAAGCGTTTGCTCCTGCATTCCCGCCAACGGGTTGGGACGTGATCGCATCCGGACCGGATTATGAATGGGCGGTCAAAACCAATATCACCGGTTCCGACGGTTCGAATACCGATGCTGCCTGGTTCGATAATTACAGTTACAACAATTCCGGCGCACTCGATTACCTGGTGACCATCCTGGTGGACTTCGCGGCGGTCGCTTATCCGCAGTTGTTGTTCGATGTCGCCTATGCCCAATTCTCCGGTTACGAAGATGGTTTACGGATCGAGCAATCCGCCGATTGCGGCTCCACCTGGACGGCGACCGGTTATGAAAAGATCGGAGCCGCACTGGCTTCCGTGCCTTCCAGCAATACCGATTGGTCGCCCTCCTCCGGGAACGATTGGAGAAACGACACGGTTGAACTGACTTCCCTTGCCGGAGAACTGGCGCTGATACGCTTCGTCAACATCAACGATTTTGGCAATAACCTTTACATCGACAACATCAATCTCCAGAATAACAATGTGCTTTCCTCGGGAGTTCCGGTCCGTATTCCGGCACTCGCGATTTTCCCGAACCCCGGGACCGGAGTGTTCACCGTCGATCTCCGTGATCTGCCGCTTGGTTCGGTTCAACTGACCCTTACCGATGTCAGCGGTCGATTGATCGAGTCGCGCAACCTGATGAATAACGGCAGAATTACGGAGCAATTGAATTTGCTCAACGAACCCGTCGGCGTCTACATCCTGCAGGTTCGCACGGCTGAAAAGGTCTACAGCATGCGCCTGACGAAGATCTGATCCTGATATCCAAGAATAAGAAGGCCCGGCAGACGCTAAGTGCGCTGCCGGGCCTTGCTGTTTACGCAATCAGGATTGTGTTCGGACCTTATCCCAGCGTTTGACCTGCCAGTGTACTTCGACCGTGCAAAGTGATTCGCCGCTTTCATCGGTTACGGGTACCTGGATGGGTACGAACACCGCGTCAGATGACTGAAGCGGTTCCTTCACCTGTTGCCGCAACCAGGTTTCGTCGAGCCTGCATTCCGCTCGCGCGTCCGATTTGCCCTGACGGTGATAGGTCACCTTGATTTCTTTCATGATCAACCGGTAGTCCATTGATCGAAGCGCATGCAGCAACGACATGCCCGCGGTGAATTCGCCCAATGTCGCCAGTGAGCAGGCATGTAATCCTTTTAAGTGATTCAGGTTCCTCCGCCGATAGGGCAGGGAGGAACGAATGCCGTCCGGAGTGATTTTAAGGATGCGGATGCCATGAGGTGCATTGAACGGAATGGCGCGAGCCGCAATGCGGTTCAGCAGCCACAACCGGATCGGTGAGCGTTCCGCGTCTTGGAGAAGTTGCAACAGCCTTTTCATGGATCAGGGTCGGATGGTAGCGGAAAGGGCCTGCCAGGCTTCGTTCAATTCGGATTCATACCGGTCCACGATGGTCCTGACCGGAACGATATCATGGATCAGCTCGACACTTTGCCCCGCGCACCACAGATTGTTGTAGTTGCCGGGCTTGACTGCTTCTTCCAGCCAGTTGAATCCGCGTTTCTGGACCAGCATCTTGAAGTATTTGCGTGTGCGAGGGTTCTTGCCCAGCCACCGTTCGAATCGGTTTTGTTTCAGTCCGATCTTGTCGACGAAGGGAGTACGAATCACCGTACAAGGCGTTCCGCTGATTCGTTCCGTCAGAACGATCTGATCCATGCCGGATTGGATCACGGCGTCTTTGTAAGGCTGACCGACCGGAGCTTCGGATGTGGCAATGAAACGGGTCCCGCAATAAGCCAGTGAAGCACCCGATGCGAGGGCGCTCAGGATGCCGCTTCCGTCCGCGATTCCCCCTGCCGCCAGCACCGGGACGTCAGGAAAGTGCGACTTTAGCGTGCGGACCAGGAGCGAAAGCGGGTAGGGGCCGGCATGCCCGCCGGCACCCTGACCGACGGCGATGAACCCGTCGCATCCGTTTCGGGCGCATTTTTCCGCGTGTGTCAGGTTGGTGACGTCGCAAAACACTTTCGCGCCATAGGCATGCGCGGCCTGGATGGTTTCGGTCGGATTGCCCAGCGAAGTGATGTAGACCGGAACTTTCCGGTCTACACATACTTTGAGGTGACGTTCAAAGAGGAAGTTGCTCCGCTGAACGATCAGGTTGACACCATAGGACCCGGGCTTATCACGGCGCGAATCCAGGAACTGGTTCAACCGTTCGAGTACACCTTCCAGTTCACCTTCCTTCCTGAAATTCAGGCTGGGAAAGCAGCCCAGAATGCCCGCCCCTATCGCCTCCCGGATCATCGCCTCGTTGCTGACCAGAAACATGGGAGCCATGACCAACGGAAGTCGCAGGTTGAGCATCCGGGTCAGATCGTTTTCAATTCTCATAGTCGTTCAAATTTCGGCTATTGAAGCCTTGAGGAATGGGATGCCGGCAGGTAATTTTCAACGATTTCGGCTGCTCGACATGAGATCACAGTGCAAAGCACCTAATGTTATCCTGAAATATCACTCCCGGCCCTCAACAGTTGGCAGAATAACTTGTTAATAATCGGGACAATCCTGCGTTTTTTACGCGCTTTTCCCCCCTCTCGAATATGTAAATTCGTAACGCACATTTTGCATGGAAATTAAACGTCTGTTCGACATTCCCCGCCGACAGTTGGAGCTTTTTCCCAAGGAAGACGCCCTGACGGCCAAGGAAAACGGGAAGTGGACCCCGTATGCTACCCGGTATTTCGTTGAAATGATCGACCGGGTGAGTTATGGCTTACTCGCATCCGGGATCAATAAGGGCGATAAGATCGCCATCATATCCGCCAACAGGCCCGAATGGAACTTCGTTGACCACGGTATGATGCAGATCGCCGCTGTCAACGTTCCGATCTACACGACGCTAAGCGAGCCGGAGATCAAGTTCATTCTGAATGATTGCGGCGCCAAAATGGTGTTTGCCGGCGACGCGGACCTCTATCGTAAGATCGCGGCTGTCCGAAACGAGGTCCCGACCCTGAAACAGGTCTTTACCTTCTCACCGGTCACCGGTGCCGATCACTGGACCGAGTTGGTTAAACTGGGCGACCAACATGCCGATGCCTCGCGCCTCGAAAGCGTTCGCGCTTCCGTTGCTTCCGGCGACCTCGCGACCATCCTGTACACTTCAGGAACAACCGGCACACCGAAAGGCGTCATGTTGTCACACGCCAACATCATCAGCAACGTCGAAGCGACGGAGCACCTTCCGCCGGTCGATCACCGCCACCGTGCGCTGAGCTTCCTTCCGCTCTGCCACAGCTACGAGCGGATGCTGACTTACCTGTACATGTACCTGGGGGTATCGATCTACTATGCAGAAAGCATGGACAAGATCGCCGACAACCTGAAAGAAGTGAAGCCGGATGTGTTTTCTACCGTGCCACGCCTCCTGGAGAAAGTCTACGACCGCATCCTCGCGAAAGGGAAAGAAGCCCCGGCCGTCAAGCGTGCGCTGTTTTTCTGGGCGCTCAACCTCGGGCTCCGGTTTGAGTTCGGTGGCAAGAATGGCGCGTGGTACGAGTCCCAATTGTCGCTTGCCCGGAAGTTGGTGTTCTCCAAGTGGCGCGAAGCGCTTGGTGGCAATGTCAAAGCGATTGTCAGCGGTGGCGCTGCCTTGCAACCCCGCCTCGCCCGCGTTTTCTGGGCAGCAGGAATTCCAGTCCTCGAAGGATACGGTCTGACGGAGACCAGTCCCGTCATAGCCGTAAACAATTTTGAACCCGACGGCGCCGCCATCGGAACGGTTGGTCCGGTCATCTTCAACTGCGAAGTGAAATTCGCCGAGGATGGAGAGATACTTTGCAAAGGTCCGAATGTCATGCTCGGCTATTACAACCGCCCCGATCTTACGGCGGAGGTGATCGATGCCGACGGCTGGTTCCATACCGGCGATATCGGTACCATGCAGGACGGGAAGCACCTCAAGATCAC
>WBZP01000845.1_pt1 | contig 40059 bp, 40 predicted proteins | sample 5204301 | NCBI WGS metagenome assembly WBZP01 (sample SAMN12412401, study PRJNA552823) | activated sludge metagenome | isolation source: activated sludge from nitrification reactor of wastewater treatment plant... | place: USA: Pennsylvania | collected 2017
CGCGTCGGCGCTCGATGTAGAGTTCGACGATTTGGCCGTTCTCGACCAGGGCGACCCTCGTCTCGGGTCCGTCGGCGTTGATGACAAGCAAGTTGGGCACGATACCGTATGCCTATGAAAAAAGTTTCATGTTCCACCAACGGCTCTGACACCCATGTCAGGCAGCGGGCTTGCGACGGCTATGGGCCAATCACAGGGAGCGCTTCCGCGTACCACGAGCCAGCGTCTCTTTTCAAGGAAATCGCTAGGTTCTCGGGGGGAGCGATTCGCCTTCACCTGAGCTGGCATACCCCTTGCTCTAGCAATCCATCAAGTAGTTACTTCGCTTAACCTTGGTGCCGCGCTCTCGCACTTACTTTTACTCGCGAGAGCAAAGCAACTTGGAGACCACCCTCAAGCGCTATTTCTAACTCCGCTTGGGGTGGATCACCCGGCAACCTCGCACTTCGGTTCGACGAGTCGGTGAGACGGCCTGCCTGAATAAGGCGGGCCGTTTCTGTTTTGGGGCTCAAACGTCGCGTCAGCTACGGAATCTGCATCCCGCCCGAGACATTGATGGCCTGACCGGTGATGTAATCGGACAGCGAAGACGCGAAAAACAGCACCGCGTTGGCAATGTCTTGCGGCTGACCAAAGCGTCCCATCGGGATGCGCTGAAGCGTCGCTTGTCGCTGATCCTCAGGTACCCCGAGTACATCGCCAGGCTTTTTGGCCGCCGTCATGCGGGTCTCAGTGAAGCCGGGGGCGACGGCATTGCAGTTGACGTGATAGCGAGCCCACTCTTGAGCAACGACCCGGGTGATGCCGACGTTGCCCATTTTCGCAGCCACGTAGTTGATTTGACCGGGGTTGCCACGAATCGCTGCCGTCGAGAAGAAGTTGACGATCTTGCGGTTATAGCGAGGCTGCCCCAGCTCCTCTAGCTCTCTCTTTGCGACTTCACGAATATAAGGAGCCGCCGAGCGGATGCAGTTGAACGTGCCAGTCAGGTTGACGTCGATCACCAAATCCCACCATTCGTCGGGCATCAGGTGGCACATCTTGTCTCGTGACAAGCCGGCGTTATTCACCAATATGTCGAGTTTGCCGAGCGAATCGACCGCCGTCTTCATCAACTGGTCGGTGTATTTCGGATCGGTCACTGAGCCAATCGAGGCTACAGCGCTTCCTGGACGAATGGCCAGGCACTCACGTACGGCATCTTCGGCGGGTTCGCTATCCACGTCGTTGATGACGACGCTCGCACCGGCTGAAACCAAAGAGGTGGCACATACCCGACCAATGCCACGGCCGGCACCGGTTACCACTGCCACTCGATCGTGAAGGAGTCCGCTCAACGCATGAAGCCCGTTCATAGATGTGATCCACCTTTCGCGACAGTTCTAGAGACTGAGCTCCGTCTACTATCACGGCCACGAGGGAATCGACAAATTGCCCTTGCATGACTCTGGCAGCGCCGAAACGATGGCATCAAGTGCGGCATGTGCCTTCGACATAAAGTTCGGGGTGTTATCGATAAAGATGCGCTGCGGATGACCCTCCCAGGCAACAGCAATCCGTTCGTCTATGGCTCGGGCTTCTTCGGCGTTCTCGATGCGCAACGGATTTTGGTGGTTGTAGCCGACCACCGGCGTGCGGAGATGAATCACCGTCGCATAACGACCCAGTTCGGCTTCTCGGGTCGTTCCAAGCTGGGCGAAGAACTGCTCAGACGGACCCGGCCAGTATGCAAGTCCATCGAGAGTACCCCGGTCGCAGATGATGCAGCGAACCTTGGATTCCTCGATGAGCAGTCTTTCCAATTCATGCTGTACGTGAAAGATCGCTCGCTGGGCTGCTCGTCGGGCTGGTTCGCTATCTCGACGAGGAAACCCCCCTGCAAACAGCAGACTGGCGGCCTCGGGCAGTACCGCTATCCCGTGGTTTAACATGCGACTCGCAATGTCCAACACTGCCGTTTTGCCTGCCCCTGGACCCCCAGTGATGACTATCAGTCGTATGGGATCATCAACTCTGGTACCGAAGTCCCCGCCAACCTGATTATGTTCGTCGTGCATTACGAGTCAGCCCACCAGAGCTTGCCTCGCTTGTCAACTCCGCCGCAGTCCCATGAAAACCCGGGTGTTGACGGACAAAAGCGGGCGCACGTAGCATCGTGCCCGGAGGAAAAGGCATTGCTTCATAAACCGCACCGTCCACGTTTCGTCCGGCTTACTGCTGAGAACTGCCGCGCTGTCCTCGGTGCCGGCGCTGAGTTGGAACCGTGGATGGTCATCAGCAACGGGCGTTTCGTCGCCAAACAGCGTGTGACCATGATTGGTCCTCGGGGACGAATTGATGGAGTGGCCGTTGTCGGCCCGCTGGTTGAGGTGACACAAGTGTCTCTCGCCACGTACGACGAGGAAAAGTTAGGCCTCGCGGATGATCCGGGGCGAGGTGTGTTGCTGGTCGGACCTGGCGGTGAAGCGAAAGTCGTGGCATCGGAATAGCCATGTCTGTTCGTATCAATCGTGTCTACACCAAGACCGGCGACGACGGTGGTACCCATCTGGTCGGCGGTCACCGCGTTTCCAAGGACGATCTGCGCATCGAATGCTACGGCACGGTGGACGAACTCAATGCCACGATCGGTTTGGTGCGGCTCTATGCTGGCCGTGCAGAGGCAGCCGAGTTGGACGGCATCCTTGAGCGAGTGCAGAGCGAGTTATTCAATCTCGGCTCTCAGCTTGCAACGCGAGCTGAGGACATTCGTCCCACCCAACCGATCATCTTGCCCCGTCACATCGCACGGCTTGAACAAGAAATCGATCGGTTCAATGATCAGTTGCCAGCGCTGACTAGCTTTGTGCTGCCCGCTGGCGGGGCACTTACCGCTCACCTGCATTTGAGTCGCACCGTTTGTCGTCGCGCCGAGCGCTTGGCTGTGGCCTTAAGTCATCGCGAGCCACTTGCAGTCGAAGTGGTTCACTATCTAAACCGATTGAGCGATGCGCTCTTTGTGTTTGCCCGTCATGCGGCACGGATCACCGGCCAGCCCGAAGTGATGTGGAAACCTGAAAGCACCTAGGCAGGTGTTTCCATGAAACACGCCGCTGCCGAGCGACACCCTACTCCGCAAGACGTAACGTAGCCAACCAGTCCCCCTCCGGGTCGGTCCGTGCTGTCGGCAACTGGAGACATGCTCAGCGCAGAGTTTTCTCGCCTTATCAAGGCAACGACTGTCCACACAGCGAAATCCAGTGCTTTGAGGTTGATGGGTTCGCAATGCCTACCAAATTGCCCTTCGGTCCGATTTCAGCTCAGCCTTTCTTTCCGTCGGAGAATGTCTACCTTAAATTGGGAAAGATTTTGCCCGATTCCGAGAGAAAAAAGAGCGCCAACAAGCAAAAACTTCCTTGACGTGCGGGTAGGTGATTCGCAGAATGCCCGTGCAAGTCAAGGAAATTCTTAGCGTTTTTCCGAGTGAGGTTGAGTCTGCTTTGACCGAGCTTGGAACTTCGGCACCACCAAGGAGAACATCATGGGTACTCTGCTTCGCACGCTGGCTCTCGGACTCGCCTTCACTGCAACCGTCTCGGGCTGTGGCAACGGCGTCGACGACACCGATATCGACTCACTTCCAATCGTCACCGAGGATGACAAGGCTGATACGACGGGCAGCCAGCTTACTTGGGTGCGACCCAGCTCCTTCCCGGTTTACTGCTTCGCATATCCCTGTGCGACCAAGCAGGTTGCCGAAGTAAATGGCGGAGAGTCGCGGCTCATCTATAAGTACGACTGGCGTGCCCTTAAGCTCTCTAGCACCGAGCTTGCTACCGCTGAAGCCAATCATTTCAACATGATGCTTCGAGGCCGTTACAACACTGTCAAGGTGTCGGGTCAAGCGATGACGGTGCTGCAAATCTCGCGGGCCAGCATGAAGGTCAGCACCGGCTCTGATGACAACCCCGAGAAGGACGGATTTTACCTGACGAAGGAAGCACCGTGCGCCAAGCAGCCCTGTGCGCTTGTTCAAGCACAACTCGTCAATAAGAGCGCGGCCCCCGAGTTGTGGAACAGTATCGATCTCAGCCGCCTCGGTCTCAGCACTTCGGCACAGCAGGCGCTTACCTCCGAGATGCAAGACAAGACCGGCAAGGTGTACGTCAGCCAGGCGACCACTCCAGCGGGCGGCAAGCAGATCAGCCAGGCTTACCGAGACCTCAAGGCCGCCGCTCTTAAGTAAGCGCATCGGTCGATTGCGACACCGTTTTCGCCAGCGCGGCCACCGGAAATCGAACAATTCGGTGGCCAACTGGAATCGCCCGTGTAGGATAGACTCTCGACGGTAAGGCTGAACAATCAGCCGAGCAGGAGGTCGTTATGTCCACGCTGCGCGAGAAAGACGAACAAGCTGCCCAAAAGAAGGGGCTGATGGCCGGGGCAGCCGTCGTGGCCAGCGGTGCCGCAGTTGTCGTCGGGGCCCCGGTCCTCGGGGTGCTCGGTCTTATTCCTGCCGCCTATCTCACTTATGACTGGTTCATGTTCCGCGCCAAGCGAGGCATGCGCTTTTAGCGTCGCGGTCGCAGCGAGGACACGTGAGCCTTTGTCCAACGTGTAAAGCCAGCTTTGTCGGGGGCGAGCAGTTCTGCCCACGGGATGGCACGCCGCTGCGTCCGTCTCTTCCCGATGATCCTCTCTCAGGACGAGTCCTGTCGGGGCGTTATCGACTTATGGAGCTGATCGGTCGTGGTGGGATGGGGGCCGTTTATCGTGCCCACCATATCCTGATGGACAAGCCGGTGGCGGTGAAAGTCCTGCGCGCCGAGCTGGCAAGTGATACCGAAGCAGTTGCACGATTCCACCGAGAAGCACGCTCGGCGTCACGGCTCGATCACGAGAGCATTATCCGGGTCACTGATTTTGGACAGACCGACGATGGCTTGCTGTTCCTGGTCATGGAACTTCTCGACGGAGAGAATCTGGCTCAAGTGCTCAAGCGTGGGTCACTATCGTGGCGACGAGCTGCGACGATTGGGCGTGATATTGCCATGGGGCTTGGTCATGCGCACGAGCAGGGGGTGATCCATCGTGACCTTAAGCCAGAAAACGTGGTGATTCTGGTACGTGGCAAAGGCCGCCAGCTTGTCAAAGTGCTCGACTTTGGCCTCGCAAAGCTAATGCACGAGGTGGGTCCGCAGGGCAGTGGGAGCGATGAAGAAGGACCAGGTCGTTCGCTGACTCGTACTGGTGTGGTGTTTGGAACCCCCGAATACATGTCACCGGAGCAAGCGGAAGGAAGGGCGCTCGGGCCGCATACCGACCTGTATGCTCTCGGGGTTGTGCTGTACCAGATGGTGACCGGTAACCTGCCGTTTTCGGCCCCGACATTTATTGCGCTCATTGCCAAGACCGTTCACGAGCCACCACCACTGCCAAGCCTGCAAGTACCCAATGGAAAGCTGCCAAAGTCACTCGAAGAGCTGATTCTGCGCTGCTTGGCCAAAGCACCCGACGATCGTCCGACCAACGCCGAAGAGATCGCCGACGAGCTGGATTCCATACTGGCACAGAACCTCGAGGACATTGCAGATGACGGTCCGGCGGCTTCGACTGCGGTGGCCAAGCCATCTCCATCCCAACCACCAGCCAGTGCGTCCAAACCAACACCTCCTCAGGGAGAGCCTCCGCCCGGTGGTGTAGCGAAGACGGTTCAGCGTGTGGCAGCACCGGCTCGAAGCGGAAAAACCACAACGCCGGCTCCTTCGACCGCCGCCGTAGCGAGTGCGTTTGAAGCTCTCGGTAAGCGTGGGCAGCCGATCAGTGGTTCGCCAAAATCCATGGCTGTGCCGATCGCGGCGGCTGTTCCATCGCAAACGGCAGATGGCGGAGTCGATGAACTGGCCTCAGCATCACCCATTGCGCCAAGCAACGCAGCCGCGTCGAGTCATACTCCGCTAGAGCCAAGCCCACCACCCGACGAGTTTCGGGGCCGCACAGAAGCTGTGCCACAGGCAGAAAGCCGAAGCAGCGTCAGCAGTGGTCCGGTCCGAGTTCCGCATCGTCCGTACTGGATTGTTGGCGCGGTATTGGTGGCATCGCTAGTTGGTGCCGGAAGCTACCTGGGGCCCAAACTCGTGCGTAGGAGTTTGACGACGAATCTTGAGGAAAATGACGATCTGCGCCAAGCTCGACTGTTGCTAGCCTCGGATAAGAGCAATGCTGGCACCGAAGCGGCGATCCGCAAGCTCCTCTTGGTCCGACAAAAACAAGAAAACGCGGAGCTACATCGTCTGCTGAGCGGTGCATACGAGGCCCAAAACAACCGACTGCGTGCTCTTGGACATATGCATCTTGCGGTACAGAGGTCGCAGACGATGGTGGAGCGGACGCAGTCGCAGCTAGCGCTGGCACAGTTGCTGTCACGAATGGGGCATGGACAGGAAGCCTGTCAGACCACCCACCGACTGCTGCACGAGCGACCAGCGCCGACGGGCGAGATCAAGGTTCATGCACTGGCGTTGGTATCAACGCTCAAGTGTGACGTGAAGTAACAGGCTGACCGAGCGCCGCAGCGGGAGTCTACATCGTTCACTTTTCGGGTACCGCAAGGCTGAGGATCATGCCGCCAATCATCAGTCCCGACACGGCATAGCCCGGTGCCCAAAGCCCAATTGTGGTAAGCACGCAGCTTCGCCCCGCATTGGCGGTCGCTGTACACGGCATACCACCGGGGTTGATGGCGAGAGACGAGTCGAGCCTCTTGTCGAAATAGTGCGCGGCAATGCTCCCGCCGAGGATGGCAAAGCCAATCGATCCAAATACGGCGGCCAGAGCCTTCCGGCGGCCAGAGAGTCCGCGACGACTTATAGGGTCCGAGACGGGCGGTGGTTGCTGCCAGGTGGATGGAGTGAACTGTGGGTAAGAGCTCGGCTGCGGATATTGGATGGCACCGCCCGGCGGCAGTTGCGGAACATTGGACGTCGTCGCAGGCGGCAGACTGCCTATCGGTGGTGGCAGCGGAGGAGGCAGTGCACCGGATGGAACGGTCGAAGCTGGCGCGCCTATTGATGTGGGCGCAAGCGGTGCTGGAGGAGGCACCGTCACTCGTGGGGCAGGCATGGGCACAAGCTGCGGACGGCTGACCACCGGTTGTTGAGTTGGTGCAGCCATCTGTGCAGGAGTGGAAGCCAAGGCGGGAGGCGTCGTCAAGAGCGGAGGAACCATCACTGGCTCACTGCTCGGTGCCGGAATCGCCGGAGGACCACTCTTCGCCGCACCATCGAGCAGTTCGTTGAGCTGAGCGTCGGCGTCCTGTCCTTTGCGGTAGCGTCCAATGATCTCGCTGACAGTGCTCTGGATCAGCAAACCCAGCTTGGTTTCGTCGCAGTCGGTGCACAGGTTCTCAACATCAAATACCTGACGGTGACGACCATCGTATAGGTGCATCACAACCCGTTGGTTCTGCTTGTTGCCGACTTGGAAAACATCACCGCTCAGCACCACGAAGGCTTGGTGTTGGCGAGCTAGCGCTGATAGACAAGGCGAGGTCCGACATCGACGGTCTGCATCGGCCAGCGTCGATTCAACGATCTTGAAGTCCTTGCGGCTGACAAGTTGCTCTCGGACTAGCTCGCTGGCGACCCGATCAAGCGCCAACCCACGCTGCACGGCCAACCATAGCAGCGGCTCCTCTCCCTCGGCAAATGCCTGCCGCGCCAGTAGCACGGAAAGCAGCAAGCACAGTACAAGCCAACTCGATGACCTATGGCAGTGTCTGCTTTGTGGGATCGGGTTCTCTGGGGCTTGGTACATGAGCAGTGTGGTCTCGCAGATCTCTTCACCCAGCATAATCCGAAATCGCGTCCACACGCGAGGTCGGATTTTGCCAAAAAAATCGCTGACTTATGGCCACTTACAGGTCTCATCCCGAGCGAACGTCCCGGCGCGCTGCCGAACGCACTTGGAAGGTCCAGACGACCCCTTCGCTGCTGGGGACACAAAGAAAGTCATGATAGCATCGCAACAAATGTACTCGTATTCCCGGTGTCGAGCATGGCTGCGTTCTGCGTCGGGGCGGGTAGGCTGGCTTCTCTTTTGTGGACTGGTCGGCTTTACCGTCTCCTTCACCGCAAGCTGCATCGTTGTGGACCCGCTCTACTGCTCTTCCAATGCCGAGTGCGTTCAGGAGGGCAGCGACTCGCCGATGCAGGTTTGCCATCCGAGCAAGCACACCTGTGTCCCGTTCCCGATCGGCACCTGCTTTTTCGATTCGGACTGCACCTCTCCGACGGCTAGCCGCTGCGATACGACCGTGAACAAGTGCGTTGCTTGTCGGGTTGGCGATCTATCGGACAAGTCTTGCGAATCGATCGGTCTGGGGGGCAAGACCCAGTGCATTGAAGTGAGCGGCGTGGCGCAGTGTATCGAGTGCCAGACGAACCAGGACTGCCCTTCTGAGCGTCCGATTTGTGATCGGACCAGTTGCAGAGCATGCCGTGAGCACAACGACTGCGAGGGAACTCTCAACTGCGAAGGCGGCGTTACTTGTACTGATTCAATGGTCTGCATCCGCGAAGGTGACTTGCCCGAAGGCCGCGCCGGAAGCTGTGCCTGGAATGGCCCCGGTTCGACGGGACGCGTGGTCTATGCGCACAACGCAAATGCAGGATGCAGTGACACAGACCCTGCATTTGGATTCCGCTTCAGCGAGCCCGTGTGCAACCTGACCAGAGCGTTTACGTTGGCCCGTGATACCGGCCGCCGCTACATCCGCGTTTTGGGAGCGAACTACGACCCGGTGAACGCACCCATCTCATACGGCAACTTTTCATTTATTGGAGCACCCGGTAAGAGCTATCCAACGATGGCAACGATGAAAGGGCGTGGCCTATTGTTTGATGTTCGTGATACCGGGAGGCTCACCATCGAGCAGCTCGACATGACCGAGCAAAACGTCGACACCATCGCGCTGATGTGTACGGGTAACGGTATTGATAAAGTGGCTGGACTGTGGTTTTGGCGCAGCATCCTGCGAGGATCGACGACACCAGCTTTCCTGGGTGCGCAAAAGCCCGCGATCTCGTTGAACGACTGCAGCACCCGCATCGAACAGAACATCATTGGCGTGAGTCAGCTGAGCGAGGCGGTAACACCATCAATGGCACCGGCTCACGGTGGCGGCATTAGCATCTCGGACAAGGGACAAAATACCAAAACGGGCTACAACATCGAGAACAACCTGATTGCGGGCAACATCAGCACGGCTGTCGATCTGCTCAGCTCGTTGAGTCCAAGGGTGCTGATTCGCTTCAACACCATTGCCTACAATGGCCGTCAGCCGAGTGCGCGAGTTGGAGGCATTCAGTGTCGACCGCTCTTGATGTCGAAGTCGGTTGTCAACAATAACATCTTCTTTGGCAACTCGACGGTCGCAGCCTCACAGATCAGTTATGCCGATGGCTGTGCCTTTGCCGATACCGTAGTGGGGAGCGCCGATTCCTGTGCAGAGCAAGGCTTGCGCAAGAACAACCCCGAACTCGATGCTAGCTTCGCGCTCAGCGACAGCGCCGCCAATCGTGCGTGCTGCATTGACCAGGTTACACAGCCGGTGGGCGAAATCTATCCTCAGCTTGATTTGAAATACCTCACTCGGCCCAGCGGAAAAAGCTACGACATCGGTGCTTTCGAGTTGCAGCAGATAAAGTAGTTCTGCGATGAGCATTAGCCTTCAATGACCGCCTTGCTCGACACACTGCGACGGAGTGCTGGTCGGCCGTTTGATCTACTCGGCGTCGGCGAGTGTTCACTTGATCTCGTCTATCAGATACCGCTTCGGCTCGGCGAACCGCTTCCCGATAAAACCTCAGCGACGGCTCATGAAGTGCTTGGCGGTGGGCAAGTTGCGACGGCTTGTGCTGCCGCAGCGAGGCTGGGTCGACGAGTTCGGTTTGTCGGAGCGGTAGGCATGGATGGTGCCGGTCAGGCGCTGCTGGCGGAGCTAGCCGCCGATCGAGTCGAAACAGCTAGCGTTCGTCGCTGCCTTGGCACCCAGACTCGTACAGCGCTGATTCTGTCGGGCGAGTCCGGCGAGCGTTCCATTATCGAGTGGCGGGATCGGGCGTTGTGTCTTCCCCCAGACCATGTGCCCGTCGAGCTCATTCAGAGTTGTCGTGTGCTTCACTGTGATCTGTTTTTTCCCGAAACATCGGTGCGTTCGGCGACGCGGGCTCGCGAAAGTGGCTTGCTGGTATCCATTGATCTCGACCGGCCCGGACCACTCGCCAGCGAACTTATCGCGCTGTCGGATCTTTGCGTCGTATCAGAGCGCTTTCCCTCGCTGCTGACTGGCTTGGGTGATCCTGAAGCGGCGGCAGTGGAACTTTCGAAAAGAACAATGGGCCGGGTGATCGTGACTCACGGCGAGCGTGGCTGTTGGCTGGTCACCGGTTCTTCGGTTGAACGATTGTCAGCGTTTGTCCCCCCGCAGCTCGTCGATACCACGGCCTGCGGTGATACCTTTCATGCAGCATTGATCGTTGGATTGCTCGATGCGGCAGACGCGGGACAGCACGATGAAGAGGCTTCGCTACGGTCAGCGGTGCGATTTGCAAGTGCGGCGGCGGCTCTCAAGTGCAGAGATATCGGACGACGAGGCTGCCCGGACCGAGCGCAAGTAGCTCGCTTTCTGCGCGATGAGCGTGGGTGAGTTACCAGCCGCCGAAATGAATTCCTGCGCCGAACACGACGAATAACACCGCCGTCAGGGTTACCGCTCGGATGTGCCAGGCCAGCTTGGGTAGCGTCTCGCGACTTAGCGTCGGAATGATTCGCAGCCGGGCATGGAGCGCCAACATCACCGTCAGCAGCAAAAGGCCCAGCTTGGCCACGACGTAAGTCGCAACAGGCGAGTCGAACGCCAACAATCGGCGCAGGTCAGGAAAGAAGCGACTGGTCAGCAGCACCCCGGTCAACACCTGAACCAGCAGCGCTGGAATCCCCAGCCTCTCGAATCCGCTCTCAAACTCACGGATGACGTCAGGGCTGCGGTCTTGCAGCGCCCGCGGCAGGACCGCAAGTGCCAAGACGAGATGTCCACCTGTCCAAATACAGGCACCCAATAAGTGCAGCACGATCAATAGTTTTGCGTTCACGACGCTGAGCATAGGACTTCCGTGCAGCCAATTGAAGGATTTCCGATGCCTATTTGCGAGCGGACGTGCGTGGCCGTTGACAGCAGAGGCGTGAGCTTACTAATTTCCGCACTCGTTCGTAGGCTTGGCAGCTCGACGGTGGCCGGACCTTTTTTCGGACCCCGATAGCGAGCGCAAGTGGTCAAGGAGCAAGGTAGTGATGGCAAAGTCGGTCTTGGGTTCGGTAGTGCGGCTGGCGAGCATGATGCTGCTCGTCTCTGCGATTCTCTCCGGTTGCTCGAGCAAGGGTGGAACGAACATGCCGCCGCCAAGCGACAACAAGGGAGACATGGCACTTTCACCGGCGTGTGCCTCGATGAAGTGCGAAAATCCGGCGGCAATTTGCTGCGGTGGCGAGCCCTGTGTCGACATCACTGCCAGCACCGACAACTGTGGTGGTTGCGGCAAGAGTTGTCGGACACGAGAGTCTTGCAATAACGGAAACTGCGTCTGCCTCGGCGGTGGAAGGGTTGCAACGTGCCCGGCCAGCTCGGCGTGCTGCAGCGATGGCTGTCACGACGTCGCGTCGGACGTGCAGAACTGCGGCGGCTGCGGTGTGGCATGCAAAAAGGGCGAGCTGTGCGAGAGCGGTCAGTGCAAGTGCGGCCCCTCTGGGATCTCGTGTAAGGCCGGTCAGGTTTGCTGTGGCGCGGTCTGCAGCGACAACCAGAACGATGCGAACAACTGCGGCATGTGCGGCAAGGCGTGCAAGCCCGGCAAGGCATGCAAAAACGGTCTGTGCGAGGGTGAGTGCATTGGTTGCGTGGCAGGGGAGACTTGTTGTGATGGCAAGTGTGTCAACCTGCTCAACGATCGCGACAACTGTGGACGCTGCACCAACGCCTGCAAGGATCTCTTGGGAATCCCGCTGCCGTGCCTGTTTGGCATCTGCGCAGGCATGAAGTTTGACATGGGCACGGACATGTAAGAGCGAGTGAGCCGATGGGTATTGCACTTCACGTCAACATCGATCACGTCGCGACGCTTAGGCAGACACGCGGCGTGAGTTATCCCGATCCGGTCTGGGCTGCTTCACTGTGTGAGTTAGCCGGGGCCGATGGCATTACCGTTCACCTGCGTGAGGACCGCAGGCACATCCAAGACCGTGACGTCGATCTACTACGCAAAACGGTGCGTGGCGTGCTGAACCTGGAGATGGCGGCAACGCCCGAGATGGTCGACAAGGCGATCGCGCTGCGGCCCGATATTGTCACGTTGGTACCGGAGCGTCGTGAGGAACGCACCACGGAAGGTGGACTTGATGTAGCCGGATCGGCGCGACTGGTCGTGCAAGAAGCGGTGGCGGCGCTTCACGATGCCCGCATTGCGGTGAGCCTGTTCATTGCGCCCGATCTGAGCCAAGTTCGGGCCGCCGCACAACTCAAGGTGCCACGTATCGAGCTTCATACCGGACAGTACTGCGAGGAGACACTCAAGTCGGGTCACTCTACGCACTCGGCTCGCGAACTGGAGCGTCTGGCGCAAGCAACCGAGGATGCGATTCGACTAGGCATGCACGTCGCTGCGGGACATGGACTCGACTATCCCAACGTCGTGCCCGTCGCGAGGATCGCCGGAGTCGAGGAACTAAACATCGGCCACGCCATCATCGCCAGGGCTGTCCTTGTGGGCATGGACCAAGCGGTGCGCGATATGATCGCATTGGTTAGACAAGACACATGACGACCCAGGACAAGATTGCCGCATTCCTCGCTGCTCCGCTGTTTGCGGTAGCTGGCGCAAGTAACGATCCCGACAAGTTTGGCTATCGTTGTTTCGTGGCGCTCAAGAACTCGGGCCGCAGGGTGCATCCGCTGAACCCGCGCACGCCCGAGATTGCCGGTCAGCCTGCATTTGCTTCCATCCGGGAGATTCCCGGCCAAGTGGTGGCTCTCTCAGTGGTCACTCCACCTTCGATCACGGAACGTATCGTCGAAGAAGCGATTGCCAACGGGGTGCGCTGGGTGTGGATGCAGCCAGGTGCCGAGAGCCAAGCCGCCATTGCCCGCGCCGAACAAGCTGGCCTGCAAGTCATCGCAGGGGGCCCGTGTGTACTCGTCGAGTTGGCGAAGTTGCGGGCCTAATGCCCCTGGTACCCAATCTCCGCCAGGTAAGCTGCGTGGACTCGTCGCGATTCCTGGGCCGCTTGTGGCTGGTCCAGCTTGTCCATCGCTTTCGCTAGCTCGGCATGAATCAGCGATAGCAAGCGACGATCGTGCGGCACCGCCAGTTGCGCGAGCGCTCGGCTTAGACTCGCCGCTGCTCGTTCGACTTGAGCAAGCTGTAGTTGGGCTCGACCCAGCGCGAGTAGTGCCCAGCTCTCTCCATCGACCAGCAAGATGCCAGGGGCTGCGCTGCGCACCAGATCGATGGCTAGCTGCGCGGTGAACATGGCCGCCTGCGCCTCTCCGGCCTCTAGGTAGGCCTGGCTTAGCACGACCAGCGTCGACAAGCTTGCCGGCCCCAGCTTGCTGGAAAGCGCGTCGCATTCCCGGAAACACGCCATCGCGTCTGCCGTCTTGCCGATCTGACGGTGCGCAATCGCCAGGTGAGCCAGCAGTCTCACCCGGTCATCGTTTTGGTGCCGTAGCAGGCTGCGATGGAGGGTAAACGCGGTCACCGCATTGTCTGCCTGCCCGATTTCCAGATACGACTCCCCAAGCACCGATAGGACTCTCGCACTGTCGAACATCTCGCTCCAGCTCAGCACTTGTTCCAATCGCGGCGTCAACAGCTCAATGGTCCGCTTCGGCTCGCCCATCAGCAACGAGGCTCGGGCCATCCGGGCCAAGACCCAACTCTCGTCGCGCTCCTGTTCGGTACGATTGGCGGCCGCCAACGCTCTTTCGAATAGCTCGCGGCTCTCGGGATAACGACGAGCGGACAACTGCAACTCGGCCAGCCTCAGTAGCGCTGGCACTTGCGCCTCATCGAGAGCGTCGGTGGCAGCCAGCCTTCGCTCTGCGTTGCTGATCGCTTCGTTCAACTGTCCAGACAGGGCCCAGACGTCGGACAATCGATCCAGTGCCAGTACGGTCAACGACTGGCGATTGGTCTTCGTCGCCAATGTGAGCGCAGCCTCACATGATTGCACGGCTCGGTCGAACCGCTTGGCTTTCAGGTGCACATACGCGGCTTCCAGGTGCGCCTGAGCTGCGAATGACTCATCGATGTGCTCGCTGCTCTGTTTCAGACAGCTATCAAGGTTATCAACCGCGCAGGGATAGTCGGAAGCGTCCGAATACGCTCGCGCCAGATCGAGCAACAGATCGCACTCCTCACTGATATCGTGACGAGCTCGTGCGTCCTCTAATGCCAAGAGCAGCTGCGGCAGCTTCTCTGTCGGCTGAGGCAGGCGCAGCGTGGGCACCATGCCCGATGAAGACAGGTTGGCATGGCCAACTCCTGCGATGGGCCCGGCCGCTCCATTGATACCCGACAGCGATGATCGACTGCGGCGTCTGGACGCCCACAGCCCGACCACCACCACCGTTAAAACGACCACTGCTGCCGAAAGAGCGGTTCGGCCCGACATGCAGCCGCCAAGGAATAGAGGCCACAGCACGAGCAGTTCGGTCCGCAACAGCGTGACCTCTTAGCGTGGAGCCGCACCGCTCTGTTCAAGGCGATCGAGCAGCCGTGCGGATGCTTCACTGAGTCGTCGAAACACCACGCCCATGCCCGACGGACTGGACTGCACCCGAACCACCTCAGCAACGCCCTCCACGATCTCGATTTCATCGAGCAAGATCGAAAACCGGAGGTTTACACGCGTCCCCACGGGCAGCGGATCTTTCGAGCGGATAAATGCACCTGTTCGCGACACGTTGACGACGTATTCGCTAAGGTGCGCATCAACCGCCTCGAACTCGGCATTCACCGTCGTGCGGTTGGCCCGGGGAATCATGGCCTCTTTCGCCATCGGAAGCTGCTCCCTCTATTGCAAAACGAGCTTGTGACAAAAAGCATTCGAGCGGCCATTTTACCAGCTTTTCTCGGGCTTTTGCGCTGTCTTTCACTCCATCGTTCCGCAATGCTTGGCCGCATGCATGCCCAACCTATCCACCGTGTGTCCGACGAATCCAGCGCTGCACTGATTGCTTTCGCTTTGCCCAGTCCGCTCGGGCGACTGTGTGGGGTAGCCAGTCCGAGTGGAGTCTGTCTGCTTACGTTTGCCCCTCCAGCGGAGGCACTGATGTGCTTTTCGGCAGACCGCCGCGCCGAGCTGATTGGCTCGCTGCACGAATTGGTAGAGGGAGTCGAATCATCGTCCGATCAGCAGCTCGGTGAGCCGCTGTCGGCATGGCTAGGCGATTTGCGACGCTATCTGCACGGCAAGTCACGCTCGCTAGCCATTCCGGTCGATTTTCGACTGGCCCGCACGCCGTTTCACCACGCTGTCTACGAAGAGCTACTCCGGGTAAAGCCTGGGCAGACCACGACCTATGGTGACGTCGCTCGCCTTGTGGGACGACCGCTGGCCTCACGTGCTGTCGGGCAGGCGGTGGGTAAAAACCCCATTGCGCTCATTATCCCGTGTCATCGCGTACTCGGTCGAGATGGCTCTTTGCACGGCTTTGCCTTCGGATTGGCCAAAAAAGCCGCCTTGCTCAAGCTAGAAGGCGTCGATCCAGCGCTGCCCGGAACAAGCAGGAGCTGGGATCGGGAAGTCCGAGCCGATTCTCGCTAGTGGAGAGCGAGAGCTTGGTGATAAGCTGCCGAGAAACCGACCGCTTGGTGGCGCACTGGCTCGCGGGGCGCCTGGAGAGGACTGTGTTCGAAGATGAGCGATAACACCCAGCTTGTGAGCAGCTTTTCGGACTTGCTTGCCTTGCTCAAGAACGACGGCGTCCCCCACGAAGGCAACCTGGAGACGTCCGAAGTGGTCATTCCGACGCAAAGAGGCCCGTTGGATTCGGTGTTGCTGATTCGCTGGCAAAAAGACGCTGGGGTGGTCCAAATCATCCAGCCACTCACGTTCGAGGTGCCAATCGAGCGAATGCCAGCGATGGAAGCTGCGCTATGCCGACTCAACCCTGCGTTGGTGGTGGCCGGTTTTGAAATCGCTTACGAACATCGTCGCGTTGGTTTCCGCACCACGTTGCCGCTTCAGCCACGGGGTGGAGTCCTCCCCGAGGAAATCCAGACCTACTTCCGAATCACGGTGAAAACTGCGGCGGACTTTCTGCCTACGCTGAGTCGGATCGCGACGGGACTTGGGAATCCTCAGACCGTTTTGGCCGATGCCCAAGCCGACTTAACGGCTGGACGGACAGGAGCTGGGCCGGGCGCACTCAACACCTACTGATTTGCCCATGCCGTCGCCTTCCTGTGAGAACAGCTATGTCTCAGCCTGACGTTCATCAAACGTTTTTAGCGGCCATCGAAAGCGCCTACCAAGTGCTCGATAATCACTTCGATGATCTCTATGCCGCGTGTCACAGCGGAGAGGAAAAGAGTCAGCTCCGTAACTTGCATGCGGCAGCTCGTGATGCGTACTGGCGTGGCGTCGCGACCAGACTCTGCGATGACAACTCGGTGGTGCGGGCAGTCTACGACGATCTCAATCGGGCAAACCAAGAGCTTCGTGATAGCCTGCGCGACCTTCAGCACCTCTCGGCAGTCATTGTGCTGGCGACGCAGGCCGTGAGACTGGCGGCATCCCTCGTGACCCTGGCAACGGTTGGATAGCGCGATGCGTGCGACGCTTTGTGGGCTCATGGCCCTATTGACCTCATGGACGATACTGGTCCCGCCGGTAGCGATGGCGCAGTCGTCCTCCATCGAGCAGGAATGGCGCACACTGACCGATGCCCAGGCGGCCTATCAGCGCGGCAACTCGCTGGCCGAGCGCGGTGACCTCGAATCCGCAGGCCGAGAGTGGGACGTTGCTACCGCCGGATTCCAGCAGGTGATGCGCGTCAATGCGATGAGAACGGACCTCTACGCACCGCTTGCCGATATCCATATTCGTCGCGGGCACCCAGCGGTCGCGTACGCACTGCTGACCCAGCAAGTGCGCAGCGGCGTCAATGATCTCTCCGTGCGTATTCAAGTGGTGCGGGCGCTGCGGGCGATGAACCGACGGAGCAAGGCCATCATGCAGGCTGAGGATCTGCGTAAGGCCTTTCCGAACGAACCCGAAGTCACGGCGCTGTATGCAGAGCTGCTAGCCGAGGACGGCCAGAGTGACCAGGCGCTGATGTTGCTAACGCTGGTTTTGCCAAAACTACCACTCGAGGGTCGATTCCCTGGCACAGACGGCGTGGCCATGCGCAAGCTCCATGCTCGACTTCTCTTGTCGAAGAATCGTGGCACCGAGGCGGTTGGCAGCCTGACCGACCTGCTCAAGGCAAGGCCGAGCGACTCCGAGGCGCTGCTTCTGCTTGGCCAGGCCCAGCTCGCGAATGGCAAGCATGCCGATGCCGTGACAACGCTTCGCCGTTATCTCACACTGCTTCCCAAAGATGGCCGGGCCTTGGCGGCGCTCGGACAAGCCCTGGCTGACAGTGGACAACTTCTGTCGGGCATTGAACAGCTCGAGCACGCAGGCGACTCGCCCGAGGCCTTGTCCATGCTGGGCCAACTCTACCTGCGCAAGGTACCTCCAGATACGCCTGCGGCGTTGGCCGCGCTTGGCAAGGCGCTTCAGCTTCAGCCGAACAACCTGCGGGTCTGCGCGGAGTTGGCGCAGCTTCGTGACCAAGCCGGTCAAGGCGCGCAGGCTGTCACGGAAATCGAACGCTGTACGGAGCCGCTACTAGGCGCTGATGGCGGACTGGGTCCATCCGATGGCTGGGCGCAAAAAGCGCTGTTTTTGAGGCTCGATCTACAGCTCAAAAACAACAAGTTCGATCCGGCCATGCAGACGTATAAGGGCGTGCAGGCACGATATCCGGGTCTGTCCTCGCTGCAAGGGAAGCTGGCGGGTGCGCTGATGCGGCGTGGCCTGTCGAAGCTGCCGACCACAACGCAGCCGTCGAACCTGGGACTACCAGACCTCCTGGAAGCTCATCGGATGGCACCAAGCCTGGCGACCGCGCAAGCGCTGGCTCTTGGGCAGATTGGGGCGGGGCAGCCGCAGGATGCGCTCCAGACGCTACAAAACTATCTCAAGGACGGGGCCGGAGAGCCGCGATTCCTCGGGGCGTATGGTCGAGCACTGCGGGATGCCGGACAGCCCCAAGATGCGCTGCTGGTGCTGCAAAAGGCCGAAGGTCTGACGTCGAACGCACCGGTGAACCAAGCGCTGAAGCTGTCGCTCCGACAAGAGATTGCCCAGTGCTATCTCACGATGCAGCAGCCACGGCTGGCGCAGCGTTACCTAGATGGTACCGACGAGTTATCTCAGCAAATCAAAGCGCAATCCGGGCTGGTGTCAGCGCGAATGCTGTTTGGCGCGATGCCAGCGGGAACCATGCCTAGCTTCCCATCGGTCATGTTTGTGACCCAAGGGGTACTGCGTGGTGGGCCGGCAGTCCTTCCGATCCAGCGCGCCGAAGCCAAGCTGTGGCAGGTACTCGCACTGCTGGGCAACGGTCAGGTCGATGTTGCGGCGAAGCTGCTAATGGAAGTGGCGCAGCTCTTCGATGTGGCGTCTCTCGAACAGGTGATGGGCAAAGGCGGACTGCCGCACCTCCAAGCACGCGTTTCGCTACGAGTTGGCGACTATTACCAGGGCAGCACGTTTGCGCAGCAGGCGCTGTCCTCGTTGTCACCGGATCAGGTACGAGTGCTGCATGGCAGCATGACTGCGGCTTATAACAACAAAGCCGTCGAGTATGTTTCCAAGGGGGATCTCGACAAGGCCAGCTCCCTGCTGCGAACGGCGCTACAGCAGGCCCAAGCGAGCAATCCGCAGCACCAACTTCACGTGCTCTACAACCAAGCAGTCCTATCGATCATGAGGGCGCGGTACGAGGAAGCAAAAGGGTTGCTCGCGAAGATCGATGGGCAGCAGCTCCCCGACGCTCTGGTCGCTCAAGGAGCGTTGCTCGAAGGGCAGGGCGATCCACGGGGAGCGCTGGAACATTACCGTCGCTATCTGCAAGTTGCTGTGACTCAAAATCCACCGCTGCCCCAGGTCGCACAGCTTCGGGAATGGGTCGATTCGATGGCTCGGTTTTACGAAGGAGCAGCGCCTAACAGTGAACCCGCCGCAGACCCGACACTGAAGCCCGGCAAACGCCCCGGTCGGAGGCAGCCATGAGCGCTCTACGCTGGCTCGTGCTGCTGATGGTACTGGGTCACTCCGCAGTGACGAGAGCAGCGGCACCGGAACGAGTCCTTGCGATCTATTTGCCAGGCGTTTACTTCACCCAACTCGAACGCAAGCTCGATCTCGGCAGCGAGGTGGCGACGCATCTGTTCAAAAAGCTTGGCGAAAAATACCACCTGAGTGCACGAGTCTACGTTTCGGCTGAGTCGATGGAGTCCGAGTCCGGACGGATTGCAATGGTGCTCACCGAATCGCCTTACGTCGCAGCCAACTTGTCGAAGCTGCTGCCCATTGCCGCAGCAGGCAGTGGCAGCGATACCCGGCTGGCTCTGCTGGCCACCCCCACGGTGCGAAGCTTGCCGGACTTGAAGCGGGGGGGGTTGGTGTTTGCGTCCTCGCTGGAGCCCGCCCAGTCATTTCTTGAGAACTTTGTCTTCGAGGGCGAGCTTTCGATTGGGAAAGACATGCTTACTCCGGCACGTGACGTCGCGTCCGCGCTCAGCCTCTTGTCGGTCCAAAAGGCCCAGGCCGTGCTGCTTTATGAGGACAATGTGGCGACCATGCGTCCGTCGAACCTGCGGATGTTGTATCGCAGCGAACAGCTTCCGCGTCCCACGGTAGTGCTGATGAATCGCGCCACGGATCCCGCCGAGGTGCAGAAAGTTCGCGAAGCACTTTCAACCTTCAAGGGGCAAGTGCACCCTGACCTCCAAACGTTTCATCCGACGACGGATCAGCCATATCAAAAGCTACGGGAACGGATGCAGCAAAAGCCGCGTCGGGTGCCGCAACTCCTCGAAATCACCGAGGAGCAAACCCCACTGCCCTCGCCTCGGACCAACCTACCATCGCCAGTTCAAGTGCCGCTGAGAGCCTTTGCTCCGACCGAATAGCGCCACGTGCAGACCGGTGCCAGCGGGCTTACGTCGTGCAGCGATTTGCATCCACTAGTCCGCCTCGCGTAGTCGCAGCTCTTTCATCTTGATTTGCAGGCTCTTGCGGCTGATTCCAAGCTGCTTGGCCGCTTGAGTGACGTTGCCTTGGGTTTCGCTCAATGCTCGCTGGATCATCTCGCGCTCCACTCGCTCTGTCTCTTGACGAACAATTTCTTTGAGCGAGCTAGCCGGTGGTCGACTGCTTGGAGTCACAGGCATCGGCTGCGATCGATGGGCGGTCGATGCAGCTCCGGTTGGCTGCGAGACATTGGGCGGCAGTTCCCGGGCATCAATCACGGTGGATTCGGTGAGAACCACGCTCCGTTCGATGATGTTCTCTAGCTCGCGAATATTGCCCGGGAAGGGATATCGCAGTAGCGCCTCCATGGCCTCATCGGTCAGCCCCGACACTGACTTGCGGAGCCGCTCGTTGAAGCGAAGCAGGAAGTGTGACACCAGCAGTGGGATGTCCTCTCGTCTTTCCCGCAAGGGCGGTAGCTGGATGGGCACCACGTTCAATCGGTAATACAGCTCTTCCCGAAAATTTCCCGCTGCGGCCTCTTTGACCAGGTCGCGGTTGGTTGCGGCAATCACCCTGACATCGACCCGCAGCGTCTTGATGCCGCCCACGCGCTCGAACTCGGACTCTTGGAGCACGCGCAGTAGCTTGACCTGCATTTCCAGCGCTAGCTCACCGATTTCATCTAGGAAGAGCGTCCCGCGATCCGCCAATTCGAATCGTCCCGGCTTCAACGACACAGCACCAGTAAATGCGCCCTTTTCGTAACCAAACAGCTCTGACTCCATGAGCGTTTTGGGGATCGCGGCGCAGTTAATGCGGATAAACGACTCGTTCTTACGGCTGGAGTGTTCATGCAGTGCACGAGCGACCAGTTCTTTCCCTGTGCCGCTCTCTCCGATGATCAGCACCGTCGATGGTGTATCAGCGACCTTGTCGATCAGCGAAAATACCTTCTGCAGCGCTGGGGCAGTGCCGACCAGTCCGTAGCGTCCGTGCTGTGGCGGAATGTGACCGAGTGGTCGTCTGGGCGCTCTCTGGTCGAGTTCATAGCTGGCAACTGCTTTGCGTACCACCTGCAGGATGTGTTCGTTGTCGGTACCTTTTTCGACGAAGTCGAAGGCCCCGAGTTTGACCGCCTCGACCGACTCCGTGATGCGACCATAGGCGGTGAAAATGATTACCTTGAGGTCGCTGTATTCGGCAATGGCTCGTCGGAATAGGTGCATTCCATCGAGCTTGGGCATTCGCAGGTCGGTGATAAGGACTGCCACCTCATTGCTGAGCAATGAGAGCGCTTCTTCTCCATCGCGGGCTTCAAGGACTTCGTAGCCCTCGCGGCGCAGTAGGGACGATAGGACTTTGCGAAGGCTGGGTTCATCATCGGCAATGACGATGCGTCGAGGGGAAACGGGCACGGCGCGACCCTATCAGACACAGCAGCGACAGGTCAAACGCGACGAGCAGCCAGAACATCTCCGACGGCGGCCAACGCCGAGTCCTCAGCCACCCCCTTGCGGTACGCGACATCGAGCGAGGACTCCGCCACCACCCGATACAGGTCACCGACCTGGCAGCTCACCCGATTGAGTGAATCTAAGTGGCTTGCCACGGTCAGTGCGTCGCCACGCGCCACCGGTCCTGTCAAAGCGTGCGGTAACCCAACCTGCTCGATGTTGCGCAGCACCGACTGGGTCAGCTCGACCAGCGCTCGCTGGCCATCTTGGCGAGCCAGTCCAACGCGACTGAGCAGGTGGATCGCCACATCGAGTAGCGTCGCAACGTGCCCTGCCGCCAACACTGCCGCTGCGTGGTACATGGGAAGCTTGTCTTCCGACAGCAGGAGCGGCACACCCGACAGCGCTTGGCACAGCTCCTGTCCCGCCGCGATCCCGGCGGCATCGCCCACGATGGCCATCACGGTTCCTATCATCTCGTGCTCGCTACGGGGACCGCTGCCATCAAGTTCATCGGTGGCACCGCGATGCACAAACGAACGGAGCGGATGAAGCAGCCCAATCCCCTTCACCTGCGAGCGAATCGCACTGAGCACCTGCGAAGGTGGCCGGCCACCCGCACAGTGCAGCACCACCGAGCCCGCATCTGCGCCCCCGTGACCAACGATGTACTCGGCGGCCTGACTGATGGCATCGTCGCGAACAGCCAAGATGACGATATCGGCTGCGGTTTGTGTGGATCCTTCGGCCCAGAGTGGCCCGTGCGAACGCGACCAACTGCGAACCCGGAAGCCTACGTGGGACAGCGCACGATCCAAAGTCTGGCCGACCGGTCCAGCCCCAACGATCAACACACGGGTCGAGCGCTCCGGATTGGACTCAGGTTCATCCGCAAACAGCGACGTAGTCACGATCGGACCTCCTCGGTGACTTGATACAGCGACTGAGCTTCAATGTAGGCGAGTATCGACCGACTGAGCCAGCCGGTCGGCTTGGCACCTTGAGCCAGCGCAGCCCGCACGCTGGTCGAACTGACCTCAGGCAGACGCAGCGGCTCATGATGGCGGATGTCGCAAGCGGATGGATCCGTGACTGTAGCGGACTCGGCACCGCCCCGCTGCAACACCAGAAACGGCAGCATGGAAGAAAGTTCCCGCCATCCATACCAGCGCTCACGTTCTTTGAGCAGGTCCGAGCCAATCACCAGCGAAAATTCGACGCCCGGATGCATCTCGCGAAGACGTCGAACCATGTGCAGCGTATAGCTGGGCCCGCCTAGCTCTTCTTCTACCTTTGAGATTCGGACCCGTGGGCTGAGCGATTGTGCGAGTAGCTCACACATGGCGAGTCGATGCCGATAAGAAGTGAGTCGCTTGTCAAAAGCGTGGCGAAACACCGGCACCAACCATAGTTCGTCGATGGGGAACGTCTCCAGCACATACAGACAAGCCAGTTGATGACCGATGTGGGGAGGGTCAAAGCTGCCCCCAAAGAGCGCTACGCGCATAGGCCCATGGTGAGGCTGTCGAGATCCGAAATCAACTCATGTCGCGGGGTCGATCGCACGTCGCACCTCTGCCATTACTTCATCGATGGTGCGGTCTTGGGTCTGGATGACTGGCCGAAACTCGATGCTCGCTTGCTGATCGAAGAATGTCCTGAGCCCGGTAGGCGGTAGGACTTTGCCAGTGTTCCTGAGGAGCACGGGCAGAATGGGCAACCCTGTGCCTTGCGCCAACATGAAACCGCCCTTCTTCAGCGGTCCCAGCGCTCCGGTCTTGCTACGGGTTCCCTCTGGGGCCAGCCACACAAACGTGCCAGCACGGATGTCTCGCCCTGCTGCTTCCAAGCTGGCCACCGCTTGGCTCCGGTCGGAGCGAACAATGGGAATGAAGCCGGCCACACGCATTGCTCGACCCCATAGCGGCACTTTGAACAACTCAGCCTTGGCAATCATTCGCAGACGCACCCCCGGAGGCAGCGCCGCGTACAGCAGTGGAATGTCGCACAAGCTCTGGTGGTTCGACATCACGATGCAGGGCTGTGTAGGGAAGTGCTCGTGACCTGTAACTGTCAGCGAGGTTCGCGTGATCCGTACTAGCGTCTGCGCCCAGTCGAGCAGCCGAGCATCACAGCGAGCCGCCGAGGTCTTACCGATCGCGCCCTCGAGTACCGTCGGAACCGAGATGCGGAGTGTGTGATAAAAAGTGCGAAGCGTTAGCAATGCACTTCCTTGCGTCTGGTTCATGGTCGGTAGCGTAGAAGCATCCGTCCCTTCTGGGAAGGACTACCAAGTCCCGAGCGCGACACGAGCCGAGATCGCTCGACATAACTCGGTATCAGCGTTCCACACCGTACACCCGGTGGGGAACGCACGGCACGTGATGGTTCGAATCCCACGCCAGGCAAACCACATCCAGCGACCGGCGTTCGAGAGACTGAGGGCAGGGAGGTCAACTGCTTCGTTCTGCCTTGCAAAGACCGAGGACCGGGATCTGACACCGATCGTTTTGAGTTCGATACCCAGTGGGGTTGGGTATCGAACGCTGCGCCCTGCCTTTCAACCGTTCGGTCCGTGCATCGAGTAGCGTACGGTTTGGGCTTTTGACGCAGGGCAGTGGGTCTTTGAGGCCTAAGCCTTGGGTAGCAGAGGTCTCGCCATCGTATGATGAGTCTCATGCATATCCGTTCGCTGCCGGTCCTTGTGGTGGGTTGGCTGTGGGCTGTGTGTGGAGAGATCCCCCGTGCCACTGCGGCCGATGCGGGGTCACTGTCGATTCCTGCTGATCTCCGCCGTGATGAGGTCCGCTGTGGTGAGTTGGGTTGTGTGTTTGGAGCCTGCGTCACCCATAGCCTGGCGCAGCAACCGACATGGATCTGGTCCTCAATCCGTTTGGTGCCCAATTTTCACGATGGCCGGACCAACGGTTTCCGGATGTTTGCCATCCGTCCGGGGTCGATTCTGAGCCGGCTCGGCGTTGTCAACGGCGACAGCTTGCTCGCACTCAATGGAGTGCCGCTGAGCGGGCCCGAACAACTGACCAAGGCCGCAGAACAAGCACGCGACGCTCCACGGAGTACGCTTGAGCTATCGCATAACGGACAGTCGTACCAGCGGCTACTGGTGCTCGATCAGAGCGCCAGCGGTGAAGGCCCAGCGGCAGCCTGTCCCACGATTCCATCGGAAGACAACTCTCCACCAGCACCACCAGGGCAACCAAAAGGTGGCGTCGCGTCCCCACAGAGCGACCCCGCTCACCAAGCACTACTCGCGGAGGTGGCCAAAGGCGTTCGCTGTTCGGAAAAAACGTGCACGATGCGCCGGACCCTCATCGACCAAGTACTGGCCAATGCATCCCTGTGGGCACAGAGTGCCCGGGCAATTCCCCTGATGGTGAATGGGAAGATGCAAGGGCTTAAGCTGGTGTCGGTTGCGCCCGGATCTCTGTTCTTCCTGCTCGGTTTGCGCAGAGGTGACCTAGTCCGAAGCTTTGCCGGTCATCAGCTAACTACCCCAGAGAGCGCGCTACGAGCCTATACCGAGTTGCATCACGCCAAAAAGGTGCAGCTTTCGCTGACTCGCAACAATGCGCCGGTCGTGATCACGTATCTGTTTCAGACGTAGCATTGGCGAATCAGTTCATGCCGCGAACTCGGTCTGCGAAATAGATTACGGCTTCAGGTCTGCACCATCTCGCGGACTGATCGTGCCGGCGAGATCGATCGACACGATCCCCGTGACCGATGAATACGCAGTGCCATCCGCAGGTGGAGCAAATGCGGCGTTGGCAACCTTGAGGTAGGCCGAAAGCAGACGGGTCTCCGCACCATTGGCGGTAATCTTGAAGCTCAGATTGAGGTTGTTCCTCTGGGTGGTGGTCGATGCACCAAACCGAACCAGCGCGCCATTGGCATCGAAGAACGCCGCCGGGGTGATGCTGCCAAGTGTTGCGCTAGGAAATTGTGCCGTCGTGACCTGCACTGGCTGTGGCTGATCGGTGGCCGGTCCCTGGGACCGAATCTCACCGCCCACGAGGCTCAAGTAACGCAGGCTGCCGAAGGTCACATACATCGCGATGACGGTGACTGCGTCGCCTCGATTGACTTTCCCCAGCATGGACGCCGGTGCCCGTGTCTGACAGTCAGCAGGGGTCACCATCATGTCTCCGCTCGCAACGGTCTCAGTGAAGCGTAGCGCGATTCCATCATGGAGCGTCGGCGATGGAGACGGTTGCCCGATGACCAGCTCGTACAAACACTGCTGGTTGAGCATCACCGCAGAACCGAGCACGCTCGGAGCAGTGACGACGCCATCTACCTGTACCCAGGTGCCAGCGGTCACTTTGCCGTCATTGACGTCACGAATGGTGAGCGGCATGGCCGGTGGATGAGACAGATCGGGCGGTCCTGCGAGGTCACTGCGCACAAGACTCATGTCACCACTTCCGAAGTCGGTCATGCCTTGGGGGCTACTCTGCTGACAACCGAGCAGCATCATCACGCCGAGCCCAGACGTCCAAAAGACAATGTTCCCCAAGGTTCGGTGAGCTGAGTGTATCCGTCTCATCATGACTCCCATGCCTGAGGTTTACGGACCCAGGGTGCAGACGTCAAGTTGCTGGGCTCGCCACTGCGATCCTCCGGGTAGGTGGAGACGATGGGTGTGCAGTTTGGCGCAGTACGGATCCGCGCTGACGTTGGCGATGGCCAAGGACCTGGGCAACGTCAGCGCGCTCAAGTCGCCCATGACTCACGTAGAGCAGCTCGAAGATGGTGTGCGCGTCACAGCCGGTGAGCGAGTGATTGATGCGGCGCATCTGGTCGTTGCGATGCCACCGCTGCCGCTTCGCAAGGTGACCTTTGTGCCGCCACTACCGACCGAGCTAGCGGAGATGGTGTCGGCACTGGAACTCGGCCCGGCCACCAAAGTGATCAGCGAGTATCAGCGTCGATTCTGGGAGCCGCTCGGTCTGTCCGAGACGCGGCGCAGCTCACTTCTGCGGCACGCATTCAGCAGTTCCAAGCACAGATGGATCAGGTGTACCCAGAGGGAGTCACTGAACGAGCCAGTCACGCCACGACGATCGCTTGGGGAAACGAACCGTACACAGGAGGTGGCTAGGCCGTGTACAAGCCAGGTCAACATCTCCGCTTTGGGACTGCGTTGCGGCGCGGTACACCACGGATTCGATTCGCAGGGGAGCACACCGAGGTCATCGCCGGATACATGGAAAGCGCGGTCCGCTCTGGTCATCGCGTCGCCAAAGAATTCGGAGCGCCCTAGCTTCCGCCCAGCCTTTCTCGCCTGGCTTATTTACGATCAGGGCAGGGCGGCTGTTTCTTCGAGTTCCTTGCCACGCGTCTCTGGAACAAACAGCAGGATAAGAAGCATCGCGAGAAGAGGGCCCAGCGCGGTGGTCTGCACTGCGGCCCCGTAGCCAAGACGAACACTGAGCAGTCCCACGACCAGAGGCGACAGGACACCAGCACTCCGACCAATCAGGCTGTTGGCAACGCCAAAGCTCTCCGCTCGGATCTCGGTGGGAAAAAGCTCGGTCGTGATGGTCTGGACCACCGATAACATACAGGTGGTCCCTGCAATCCCAAGCAACACCCCGACCGTTAGCAGTCCTAGCCCAGCTCCCGTGTAGGACAGCCCCACTCCCGCGATCGCGAGCCCGAAGACCACAACCGTCGATGCTCTTCTTCCGATCAAGTCGAGGAGCTTCCCGACCGAAAACACCAGTGGCAACGAACCCAGTGCCGCAATGGTCATGCACGAAGCGACTTGGGCCGAGGTGAAATGGCGCGTGGTGACCGCAAAGTCCTTCCAGAACAGCAGTGCACTCTGCGTACAGAACATCACGAGCGCCCAAATGGCGGACATAAGTAGCAGCCGACCGCGATGTTGACTGCGGAACACACGCAGTAGTGGCAGGGTGGTCTTCGCTGCACTGTGCGTGAAGCGCTCGCTGTCGCGCAGATTGCGTCTCAAGTAAGCAACCAGGAGCAGCGGCACTCCGCCCACCAAATAGACGGTCCGCCAGCCAAGTGCGGTCGCAGTGAGGATCGGCGTAACTCCCGCGCAGACGATTGCCCCGAGTGAGCTGGTCCCCTGGATGACTCCGAGTACAAACCCACGACGAACGGCAGGAAATTCCTCGGCGGCGAACACCATCACGGTGGCAACCTCTGCCGATTGAAAGAGCCGCGATAGGAGCTGACAGACTGCAAACTGACCGACGCTGACTGTCATCGCTGACAATGCCGTGCAAATCATGTAGCCAGTGATGGTCCAGGACAATAATCGCCGTCTCCCAAAGCGGTCACCCTGTCGCGCCAAGAAAAACGACAACACCATCCCGATGTTGATGAAGCTGGCCATGCTGGTTCCCTGCGGAACCGACAGCGAAAACGCGGTGCGCAGCTCGGGCAAAAGCTGCGCCAAAGCGTAGTAATCGAAGCCCTCGAAGAACGACGCCACAGACAGAAACAGAAACAGGCGGCGGTGATAGGGCGATAGCTGGCTCATGTCCCTACTTGGCCTTGGCGGCGATCTGACAGATGCCACACACACCGTAGAGGTACAGTCGCGCTTCTTCGATTTGGAACCCTGCCAGTTCTGTAGGAATCACCATCGTGGGCAGTAGACCGTGCTCCAGACAGGCCAGTTGCCCGCAGCGCCGGCATTCCAGGTGAGGATGATCGACGCGGCAGCCCTCGCAGGCATGAACCTCGAAGCGGCGGCCCCGATCGGTTGTACCCACAGCTTGAGCGATGCCTGAATCGACCAGTGTATTGAGGGTTCGATACACGGTGACATGATCGATCCCCTCAGGGGCGAGCTTATCGATGACCTCCTGTGCAGAGGTCGGACGGTGGCTGTCGATGAGCATCGTCAGCACGGCAAGCCTTGGTGAAGTAATGCGCAGATCCCCTTTGCTCAGTAGCTTGCGGGCCTGCTCTTTGTGGTCGTGGCTCTGGTGCCCAGCAACGCTTTTTCCGACGCTAGGACGTCGAGACGCACGGCGAGGCTTATCGGTGCTCATTTTGCGGTCATGGTAGCGCAACGACAGAGCACCGCTCAAATAAGTCACCGGGTACCCGGGCCGGACTGCCACGTCCGCAGGGGAGCCTAGTCCTCGATGGGCTCGAAATCGGCCTTCATGGCACCGCAGTCCGGGCAGCACCAGTCATCGGGGAGTGCCTCGAACGGAGTGCCGGGCGGGATGTTCGATTGAGGATCGCCCTCGGCAGGATCATAGATGTGGGTGCAGATCAGGCAGCGATAACGACGGGGTTTGGCAGCCATGGTGGGGTTCGATTATGGAGGAACCTTGTCCGCGAGAAAAGCGGGACAACCAGACCCGCGCATGAACCCAAGCTATGGAACGATATCGGCCATGCTACGTGGCCAGATGCCCCCGCAGAAGTCGGCCAGTACGACTCCGGTGATCGATTTGTAGGTGGTGCCGTCTGGCATGGACGTAAACATGCCCGGCGTAGCACGCAGGTAGTTGGTGCCAATAAGTGCGCCGGGAGCCGCCCCGGCCGGACTTACGCTGAAGTCTTGGTACATCGCGCTGCGGCCATAGCTCTTGACGTTGGTGAAACGAACCAGCGCGGCATGGCCATCGACAAACGTCTTGGCGAGCACCTTCGAGGCACCAGTTGCCGTGACGTACTGAGTCGGATCTACATCAATGGGCGTCGGCTGGGTAGCGGCCATGCCCTGGCTTACGATCTTGCCGCCGAACATATTGATCTGACGGGTCGTGGCACCGCAGTTGGCACGGGTGTCATAGCTGCCTTCGACTTCCACAAGCTGTCCAGCAACCAGCGTGTCCATGGCCATGGCCACAGTGTCGGACTTGGCTCGGTCCTTACACTGTGTCAGCGTCGATCCATCGGTCCACATCGTGGTCCGGAGGCTGAGCGTCAGGATCATGCCATCGCCAAGTGTGGCTGGTGCCGGGTCGGTCTGGACGATGTGAACGCGGTAGTAGCAATACCCCGCTGCATCATCGCCAGTGACCCAGCGCATTGGGCTCGTCACGACACCGGTGATCTTGACCCGAGTGCCTACCTTGACGGTGTTTTGTGGGCTGTTCAGGTCACGGATGGTGGTGGCCATCGCCTGGGGCGGCATCGCCATGTCGATGACATCCATCATGTCCGCGCCGGTGGTGTCGGCGGGACGACAGGCACCGATCAGCAGTGGGGTCAGGAAGGCAACGGGAAGGAACTTGTTCATTGAAACACCTCGATGGCTCTAGGTTAAACGATGATGAGAGCGACTGGATGGCGGGAACCTAAGCGCAAAACCCAGGGCTGGCAAATCACAGCCCTGAGTCTTGGACGACCACTGCCAAGAGGGGCAAGTAATAACCGTCATGGTCGTTTTACGACGGAGTCTCGCTGCCAGCTAGACCCAATCGGCAGGGAGCTAGGCCCAGGCTGCGAAAAGCCTTAGCCAAACCGGCTCCGCTCCTGATATCATGGCGACGGTTGTGAGGCCTTGGGGCCTAGACTGCTTCTCTTCGAGTCGAAGGACTCTTTCATGCCTTTTCAGAGTGTAATCCGCTGGCTGCTTCCAAAAGACGACCGCTTCTTTTCTTTGCTCGAGGAACATGCCGGAGTGCTCGCCGAGGCTGCTAAGCAGATGCTCGACCTGCCTGCGAGGCCGACCTTTAGTGGAAGCATTCGTCAAGTCCAAGAGATCCTCGACAAAATCCACGCGCTCGAACATCGAGGGGACGACATCGTGCGAGCCATCATGCTGGCTCTCGACGAAACGTTTGTGACCCCGATCGATCGCGAAGACCTCCACTATCTCGCCACGGCCCTCGACAACGTGCTCGACTATTTGTACAAGGCGGCGCAGTCGTTCGTGGCCTTTGAGATGCATGAGCTATCGCAGGCGATGCGCGAGATGCTGCAACTGCTGGCCGAGTGTACGGCGGTCCTGAAGGATACCCTGCCATACATTCGCACCCATCAGCTTGAGAAGGTCGCACCAGCACGGCTGCAAGTGGTGTCGATGGAAAAGCGTGGTGATTCGATCTACCAAAACGAAATGGCTTCGCTGTTCAAGAACCCGCAGATCGATGCCAAAGAGCTTCTCCGGCAGCAGACGGTCCTAGAGGCGCTCGAAGCCGCACTCAATAGCTGCCAAGATGCCGTCGATGTCCTTGAAAACGTGGCGATCAAGAATGCGTAGCCCCCCGCGCAACTCGACCCTATCGCCACAGCAGCAGCCTGTTTTCGTGTGCCTATCTACGCACCGTCCGCTTGTCTCTAGGAGACCGCTGGCATGCTGACCTTGCTTGTTTTGGTCATCGTCGTTGCACTCATTTTCGATTACATCAACGGTTTTCACGACGCGGCAAACGCGATTGCGACGGTTGTGTCAACGGGCGTGTTGCCTGTACGCACCGCAGTCTTGCTCGCCGCTGCGCTCGACTTCACTGGCGCACTCACTGGTACCGCTGTGGCCAAGACGATTGCCGCCGGCTTTGCGGACCCGAAGCTGGTCAGCCAGGTTGTGGTGCTGTCGGCCTTGTGTGGAGCCTGCTTCTGGAACCTGTTCACCTGGTGGTTTGGCATCCCTTCGAGTTCATCGCACGCACTCATTGGTTCGCTGGCAGGGGCCGTGGTGGCTCGTGGTGGCTTTTCGGCCTTCAATTGGACGGCTCTTCAACGCAAGGTGCTGGTGCCCCTGGTCACTTCGCCGGCTGCCGGATTCTTCATCGCGCTGAGCTTGATGATTGGGCTAACCTGGCTCTTGCGACGCTCACGGGCGGCGACCGTCAACCGCTTATCGAGGAGAGCCCAGCTTATCTCCTCCAGCTTGATGGCTTTTGCGCACGGATCAAACGATGCCCAGAAGTCGATGGGCATCATCACGCTGGCGCTGCTGTCCTTTGTGGCAAGCGGTGGCAGCCACCATCTGCCAGCGTGGATGTTGCCCAAGCAAGCCGGCGGTCAGTGGGGCGTGCCCATGTGGGTCATCATTTCTTGTGCCAGTGCCATCGCAATGGGCACAGCGGCTGGTGGCCAACGAATCATCAAAACGATGGGGACCAAGATCATTCGGATTTCGCCCATCCAAGGCTGCGTGGCCGAGACTTCCGGTGGCCTCACGATCCTGTTCGCAAGCTGGCTCGGTATTCCGGTTTCGACCACGCATTGTATTTCGGCAAGCATTATGGGCGTCGGGGCGGCCAAACGACTGTCGGCCGTGCGGTGGGGAGTTGCTGGGAACATTGTGACGGCGTGGGTACTAACCGTGCCGATTTCCGGGGCGGTTTCGTACGGCATGTACCGACTGCTGGCGTATTTGTTCGCGAGCAGTTAGCTTCCCAGGGTCATGTTGCAGTGTGCTGAGTGCTTGACCCGCTACGCGGATGGCACACAGGCGTGTCCTCTCGATGGTGGACTGCTGCAAACGGTTGCGCCTGCTGGTGACTACGGCCAGGGCGTCACACCGCACCTGTCTGCCACCGTGCCGATTGGGCGTTCTACGGTCAGCACCGGACCCAGCGTAGAGTACGACCCGCTTGTGGACGAAGTCCTCGGCGGCAAGCTCAAGGTCTTACGGCGGATCGGCCAGGGCGGGATGGGCACAGTCTACGTTGCCGAACACCTGCTATTGCACAAGTCGGTGGCGGTGAAGGTGCTCAACGCTCAACTCGCGCTGACACCAGACCTGGTGCAACGACTGCACTGCGAAGCGCGTCTAGCAGCGTCCATTTCGTCGCCTCACATTGTCGAAGTGTTCGATGTTGGGGTCACACCGGATGGTCGTCCATACGTCGAGATGGAGCTGCTGATCGGCGAAAGCTTGGCCCAGCGTCTCGCCCGCTGCTCGGCCCTATCGGAGTCCGACACGCTGCATATTGGCGAACAACTCGCAACGGCCCTATCGGCAGCCCATGAAAGCGGGGTGCTTCATCGGGATATCAAGCCAGAGAACATTTTTCTGTGTGCCCGAGATGGTGGCGATTTTGTAAAGCTGCTCGACTTTGGGATTGCCAAAGCGGTGCAGGTTACCGAGGAGCCACGTCTGACCCGAACTGGGGCCATTCTTGGGACTCCGCTCTATATGAGTCCGGAGCAGGTTCGCGGCGATTCACTCGACCCGCGAGCCGACGTCTATGGACTCGGCGTGGTTCTGTATGAATGTCTGACCGGCAGTGTTCCGCACTGTGCTGCAAGCTATCTGTCAGTGGTGGCCAAGATATTGACCGAATCGGCGGAGCCTCCTTCCCAGCGCTGCCCAGATCGTCAGCTCTCGCCGCAACTTGAGCACATCGTCATGCAAGCCATGGCGCGCGAGCGAGACGATCGGTACCCAACCATGAGTGTGCTGCTGGCGGATCTGCATCGCTTCCAACAGGGGATGCCTCCGCTGGCCATGCCAGACCCCAAGCACGACATCCCGGCGGTCGATTCGAGTCCGCTTGGGCGAGCGCTGGGACGAACACTGCTCGGTGGGGGACTGCTGCTGCTCGCGCTGGGGCTATTTGGCTCACGGCTGTGGTGGACCCATGGGACAGCCGACACGTCGCCGTCGTCGCATGATCCTTCATCGGTGGAATCCTTCTCGATGCCATCGCGACCAGACCTGGCAACTCACGCGAATCTGAACGAAACCGCCACGCCTCAACCCGGTGACAAACGACCGATGGAGCGAGCGAGCGAGCGGCTAGACGGAAAACGGACTGCTGCGGGAACGCGCAAGACCGGCTCGGTGCGTTGGAGCCAAAGAACGACGGCGCTGCCCTTTGAGCAAGACCCGCTCCGTGAAGAGCAGGCACCCAACCCGTTCGTCACAACGCCCGATCTAGGGCTGGCGCGCTGACGTGGTACAACTCGGCACCTGTTCTTACCTGTGAGGTGCGCCATGTCGAGGTCGCTCGTTCGTTCGTTTGCGATTGCGCAACTGCTCGTTGTGCCTCTGTTTGGTTGTGGTCCTGCCGAACCTGCGGATGTGGCCGACAATCAACCGACACCCGATTTGCTGTCGGGTCCGGTGCCTGATTTGCTTTCGACGGTCGACCCAGACTGCCCGGCGGACCTAACGTGCGAGGACATTCCAGCGGCCTATAAACTCCGTGATGCCATGACCGGCAGTTACGGCAATTACGACGTAGCCAACCGGCCCGCCGATGGCCAAGCGATTCGGTACATCGTCATCCATACCACCGAGGGTCGCTGGGACGGTGTCGTGTCGCACTTCCAAAACCCCACAGCGAGCGCCTCTGCTCACTACCTGGTGGGTTCACAAGCTGGCCGGATCGCGAAGTTTGTGGCTCCCAAACACGTCGCATGGCACGCCGGGAACTGGTACTTCAACATGCACTCGATTGGCATCGAACACGAGGCGATCGCCATCGAGGGCAAGACTTGGTTCACCGACGCAATGTATGAGGCGTCGGCCAAGCTCGTGCGGCACTTGGCGAAGAGTTACGGGGTGCCTCTCGACCGCGAGCACATCATCGGACACGATGAAATCCCGGGCGTGACGGCCTCGAAACAGTCGGGTATGCACTGGGATCCCGGTCCGTACTGGGACTGGGATCGCTACATGCAACTTCTGCTATCCCCGCTGCCGAGCGATGTCGATCCCGGTACGGATGGGGCACCGATTGTCCTGCGACCGGGTTACGCCAAGAACCTGCAAAAGGGTACCTATTGCTATGGCGCAACCGGTGGCGATTGTCGCGATGTCACCGAGAGCCCAGCAAACTTTGTGTATCTGCGCACGGCCCCAGATGCGATGGCTCCGCTCATCGAAAACCAGTATTTGAAAGGTTGGCCGGGCGATCGGATGAACAACTGGGGCACCAAGCTGGGGACCGGGCCGATCTACGTCCGCGCCGAGCAAAAGGGCGACTGGGAGGCGATCTACTTTGGCGGTCAGAAGGCCTGGTTTCAAAATCCAGGCCGTGGTCTGACGCGCAAAGCCAGCGCGATGATGATCATGCCAAAAAGCGGCTTACCGTCGGCTCCCGTCTATGGAGTCGCGTACCCGATGGATGCAGCGTTTATGCCTCCGACCAAACCGGTGTCGATGGAGAAGATCTACGACGTGCCAGCGGGGCACAGGTACGCGCTGGCAGCACGAACCACGGGTGACTATTACTGGGCCAAAGAGTACGTGGCCAGCCATGACCCCTCTAAGCAGATCGTGGTCAAAGATGGAACCGAGTACTACCAAATCCACTTCAACCATCGGGTGGCATGGGTTCGTGCAGTCGACTTCGAGTTGGTATCGACGCCTTGAGCCTACCTTGTGGCCAATCGGCTCCTCACGGGCCCGTCCACCACGACCCTTGACAGGCTCGGTCGCTCTGGAAAATGCTTTCGCTTCAGCTCGCTAGTCGAAACGCCTGAGGAGGCCGAATGTCCACCGCTCCGCATGTGCCGCCATCTGGCCTACCACGGGTCGTGTCTTGTCGAAGGATGGGCCTCGGCACCGCTGTACTCCTGTCGCTGTTGGGAGCGCCGGGGCAGGCCGATGAAGGGATGTGGACGCTCACCGACTTCCCGCGTGAGCGCATTCAGCGCAAATATGGATTCAATGCCAGCGATGAGTGGATGAAGAAGGTCCAGCTCTCTTCACTTCGTCTCGCCAACGGCTGTTCTGGAGCGTTCGTCTCCGATCAGGGCTTGGTGATGAGCAATCATCACTGCGTCAGTGAGTGCATCGTGGAGCAGTCGTCTTCTTTGCGTGACCTCAACCGCAACGGCTACTACGCATCGACGAACGCCAACGAACTGAAGTGTTCATCGCTTGAGCTGAATCAACTCCTTGAGATCGAAGATGTTACCGCCAAGCTACAGGCGGTGACCCGAGGGTTGTCCGACGCCGAGTTCGGGGTCGCCCTGCGTCGCGAGATCAGTCACATGGAGATGTCGTGCGCGAGTGCGACCAAGCTTCGTTGCGATGTGGTCTCGCTGTATCACGGCGGAAAGTACCATCTGTATAAATACCGTCGGTTTTCCGACGTGAGACTGGTGTTTTTGCCCGAAACCGGCACGGCGCGCTTTGGTGGAGATCCAGACAACTTCAACTATCCACGCTACTCGCTCGATGTGTCCTTTGTGCGGGTCTACGACAACGGCCAGCCGCTGCGAACACCTCACTATTTTCCGGTCAATCCGGTCGGTGTCGCGCCCGGAGAGTTGGTATTTTCGACGGGAAACCCCGGCTCAACGCAGCGCCTGATGACGGTGTCTCAGCTTGAGTTTCTGCGGGATGTGCAAAACCCCGACTTGCTGCTGTACTTAGCGGAGCTGCGGGGACACATGCTGGAGTTTGCTCGGCTGGGACCGGAGCAGCGTCGCATTACGACCGAGCCTCTGTATGGCGTGGAAAACTGGTACAAGTCGCTCCTTGGTCAGCAAGAGACGCTGGTCAGTCGCAACTTTCTGTCTGCGAAGCGGTCGTCGGAAGAAGCGCTGCGGTCCCAGGTGGCGCAGAACCCCGACTGGCAAAAGCGATTTGGCGGGGCATGGGATGCACTCTCTCGATCGCAGGAAGAGCTTCGCAAGATCTATAAGGAACACTCGCTGCTGGAAGGTGGACGGGCGTTCAACTCCACGCTGTTTCACTATGCCCGTCAGCTTGTGCGGGGAGCGGAGGAGCGACCCAAGCCCTCGGATCAGCGGCTGAGCGAATATCGCGACTCGGCACTGGAGTCGTTGTCGCATGAGCTACTGGCACGGTCGACGCTGTATCCGCAGTTGGAGATCCTGACGCTATCGTACTCGCTGGGAAAGCTGCGCGAGGCACTTGGACCGAATCATCCGTTCATCAAAGAAACCTTCGGTCCGTATTCACCGGAGGAGATCGCTCGGAACTTGATCGGGAGTTCTCGGCTGGCCGATGCGTCGGTTCGGAAGGCACTGTGGGAGGGCGGAGCGAAGGCGGTGACTGCCTCGACCGATCCGATGATTCGCTTTGCCAAAGCGGTCGATGCTCAGTCGCGACTGATTCGTCGTCAGTACCAGGACACCGTCGAGTCGGTCGAGAAGAAAAACTCTGAGCTGGTGGCCCAAGCGCTGTTCGCGGTGCAGGGAACCTCGGTTTACCCTGATGCGACGTTTTCGCTGCGGGTGACGTATGGGACCGTGCGTGGCTACAAAGAAGCCGGGACAGAGCTGTCGCCCATTACGTTGCTCGGCGGAGCCTTTGAACGACACACCGGACGGGAGCCTTTTGTGCTGCCCGGTGCCTGGTTGGCGGCAAAGAGTCGACTCAAAGCCTCGACGCCTCTGAACTTCGTAAGCACGCTCGACATCATCGGTGGCAACTCGGGCAGTCCGGTGCTCAATCGCGATGCGCAGGTGGTTGGTGTCATTTTCGATGGCAACTTGCAGTCGCTGGGCGGCGCGTTCTTCTACGATGACACCGCGAATCGTGCGATTGCCGTCCATACGTCAGGTCTGTTCGAGACGCTGCGTGGCATCTATAACGCCCAACCGCTGGTGAAAGAACTGCAAAACGCGGCCAACCCGACTCAGTCAGCACCGGTGAAGCGCTAAGCCATGGCGGCTCCGGTGGATACCGAACGACTGAATCGACTGCTCACCGAGCTATCGAGCGACCCTCGCTATGCACAAGGCTCGAAGCGGTTTCCGCTGGCAATTGGAGATGCCGAAGCGGTGGCGATGGTTGAGGCGCTGGCCGAGGAATTCGATGAAGGCGTTGCGCTTCGCTCGGCGCAGGCTGCGCGACAGCAACTACACATCCACTGTCATGCCGGCTGCTCCTCGTGTTGCGACATTCTGGTGACCTGCTATCTGCCGGAGGCGCTGCGGATTGCGGCGTTTCTGAAGCAGCCCGAGCAAGCGGCGGTGAAGGCGGCGTTCTTGGCCGCCTACCCGGTCTGGAAAGAGCGTGCGGGCAATGCCTCGGAGCGAGCAATGGCTGCGTTTGCGCAAGGACGACAGCAGCAGTTTGACGATATCCATCAAGAGCACTTCCGCAAACGGATCCCATGTGCGTTTTTGGCTGATGGCAGATGCAGCATCTATCCAGTCAGACCGCTCGGCTGCCGCAATGCGCATGCCCTGGATACGGCGGCTCACTGTGTGGCAGACCCACCGGCAGGAAAGCCCGCTGCCGCCGTGGATTTTGTGCCGCTTTCACGGTTGATGAAAAATGCGACCCAACTCTTCCACGCCGTTCACAACGCCAAGAGCAGTGAGCGCCATGGTCAAAAGTCGGTCTGCGTCGCGGTCTATGAGCTACTGACCAGGCCGCCCCGTCGTTGAAGTGCGCACCGACCGCTTGCCCCAGTCGCTGTCCACGCAGAACTGCATCAGCTTGGCAAAGTAGCCAGCGACGTTCGGCGGGGTGATGCCGCTTGTGGCCAGAGCGCGCCGGGTATTGCTGGTGTCAAACGACGCTTGGTAGCTCAGGTACGGCACGTACACACGTCCCGCATCGAGGGCCTTGCGACGCTTGCCTCGGAAGAACAGGTGAAACAGCGGACGAACGTAGCGCTCAAACAGGGCCGTTGGCACAAACAGTGGCTTGCGAACGCGAAAAAAGGCGGCCGCCTGATCGAGCGCTGCTCCAATCGTGGTCGACCCTTCGGGGCCGGCCGCAAGGTGATAGCAACCACCGATTGTGTCTTCGCGTCGCGACAGTTCCCAAATGGCCGCAATCACGTAGTCGACCGGCACCATGTCGACGATCCCCGCCCGTGAGGCCGGAACAATCGGAATCAGACCTCGCGAAAAAATCTTGAGCGGCCAGTACATGACCTTGAAGCTGGAGGTCTCGCCAGTGCGTGAATCCCCGACGATGATCGACGGACGAAACAGCGTGGCACGAAGTCCCTTGTCGGCCATCTGTTTGCGCACCAGCGCTTCCGCCTCAGCCTTGGTTTGTTCATAGGTGTTGTGGAACGCCTGATCGACGACGAGATCGCTCTCGAGGATTCGCCCTGTGCGTCGTCCAGCCACAAATGAGGTTCCGATGTAGCTCAATCGGGGCTGCCCCCCTGCCGCTTGGATTCGCTCCAGCAGCTCTAGGATGTGGCGAGTGCCCACGACGTTGATGCCTCGTGCGTCGGGAAGCGGAAGATCGAATTGCACCGTCGCTGCACCGTGATAGACGTGGGTGACCGTCTGGGTCAGTTCGGTGAGCACCTCCGGATCGATACCGAGGTGTAGATGACTGATGTCGCCAAGTATCGGCTTGACCCGAGCAACGCTTGCTACCGTCGGGTCACCGTAACCCAGTTCTTCGAGCAGCTTATTCAGTCGAGCCTTGGCTTGTGCTTCGGGCTTCGTCGACGAGGACTGTCCACTGCCAGCGCCGTGCCCCCGAATCAGGCAGTAGATGATCTGTTCATTGGGCAGTCCATCAATGAGCTGTTTGAGTAGCTCACGACCAAGAAAACCCGTCGCTCCGGTCAGTAACACTGCGCTGGCCATGTTTGTCTTCCAATCGGTTAGGTGTCGGAGAAACGACGGATCAGGTCACAGATTTCACGAACTGCGCCACTGCCCCCGGAGCACTTCGTCACGTAGTGGACGGAGCGACGGACCTCAAGGACGGCGTCCGGTACCGTGGCGGCAAAGCCGACCCGGGAAAGAAGTGCCACATCGGACACTTCATCGCCGATGAACGCGGCTTGCTGCGGGCTCAGCGACAGCTCGGAGAGCAGCGCATGAAATTTGGCAACCTTGTCGCGGAGCCCAAAGTAGGCGTGGCGGATCGACAGCGACTCGGCACGGACTCGCCCTGACAAGATGTTGCCTTCGGAGAGTATCGCGACCTGTCGACCGGACTGCATCAGCAGCCTGATACCGACTCCATCACGGACCGAAAACCGCTGGCTGAAGCGAGCATCCCCTTCACCGCCGGCAAAGTACAAATGACCATCGCTGAGCACCCCATCCACATCGAGGCAAAGGAGACGAATTGGACGCAGCCGTTCAATGAGCTGCGGAGCGAGCTCAGGCTCGTCATCATGGGCCGACATGGCCGGAAAGTATGTCAGAACGGGCCAGGGTGGGGAACTAACGAGGCTTGCGCAGCGCAGTGTACAGACCGTGACCAATCACCGAGGTGAGGATGAGCAGGCCACCGCACAACGCATCTCGACTTGGAAGTTCACCGGTCCCCAGGGCCACCCAGAGGGGATTGAGGATCGGCTCGAGCGATGCCACCATCAAGCACTCGACTGCGCGCAGCCGTCGTATCCCCGCCGCATACAGCAGGTAAGCCAAGGCAATC
>WBZP01000847.1_pt1 | contig 40029 bp, 38 predicted proteins | sample 5204301 | NCBI WGS metagenome assembly WBZP01 (sample SAMN12412401, study PRJNA552823) | activated sludge metagenome | isolation source: activated sludge from nitrification reactor of wastewater treatment plant... | place: USA: Pennsylvania | collected 2017
CTGAATTTTGAGCGGTGCCCGGGTGGAGTCCGGTGTTCCATACTCGGGAAGTTCAAAGTCCTCCGGGGCGATGGTCTTGGTGCGATGCACGACCGGCGCTGCGTACTTCTGCAGACGATCGCTTGGCGGCAGAAAGGTCGGGAGGTCGAGCTTGTATTGATTCCCGACGATCAGGTCGATGCCGGCCTGCTTCTTCAACCCTTCGGGGCCTGTCTGCGCATAGCAACCGGTGACGGCAATAAAAGCCTTAGGTGAATGCTTGAGCGTTTTGCGAATGAGATACCGAGAAGTCCGTTCAGCATCTTCCGTGACAGAGCAGGTATTGAGAATGAGAAGATCCGTTGGCTCGCCGAACGCGACCAGGCGATAGCCGTCTTGCCGCAATCGTTCGCCAAGTACGGCTGTTTCCGCCTGATTCAGACGGCAGCCTAGCGTATGGAGCGAGGCGCGTGGTTGTGCAGCGTTCGTGATCATCCCGCGGCATTATAGGGGAGGGGTCGCAAGAGGGGCAAGGTGGGATGCTGTAGGGCATCGAATTGACACGGATTTCTTAGATCGATACAGTGTGCGGACTTGCCGGGAGGTGTCGAGATGGTCTCACGAGCGACCTGGATGCTCACACTGCTGATCGCCTCCCTTTTGATCGTGCCTGCCCACACTGCGTCCCACGGAGTCTTGCCGGTTGAACCGGAACTGACCACGCGGCTCGACGAGCTCTACGACCATGAAGCCCGTCTTTTTCTGATGCTGTATTCCTTAAAAGGCGACGGTCAGGTCGACTATGTGACGGGCAGGTCCGTGCAGGAGTATGCGCGGAGCAACTACGGCAATCCGGTCTATAAAACGGATGAGTACCCGCTCTTCTATTGGTGGGATCACACGATGTGGAATGATCCCGAGCAAGACGGAGTGAACGGGAACGAGCGCGTGTATCAGGAACACATTGACTTCGATATCTTGCGGTACAAACCCTGTGCGTTCAACGGCCAACCCTGTTAGCGTGATTCATTTCAACGTGTTGTTCGAACGGTTCCAGGCTCGTCCCTCTTGCGAGTTTGCGTGGATTCGAGATTCTGCTGCGGAAGAGTTCCTGTTAAATGGTATTCTGCTTTCTAGTTCTTCTGCAGGCGTAATCTGCATCTTGGGCGTAATCAATGAGTGACTTGTCGAATGAATCTTTCTAGCCTCCTACCCCTGGCCTTGCTGAATCGCCGTTTGGCGGTCATGTTTCCCCTTGGGTTTCTGTCAGGGCTTCCACTGGCGCTCACGGCCGGGACGCTGCAAGCCTGGTTGACGGTGGAGGGGGTAGATCTGAAAACCATCGGCATTTTCACGCTGGTGGGATTGCCCTACACGCTTAAGTTTCTCTGGGCGCCGGTCATCGATCGGTTGGTTCCTCCCTGGCTGGGTCGTCGGCGTGGCTGGATGGTGCTGACGCAGCTCTGTGTCGCACTGGGTGTGGCCCTGATGGCGGTGACAAGCCCGCGGCACCATCCGGAGCTGCTCGCGGCCTTTGCCCTGCTCGTGGCCTTTCTCGCGGCCTCACTCGATATTGTCTTCGACGCTTATCGGACCGAGACGTTGGAATCCCAGGAACGGGGATTCGGCGCAGCTGTATGGGTGAACGGATACCGGATTGCGTTGTTAGTGGCCGGGGCCGGGGCGCTGGTCATCGCGGATCTGGTGGGGTGGCAAACGACCTATCTCCTTTTGGCCGCGCTCATGGTGATCGGCACGGCCGTTATCTTTCTAAGTCCCGAGCCAGGCAGGGTGGCCGATGCTCCGAAGACGATGGGTGAAGCGATCGGTGCGCCGCTTGCTGAATTCTTCATGCGTCCCCATGCGGTCGGATTTCTGGCGGTGATTGTGCTCTACAAACTTGGCGATGCCTTTGCCTCTTCGCTCCAAACCGCGTTTCTCATCGGCGGGGTGGGATTTACCGCCGGGGAAGTCGGGTATGTGAAGGGTATCGGGATTCTGGCGACGTTGCTGGGCGCGCTGTTCGGTGGCCTCTTGATGGCACGGATGGGGCTCGTGCAGTCGCTCTTGCTATTCGGTCTGTTGCAGGCTGTGTCCAATCTCGGATTTGTGGTGCTGGCCTGGGCGGGGAAGAGCGCGGCGCTGCTTGCGGCTGTCGTCATGGTTGAAAACATCACCGGGGGGATGGGCACAGCAGCGTTTGTGGCGCTGGTGATGTCGCTCTGCGATCCGCGGTATACGGCCACGCAGTTTGCGTTGCTGTCCTCGCTCGAAGCCCTTGGTCGCGTCTTTGCCGGTCGCCCTTCCGCCGATGTCGTTGCGGCGGTCGGGTGGGGCCAATTTTTTCTCCTGACGTTTGTGGTGGCACTGCCTGGTCTCTGGGCGGTCTGGCGGGTACGTGAACGGATTTCTTTTGGCCCGCCCAGTCGTGGTGGGCCGGTTGTCCCAGCCGTCGTACCGGTTCAGCCGGTGGGCACCCGCTAAGATGACAGCTTGCGCTGGAGAAACAGCACGAACAGCATGAGGGTGGCCAGCGGGGCAAAGAGAAACGGCACGAGCCAGAGCCAGACATTCTTTCCGCGGACGCGGGCCTGGTCGATCATCCAGACAAAGACCCAGATCATGAGGCCGGCGTAATTGAGAGCCATCCATCGGGTGGTGTGTATCTTCAGGCCGCTTCCGCTATCCGGTGATCCTTGAAGAAGGAAGACCATGAGCAAGAGCATGAAGCTTCCCAGCAGCGCGGCAACCAGGCGTTTACTCCAAACAAACATGAGATCCTCCTGTGAGATGTGGCCGCCCGATCGAGATAGGGAGCGGTGGTGCGGGGCTAGGCTAATCAGCCGGTTTGGGTTTGTCAAACTCATAGATTCTAGTGCTTTCGACGATCAGCTAATCCCGTTGGAGGTGGTATGAGCCTTCTTCGTCTCGCGAGCATTGTGGTTGTACTGGGTGTGGCGGTGGGGCTGGCCTTGTCCAATCCAACAATGGAGGACTATCTGCAGTTTGTGGAGAGGGAATTGGGAAAGGCGATTGATCGAATGGATCGCAGTGCTCCCAGCCGCGAGCAGCAATTTATCCGGCAGGTCTTCCAAAGTCAGAGCAAGAAAATTCTCCAAGAGGTGGTTCGCCCTCATACGAAGCGGCAGAACTGGGGAATAGCGAGTCGGTATGTCACACAGGCTGTGAGTACGAAGATTGTTGTGATCGGTGTGGCGGGTCACTTCATTCCCATCGAAGGAGTTGAGGAGGCGACCATTAAAATTGGACGATTGGCTTTTTAGGAGGTTCCTGCCGGTCAATTTCCAGCCATCTTGGAGTCCTATTTCTGTGGATAAGTATCTCAAAATCTCCGCAAGCTAGCGATCAGACACGCAGATTGACTGTCCCCAGGTTTTCCCCTCATATCCCGCTCCAACCACTATACTTGGTGTTGACAAAATGTCCGAATAGCTATATGTAGTCCATCCGCGATGGGAACCTCACATCACGGTCGTCCCGTACCAGAGAAAATATCCTCAATTATGACCCCATTCGTACACAGCTACAGAACCCCTCTTGAAGGAGGACTATTGTGAGAATTGAGCGGAGATTTACCCGTCGCGGCCAGGGCCCCTACGAGGGTCTTACATTCGTCAAGCGGTCGTCGGAGATTCGTAATCCAGACGGATCCACGGTGTTCAAACTTGAGAACATTGATGTACCTGAACAGTGGTCTCAATTGGCCATTGATATTCTCGCCCAGAAGTATTTTCGGAAAGCGGGTGTGCCTCAGAAGGATGCAGCGGGCAATCCTTTGGTGGGTGCCGATGGGAAACCGGTATTGGGTAGTGAGCGTGATGCCCGCCAGGTTTTCGAACGGCTTGCCGGTTGTTGGACGCATTGGGGCAAAGAGTACGGCTATTTTAAGACGCCGGAGGATAGCGAGGCTTTTCAGGACGAGGTCGGCTACATGTTGGCCAGACAGATGGCCGCGCCCAATTCACCGCAATGGTTCAATACCGGGTTGCATTACGCCTATGGGCTTTCAGGTCCGGCGCAGGGACACTATTACGTCGATCCCAAGAGCCGTGAGGTGGTGAAGTCGACCAACGCTTTTGAGCATCCCCAGCCCCATGCCTGTTTTATCCAGTCCGTCGATGATGACCTCGTCAACGAAAACGGGATCATGGATTTGTGGGTGCGGGAAGCCAGGCTGTTTAAGTATGGATCAGGAACCGGAACCAACTTTTCCCGTTTGCGAGGAGACGGTGAAGGCTTATCCGGCGGCGGTCGGTCGTCCGGCCTGATGTCTTTCCTCAAGATCGGAGATCGTGCAGCCGGTGCTATCAAGTCCGGCGGCACCACCAGGCGTGCGGCCAAGATGGTGTGTCTGGACCTCGATCATCCCGACATCGAAGAATTCATCGATTGGAAAGTCATCGAAGAGCAAAAAGTGGCCGCGATGGTCACAGGATCAAAGATCTGCGCGCAGCGGTTGAATGCGGTGTTGAAGGCCTGCCACGTCGTCGATAGCATGGGCCAGACGAAGGCAGAGATCGATCCAAAGAAAAATCCTGTCTTACGGGAAGCGCTGGCCGCCGCTCGCCGGGATATGGTGCCGGAAGCCTATGTGCATCGCATGTATGCCTATGCCCAACAGGGGTTTACCCATTTTGTGTTTCATGAGTACGACACGAACTGGGATGGGAGAGCCTATCAGACGGTCTCTGGGCAGAACTCCAATAACAGCGTCAGAATCCCGAATGAGTTTTTCAAAGCGCTTGAGAACGGCAGCGATTGGCAGTTGAAACGTCGGATCGACGGCAAGGTCTGCAAGACCATTAAGGCCAGCGATCTTTGGGATCGGATTGCCTGGGCGGCGTGGATCTGTGCGGATCCCGGCACGCAGTACGACACGACGATCAATGAATGGCATACCTGTCCGGAGGATGGGCGGATCAACGCCTCCAATCCCTGTTCCGAATACATGTTTCTGGACGATACGGCCTGCAACCTGGCCTCGCTCAATCTGGCGTTGTTTTATACGGAGGCCGGACAGTTTGAACTCGAGAATTTCAGGCATGCCGTGCGCCTCTGGACGATCGTGCTGGAGATCAGCGTATTGATGGCCTCGTTCCCGAGTAAATCGATTGCGGAGCGAAGCTATCAGTTCCGTACGCTGGGGTTGGGCTATGCCAATCTCGGAACGGTGTTAATGCGGCAGGGGATTCCATATGACTCTCCCAAAGCCATGGCAATCTGTGGAGCGATTACGTCGATCATGACCGGAGAGTCGTATAGCACCTCGGCGGAAATGGCCGCGGAACTTTGGCCATTTCCGGGATATACGAAAAATCGCGACCAGATGCTGCGGGTTATCCGCAATCACCGGCGGGCGGCCTATAATACCGCGGCGGATGAATATGAGGGGTTGTCGATCGTTCCGATGGGCATTCAGCCGGAGCATTGCCCGCCGGATCTGCTCATCGCCGCCCGCCGGGCCTGGGATCGGGCCTTGGAACTCGGAACGGCCTATGGTTATCGCAATGCACAGGTGACGGTGATTGCGCCAACCGGCACCATCGGGTTGGTGATGGATTGTGATACCACCGGGATCGAGCCGGACTTTGCCTTGGTGAAGTTCAAGAAACTGGCCGGCGGCGGGTACTTCAAGATCATCAACCAGAGTATTCCTCAGGCCCTCACGACCATGGGGTATTCCGAGAGCCAGATTCAGGACATCATTCGTTATTGCGTCGGTGCGCAGACGCTCAAGGGCGCGCCCTTCATCAATCATGAGACTCTGCGCAATAGAGGGTTTGACGATGCCGCGTTGGAACGGCTTGAAAGTAACCTGGTCCAGGCGTTTGAAATCGCGTTTATGTTCAACAAGTTTACCTTGGGTGAAACGTTTTGTATCGAGAAGCTCGGCTTGACCGATGCACAGCTGGCCGAAACGAACTTCAATATGCTCAAGGCGCTGGGGTTCACCCAGGAAGAAATTGCCGCGGCCAACGAGTATTGCTGCGGCACGATGACCGTCGAAGGGGCGCCGCATTTGAAAGCCGAGCATCTGCCGGTCTTCGATTGCGCCAACCGTTGCGGGCGGATCGGCCAGCGGTTCATCCACGTCGATGCCCATATCCGCATGATGGCCGCGGCGCAGCCGTTTATCAGCGGCGCCATCAGCAAGACCATCAACATGCCGGCGGAGGCCACGCTTGACGAGGTCAAGTCAGCCTATCAGTTCGCGTGGAAGAGCATGGTGAAGGCTGTTGCGCTCTATCGGGACGGCTCGAAGTTGAGCCAGCCGCTGAGTTCATCGAGCGATGGGGAGAAGACCGTCGAGGCGCCTGTCGACACGGTGTCGGCTGCCGCAGCGAAAATTACTGAGCGTGTGCTGGTCCGCTATCTGGCCAAGCGGCGACCGTTGCCGGGACGGCGAAACGGCTATACCCAAAAAGCCGTTGTCGGCGGGCACAAGCTGTATTTGCGAACCGGTGAGTATGAAGACGGCACGGTTGGCGAGATTTTCCTGGATATGCACAAGGAAGGCGCCGCGTTCCGGAGTCTGATGAACTGCTTTGCCATCGCGATTTCTTTGGGCCTGCAGCATGGAGTTCCGTTGGAAGAATTTGTCGAGGCCTTTGTGTTTACTCGGTTCGAGCCGAATGGGCCGGTCAAGCTGAATGATCGCATTAAGATGTCGACGTCGATCATCGACTACATCTTCCGTGAGTTGGCCGTGACCTATCTGGATCGGTACGATTTGGCGCAGGTCAAAGAGGACGATCTTCGGATGGATTCGATGAAGATGGATGAGCAAGATCCGGAATGTGTGGACGAAGAAGCGGACCTTGCTGCACTGGCAAAATCATCGGTGGACATGGAGCATCTGCCGATTCGTCGGAATGGAACAAAAGAGAATGGGAACGGAAACGGTCATACTCTGGCAGCGCGTAAAGTCGAGCTTATCCGCGAGACTTTGACGCTGACTGAAGTGCAGAGTGCCAAGGTCAAGGGCTATGAAGGCGATCCCTGTCCAGAGTGCAAACAATTTACGATGGTACGAAACGGCACCTGTCTGAAGTGCGTGAGCTGCGGCGCGACGAATGGGTGCTCATAGTGGGGAATAAAACGGTATCTATAAGGTGTCCAAATCATCAGTGCGGAAAAGTCTTTGAAGCTAAAGTGCTATGACGGCATCGTTTCTAGGATTTGCAAATAAGCCAGATATTGCTGTTGGAACTGTGTGCCCTGGCTGCAAGAATGATTTAGGTTCAAAATGGTTCAACCCGCTTTCTGTCGACAGACTATGAGTCTCTTTCGTAATTGAGAGACTGTAGGAGGTTAGCATGAGTGCGATCTTACGTGAAAAGGGTATCGAGACGATTCACGACCAGGTCGTCAGTGTGGCGGCTCAACGATGGGCGCGGGCGTTTCAATGCAAGGTTACCATCAAGACGGACTCGGATCACAATCCATGGGCTGATCCCGGTCAGCAATCGGATATCGCCGGGTGGTCGTTCAGTCCGCGTGGCAACGATATGCAGTGGATGGCAGAGGTCGAGACTGAGGATTCCCTTCAGGATCCCGGCACGCATCGCAAGTGGAAGCGCACGGCGGTGACGGGTGTTCCGATGTATTTACTGATTCCGCGCGGGAACCGGGCGCAGGCGGAAAAGATTGCTGCGTCGGTCGATCTCCGGTTCAGCAGCATCTATGAATATGGGTTCGTCAATGGTGTGGTGCAAATTCTCTAATGAGGTGTGCGGGTGGCCATGAGTTTTCTTGATCTGCTTCCGCAAATCAGCATTCCGTCGATGAATGCCACAGGGGTGGACGATTCCAGGCTGGCCCAGCGCTTTGCGGATCGTCTGAAGTCGCGGCTTGAGGATATGGGAAAGGAGTTGGCTGATGATGAACAGTTGGAAGTCGTGGCGTTCCTGCCGTCCGGGAAGGCGGTGGTCGTTGAGGCGATCGGCTACGAAAATCCGGCACTCATTACGTTACGAGGGCAGGAACAGGAGTCTGGGAAAGAATGCACTTTGCTCGTGCATCAATCATCTCTGCAGGTCTTGGTCTCCATTGAAAGACTCGCGATTGGACGAGCACGAAAACTGATCGAATTTGAATCCCTCGAAGCCAACTGAATCGACCTTTCGTGTGATGTCGACCGTCAACCAGGAGTAACCTAATGCCGACAACAACGCAGTTAGTCATCAGCGGACAGAGCAAGCCAGGCGTGATGGCTCAGGTGGCTGCTGTTTTAGGAGAGGCGGGGGTCAATATCAAGGCGTTCTCGGCGCCCGAGGTGACGGGAACCGGAAAGCTGCGCTTACTTGTCGCGGATCTTGACGGGGCTCGAGTGGCGTTGAAGACTGCGAAGATTAAGTTCAAGGAAGAAACCGCACTTCTGTTGAGCTTGAAAAACCAACCGGGTGCGCTCATGGATGTGGCCGACCTGCTGACGCAAAATCGCATCAATATCAAATGCGGCTATTGCACACCCTCACGGGAGGGGAAGCGTGCGATTGTCGTCCTGACCGTCTCGAATACGAACAAGGCGTTGGCGCTACTCCAAGACCAATCGCTAGATGAGTTCTAGAGCATGAAGGGCTCAAAGCCCGTTTCGGTCCGTCCTTCCCTTATTTTCGCCGCGGCACTATTGGTTTGCACGGTTTTCACCGCTTGCCAATCCCAACCGCCTCCCATTCACCGATTCCCTGGATATCCTGTCGGGTTTAATGAGCGAGGGGTTGCGTCCTGGTATGGTCCTGGATTCCACGGAAACAAGACCGCGAACGGAGAACGGTACGATATGCACAAACTAACGGCAGCGCACCGGACGTTGCCACTTGGCTCGATTGCCGTTGTGCGATCGGTTTCCACGGGAAGACAGGTCACAGTACGCATCAACGATCGTGGTCCATTTGCCAAGGGGCGGGTACTTGATCTGTCGCTGGCCGGGGCTGAAGCGATAGGAATGACCGGAAATGGAACCGATCAGATTGAGCTTCAGGTGGTTGGATATCAGGCCAGACCGGAAGGGATGGGGGTTTTGCGGGTTCAGGTAGGGGCTTTCGCAGATCCTCTGAACGCTCGAGGGTTGTTCGAGCAGGTCGGGGCCCAGTACCCGGGTGGTCGCATCGTGCAGGTGGAGTTATCTGAGGGCAGAAGGTATAGGGTGCAGGTGGGGCAGTTCTTGACCGAAGCAGAGGCTCAGATCGCCTCAACAAGGCTGGACGCCCAGTATCATCTTCAATCCTTTGTGGTGCGGGACGACGGGTAGATCATACGTAGTGAAGCGTAGATCCCTTTCAATAGTCGGCGAGTCCATCTTCGATCAGGCCTATTCGAACTGATTGATATTCCTGTCAGTTTCTTTGAATCTCTTGCCCCTTCCCGGTTGGTGTGATAGATCTATCATCCGATGATCATCATAACTCCCACATGGTCCGTTGAATCTGGTCAGTCAGGGGAAGCGCTGCTCTCTCTCTGCTGCAGAATCCACGCTGTTCGTCCTTTCAGGCTAGCCTTCGTGGCTAGTCGTCCCTAATCAAGAGCCCTCATGGATATTCTGATCCTACTAGCATTGATAGGGTTATCTGCCGTCATTTCGACGGCCGAGATCGGCTTCTTTTCGGTCAACGAGACCCGTCTTCGCGCCCTTGCCAAGAATGGTAACAAACGGGCGTCCATGGCATTGACGCTCCGTAGCGATCCGCAACGGCTCCTTTCAACGATTCTGGTCGGGGACCGGTTGGTCGGCACCGCCATTCCGATGTACGCCACATTTATTACCTTGAATGCGTATGGCGGAAAAACCGTATTTGAGGAGGCCATCGCCGTGATGGTGGGCGTTCTGACGTTCGTCCTGCTGGTGTCTGTGGACGTTATTCCAAAGACCTTGGCGGCCAAGTTTGCCGTCCCGGTTACGCTGAACATGGCCTATCCTGTCTACGGCGTTCAGATCTTCCTGAAACCGTTGTTGTTTCTCATGGTGCCCCTCATTCAAAAGCTGACTGGCGGCAAGGGACTCACTCTCCCCCTGGTGACCGAGGAAGAACTCAAAATCATGCTGGATGAGGGAGGGAAGGCCGGCGAGTTGGAATCGGAAGAAGTGAAGATGATCAAGAATGTCTTTCAACTGAAAGACATTACAGCGGAAGATGCCATGACTCCGCGCATCTACGTCTTCTCGCTGGATGGGAATTTGCGGCTCAAGGAAGCTCAGGAGTTGCTGTATAACTCGAAGTATTCCCGTATTCCGGTCTATGACGGGACGTTGGATAACATCACCGGCGTACTGTATAAGACCAAAGCCTTGACCGAGTTGGCAAAAGGCCGATCCGATGTCCGGCTCAGGGATATCGCTCATCCGGCCCTCTTTGTCCCGGCAGGGAAAACTGCCGATGACCTGATGAAGCAGTTCCAACAGGAAAAGCGCCATATGGGAATCGTCGTCAATGAGTATGGCGGTGTCATGGGACTGGTTACCCTTGAAGATCTGCTGGAGGAAGTGGTCGGCGAAATCGTCGATGAGACCGATATTACCGAGGAATTGATCAAACGAATCGGGAAGAACCAAATTCTTGTCCACGGCAGGACCGAAGTGCGAAAGGTCAACGATTTCTTGAAGGTGGATCTCGGCGACGAGGCCCTCACCATCGGGGGGCTCATTCAGGGCGAACTCGGCCGCATCCCCAAAGCCGGGGAAGAGCTCCACATCGCCCATTGCCGTTTAGTGGTGCACGAAGCAGATCCCCGATCGATCCGCAGTGTGAACATTTACAAAGAAGAAAAGACTCCCGCCCCTGTGGAAACGCCTTCACTCAATCCCGTCAGCTAGCCTGTGCTTGTGTGAGCAGCTCGGTGAATCGCTGTTCGTCCAGCACCGCCACTCCCAGCTTCTGTGCCTGATCCAGTTTCGATCCCGGTTCATGGCCCGCAATGACAAATGATGTCCGTTTACTCACGCTTGAAGACACCGTTCCGCCTAGGCGTTCGACCAGCGCCTTGGCCTCATCGCGGCTGAAGTGGGCAAGCCCGCCCGTGAAGACGAATGTTTTCCCGGAAAAGGGAAGCGATTGGGGTGATGCCGCGCGCGCCTGCTCTGTAATCGCCAGGCCGAGCTCGCGCAACTGGGCAATAACCCGACGATTGGATTCTTCACGGAAATAAGACGCCAGGCTGGAGGAAATCTCGGGGCCGATTTCTTTGACCTCTAAGAAGCGCGCTTCATCCGCATCCATGATGGCCTTCAATGTTCCGAACTCCCTCGCGAGTACCTTGGCGATGTGTTGGCCGACCTGGCGGATGCCAAGCCCCATTAAGAAGCGGTCCAACGACACGGTCTTGCTCTGTTCGATGGCTTCGAGGAGGAGTGACGTCGACTTCTCCGCAAACCCCTCGAGCGGTAGCAGTTGATCGCGGGTCAGACGATAGAGATCTGCCAAATTCGTCACCAGCTTGTGATCCACAAGTTGCGCGACGGTTTTTTTCCCAAGCCCCTCGATATTGAGCGCTTGCTTGGAGGCGAAGTGTTCGATGGCGCCTTTCAATTGCGCGGCACACCCGGATTGGCCGGTACAGTAGTAATAGGCTCCCTCCCGTCCCACCGCTGATCCGCATACCGGGCACTGACCTGGCATCGCAAACGGTTCGGACCGGGATTCCCCTGGAATCGGGATGCGTTCGGCAATAGCGGGGATCACATCGCCGGCCCGCTCCACTTTGACTGTATCGCCCACACGAATATCTTTTCGCGCCACTTCATCGGCATTGTGCAATGTGGCCCGGCTGATCGTGACGCCGCCGACTTCAACTGGCCGTAGGAGTGCGACGGGAGTGAGTGTGCCCGTACGTCCGACCGACACGACGATATCCTGTACGATTGTGATTTCCTTGCGAGGAGCGAACTTGAACGCGATCGCCCATCGGGGGCTGCGGGATTTGAAGCCCAGCTGTTCCTGCCAGTCCCTGCGATTCACTTTCACCACCAGCCCATCGATTTCATAGGGGAGGTTGTCGCGCACCTGCTCGGTTTCGCGGTGGAATGCGATGACCTCTTCAATAGTGAGGCACCGACGCCGATGGCTGGGAATGGGAAGTCCCCATTCAGCGAGCGCATCGAGTTCGCTCCAATGAGAATCCGGCGGTTCAGCGGATACCGCCATGGTCTCGTAGCAGGTCACGACTAAAGGGCGGGCTGCGGTGATGGTGGAGTCGAGTTGCCGAAGAGAGCCGGCGGCGGCGTTGCGCGGGTTGGCAAAGGCCTCTTCGCCACGCTCCGTCATGGTTCGGTTCAATCCATGGAAATCGTCTAGCTTCATATAGACCTCGCCGCGCACGGCGAGATGGGCCGGTGGAGACGAATCACTGCGCAGGTGAAGAGGCAGGGAGCGGACTGTTCGGAGGTTGATCGTCACATCCTCACCGGTGGTTCCATCGCCTCTGGTAGATCCGCGTACCAAGCGGCCCTCCTCATAGACCAGTTCGACGGAGAGTCCGTCGAACTTTGGCTCGACGGTATATTCGATGTGCTGGTGTTCGAGCTCCCGCTTCATGCGTTGATCGAACGCCAGGACGTCGGCCACATCCACGATCGAGTCGAGACTCAGCATCGGTCGCTCGTGCTTGACCTTCCCCAGTTCAGCCAGCGGCGGCGCGCCGACTCGCTGGGTGGGAGAATCGTCGGTCACCAGTTCCGGATGCGCCGCTTCAAGGTCGCTCAGATCTTTGAAGAGCCGATCGTATTCGCCGTCGGAGATTTCAGGGCGGTCTTTGACGTAGTACAGATAATCGTGCCTGCGGATTTCCTGGCGGAGCCAGTCGAGTTGTTCCGAGACCGGTGCGGAGGCATCAGGTCGCAGGGACGGCGGGAGATTATCGAATAAATTTTGCGGCATAGCTTCTGATCTCATGGCCATTGAGTACGTGGAAGCGACGAAGTCGATCAAGCGTCTGGCTCGAAAATCTTGAGAGTGGAATCGGGACGAGCGTCCGTCCGAATTGTTTGGCAATCCTCCGCCAACTCGCGCGGGGCGCAACGGGGGTGACGAGCGCGATGTGGGTCTCTCTCGTGTGAACGGCTGCCGCCGCTATCAACCGTTCCTCCAGCGTGGTCGCAAACGCGAGCAGAGGATCGCTCCAGATATCCGGAATGGGGCGGGGTGGAAACATGAAGAAGGCGCCGCCATATCGCGACTGAGCGATGCCGGGTCCCACCATGTCATTGGCGAACGGTGTGGCGTAAAAGCAGAGCGTGGATTCCTCCTGGTGTTCGGCAAACCAGGTGGCCTGCCAAGAATAGGTCAGGGGGTCTGCGGGAGTGTCGAAGAGGAAAATCACGATCTCGACGTTGCCTCGTGCAGGAGGGATTTCTCTCACATAGAGATCCATGCGCGGCAGTGAGCTCAAGGCACTGCCGGACGGCGAACCGGCCGATCGCTTTCCGCCCAGCCATCGGCGAAGACTTTCCCTGAGGTCCAACCCGTCCTTCATCGACGTCGTGAACTTTTCCGTCTTGGCCAGATCCGCGCCGATGAGCGCGGATGCCTGGGCGCGCACGTGGGTGTTGAAACTTTCAATCCTCTGATCTTCCGGAGGCCAGGAACATTGCCGTTGCGGGTTCCAGAGATGGGACCATCGGCGGCTGGTTTTCCGGTCAGGCTTTGGTTTCAACGACAGCTCGCGCCAGACGAGCGGCGGTCCCTGCAGGCGGTTGGTGGCGGAGGCGATGGTGCCGTCAGGCAACTCCACTTCATTGAGTCCCACGGTTATCGCCTCGAGCCGCGACTGATCGTGGTCCTCCTGATAACCATAGCTCTTAGCAGTCTTGAGCAGCATCACGGCAAAGTCGTCTCCGGCAGTTTGCTTGGCGGCGACGATGAGTGAATAGAGTGACGGTGTCAGGCGGCGTTCAAGCAGGGTGAGATTCCGGACGTACTGCAAGAGGACCTGGAGGATCTGCGGCGTCACCCAGTCGGGAATAGAGGCGCCTTCTGCTCGATGATGTTCAATCCAACGCGCCCTTGTCTCAATGAGGAGTTCCTTCACGCCATCGATGGCGATATTCCAATCTGAGTGCAGCGTTTCACGGCGACGTTCATACAATTCGGTGAGAAAGGGGAGCTCGCCCAAGGCGAAGTAGAGGGAGTCGCGGTTGACGCTGCAACGGACCGGCCGTCCCGTTGTTGCTTCCGGCCGGTCATAAGGGGCATTGGCTTGATAGGCGGCGCGGAGCCAGGGCCAGTCCGTCAGGTGGCAAAGGCAGAGGATAGAGGTATGGTCCAGCTCCAGTTCATGGAGCCGAAAAGCCATCCATGTAATCCGTTGATCCTGCTGTGAGCCTGGCGGCGGCATGACAAGAGAGGGCAGCGTCGCAGCCGCCAGCATCGGAAGCGAGACGGATTTGACAGCATAGGGATCAGGTCCGACAAAAGGAAGCGGTTCAAATCGGGCGACCTCCCGGTCGATGTAGGCGCGGGGGATAGCTTCGCCCATCGCCACGCGGATACCCATGATGACGGCCTGACAGGGATCGACCGGGATCAGGCTGACGCCGGCTTTGTCCTCTTGCGCCGGTTCGGGCAAGACGATCAGGCTGATCTCGGGGAGGCGATCCACCGCTTGTTCGAGACAGACTTCCACGGAAGGCGGGAGAGGAACGGCGAGGCAGTCGTATCGCGTTCCGATTAAGGTTTCGCGCACTTCCTGCGCGATGTCCCCGCTGCCATGGAGGATGGGAAGGAGATCGATGCGAGGCGACAGGCTGAGTATGCGTGCGTCGGTCGGCGTATGGCGAGACATTCAGCGTCCCGGGTGTAGAGGGTCGTCTTCCCCGAAAAAGAAATCACCGAAGCCTTTGGGAAGCGATTGATCGCCCATCGCCCGCTTTCTTCGCGTGGATTGTTCCTCCAGATCCAGCGACTCGGGGCCGAGCACTTTCAGCAGGGCTTCCTGCCAGATTCGGTCGAGTGCAACCGGATGCGACGCGTCCTGAGCGAGCCGTTTGACGGTGTATTGGATGAGATGCAAACCGTCCCGGAGCGAATATTCCAGATTCAGCTGATGGGCGTCCTGCAGGAAGCCGACGGCGATGCTCAGGATGTCTTCCTTTGCAAAGGGGAGATGGTAGCGGAGAATCGCCATTTCATCCTGGCGCGACGGGAATCCGAGGCCGAGGGTCGGTTGCAGACGGGAGAGCATGTAGTCCGGCACTTCATATGTGGAGGCATCCTCGTTCATCGTGACGCAGCAGCGGAAGTCTTCGTGCGCTTCGATCAGAATGCCTGCAATGATCGATTCGACGCAGCGGCGATGGTCGAGCAAGGAGGCCAGGGAGGCCCAGCTCTTCTCGTTCATCCGGTTGCCTTCATCCAGAACGCAGATACTCCCGGTGAGCACCGCCGTCACCAGCGGTGACGCGTGGTAGGCGATCGATCCCGATTCGGCCAGGACCGGCGTAATGAGCAGGTCTTCCGGACGGGTATCGGCGGTACATTGAAAGACATACAGGTCCTGCTTGCGTTCCTTGGCGCCCGACATCGCCAATGTCGTTTTTCCAATGCCCGGAGGACCGGTAATTCTCGGCGACAGGGGGAGATCTCGTGGATCAACTTTGAGCCAGCAGGCGAGGAGTTGCTGCAGAGGTTCCCGACTCCCGATCCATTCCTGTAACGTGGTTATCGGTTGCGCCAGATGCAGCGTAATACCCTGCACAGAGATGGTCCTGGCAGAGGTATGTTGCGAGCGATTATTCATGCGCGCACGCTTTCAGATGGGTGATCCTCATGCAGGGGACGGTAGCATAGCATCAGGAGTGGGTCAAACCCCTGTCTCGCCCCAATTCGCTTTGACTTTCACAGCGTTGGACCGTATTCTTAGTGATCCGTCGGTCGGTTTGAAGGCGGGTATCGGGTGTATCGAGATGACCGATTCGGGATGGAATAAGATCCGGCGTCGGAGGTGGACAATGAAGATGGAGGATCGTCGAGTGATGAATCAGACTTGCAAGATGGTGGGATCTGGTGTCCTCGTGCTGTGCGGCACCATGTTGCTCAGCGGTTGTGTGGTGCTGGAAGAAAAATACAATGCGGAGAAGGCGCGAAGTCTGAACTTCCAACGGCTGCTGGCCCAGGAAGAAAAACGTACGGCTGAACTCGATAGTGAAGCCAAGCGGACAAAGAAGGAGTTGGCTGAATTCGAGGCAAGGAACCGCGAGCTGGCGGCGCAGGTTCAAGCAGCCCGTGAGCAGATGGGACGGCTCCAGGAAGAATCCGAGGCGGTCAAAGAGTCGGCCATGCTGGAGCGGAAGGCCATGCAGGATATGCGGAAAATGGCTCCAGCAGCTGCGGCCAAGCCCAAGAAGGTCGATGAACTGACGTCGCTCTCGCGTGAGGCTGATGCGCTCTTGCAGGATTCGGCGAAAGAGATGGCCAGCCCGCCTCCCCCGGCGGAAGTGACCAAGCCAAGTGCCAAAGCAGGAACCACCATTCACGTGGTCAAGCCTGGGGAGACGCTGTTTCGAGTCAGCAGGCTGTATGGCGTCCCGGTCGATAAGCTGAAAAAGTGGAACAAGCTGCCGGACGATATTATCGAAGTGGGCCAGAAACTCATCGTCGGGATGGAGTAATTCCACAGGTATGGCAACGCCAACGTATTCTCTCAGCTTGGACGAATTCCGGCGGTACGCACAGTCGGGCAACCTCATCCCTTTGTACCGGGAAATTCTGGCGGACTATGAGACGCCGGTTTCTGCGTTCGCAAAGATCGATCATGGTCCGTCGGCGTATTTGTTGGAAAGCGTGCAGGGAGGGGAGAAGTGGGCCCGCTACTCGTTTCTCGGAAGCGGGTCACCGATTCTCATGGTGGAAGATCGCGGCGACCTTCTGATCAAGCAGGGCAAACGGACTCGTCGTATCGCCTGTCACGGCGCACCGCTGGATCGTCTGCGGGAATTTATGGAGACCTATCGTCCGGTCACCGTTCCGGGACTGCCCCGGTTTGTCGGCGGGGCCGTCGGCTATCTCGGTTATGACATGGTGAGCACGTTTGAGAATATTTCGGTTCGCCGGAAAGAGAGTCTGAACCTGCCGGAGTTTGCCTTTCTGCTGACCGACACGCTCCTCATTTTCGATAACGTGGCACAGAAGATTAAGGTCGTCGCCAATGCCCATGTCGCGTCCCAATCGGAGCAGGCCATCCGCCAGGCCTATCGTCAGGCCACTGCTCGCATCGAACGCATGATTGCCCGTTTGCGCCGGCCGCTCCGCCGGACCGTGCCCAAGCGTCGACGGACGCCGATCACGTTCACCCCGAATATGAGCAAGGCAGACTTTGAAAAGATGGTCAGTCAGACGCAGGAATACATCAAGGCCGGCGATATCTTTCAATGTGTGTTATCTCAGCGATGGGAAACGAAACTGCATGCGACCCCATTTCAGCTGTACCGCGCACTCCGGGTCGTCAATCCGTCCCCGTATATGTACTACCTCAGAATTGCTGGAGTGGAACTGGTCGGATCGTCGCCGGAAATTCTGGTGCGGTGTGAAGACGGGCAGGTGTCGGTTCGTCCGATCGCTGGCACGCGCCGCCGCGGTGCCACCGCTGAAGAGGATGAGCAACTGGAGCGTCGTTTGCTGGCCGATCAGAAGGAACGGGCTGAGCACATCATGCTCGTGGATCTGGGACGGAATGATGTCGGGCGGGTGGCGGAGAGCGGCTCGGTCAAAGTCGAATCGCTGATGAACGTCGAGCGCTATTCGCACGTCATGCACATTGTGTCCAATGTGAGCGGCCGGTTGGCTCCGGAGAAGACCGTGTATGATGTGCTGCAGGCCTGCTTTCCGGCCGGGACAGTGTCGGGCGCTCCGAAGATTCGCGCGATGGAAATCATCGAAGAGCTGGAGCCGACCAGGCGCGGGCCCTATGCCGGCGCCGTGGGCTATTTCAGCTTTTCCGGTAACATGGACATGTGCATCAATATCCGCACGGTCGTGGTGTCGAAGCGGCGCGCCTTCATTCAGGCCGGCGCCGGCATTGTGGCGGATTCGAATCCCGAGCACGAATATGAAGAGACCTGCAACAAAGCCCGCGCCATGATGAAAGCCATCGAATTGGCCGAGCAGGGGCTGGAGTAGCGTCATGCTCTTGATGATCGATAATTACGATTCCTTCACCTACAACCTGGTGCAGTATCTCGGTGAGTTGGGCGAAGATGTCCGCGTCTATCGCAACGACAAGATCACCTTGCAGCAGATCGAAGAGCTTGGGCCCAATCGTATTGTGATTTCTCCTGGCCCCTGTACGCCGAAAGAAGCCGGCGTCTCTGTCGAGACAATCCGCCAATTCGCCGGGCGTATGCCGATCCTCGGCGTCTGTCTCGGCCATCAATCGTTGGGGGTGGCGTTCGGCGGTGAAGTGATTCGAGCGCAGAGGTTGATGCACGGGAAGACTTCGATGATTTCGCACGACGGAAAAACGATTTTCCATGGATTGCCGAATCCCTTCGAGGCGACTCGCTATCACTCATTGCTGGTTAATCCGAAGAATCTGCCCGATTGCCTGGAAGTTTCAGCGAAGACGGCCGAAGGTGAAATTATGGGATTGCGCCACCGGACGCTCGCCGTCGAAGGTGTGCAGTTTCATCCGGAATCGATTTTGACCAAGGCGGGAAAAGACCTCCTCAGAAACTTCTTAAAGCTCTAGTCTCATCGGATTGCCCGTCTTCCATGATCAAAGACGCCATTGCCAAATTAGCCGAACGCACCAACCTTTCTGAACAGGAAGCGGAGGAGGTGCTGTCAGAAATCATGGACGGCGCGGCCACCTCGGCGCAGATCGCCGCCTATCTGATGGGTCTTCGCCAGAAAGGCGAAACGGTGGATGAGATCGCCGGCTCGGCTCGTGCGATGCGCGCCCGGGCCACGCGAATCCAAGTGGGCAGCTCGATCGTCATCGACACCTGCGGAACGGGCGGAGACGGCGGGCATACGTTCAATATTTCGACGACGGCCGCATTCGTGGTGGCCGGAGCCGGACTCACCGTGGCGAAACATGGGAACCGGTCTGTATCGTCCAAGTCGGGCAGCGCGGACATACTGAGCGCCCTCGGCGTCCAGATCGACTTGCCGCCCGAGCGCGTGGCGGACTGTATCAATGAGGTGGGTATCGGGTTCCTCTTTGCGCCGCTCTTTCATGGCGCCATGAAATATTGCGCAGGTCCTCGACAGGAGATGGGAATCCGAACGCTCTTAAATGTCCTCGGTCCGTTGACCAACCCTGCCGGGGCCACGCACCAGGTGCTCGGTGTCTACGATGCCAAGCTGACCGAGGTCATGGCCAAAGTGCTGGTGCAATTGGGGTCGCAGCATTGTTTTGTCTTGCATGGGATGGACGGGCTCGATGAGCTCACCATCTGCGATCGCACGAAAGTCTCCGAAGGGAAAGCCGGTGTCGTGTCCAACTATTTTGTGGCGCCTGAAGAATTCGATCTTCCCCGCGTCCATAAAAAGGAGATCGCCGGCGGCACTCCGGAGGAGAATGCCCGGATCACGCGGGAGATTCTCCAGGGAAAAAAAGGGCCGAAACGGGACATCGTCTGTTTGAATGCCGCCGCTGCGATCGTCGCCGGGCAGCAGGCCAAGACACTTAAAGATGGACTTCGAGTCGCCCGGCAGGCACTCGATTCCGGAGCCGCGGCCGACAAACTCGACCGACTCGTGGCCTGGACGAAAAAGGTATCCTGACACATGATTCTGAATCAGATTCTCGAGCATAAGAAAGCGGAGCTCAGGCACAAACAGAGCCGCGGCTATCTGGCTGAGCTGAAGTCGGTAATACGGGATGTGCCGCCGCCGCTCGGCTTTGCCGTGACCCTCGATGCAACGCGGACAGCGACGAGTCCGGCATTAATCGCGGAGGTGAAAAAAGCCTCCCCGAGTCTCGGCCTGCTGCGACCGGAGTTTTCTGAACAATTCGACTATCTTCGGATTGCGCGGTCGTATCATGACCATGGGGCCTCCGCCCTGTCGGTGTTGACCGACAAGGATTTCTTTCAGGGCGACCTTCGCTATCTCGCCGAAATCAAGAAGTCGCTTCCTATGCCCGCGCTGGACAAAGAATTCATGGTGGGGGATATCCAGTTCTATGAGGCCAGAGCCCACGGTGCCGACGCGGTGCTGTTGATCGTGGCCGCGCTGGAAAAGCGTCAGATGATCGACTTCCATGCGCTCGCGACCGAGTTGAAGATGGATACTCTGTTCGAAACGCATCATGAACGGGAATTGGATACGGTCCTGGAGTGGATTCCGACGGCCCGCATGATCGGCATTAACAATCGAGATTTGAAAACGTTCACGACGGATTTGGGCGTGACGTTCCGGCTGGCTCAACGCATTCCGCCTGACAAGCTGATCATCAGCGAGAGCGGTATCCATAGCCGCGAGGACGTGCTGAAGCTGGTCGAAGCCGGCGTGCATGCCATGCTGGTCGGGGAGTCGTTGATCAAGTCCGAGAGCATCGAGAAGAAAATCGCCGAATTGCGTGGAACAACGAAGTCGGTCCACAACGAGTGAGAGCCATGTATCTCGCGTGAAAGTAAAGATCTGCGGTATCACCAACGAAGAAGATGCGCGGATAGCCGTTGAGGCGGGAGCCGATGCGCTCGGGTTCATCCTGTATCGCAAGAGCCCGCGTTTCGTCGAAGCGGCGGTGGTCAAGCGGATCATCAATGACTTACCGCCGTTTGTGGCGGCGGTCGGGGTGTTCGTCAACGAAGACGCCGCAGTCGTGCGCCGGATCATGGACGAATGCGGATTGACGCTGGCTCAGTTACATGGAGACGAGTCCTCGGCTTACTGCGAAGGACTCGGACGTCCTTCCATGAAAGCCCTGCGACTCAAAGACCGCGGAACCTTTTTGGCGCTGGCCGAGTATCAGGGGCGGGCGAACGTCCGTGCGTTCGTGTTGGATGCCTTTTCCGATCAGGCCTACGGTGGCACAGGCCAGACGGTCGATTGGACCTTGGCGGCCGAAGCGGCTCGTGCCTCACGTGTGCTTCTAGCCGGTGGCCTGACGCCGGATAATGTGGCTGAGGCGATTCGACAGGTGCGGCCCTATGGAGTCGATGTCAGCAGCGGTGTCGAAGTGCGTCCAGGAAAGAAAGATCACGTCAAGGTGCGGACATTCATTGAGGCCGCCAGGCTTGTCTCAGCCTGAGAGGCCCGATTATACTCCGTCATCATCTGAAAGGATTGAAGTGCACGATGAAGAAGGTCCCTGACAGCCATGGACGATTCGGCCCCTACGGCGGCCGCTATGTGCCGGAAACACTGATGCCGGCGTTGCTCGAACTAGAGCAAGAGTACGCCGCGGCTCGGAAAGATCGCGGGTTCCGGAAAGAACTGGCCTACTACCTCAAACAATATGTCGGGCGGCCGACATCGCTCTACCATGCCTCCCGGTTAACCAAGAAGCTGGGCGGCGCGAGGATCTACCTGAAGCGGGAAGATCTCTGCCATACCGGCGCGCATAAAATTAACAATGCCATAGGCCAGGTGCTTCTGGCCATGCGGATGAAGAAGCCCAGGATCATCGCCGAAACCGGCGCAGGGCAGCATGGCGTCGCGACGGCCACGGCGGCAGCGATGTTCGGATTGGAATGTGAAATCTACATGGGCACGGAGGACATGCAGAGGCAGGCGCTGAACGTCTTCCGGATGCGGCTGCTCGGGGCGAAGGTCACCGGAGTCGATGCCGGCAGTCGAACGCTCAAGGATGCCATCAGTGAGGCCATGCGTGACTGGACCACGAACGTGCGCACGACCCATTACATCCTCGGGTCGGTGCTGGGCGCGCATCCCTATCCGATGATGATCCGCGATTTTCAGGCGATCATCGGACAGGAGGCCCGCAAGCAGATTCTTGCCGCGGAAGGGAAGCTACCCGACTATCTGGTCGCCTGCGTTGGCGGAGGGAGTAATTCCATCGGCTTGTTCCACGCGTTTCTCGGCGATAAGAAGGTCAAGATGGTCGGGGTCGAGGCGGGAGGCACCGGCATCGAAAGCGGAAAACATGCGGCACGATTCTTCGGAGGAAAGCCTGGCGTCCTCCAGGGCACGATGACCTACCTCCTGCAGGACGAAGACGGCCAGATCAATTTGACCCACTCGGTGTCGGCGGGGCTGGACTATGCGGCCGTGGGGCCTGAACATAGCCTGTATCACGACATGAAACGTATTCAATACACCTATGCCACCGACGATGAAGCCTTGGCGGCGTTTGATCTGTTGGCGACGGTGGAGGGGATCGTGCCGGCGTTGGAAAGTGCGCATGCGATCGCCGAAGTTGTGAAGCTGGCGCCGAAGCTCAAAAAGTCCAGCGTCATCATTGCGAATCTTTCCGGTCGTGGAGACAAGGATGTTCAGCAGGTGGCGCGCATGCGAGGGGTGACGCTATGATCGGACGGATTGAATCGACCTTCCAGCGATTGCGCCAGGCGAACAAGAAAGCCTTGATCGCGTATCTGATGGCCGGCGATCCCAGTCTGGCGGATACCGAACGGCTTGTGGTGGAGATCGAGCAGGCCGGCGCTGACATCATTGAGCTCGGCGTGCCCTTCTCGGATCCGATCGCCGATGGTCCGGTCATCCAGTTGGCGGCTGAGCGGGGCCTGCGAAGCGGCACGTCGCTCAAGAAGATCCTGGCCATGATGAAGACGCTACGGACGCGCACACAGGTTCCGATCGTGCTCATGGTCTATTACAATTCCATCCATGCCATGGGACTGGCAACGTTCTGCAATGAAGCAGGGGCGGCAGGGGTCGATGGATTGATCGTTCCCGATATGCCTCCTGACGAGGCCGGTCCGTTGAAAGGGCCTGCTGCCGCCGCAGGGTTACGGCTGATTTTCCTCCTGGCGCCAACCAGCACGTCCGATCGACGGACTTACGTGGCGAAGGAGTCCCAGGGGTTTCTCTACTACGTCTCGCTAACCGGTATTACCGGCGCCAAGATTCAAAATATGGCGGAAGTCGGCAAGAACGTCGCCAAGATTAAGAAAGTCACCAAGACGCCGGTGGCGGTGGGATTCGGCGTGTCGACACCGGACGATGCGGCTCAGGTGTCGGCGATGGCGGATGGAGTTATTGTCGGAAGCGCGATCGTGAAGCAGATCGCGACGCACCAGCAATCCTCGGATATGCCGGCGAAGGTCGGCCGGTTCGTTGCCTCTCTGAAAGCGGCGATGAACCAGAGCGTCAAGATGCGGGGCAGAGTCTTGAATGGATCAGGTGGATAGGGCAGGAGCTACCGCTTGCCGGAACTTGTTGTCGGCGGCATGTACTTGATCATCTCATCGGTCAATTCGGCTGCCACGTCCTTCAAATTCGGCTTGAAGAACATATAGCTGCTGGCCTTCTCATGCCTGGCTTTCCAGACGGTTGTTCCGGTCGTCGCGTCGATCAATCGCATGCTCAGACCCACGCGGCCGACGTTGTCGCCTTCCTTCCTCGAATATTCCCAGGCATTGATTCGGATCACCAGGAACGACTCGACGTTCAGCGATTTTCCCAGCTTGATGGCGGAGTCCTTATCGGACTGGCCGGTCATCTCAAGCCGTGAGAAATAGAAGACCAGCGAGTCGAACGCTTCCTTGGACCCCTGAAAGATATCGGTGACTTGCTCGGCCGGGACGACGCGCTCGATTCGCCCCGTCTTGCTGAGCGACCCCGCAAGGACTTCCTGAATATCCTCACGCGCGCTGTCGTATTGACTGGCCATCGGAGGCAGCACTGCCACCGACTGAGGACGAAATACCTTCGCGCCTGGCCCTTCCCACGTTTCCTGAAGGCCCCCGCAACCAGCCAAGGTGAGGACCGCAGTACCGGCGAGGAGAAGTTGTCGAAAGGACTTGTTGAGCAACATCACAACTTTCAGTATACCATTAGAATGTCAAAGAGACAGAGCCGGATGCCAATGCGCCACGTTCACGGAAGTCATACCCGCCTCCGATGTCAACTCTAAGGGCGAAGACCCGTAGGCCAATCCCTGCAGTCGGGGTAATCGTCGCTGCGGCATCCTGCACATTTTTGAAGGCTCCGACACGCAGAGAGAGGAATTCGTTGAGGATTGTTTGTTCGGCCCCGACGCTCAGCACCTGGCTCTTGATCCCTGGGACAAAGGTCTTGTTTGAAGTGACATCCATATCGGCCGTCAAAGTGAGAGACGAGTAGGGGTTGACGGCGACGCCGCCGCGCACTTGCGGCAGCAGCTTATATTTGCTCCCATCTGGGGCATCGAATTCAGGTTGAGTCAGGTCCTTGGCTACGATTCCGAGCCGCAACCAGGAGGCGGGACGGTAGATCGCGCCGACATCGACACTGAACGCCGAGGTGAGTTTGGCTTTGCCGAGGCTGTCGGTGAGGGTGACGTCTTGACCACCTGTGACTGTAGCCGATCCCGCATAGGCAGCCCCCTGAATCGCCTTGGCTGTGACTCCAATGGCAAAGGTCTTGTCCGCAAATGCATAGGCGTAAGAGAATGCGGCTTGTCTTGCTTCTAGCCCTCGTAAGAGAAAGGCGCCCTGAACGTTTCCACCGTTCTCTCGAAACCGATTGTTGGGATCAACGAACGCCCCACCCGTGGCCACATCAGAAATATTGAATCCGAATGCGTGTTCACCAAAATGTCCTTTGAAGTAGAGACCGCCGGCGGCTGCAGCAGAAATGGTTCCCCCATTGATGCGATCAGCCAATCCTTGGGCTGCCGAGGCATTGCCTGGGGCAAAATTCTTGATGTCATCTAGAGTCTGGCGGACTCCTAGCCGGTCCACGCCTTGTCCAGTCCCCACAATCCGGATGTCGACCGTCTGGGTCATGGCGAGGCCTGCCGGATTCCAATAGGTGGCGAGGGCGTCAGTCGTCACGGCTACACCAGCGCCACCCATGCCGGCTGCCCGAGGCCCGACCACGGCAAATTCCACGGCTAGGACATGATTCGGGATCAGCATGATGGCCGTCAAACTAAGTGCACGAATAAATAAATGTTTCATAGGCTTACCTCGCATGAAGCTCGAAAGGACTCCGCAATATTTTGCAGTCTAGGGATCTCGACTGCGTCCGTCAAGACTTAGACGATCATCCCGTCTTGCATGTAAACGATGCGGTCAGACTGGGCGGAGAGCTTGTCGTTATGGGTCACAATCACGAAGGTGGTCTTGCGGGTTCGGTTGAGATCACGAAGCAGGCCAAACAGGGCTTCGCCTGTATGGGTGTCAAGGTTTCCAGTCGGTTCATCGGCCAGGACGAGATCGGGTTTCTGCAGCAGTGCCCGGGCAACCGCGACACGCTGTTGTTCGCCCCCGGAGAGTTCTCCCGGTTTATGGTGAAGCCGCTGTCCCAGTCCGACTTCCTGAAGCAGGGTCGTAGCTTCCTGCTCAACTTCTTCGATCGGACGCCGCTGGATGAGCGCCGGCATACAGGCGTTTTCCAACGCGGTGAATTCAGGCAACAGATGATGAAATTGAAAAACAAAGCCGATGCGGCGGTTGCGGAATTCGGCCTGCTGCGCTTCGGACATCTGAAAGAGATCCTGATTGTCGAAGTAGACGGTTCCTTTTGTCGGCCGGTCGAGCATGCCCATGATATGGAGCATGGTACTCTTGCCGGCGCCTGATGCCCCGACAACCGCGACCATTTGTCCGCGAGGAATTTCGAGATCGATTCCCTTGAGCACGGTGAGCTCCTGTGAGCCCATGATGAACGATTTGTGGAGGTCCGTTATACGGATCATCGGATAGTTCTCGCCGGTCATTGGTGTAGGGGTGGTGTTCATTCGTAGCGCAGCGCCGCGACTGGTTCAAGCTTGGCCGCCTGGAGAGACGGGTAGACGGTCGCGGCAAAGCTGATGAGGATGGCGGAGCCGGCCACAAGGAGCACGTCGAGTGCCTGGACGTGGACGGGAATTCTGGAAATGTAATAGACGGTCGGGTCGAACGCCCAAAAGGTCTGGATCAGCCAGAGGAAGGCGTAGCCCAGGGGAATGCCGATGGCCGTGCCGCTGAAGCCGATGATGAGACCGTTCAGCATAAAGATGCGCCGGATGCTCTTCCTGGTAGCCCCCATGGCTTTCAGAATTGCGATCTCTTTTTGTTTTTCCGTCACGATCATCGTGAGGGTACTGACGATATTGAACGAAGCGACGATGGTGATCAGGACCAGGAGGAGAAACATCATCGTCTTCTCCAGCTTGAGCGCTGAAAAGAGATTGCGGTTCATCTGCATCCAATCTCTCGCGCCGTAGACAAATCCCAATGAGCCTTCGATGTTGTGAGCGATGTCGTTGGCGCGAAAGACGTCGGTGACTTTCACTTCGATGCCGGAGACGGTCGCGCCCATATTGAAGAACTTTTGGGCCTCGGCAAGGTCGATATACGCCAACGAGGAATCGTATTCGTACATGCCGGAATGAAAGAGGCCGACGACGGCAAAGGTGCGAATCTTCGGCACCATGCCCATGGCGCTGATCGGGCCGACGGGCGAGACCACGTTGACCGTGTCGCCTACGAAAGCTCCGAGGCGCATGGCCAGCTCTTTGCCGAGGATGATGCCCGGTTTCTCCGTTTCGACGGCCGGACCGGTGGGGTCGTCGGCCGGCGGTTGCTTGATCTTCACGGGTTTGCTCAGGTCTGACAGTTCGCCGGTTCCGAGATTCTTGGCAAGCTCGGTGACATGTCCTTCCCGTTGGGGGTCGATCCCGCGAAGCACGATACCCTGGACGCCGTTCGGCGTGGTGAGCAGGACCTGCTTCAGGACAAACGGTGTGGCGGCGACGACATCCTGGACGGCTTCAATCTGTTTCGTGGTCGGTTCGTAGTCGGACATGCCGTCTTTCATCCGATCCTGCACGATGATATGGGCTGTGGTCCCGAGAATCTTGGCCTGAATGTCTTCTTTGAAGCCGGTCATGATGCCGACGGTTCCGATCAGGGCGGCCACACCAAGCGTAATCCCGGCGATCGACACGAACGTATTCAGTGAGATCGTACGGTTTCGCCGCTTCGCGCGCAGATAGCGAAGGCCGACAAAGATTTCATAGGGCATCGACATGGGTGATTATTTCTCCGGCCGGAGTTGGGGAAACAGGACTACATCGCGGATTGAGGCCTGGTTGGTAAACAGCATGATCAAGCGGTCGATGCCGATGCCCTCGCCGGCGGTCGGCGGCATTCCGTATTCCAGCGCACGCAAGAAATCCTCATCGACAAGATGCGCTTCTTCATCGCCGGCTTCGCGCTGGGCCGCCTGGCCTTCGAATCGTTCCCGCTGATCGAGCGGATCGTTCAACTCGGAAAAGGCATTCGCGATTTCCCGTCCGGCGATATAAAGCTCAAACCGGTCGGTGAGAGCTGGATTGGAATCCTTCCGCCTCGCGAGGGGGGAAATTTCGATCGGGTAGTCGGTGATGAACGTCGGTTGAATCAGATTGGGCTCGACCGTTTCTTCGAAAATCTCGTTCACTATATTGAAGAGCGTGGCCTTGGGGTCGATCTGGATGCCGAGGGATTTCGCGGCAGCAGCGGCCTTGTCCCTGTCTTGCAAGACAGATGGATCGAGATTATTCACTTCCAGGATGGACTGGTGGTAGGACCAGCGCCGCCAAGGTGCTGTCAAGGTGATTTCTTTGCCCTGATACTCGATGACGGTTTTGCCGAGCATTTGCTGGGCCAGGCTGGAGACCATGTCTTCGGTCAGGATGATCAGGTCCTGATAATCGGCATACGAGACGTAAAACTCCAGCATCGTGAATTCGGGGTTGTGAATCGTGGAGATCCCTTCGTTGCGGAAATTGCGATTGATTTCAAAGACGCGGGGAAAGCCCCCCACGATGAGCCGCTTGAGATACAACTCCGGGGCGATCCGCAAATAGAGGTCGATACCGAGGGCGTTGTGATGAGTCACAAAAGGCTTCGCGGCCGCGCCGCCGGGGATCGGGTGCATCATCGGGGTTTCGACTTCCAGGAATCCGCGTTCGATCAGGTAGGACCTGATGCCCGCAATAATGCGGCTTCGGATAGCGAAGATGCTATGGACGTCCGGATTGGCAATCAGATCGACATAGCGTTGCCGGTAGCGTGTTTCGACATCGGTGAGCCCATGCCATTTCTCAGGCAGCGGACGAAGCGCCTTGCTCAAGAACGTGAGCTCGCGGACTTCCACGGTGAATTCATTGGTCTTGGTGCGGAAGAGTACGCCGGTGACCCCGATCCAATCGCCCAGGTCGAGCTGTTCCGTCACCATATAAGACTGTTCGGTGAGGAGATCTTTCTTGAGATAGACCTGCAGGCGGTCTGCGCCGTCCTGTATGACTGCAAAACCGGCTTTCCCGAACCGGCGCAAGGCGACCACGCGGCCGGCGAAGGTGCAGCCGATCTTTTCCTCTTCCAGGACCTCCTTGGATTTTTCGGAATGCAGCTTGATAAGCATTCCCGCTCGGTCTTTGACTTCAAATCGAGTGCCGTAGGGAGCCACACCGCCGGCGCGTAGTTGGTCGAGCTTCTTGATGCGTTGCTGTCGCTGTTCGTTCAATTCATCCATGGTCGTTCCGTGTCCTGTTAATCCTCATCCGTCCCGGCCGTGGTCGGGGCGAGGAGCGCTCCGGCCATCTTCTTCTTCAGATACGCTTCAATAAATGTGTCCAGATCGCCGTCCATGACCGCCGCCACATTTCCGGTTTCATGGGCGGTCCGGTGGTCTTTGACCATTTGATAGGGCTGGAACACATAGGAGCGGATCTGACTGCCCCAGCCGATCTCTTTCTTTTCGCCGACGATGGCGTTGAATTCCGCCTCTTTCTTTTTCTGCTCCACCTCGAAGAGACGGGCTTTCAGAATCTTCATCGCGCCGTTGCGATTCTGAAGTTGCGACCGTTCGTTTTGGCATTGCACCACGATGTTGGTGGGAATGTGCGTAATCCGGATCGCCGTCTCAACCTTGTTCACATTCTGGCCGCCGGCGCCGCCGGCTCGAAAGGTATCGATTCTCAGCTCTTTGTCGTCGATCACGACATCGATATCCTCATTGAGTTCCGGATAGACGAAGACCGAGGCAAAGGAAGTGTGGCGCCGCTTGTTGGCATCAAACGGGGAGATCCGCACCAGGCGATGCACGCCGGCTTCAGCCTTCAAATACCCGTAGGCATAGGGGCCCGTCACCGAGATGGTCACGCTCTTGATCCCGGCTTCGTCGCCATGGAGCAAATCCAATGTTTCCACCTTGAACTTTTTGGTCTCGGCCCATCGGACGTACATGCGCAGGAGCATCTGCGCCCAATCCTGCGACTCGGTGCCTCCGGCACCGGGATGAATAGCCATGATCGCATTGTTCGAATCAAGTTCTCCGGAGAGGAGCATCTCGACACGGAGCGTGGCCAGCGTGGTTTCAAGCCGGTGAAGCTCGGTCGTCAGCTCCTGTTCAAGGGAGGTATCCTGGCCTTCCTCCGCCAGTTCCAGCATGGCCTGAAGATCGCCGAGTTTCGTCTCGATCTCACGCCATTGAATAAGTTCGCGCTCAAGCGTGACTTTTTTTCTGCTGGTCGATGCGGCTGATTTGGTGTCGTTCCAGAATGTCGGAACGCCCATCTTGGCTTCGAGCTCTTCGAGCTCAGCGGTCATGCGAGCGAGGTCAAAGATGCCCCCGTAGTTCCGAGACCTGGGCTCCGACCGTCTGCACGCGACTCCGCACCTCTTCTAACATGCAAGTATCCTTTCGAATTACACTGGAGTGATAGCGGTCGTGCCGTGAACCGGCTCTTTCGGCCGGAGAAGACTGATTAGGCACAACAGGGCGCAGATTACCACACAGCCGTAGGCAAACACATCCCCGTGCCTGCTGTAGAAGGTGCGCGGTTGCCAGACCGGAATCGTGGCCCGAACCGATTCCTCAGTAAAGAGTCCGGTCGCATGCAGGATTCGCCCGTAGGGATCGATGGCCCCGGTGATGCCGGTGTTGGCTGAGCGCGCAAAGGCCAAATGGTTCTCGACCGAGCGGAAGACGACCATGGAAAAATGCTGCGCGGGTGCCGAGGAGTTTCCGAACCACCCGTCGTTGGTAATGGTCACCAGAAATTCAGCGCCGTTGACCGCGAGCTGCCGGACCAGATCTGGAAAGATCACCTCATAACAAATGGCCACACCGAACTTTAGGGAGCGGGATGGAATGGACGTCCCGTCTTCCCGGATCGTCGCCTTCGGGGTCAGCGACAACGTGGTTCCGCCCGGACCAGCCTCAAAGTCGCCGATACCTTCGACCAGCTTATCGAGGAAAAACAGTAGCGACGACTTCAGTGGAATGTATTCTCCGAAAGGGACTAAGTGATGCTTGTCATACCGGCCTAGGATCGTTCCGTCTGCCGACAAGAGATAGGCGCTGTTCAATAAGTAGGGACGACGGTCCGGATAAAAGCGAAGTGCCGGGCTGCCGAATAGGATTGGAGCTTTGGCTCGGTCGGCCAGGGCCATCAGTTGGAGCTGATAGTCTTTCTCCCGCTCGAATATGAATGGCGTGGCGGCTTCGGGCCAGACGATCAGGTCGGTGGTATTGCCCAATTGGCTGGTCAGCCGATCGAATCGTTGCATCGTGTCATCGCGATAGGCGCTCTCCCACTTCACCGCCTGATCGATATTGGGCTGAACCAAGCCGACGGTCACCACACCTTTTGGCGGCGTCAGCGTGGATCCGGCCAGGAGGGATGTTCCATATCCGTAGGTCAAGCACATGAGCAGGCTGGTGACGGTGACGAGTTCCCACGGCAGCTTCTTCGGTCGGAATCCGCGAAAGAAGGGCATGAGCCAGAGCAGCAGTTCGGCGAGCGTAAGGTTCACGAGGATAATCAGGAAGGAGACGCCATACACACCGAGATGGTCGGCGACTTGGATGACTTCCAGTTCGCGATATTGTGAGTAGCCCAGCAAGCTCCAGGGAAATCCGGAAAACGCGTAAGTCCTGAGCAGTTCGAGCGAGACCCACACACAGGGAGAGAAAATAATTCCATACCGTGGTAAGAATTCGCGTAACCAGACGACGCTCCAACTATAGATTCCGATGTAAAGTCCGAGATAGGCAGTGAGCAGGAGCAAAATGGCGTAGCTGACGGGAAGGGGAACTTTCCCATAGGTGGTCATCGCGGTAACGACCCAGGCCATGATTCCGGTAAATCCAATGGTCCCCGTCAGGCATCCAATCCAAAAAGCCCGCCGTCTCGTAGACGAGTCGAGGGCGACATGGAGGGGAATCATGGCGATCCAGGCGAGGAGCCCCAGATCAAATTTCGGAAAGCACAGAGGGAGCAGGAGGCCACTTATGCAGGCAAGAATGAGCTGGCGCGCACGCATTCGATCCATCGTGCGGTACCATAACGAAAGCGATTTCGACTTGCAAGGAATGGATAGAAGGAGCAAATTGCTGAATCGGATGGGTGTGAAGATGGGAGTCTTGCTGGCGGTACTGATCGTCGGTCTGGTGGCGCAGACCCCGGCACAGGCTGACGACTCGCCAGCTCTTAGTGACCGGATCTCCGGAAAGCTCATTCGAGGTATGGTGAATCTTTCGACCGGATGGATAGAGGTTCCGCGTCAGATTTATGAAGTCGGGACTCATGAGGGCTGGGTGCGCGGTTTGCTGCGAGGCCCGTTCGACGGAATCGGAATGTTTTTCGCACGGACAGCAGCCGGGGCCTTGGAAGCGGCGACATTCCCAGTTCCGTTGCCGACGTATAACCCGTTGTTGATGCCGGCCTATGCGTGGGATCCAGAGGATCCATCTGACGTGATGGCGGCTGACAGCAAGTAGACAGAGCGCATATTCAAGGGGATTCTATGGACGATTTAAAACAAACCCGCAGGATACGTATCACTCCATTCTCAAAGCCGGCCGTGGCGCCACTGGACGACTCAGCTCTTTGGATGGGTGGAGAAGCATCAGTGGGAGCTCAGGCCGGGCGGCACGTCCGCCAGACTGAACGGAATACACCGGGGCTTGCGCTCACGATTCTCGGCCTCACCTTCTTGGGTGGCCTGGCCTTGGGGACCGTCACGTCCAGACTCCTGCGCAAGACGCGGCCATAGTCTGACCCCGCTTTCCTCTTTATTGGGCTGCTCAAAAAGGCTGTTCAGCAAGGCCGTAGTGAGTGAAGAGGCGAGGAGGTACATACCAAGCTTCGCTTGACCCGCTCGCTTCGATCATATGCGAGCGGATAAGTACTTCGGCTCAAGTCAGCTCTTTTGTACGTTGAGCCTCTGAACGAAGCGAGAACGCTGCTAGTAGATTGTTTCAGCAGGCTGCTATTTGTTCCGCTCAGGTTGTTGGTGGATCCAAAGTTCTGGGGAGTGGGCTGTTGCCTGGTAGGCTTGGCCGAACCCCAGGACCAGATGGGCGTCCTGCAGCTGCAACTCCCATAGCAAAAAATCTGCAAATCCAAAGGTCATGGCAGATTTGGGGAATCGTGCGAGATAGCGTTCTTTCATCTGTGCATATGCGGGCGCGTCCGGTGTCAGGATTGCGGCTGTGCCCTGTAGATTGATTCTGCGCAAGGCCAACGGATTTTTCTCAGCGTGATCCGGTTCGGAGAGGAAGAGCGACACCTGCGGGTCCTGAAGCAGATGCTGGGTGTGCAGGGCAAGCTGGCTCAAGTGTAAATACGCTCTCGTCCAATTCTCGCCGAGCACATAGGGCACATGCGAGCCAAATGGCTTTCCCTGTCTCATGGTGAGGAGTACACCTGTTCGCACCTCTTGTGCCAGCGTCGTCCAGGCTTCCCGTACCGCTTCATTCGTCATTGACTCAGCCATCAGCTATATCCTCTCGCACTCAAAGGTCGTTCGCGCAATAATAACTCTATCGGTATCAGGCCGTCATGTCTTGATGAAGGGCCTAGGAGTCACGGCTTATTGTGTGTGCGGATGTGGGAGCCGTGATGATCTCTAGGCCGATTATTGACCGGAGGAGTTGATCATGAAGAATGTTGAGATGGCGATGGAAGGAACGATCCTGACGATCAAGGTGGACATGTCGAAGGAGTTTGGTCCATCGGCATCAGGGAAGACCACGATCATTGCCTCTACGGAGGGCAACGTGACGATCCCGGGTCGTGAAGAAAAAGTGGGATTGAACGTCTATCGCAAGAAATAGCTCCTTGTTTGTGTCTAAGCTGAACGATGAGCGACGAGGAGGATGAATCGTCTTGTTGATCGGCGACGAGTTCTGCCAAAAATCACGCCAATATTCATGAAATGCGACCGGTTTCTCCACAGTGAGACTGCTGTGCTGTGCATAAGTCGGTATTGGTTGGGCCTATTCGGCTCTAGACAAAATCGTTTTGGTCAGCGGATCACTCCCGGATCCGGATCTGCCCAGGGATTGTGGAAAAGAAAAAGAATCATCCGTCAAGCCGCTAAATATAGTGGGTCTCTCCGAGGAAGCACTATGCCTACTTATTAGGCAATCTGCTAGCAGGACTGTTGAGATCAGCCATTTCAACGATAGGATCTCACTCATGCACAGAGTTATCCACAGAAGCTGGGGAGTCCCGGAAGCGCATGGGCATGAATCACGGTTTCGGTAGTGGAAGTGCTTGGTTTTTGAGGAGTCTGGTAGATTCATGCGCACGCAAGGAGAAGAACAGCGGTGTGTGAAATATTTTTCTTCCGGAATGACAAAATATTTTCCACGCTCGAGTGAAATAATCACCCGTGCCTCTGTCGGCTCTTGCTATTTATGAAATACGATTCGGATGGTATCTCTATCGTGTTCACGCCGGATCGTTGGTGCGACCAGAGATTGCTCATGCTTCGCAATAGGCCGGCGGGCTTGTCTCGGCAAAATTCGTCGGCGCAATCTTTTTACTTGGCTCGAAAGAGAGCCCTTGACTCACTCAGACCGCGGGCCTACTCTAACCGTGTGGGGGGAGTTAACGCCCCGGGGGAATATGGTTCATAAGGGGGTTGAGTGTGAGAGCGGTGTGCAGGACCAGCTTGTACTGGGAAGCCTAATGCTCTCCCGAGATCTCCGCCGTACCTACTAACTCCTCGGTAGGTGCGTGCTCCTCCCACCCTAAACAGTTTTGGCGGATTGTTGCCCTCCTGCGAATCTCCTCTTTGCCATCAGGTCGCTCTCGATCCTGTCACGAGGGTTTTCTCGGCGGGGCAATCTGTGTACAATGCCGCCCACTTTTCCAACATGATGCTGTGAGAGGGTGAATGGCCATCGCGCGTTCAGTTTCGAAGTCCGTGCCTGCGGCTCAACCCGTTTCTGAATCAGCCGGTCCGAAGAAAGCAGCAGCGAAACCGGTCCAGCAGGTCACCGCCGCCGAGATGGGGGCGCGCCAGCGGGAGATTTCCGTCTCTGAATTCTTTACGAAGAACCGGCATTTGCTCGGGTTCGATAACCCGCGCAAGGCGTTGCTGACCTGCGTGAAAGAAGCCGTCGATAACGCGCTCGATGCCTGCGAAGAAGCCGGGATTCTTCCGGAAGTGACCGTTAAGCTGGAGGTGGTCTCAAACGGGGAGCCGGTCGCTCCCAGCCAGGCGTCCAGATTTCGCATCACGGTCACGGACAACGGGCCTGGCATCGTCCGTCAGCACATTCCGCGGATCTTTGCAAAGCTGCTCTATGGCTCGAAGTTTCATCGCATGCGGATGAGCCGGGGGCAGCAAGGCATCGGGATTTCGGCAGCGGGTATGTACGGGCAGTTGACGACCGGAAAGCCGGTAAAGATTATTTCCCGCACGGGTCCGAAGGCGACGGCCCATTATTTTGAAGTGCAGATCGACACGAAGAAGAACGAGCCGCTCGTTCATGAAAATAAGCAGATTGAATGGAGCCAGCCGCAAGGGACGCAAGTCGCGATCGAGGTCGAGGGGAAATATCAAAAGGGCCGGGCCTCAGTCGACGAATGGCTGGAGCAGACCTCCATCGCCAATCCGCACGTGCGCCTGATCTACTCTCCGCCGGAAGGGGACGCGAAGGAGTATCCCCGCACCTACCACGAACTGCCGCCATCCCCGCGTGAGATCAAGCCGCATCCCTACGGGATCGAATTCGGCATGCTGCTGAAAATGTTGCAGGATACCAAAGGCCACTCGGTCTCCGGTTTCCTCTCCGGCGATTTTTGCCGGGTGTCACCGCAACTGGCGGATGAGATCTGCAAGGCCGCCAAGGTCTCTCCGAACATGAAGCCGCGAGACCTGAAGGGGCCGGCAGCGGAGATTCTCTATCGGACCATTCAAAATACCAAGATCATGGCGCCGCCGACGAATTGCATCTCTCCGATCGGCGAGCGGGCCATTCTCTCGGGTCTCTATAAGCAGATCAAAGGTGAATTTTACACGGCGGTCAGCCGGCCGCCGGCGGTCTATCGGGGCAATCCCTTTATCATCGAAGCCGGGTTGGCCTTCGGCCATCGACCGGAGGATCAGACCAAACCGAAACAGCCAACCATGCCGAAGGCGGAAGGTGAGGACGACGAGACGGATTCTGAACTTGCGCGGGTGATTCGGTACGCAAACCGGGTTCCCTTGCTCTATCAGCAGTCCGCCTGTTCCACTTTCAAGGCTGTCCTCGGCACGTCGTGGAAGAATTATGGCGTGACGCAGTCACGCGGCGCCTTGCCGGGCGGGCCGATGGTGATCTTCGTGCATATGGCATCGGTGTGGGTGCCGTTCACGAGCGAGTCCAAAGAAGCCATTGCCGATTACGACGAGATTCAAAAGGAAATTACCCTGGCGCTACGTGAGTGCGGTCGGCGGTTGGGACTGTTCTTACGACGGCGGGAGCGCGCGGCCAGCGAGTATCGGCGACGCAATATTTTCGAACTCTATATTGAAGAAGTGGTGGAGGCATGCAATCGCCTCAAGGGCGGTACGCTGGCCAAAGAGAAGTTAAAAGCCCAGCTCCAGAAAATCGCCACGTCACGCACGGGCGGCATCAAGACGGATGAAGCCTTGGGTAAAACCGGCGCAGGGCCGGAAGGCTTGCCCCATTCGATCATCGTGACGGCTGAAGGCCTGGAAGGCGAGGTTGAGCTGGCTACACAGGTGCAGGCGTCCGTTGCGCCAGCGGGGTCAGCAGCACCAGTCACTCCGCAGGAGGCTGAGTCATCCGCCTCAAAGGACAAAAAGCTTAAGGCGTCATCGAAAGCCGTCGTCGCCGACAAGGCGCTCACCGGCAAGAAGTCGAAGGGTGCACCGGCGAAATCCGGAAAGAAAGCCGCACCTCGAGGAAAGAAATAACCGCTATGGCGACGAAGCAGAAGAAGACGACAGCCGTCGAGAAGAAGCTGATCAGTCTGGCCGACATCGTGATCGCGGCAGCAGACCGGTCGAAAGATCCGACGTTTGCAATCCCTATTCGCGCCCTCTCCAATGTGTCGTTCAACGAGCGCAAGGGGCTCATTGAAATGGGGAGTAAGAAGCAGGCCCGGTCATTTTTCAACGTCGGGATGGCCAAAAAGTTTATGCAGACGGTATTGGTCGCCGATGCCCTTTCTGAATTGCAGCGGGCGGACCTCACGACGTCGCTTCGGGAAATTTACTACCGGACCAAGCATACGATCCAAGATTCTCATGAGAATACTTTCGATACACAGGATGAGTCGGACCCGGTCATCGAAGACCTGGAAGTGTCGCTCGCGGCGTTGCGCGAAGAGCTGCATGTGCGGGCCGAAAATAGCGGGAGCATTGTCGGACCGGTCGTGTTCGGCGATGACGGCGATCGGGTGGATTGCGCCAAGCTCGGCAAAGGCGGCTACTCGGTTCCGTCGATCGTCGAGCCGGAGTATCTGGAGATCCGCCGTTGCACGGCCGACTTCCTGTTGCTTGTCGAAAAGGGGACGCAGTGGAATCGCCTGTCGGAGGACAAGTTCTGGCGGCGGTATAACTGCGTATTACTGACCGGCAACGGCCAACCGCCGCGCGGAGTCCGCCGGCTGGCTCGCCGGCTTCACGAAGAGCACAAGTTGCCGGTTTATGTGCTGGTCGATAACGATCCCTGGGGGTACTACATCTACTCCGTGATCAAGCAGGGATCGATCAATCTGGCTTTCGAAAGCCAGCGCATGGCCATTCCCAAAGCGAAGTTCATTGGCCTGTCGAGTGCGGATCCTGAGCGATATGAGTTGCCCCGGAACGTGGGGATCAAGTTGAACGAGAAGGACATCGCGCGGGCGAAAGAGTTGATGAATTACCAGTGGTTCCAGAAGCCGGCCTGGCAGGCGGAAATCAAGCGTATGCTGACCAGCGGTCTGAAGTACGAACTGGACTCGTTGGCGAATAAAGACTTCCAATACCTGACCAAGAAGTATCTGCCGAGGAAGCTCAAAGAGAAGGATTGGATCGATTAGTCATCGGTCCTGTCTCCGGTTCGAGAAACAGGAGTCTGCCGGTCAGTGAACCCGTTCGTGAATGGGCGGCAGGCTGTCGTGCCGATCCAGATTTAGATACACCATGAAGACGTTACCTCCTTGGACTGCTCCGCTACGCGATTGGCAGCGCCGTGCACTCATTGCTGTTCAGACTCATCAGACGGCTGATTTTCTGGCCATGGCCACGCCGGCGGCCGGGAAAACCCGTTTTGCTTTGCGTGTCGCGCATGAGTTTCTCGCCAAGGGCGCAGCCGTTCGTGTCCTGGTCGTATGTCCGACGAACCACCTGCGTACGCAATGGTCGGAGGCGGCGGGGAAAATCGGTCTGCAGCTCGATCCCGCGTTGACGAACGATCAAGCCAGCGAAGCCTCCGATTATCACGGGGCCGTGGTGACCTATCAGCAGGTCAGCCTCGCTCCAACGATCTTTCAGCGAGCCTGCAAGGGCAAACCGACACTTCTCATTCTGGATGAGTTGCACCATGCGGGTGACGGCAAGCATTGGGGTAAAGCGCTGCGCACGGCGTTTGATCCGGCGGTGTTTCGTCTGATCCTCTCAGGAACACCGTTTCGTTCGGACAACAATCCCATTCCCTTCATCCGCTATGAGCAGGGCGAGAGCCATGCGGACTTTGCCTACGGCTACACGGAGGCAATTAAGGACAGTGTGTGCCGGCCGATTGTCTTCCCCAGCTATGAAGGCGAGCTTACCTGGCTTTCCGATGGTCGTGAGCATACAGCGACTTTCGAGGACGGGTTGAAGTTCGACCTCCAGCGTGAGCGATTGAAAACGGCATTGTTGCAAGAATCCTGGTTGGGCCCGGTCGTTACGGATGCGCACAAGCAACTCACCCGTTTGCGGAAAGAAGAGCAGGCCGATGCCGGCGGATTGATCGTCGCGATGGATCAGGACCATGCTCGTTGGGTCTCCGAGCTGATCGGGAAAATCACCGGGACAAAGGCGGTCGTGGCCGTGTCGGATGATCCGGGAGCCTCGCGGACCATCGCGTCGTTTTCCGACCATAAGAGCCAAGCCTGGCTGGTCGCCGTGAATATGGTGAGCGAAGGTGTGGATATTCCACGGTTACGAGTAGGGGTGTACGGGACGAACGTGTTGACGGAGATGTACTTCCGGCAGGTGGTCGGCCGATTCGTGCGCATGCAGGACGGCATGCCCTCACCGCAACGAGCCTGGCTCTATCTGCCGAAAGATCCAATCCTGGTGCACTACGCCCGGCAAATTAGAGCGGAGCGAGACCATGTTCTGGAAGACATCATGCCGGCCGGGCAACGAGATTTGTTTGGACGGATTACCGTCTCCAGCACCAAAGAATATATGCCGTTGAATGCGGTGGCGAAACTCGACACGCTCATCGGAGAAGAAGATCCACGCGGGGAGAGCGGCGGGACAATCGCGGGGGATATCGCGGTGTCATTGCACGAGCAGAAGCTTGATCTGCGCGAAACGCATCGCCTGCTGGTGGCATCGGTATCACGAAAAGCCGGCGTGGATCATCGACGGCTGAATGCGGAGTTGATCGCGCGGACCGGAGGGCGTGTCGATCAAGCCACGACCGATCAGCTGAAGAAACGCATTCAACTGTTGGAGCGGTGGCAGGAAAAAGGATATGACGGCAAGCGATAAAACTGAAGGAGTGTCGCTGACGGCACCTGAACAGCACGGTTCGGATGCCGCCAGCAGCGCTCTGTGCATGAGAGCTAGGCCGGTGGGAGCATCCAGTAGCACCAGGCGAGAATGACGGGCGTCGACACATACATCGCGGTCTTTCCGAAGGAGTCGTACACACCGTAAATCAGGATGGCAGCGATAAACACGAAATAGATCTGGGCGATGCCCTGATAGCTCGCATTATGCTCTACGGCAAGTGCGAGACTCGGTGAGGCTAGGATTCCGGCTGCAGTGATGGTAGCTAGACGTTTCATCGAAAACTCCTTTCAAAGGATAGTGGGGAAGGCGGGGAATGGACTGGGGAACGGTGTGGTGGCAGAGACAAGAACGCCCTCATGGCAACGGAAACCAAGAGGGCGTAGGGAAAGGCGCAAGCCGTACTCTATGAAAAGACTGGCTGATATTAGCAAGGAGTCACAGAACACCTCATAGTCTTGAACTGCCGTCATGCTGCGCTTTCCGCTCTGGGAAGTCAAACCAGAGCAGCCGGCTCATCTTCTCTCAGAGGCTTAGACCGGGTCGAACCTGTCCCGGACGCGGCTTGCCCCCTCATTCCGCTGGGTGTTAAGATCCGCCACCGAATTTTCTGGAGACACACTATGCCAAGCATCATGTTATTGGTTTCGCCCAGCTGTGGAGCCTGTCCATCGGCCAAAAGTCTGTGGAAGCAGCTGCGAGTGAAATATAGTTTTTCCTATCGGGAAGTCGATATTACGACGCCGGATGGTGCAGAGTTGGCTAATCGACATTCGGTGCGGGCAGTGCCCGCCACCATTATCGATGGACGATTGACGTTTGTCGGTGTCCCGAGTCGAGAAAGTGCCGAAAAGGCGTTGTTGTTGAAAATGAAGCCGCGCGAATAAATAGCAGGATGCTGAAAATGGCCACCAGCTTCGTTCTCGGCTTGCAAGAATCCTCAACGTACCCAAGAGGTTACGCCGGTCGGTGTGTCCGTCGGC
>WBZP01000711.1_pt1 | contig 39993 bp, 38 predicted proteins | sample 5204301 | NCBI WGS metagenome assembly WBZP01 (sample SAMN12412401, study PRJNA552823) | activated sludge metagenome | isolation source: activated sludge from nitrification reactor of wastewater treatment plant... | place: USA: Pennsylvania | collected 2017
CAGCCCGACTCGCCGGCGCCTGGCCCGGGCGGCCTCGGTGGCAGATCTGCGCGAGGCGGCCCGACGGGTCGCGCCCCGGGCCGTGTTCGACTACGTCGACGGGTCCGCGGAGTCGGAGGCGACCTACCGGAGGGCGCGTGCGGCATACGAGACCCTGGAGTTCCAGCCGCGGGTGTTGCGCGATGTCGGCGCGCTCGACCTCACCACCACCGTCCTGGGGCGCCCGAGTGCCCTGCCGGTGTCGTTGGCGCCCACCGGGTTCACCCGGCTCATGCATCACGCGGGGGAGTCGGCGGTCGCGCGGGTCGCGGCGCGCCATGGGATCCCGTATGCCGTGTCGACCCTCGGCACGAGCACCCCGGAGCAAGTCGCCGCCGCGGCCGGGTCGGCCGGCGGTCAGATCGGTGGGGCGAGTGCGGCTCGCTTGTGGTTCCAGCTCTACGTGTGGCGCGACCGGGCCGCGGCCGAGGAGCTCATGGCCCGGGCCGAGGCGGCCGGCTACGAGGCGCTCGTGCTCACCGTCGACGTGCCGGTCGCGGGGGCCCGGCTGCGCGACGTGCGCAACGGGCTGTCGGTGCCGCCGGCGTTGACCCCACGCACCCTGGTCGACATCGGCCGGCACCCGCGGTGGTGGCTCAACGTGTTGACGACCGAGCCGATCGACTTCGCGGCACTGCGCGGCTGGGACGGCACGATCGGGGAGAAGCTCAACGCTCTCTTCGACCCGACGATGACTCTCGCCGACCTCGATTGGGTGCGGGCCTATTGGCGGAAACCGTTGATCGTCAAGGGAATCCAGACCGTTGCCGACGCGCAGGCGGTCGTCGACGCCGGCGCTGATGCGATCGTGCTGTCGAGCCACGGGGGCCGGCAGCTGGATCGCGCGCCGGTGCCGCTGCGCCTACTGCCGGCGGTGCGGGCGGCCCTGCCGGGCGCCGAGATCATCGTCGACAGCGGCATCCTCTCCGGCGCAGACATCGTCGCGGCGCTGGCGTTGGGGGCCGACAGCACGTTGATCGGGCGGGCCTATCTCTACGGGCTGATGGCCGGCGGGGAGGCCGGGGTGGAGCGAGTGGTCGAGCTGCTCACCGGCGAGATCCGCCGCACCATGGCGCTGCTCGGGGCGGCCTCGGTCGGCGAGCTGGAGCCGGGGCACGTCCGGCTGGCCTGACCTGCGGGTGCGTCTTCGCGGCACCCGTCGCCTAGCGTCGGGCGGCCCAGTCCAGCACCCGGTCGGCGGGCCAGGTGGTGACGATCCGCTCGGCCGGAATGCCGAGGCGATCGGCGCGCTCGCAGCCGTACGCCTTCATGTCCAGCTGTCCGGGGGCGTGCGCGTCGGAGTCGATCGCGAAGAGGCAGCCGAGGTCCAGGGCCACCCGGATCAGCTGGTCCGGCGGGTCACACCGCTCGGGCCGTGAGTTGATCTCCACGGCGACGTCGTGCGCCGCGCACTCGGCGAAGACCGCTTCGGCGTCGAACTCCGACTCGGGCCGCACCCCACGGGACCCCTCGACCAGCCGGCCGGTGGCATGACCGAGCACGTTGACGCGCGGATTGCGCACTCCCGCAAGCATTCTCGCCGTCATCACCGATCGTGGCGCGCGCAGCTTCGAGTGCACCGACGCGGTGACGATGTCCAACTCGTCGAGCAGCCCGGGCTCCTGGTCGAGGGTGCCGTCCTCAAGGATGTCGACCTCGATCCCACGGAACAGCCGGAATCGTTCTCCCAGCGTGCGATTGACCGCATCCACGACACTGAGCTGGGCCCGCAGCCGCTGCGCCGACAGGCCGCGGGCCACCTTCAGCCGCGGCGAATGGTCGGTCAGCGCCAGCCACTCCTGGCCGAGCTCGACCGCCGCGAGCACGAGATCCTCGATCGGTGACCCGCCGTCGCTCCAGTCCGAGTGCGCGTGCAGGTCGCCGACGACCGCGGCATACAGGTCGCTGCCGCCGGCCGCCAGCGGTGCGGTCGCCTTCTCCTGCAACGACATCAGGTATGCCGGGAGCTCCCCCCGGGCGGCATCGCCGACTACCCCGGCGGTCGCCGGGCCCAGGCCGGCCACCTCCTGCAGCGTCTCCTCGGCCAGCCGGGCCGCGAGCTCCTCCGGCGGCATACCGGAAACGACGGCGACCGCCTTGCGGAAGGCCTGCACCCGATAGGACCCGGCGCGGGAGCGCTCCAGCAACAACGCCACGCGGCGCAGGGCCTCGACCGGCGAGCAACCGGCGTCGAGGGGGGTCAGCCCGAGCATCCGGCCACCCTAGCGACCCGCCGCCGCCGGGCGGTCAATCGTCCTACCCGCGTTCCGCTGAAGCACTAGACTGGTCCGTCGCGGGCCTCTAGCTCAGTTGGCAGAGCAGTGGACTTTTAATCCATGGGTCGTGGGTTCGAGCCCCACGGGGCCCACCCGAACCGCCCCGGTCAGCGCGCCGGGATCGGCCCCAGCTGCTTGCCGGCCACGACCGCGCTGCACGTCACGGTGCGCGGGTTGGGGGCATCGACGACGACACTGACACTGGCCCGACCGGAGACGGTCTGGGTGCGGCTCTCGCCCGCCGCAGTGACCGTCACCACGACCGGGCCGGTGCTCACCAGGCTCACCGTCGCCTTCGCCCCGTGGCGCCCGGCGTCACAGCGCAACGCGACGCCGGAGACCGCAGCCGGCGGCGGGGTGGCCTTCGTCGGTGGCGGCGTGACCGGCGGATTCTGCGGGGTCGGAGGGGCCGGTCGCGCCGCCGTCGGGAACTCCGGTGCGGCGATCTCCGGCGGCAGCAACGGATCGCGCGGGCCGGTGGGCAGCACGCTCGGGGTGACGAAGGTGGGCGTGGGCACGATGAAGCTGGTCGAGGGCCGCGCGGCGATCATCGCTGCGGCTGTCGGGCCCGGTGCGCCGGCCGGCAGGGCTTTCGCGAAGGATGGCCCGCCCGCACTCAGGGCCCAGCCCGCAACGATGAGCAAGGCGATGGCCGCGGCCCCGATACCGCCGATGACCAGGGCCACGTTGCGCCCGTGGTCGGGCACCTTGAAGTCCTGCCTGGATTCCCGCATGGTGACCATGCCTCCCGATCGTCACGGCTGGTGTCACACCCGTGAGCTGTCAGCGCAGCACCCTAACCCACTGTTACCGGTTCGTGACAAGCGGATGATGCGCGAATCACGCCGCGCTGCGCGGCATACCGGGTCAAAACGGGCGGTTTCGGGCCGGGTGCTGGCCGCTCACGCGGGATGCGCGGAGGGCGACCACGGCACCTGGATGACGTCGAAACCCTCGCGGGTGAGCAGTCGGGCGCGCCCGGGCGGAGCCGGCACCGGGCGCAGCTGGCCGACGAGGGCACCCTCGTTGGGGTCACCGGACAGCAGCACACCCGGCGCCGCGAGATCGCGCAGGGCAGTGATCAGCATGTCGTAGGACCGCCCAGCGCCACCGCAGCGGCGGGCGATCGCGACATGCAGGCCGATGTCAGCGGCCTGGGCGAGCAGGGGCACGACCGAGGCGACCGGGTTGCCCTGGCTCGTAGCCACCAACTCGTAGTCGTCGACGACGATGAACGCCTCCCGGCCGGTCCACCACGATCGGTTGCGCAACTGTTCGGGGGTGACATCGGCCCCGGGCAGCCGCGTCGCGAGGAACTCGGTCACCCCCTCGATGACATCGCGGGTCTGATCGGGGCTGGAGCAGTACTCCGACACCCATTCCGGGGGGAACTCGCCGAGATTGGCCCGACGGTAGTCGACGATGAACAGCTGGGCGCGCTCGGGTCCGTGCACCCGCATCACCTCACGCATGTAGGCGCGCAACAAGGCCGACTTGCCCGACTGGCCGTCGCCGAAGACGAGCAGATGGGGGTCCTTCGCCACGTCGATGCCTACCGGTGCCAACGCCCGTTCGGTGATGCCGAGCAACACCCGCGAACTGTCGATCTGGTTGCCCTGCAATGCCATCGACCGCACGTCGTCGAGCGGGACGAGCCCCGGAAGCAGCCGCAGTTTCGGGCCCGCCGGCCCGGTCCAGGCAGCGTTGACCCGCCGCACCAGGTCGGCGACGCCGGCCCCGAGAGTCATTGCCCGCTGGTCGCCGTCGATGCGCGGCAACGCGGCCAGGAAGTGGTACTTCGCCTGCATGACACCGCGCCCCGGTCGGTCGACGGGCACATTGGCGGCCGTCTTGCGGTCGATCTCGGAGTCCATCGGATCGCCCAGACGCATCTCGTAGCGGGTGCCCAGCACGTCGCGGATGCCGGTGCGGAAGTCCATCCACCGGGTCGCGCTGGTCACCAGGTGCACCCCGAAGGTGAGCGCCCGCTGGGCGAGCACCTGCAGGTCACCCTCCATCTGGTCGAAATCCGACCGGAGCGTGCCCCATCCGTCGACGACGAGCACGACGTCGCCGTAGCCGTCGTCGACCCCCGAACCGGGCTCGGCCCGGCGGGCCCGGTAGGTCTCGATGGTGTCGATGCCGTGGGCCCGGAAGTAGGCCTCCCGGGCATCGGTGATGCCGATGACCTCGGCGACGATCCGGCGCACCACGTCGGGCTCGGCCCTGGTGCCCAGGCCGGCGACGTGCGCGAGGTCCTTGAGGCCGGTGAACGTGCCGCCCCCGAAGTCCAGGACGTAGAACTGCACCTCGCGGGGGCTGTGGGTGAGCGCCAGGCCGGTCACGATGGTGCGCAGCAGCGTCGACTTGCCGCTGCGTGGGGCCCCGACCACCGCGACATGCCCGGCCGCCCCGGACAGATCACATCGCAGCACCTCGCGCTTCTGCTCCCGGGGCATGTCGACCGTGCCGATGGGGAAACGCAGCGGCCCGAGCGCGCGCCAGGCCGCCGAGACCAGCCCGGTGGGGGGGTTGGGCGTGGGGTTGGCCGGGGGGCTGATCGGGGAGCCGGCGGTGAGATCGGCGAGCAACTGGTCGAAGGTGTCCGGCACGTCCAGCGGCGGCAGCCAGACCCGGTGCGCTGCCGGGCCACGCCCGAGCATCGCCTCGACGGCGATGTCGAAGACGGCGCGTGTCTCGACCGCGCCCGACCCACCGCCCGACCCACCGCCCGACCCACCACCGTGCGCACCAGCCGCCCCACTCGCCCCGCCGGCCGACGGGGCAGCGACCACCGCTGCGGTCGCCGGCTCGGGAAGGTCGGAGGTCACCAGGCCGGGCACGAACGGCAACACCTCGCGGCGGGCCGCTCGCCCCGAGCCGCCTGCGCCGCCACTGCGGGGGCGCGGTGGGCCCGAGACGTATGCCGCCTTGAACCGCCACAGCGAGGACTGGTCCGGTTTGAGCAGGCCCAGGCCCGGCACGGCGGGCAGGGTGTAGGCGTCACCCACCCCGATGACCGAGCGTGACTCGCTCTCGGAGAAGGTGCGCAACCCGATCCGGTAGGACAGATGGCTGTCCAGCCCCCGCAGCCGGCCCTCCTCCAGCCGCTGCGACGCGAGCAGCAGGTGGATGCCCAACGACCGCCCCAGCCGGCCGATCGCCACGAACAGATCGACGAATTCGGGCTTGGCCGAAAGCAGTTCGGAGAACTCGTCGCAGACGATGAGCAACGACGGCAACGGCTCCAGATGCCCGGCCACCCCGGAGGTGCGGGCCTTCTCGTAGTCGCGCAAGGAGGCATGGTTGCCGCTGGCCCGCAGCAGTTCCTGCCGCCGGGTCATCTCGCCGGACAGCGCGTCCTGCATCCGGTCCACGAGGGTGAGTTCCTCGGAGAGATTGGTGATGATCGCCGACACGTGCGGCATACCGGCCATGCCTGCGAAGGTCGCCCCACCCTTGAAGTCGACGAGGACGAAGTTGAGGATCTCCGGCGAGTGGGTGAGTGCCAGGCCCAGCACGAGGGTGCGCAACAGCTCCGACTTGCCCGAGCCGGTCGCCCCGATGACCAGACCGTGCGGGCCCATGCCCTGCTGGGCCGACTCCTTGAGATCCAGGTGCACCGACCCACCGTCGGCGCCCACGCCGATGGGCACCCGCAGCCGATCGCGCGGCGGTCGGGGGCGCCAGGTGAGGTCGTAGTCGACCTCGTGGATGTCGCCGATCCCCAGCAGGTCGGTCAACTCGGTGTTCTTGGTGAGGGCGTCCTCGCGGACCGGGCCCTCCGCGGCATACCGGGGGGTGAGGCGACGTCCGAACGCCTCGGCCGACGCAACGCTGAGCTGGTCGGCGAAGCCCCGGATCGGCTCCTGCCGCGCGAGGACCGCGGCGACCTGCACCCGCCGCTGGTCGTCGACGTCCTCCACATGCAGGCGCACCCGGGTGTCGTCGGTCAACTCGTCCCACCGGTCGGGCAGGTCGAGCACGGTGAGGCCCTGGACGCCGTCCTCGGTGATGACCGAGTGGCCGGGGGGCACGAAGGCGTTGTCGACGACGAGCAGCAGGTGCGGGCTCACCGGGGCCCCGCCGACCGAGAAGCGCGGCCGCTCGGTGAGATCGGCCGGCAGCAGCGACACCAACTCCTCGAGATCGGTGCAGATGAGTCGGCGCGGGCCGGCGGCGTCGGTCTCCCGCCGGCTGTGCGCATGCGGCAGCCACTTGACCCAATCCCATTGCGGCACAGTCGTGGGCTGGGTGAGCACGGCGACGATCAGCTGGTCGGGCGCGTGCCACAGGGCCGCCTGGGCGACGATCGCCCGGGCCAGCGACCGCACCTGGTGCTCCGCGCCGGTGATCTCGATCCGCGAGAAGCTGGGCAGCGCGACCGCCGACGGCAGATCCGGCAGCACCCGGTGGGTGGCCAGCAACCGGTGCAGCGCCGAAGCGGCCACCGGATCGAGTTTGTCGATCGTCTCGGATTCCGGCGGCACGAGCTGCAGCCCCGACTGCTGGGGGCCCACGGCATACCGCACGAGCAGGAAGTCGGGGTCCTGCGCCCCGCGCTCCCACACGCGGGTGCCTTCTTGGGCGATGACGGCCAACGCGCTGGGCCCCGGGTGCACCCAGGTGAGGTGCCGGCGCTGCCGCTGCGCAGCCTCGCGGGCCATGCCGCGGATAGTGCGCAAGTAGTTGAGGTACTCCCGGCGGTCGCTCGTCACTTGCGCGGCCCGCCCCGCCCGGGCCCGGTGGATCGACACCCCGACGAACCCCAGGGTGGCCAGCAGGAACCCCCCAGCCATGAGCATCCCGCGCGGGCCGGTGTTGCTCATCGCCACGAAGATCACCGACGCCAACGACCCCACCATGGGGATCGCGGTCATCATGACGTTGCTGGCCATGCTCTCGCCGACGTAGAGCGCCGGCGGTGGCTGGATCTCGACCTGCCCCTGCGGCATCGGCGGCGGCTCGATGCGCCCCTCGCGGTAGTCGCGCTCCGGTGCGCCGGGGCGACCAGCCGGACCGTCGGGCCACTGCTGGCCCCGGCCGACCCGCGTGGTCGTCGCGGTCATGCGCTCCTCGGCTCCCCTGTGGCGTTGCTCCCGGACCGGGTGGTGCTCCTGGACCGGCATGATAGGCGCCAGGGCGGACCGGCCCCGAGTCGGCCGCGGTCGGATCGTTGGGCGTGGGAGGTGGCGCGATGGGTCCTTCGCCGGACAGCGGGACCGAGGCCGGCCCACTCGCAGCCGGCGCAGCCCCGGACGACCAGCCACCCCGGATCGCCGTAACGGTGGTCGCCGGGTCCCAGAGTTTCGATGTTGTCGTCGACGAATTCCTCACCGTCGGTGCGGTGCTCGAGCTCGTGTTGGGTGCCCACGCCGTGCCTGCGGTCCTCGTGGCCGGGCGCGTGGTGCGCTCCGAGCGCACTCTCGCCGAGGCCGGGGTGCCGACCGGCGCGGTCCTCGTGGCGGGTGCCGGTGGCGGCGACGCGGCATACCTGATGCCGGGGCGGGCCCTCGACGGCTCCCTGCCGACCGGGTCGGGTCGCCCACCTTCCGGTATGCCGCCCGCCCGCCCCCACATCGGTGCCGCGCTCCCGGTCGCGCCGGGCGCGAGCAGCAGTCGCGCCGAGCTCGCGTCGCTGGGCCCGGCCTCCGGCCGGACTGCTGCAGGCCTCCCCATGACTGCTGCCGGTCCCTTGGGCGAAGCCGAGCCAACCGGGCCGGAGGGCACGCTCGCGGGCTTCGGCTCCAGAGGCACCGCGGTGACCGGCGCTGCTGGCCGGGTCTGCGGTGCCGCGTTCGCCGCCCTCATGAGCGGGTTGGCGGGGTATGCCGCCGCGATTGCGCCGATCGAGGCCTCCGGGGCGTTCGCGCCGGTGCCGCGCGTCGTGCTGCTCGCCGCGCTGCTGCTCGGTGGCTTCGCGCTCGGCCAGCCCCGGGGGGTAGACCCCCTGGTGCGGCATACGGCACCCGTCCTTGGGGTCGCCGCCGGGGCGGCGGCCGGCTGGCTCGGCTCGGGCAGTGGGCTCGTCGCCGCGGTCGCCGGGTGCGGTGCCGGCGCCCTCGTCGCACTCTCCGGCCGGGCCGATCTCGGCCTGGATCGGCAGGTGCCGCAGGTCTGGGCCGCCGGCGCCGTTCTGGTGGGTGCCCTCTCGCTCGCCGGGTTGGTCGTGGGCAGCGCCGTGAGCGCCGTGGCGGCGCTGCTGTTGGCGGTGCTCGCGCTGCTGCCAAGGGTGTTGCCGGCCTGGGTCATCGACGTCGACGACGTGGTGCTCGTCGACATCGCGAGGCTGTCGGTGACGAGTTGGTCCCCGCGGGAGCGCCGTCGGCGACCCCACTCGCGGTGGCGGATCGACGCCCACGGCGTGCGGACGCTGGTGCGCACGGCGATGCTCACTCAGACGGCGGCGCTCACCGGCGTGCTCGCCCTCGTCTGGGGCAGTGCCCTGCTCCTGACGGGTCAGCCCCGGGCGTCCGCAGCAGAGTGGCCCTGGGCGACGGTGCTGGTGCTGGCCACTGCTTCGGCCAGTCTCGCGTTGGGGGCGCGGGCCTTCCGGCGGCGCGTCGACCGAGTGCTGCTGCGCCTCGCCGCGTCAGGGCCGGCAGCGGCGGCCCTCGTGCCGGCCCTGCTGGCTCTGCCGCTGACCGCGGCCTCGGCTGTCAGCGGAGGCGCAGCAGCGCTGGGTATCGGGCTGGCGATGCTGGCCCGCGCGGTCGGGCGAGGGTATGCCTCCCTCGGGCTCGCCCGCGCGGCCGACGCACTCGACGGCCTCGCGACCGTCGCCGTGCTCCCCCTGGCGTTCTGGGCCAGCGGGGCGTTGGTCTGGAGCCAGGGCCTGCTCGGCTGATCTGCTCAACTGATCTGCTCGGCTGACCGACCACGACACTAGGTACGGGCACTCAATTCGCCCGGTCTGCGGGCCCGGGTATCGGCACGGGCGTTGCCGTGTCGGCCTGCGTCGGTATCCTCCGGAAAGGCGCTGCGAGCACCTCGCCCGTGCAAGTTCGCTCGACGAGGGAACTCAGCCCGGGGTTGGGGCGTCAAGGGAAGGACGCCCATGGGGGCTGCGGGCGACGACTCGGCAGCTCCGCAATCGGCCGCCGATCGATTCCACCACCCCGCCAGGGGTTCACGTTAGGAGGGGTCCGATGAGCAACACCACCGAACTGCGGATCGGCGCACAGCAGGAGGCCGCCCGCGAGATCCACCAGAAACAGGCCGAATTCACCCGGCTTATCCAGGGTGTGTTGCACGAGCAGCAAGCCCTCGGCAACGCCTACCGGGGCCAGGCCGCCGGCGCTCTGGCGAAGCTGGTCGGCGACTGGGCCGACGACGCCGCCCGCTTGGTGCGCGAGTTCGAGGGCTTCGCCCAGCGCATGGTCGACACGGACCGCAACGCCGCGACGAGCCAGGACGAGGCCGCCACCGACCTGGCCAAGTCCGCCCGGCCGGTCCGCACCGCCATCTGAGCACCGCGATCGAGACGACAAGGGGTTAGAAGATGTCAGACATCACGTCCGTCAGCGTTCCCAAGCTCATGGAGTACGCCGGCTTCGTGCGGCGCAGCAGCGACCAGATCACCAACGGCGCGCACGAGATGACCAACAAACTGCGTAACACCCTCTCCCAGTGGGGTGAGGGCACCAACTCGCGCGCCGCGTTCGACGCCTTCGAGAAGCGTGTCAACGACTGCATCCGGGAGATGAACGATGCGCTCGCTGCCATGCCGATGGCGATCCAGGGCGCAGCCGAGCGCGCACAACGGGCCGAGAAGGCCAACACGGATCTGTTCTCCTGACCGACGTGCTCGCAGGGGGCGATCCGGCCACCCTGTGAGCCGGCCGAGCCGGCCGATCAAGGGGTGCGGAGTCAAGGGGTGAGGGACTGATGGGCGCGAAGATCGACATCGAGCTCGAGGAGGTGCGTCGTGCTGTGCTGCGCACTGTGCACGAGATCGAGCGGGTGTTGACCCAGGCCGACCGACAGATGTCCGGGCTCACCAGCCGCACCCAACGAGGCATCTTCGGGGGGTCACCTGCTGGGGTGTCCGTCGACGCCCACCTGAACGCGACGATCGGCCTGGTCGAGCAGCTGGTCACGACCGTCGGGCAGGCCGCCACCGGCATGACGAGCGCGGCTCTGGTGGCCACCCGCAATATCGAGAATGCCGAGCAGGCCAGTGCTGATGACCTGGCCCTGGCGACCAGGTCGGTGCGCGAGGCCACCCGATCCGCCGGCGATCTGACGTACTCCGGGCCACGGCCGGCGCAGGCCGTCGCGGCCCCCGGGGAGCAGGGGGCCTGACCCGATGCAGTCGCACGAACCGTCGACCTCGTCCTTCCCCAACCAGGGGCCGCACGAGATCCGATTGCGCGCCGCGCTGCGCTCGGTCGACCTGGGTCGGATCGATCAGTCGGCCACGGCGCTGCGGCTGACCAGCACCTCGCTCACCAGTCTTGCCGACACTCTGCGCGGTTTGAGCCGCCAGCTCGAATCCCTGTGGCACGACGACGGCGCGACTGCCGCCGTCGCGGCCACGACGGAACTGGTCAAGGCGGTCGGCGAGAAGACCACGTCCATCGACACGACGGTCACCGCGTTGAATACCGCCTTCCAGGCGTTGACCACCGCGATCACCGGCGCGAACGCCTACCACGAGCCGTCCTGGGCCGAGCCGGTAGCCCCGACGATCGAGGTCATGTCACTCGCCGCGGTGCAGCAAGTGGCGCAGTACGAGAACCGCCAGAGCGCGTATGCCGCTGCCCTCGCGCAGCGGGAGAAGGTGATGGCCGGCATCTACACGACGATGGAGGCAGCCCTCGGCGGGGTCGCCGACCGGGTGGCCGCGACGATGGGCACCCCCGAGGTGCCCAGGCCGTCCGGCGGCGCGCGTGTCACCGTCGGCGGCGGCGGCGCCGGCTCGGTTACGGCGGGTGGGTCCGGCAGCGTCGGCGGTGGTGGCACGTCCTCCGGCGGCACCGGTGGCGGTGGGACCGGCACCGGCGGCTCTGGTAGCGGTGGTACCGGTAGCGGCGGTGGCTCTGGTGGCGGTGGCACCGGTGGTGGCAACGGCACTGGTGGCGGTGCCGGCGGCGGCGGCGGGATCGGCGGCGGGATCGGCGGCGGTGCCGGTGGTACGGCTGGTACTGGTCAGGGTGGCACGACGACTCAGCCGGTCGTGGTGCGCGCCGATGGCAGCGGTGCCGTGAGTGGCTCAGTGGGTGGGGCCGTGGGTGGCGCGGTCGGCGGTGGGGTGGCTTCGGCCGGCACGGTCGGCTCCCTCGGTGGCATGGTCGGCGGATCCGGTGGCCTCGGCGCCGGCACGGTCGGCTCGGCGGCTGCGGCCGGGCTCGGCGGGGCGGTCGGAGGCCTCGGGACGCGCCCGGCAGGCGGCGGCGTCGGCGGGCGAGCCGGACTTCCCGGTATGCCGGGAGCGCCCGGCGGTGTCGGCGGCGCCCGCGCCGGCGTGACCCGCGCCGGCGGCGCGGTCCGTGGGATGGCCGGCGCACCCGGGGTCGGCACCGGAACCGGCACCGCGTCCGGTCGGGCCGGCGCGTCCGGTCGAGCCGGCGCGACTGGCCGGGGCAGCGGCAAGGGTGCGACGGTCGGCGGGCGCGGCGGGTCGGGCAGCGCGGACGGCGCCGCCGGTCGGTCCGCAGTCGGTCGCGGCGGCCGCGCCGGGCAGCGCTCGGCGGGTCAGGCGGGCGCCGGGCAGCGTCAGTCGGGTCGCCCCTCGGCGAGCCCGGCACGCGCCGACCGCCGGGAGCGCGACGTGGAGCGGGCCGACCTCGACGGGCTGGTGCTCGTCCACGAGGAGTGGGTGGAGGGCGCCGAGCCCGGAGACGGTGTCGTGCGCTGAGTCCGGATAGAGTCCGAACCGATCGGTCGGCCTGCGCCGCCGTTCGCCCGTCCCGGGCGATCGACGGATCGGCCATCCGTCTCACGGCCGGGCAGGGAGGGTGAGCGTGACGATTCCGTCGTCGGCGTCGACCGGCCCTCTCGCGTCCGCCGATCTGGTCAGGGTGAGCGTCGCCTCCGGAGAGCGGGTCATCGATCTGGTCCTGCCCTCGCGCCTTCCGGTGGCCGAACTCGAGCCGGAGATCGCCGCCGCGGTCGGTGCGCTGGACCCATACCAGGTGCACGGTGGCTACGAGTTCATGGCCGGTGACGGGCGCACGCTCGACCAGGATGCCAGCCTGCTCGCCCAAGGCGTCCGCGACGGTGCGCTGCTGCGTCTTGTCGCGGGTGCCGACCTGCGCAGCGCCAAGGTCTACGACGACATCGTCGAGGCGGTGGCCGACGCCGTCGAAGCGGCCGGGCCCGGCTGGAGCGAACAGGCGGCGCGGGTCACCCTGCTCACGGTGGCGGGCCTCGTGCTCGGGCTGGGCGCCCTACTGCTCGGCGTGCACCGCGGCGCCGGTGCCCCGGTGCTCGTCGTCGCGGGTGTGCTCACCGTCCTGCTCCTGTCGACCGGAGCGGTCTTCGCGCGGCGCACCGGCGACGAGACGGCCGCGGTGCTCGTGTGCGGGGGCGCCGCGGCATACGCCGTGGTCGGTGCCTTCGCCGGCAGCACGGGCCCGTGGTGGCAGACCCCGCTGCTCGTGGCCGGCGCAGTGCTCGTGCTCACCGGCCTGGCGGCGGGCGCCATCACCGGCCGGCGTGGCTGGGTCTTCCTGCCCGCCTACGTGCTCGGTGTGGTCGCGGTCGTCCTCGGCGGCATCCTGCGGATCACCGGCCTGGCCCCCGCGCCGGTGCTGGCCATCGTCCTGACCGTCGCGGTGGTGCTCGGCAGCGTCGTGCCGTGGTTCGCCCTGGCGTCCACGCGCGCGGTGCCGGCCCCGATGACCGCCGAGACCGACATCCTCGCCGACCCCGACCCCATCGACACCGCCGACGTCGCGGCACGCGTGCAGCGAGCCCACGAGATCTCCCTCGGGCTCGCGGTGAGCATCGCCGCGCTCGTCGCCATCGGCGCGCCGTCCGTCGTGACCCTCGGCTGGGCCGGTCTGGGGCTGGTGTGGGCGGCCGGCCTGGCCCAGATCATGCGGACCCGGCAAAGCCTGCTCGGCCGTGACGTCGCGGTCGGCGTCGTCGGGGGGGCGCTGGGCATCGGCACCGGCACGGTCGCCGCGGTGCTCACCCACCCCGAATGGTCGCTCGTCATCGGGGCGGTCGGTGCCGTCGTCGGGGTGGGGGTACTCGTCGGCCTGGCGGCACCCAAACGCACCAGCGTGCGGTGGGGGCGGCTGCTCGATCTCGTCGAGGCCGCGGCGTTGGTGGCCCTGGCCCCGTTGCTGCTCAGCGCCATCGGCCTGCTCGGCGGGCCCCGGTGAGGGCACCGGCGTCCCGGCCACCGCGCCGACGCGAGCACCGGGGCTGACATGGCGAGCAAACGTGACCTTGTCGACGCGCACGGCTACAACCGGCGGCGGCTGGTCGCTGCCTTCGTCAGCGGCGCACCCGCGGGCCGCGACGTCGAGAGCGTCTCGCGGGCCCGCCCGGTCGTCGCCGGCGCCGCCATCGCGGCCCTGCTGCTCGGCGGATCCGCGCTCACCGGCGTCTTCACCTCGCCCCTGCAGGACGGTTGGTCCGATGCCCATGTCGTCATCGCCCGGCAGTCCGCAGCCCGGTTCGTCAGTGCCAAGGGCAAGCTCTACCCGGTGCTCAACGCGACGTCGGCTCGGCTCATGCTGCCGGCCCAGACCGGCTATCGCGTCATCGTCGTCGACGACGACAAGATCGCCTCGACCGAGCGCGGCGAACCGCGCGGCATCATCGGGGCCCCCGACGATCTGCCCCCGGCCAATGCCCTGCTGCCCACCGGCTGGGTCAGCTGTCTGGCCAAGGGCGAGATCCGCACCACGGTGCGCTCCGCGCCGGCCCCGGCCCGGGCAGCGGCGCCGAACAGCGGCGCCGAAGAGCCCGGCCGCCTGGTGAGTTCCGCCGGGCAGACCTGGCTGGTGGCCCGAGGACAGCGCTTCGCGGTGCCACCGGCCAGCGCTGCGGCGCTGCAGCGGGAACTGCGGTTGGACCGCTCCGAGATCATGCCGGTGCCGGGCAGCTGGCTGGACCTGTTGAGCAACGGCCCGCAGCTGCGCCTGGTGGTGCCCGGCCGTGGACAGCCGATCCCACCCGACGCGCCCGCCGGACTGGCCATGGGCGGCAAGGTCACCGCGATCGGCCAGGTCGTGGGGGTCGCCCACGCCGATGGCGGCACGGCATACGGGCTGATCGTGCCCGACGGCACGGTGCAGCTCACGCCATTCGCGGCTGCCGTGTATCGCGCCCAGGAGCCCACCCTCGGACAGCCGATCCCGGTCACGCCGGCCGACCTCGCGGCGGTCGCACCCAGCCCGCGCTCCCGGGAGGCCTACCCGACGCTGTGGCCCGAGGCGCTGCCCACGCCGACCGACGGCGTGCTCTGTGCCGTGCTGGACAGCCCCGGGGGCGACCGGCCACCGGGCAGCCGTCTCGTCGTCGTCGCTGACGACGACCCGCTGGCGACCGCACCCGTCGGCGCCCGGGTCGAACCCGGACGCGGCGCCCTCGTGCGGGTCAACTCGACCGGGGCACCGGCCGGGCCGGTCTACGTCATCGAGCAGTCCGGGCGCAAGTTCGCCATCGTCGACCCCTCCGAGGAGACCCTGGCCCGGCTCGGCTACTCGGCCGTCACACCCGGTGTCGTGCCCGGGCCGTGGATCCTGCTGTTCCCGTCCGGGCCGGCCCTCAGCGAAGCCGCCGCGCTGCGCTCCCCAGGCAGCCCCACGGCGGAGGGACCATGACCCGCGTTCGGTCGCTGTCTCGGGTGGCCGCCGCTGCACTGGTGCTCGGTGGCGTCGCCGCCGGTGCCGTCGCGCCGGTGCCGGCACAGGCCGCCGACAGCTGCGACCAGCGCACCGCGCCGGTCTACCTGGCGGAGCCGAGTTATCCACTGGCGCAGTACCGGGCGGCGAGCGCCCTGTGGGCCGCCGGAGCCGACGGCGACGGGGTGCTCGTGGCGGTGCTCGACTCGGGCCTGGAGGCCGACAACCCGCACTTCACCCAACCCGGCCAGGGCACGGCGGTGCGCCCCGGCACGAGCTTCGTGCCCGAGCTCGCCGACGCGGCGCAGGTGCGCCACCCGCAGGGTCTGCGGGACGCCGACGGGCACGGCACGAGCGTCGCGGGCCTCATCGCGGCCCGGGCGGTGCCCGGCTCCGGGGTCGTCGGCCTCGCCCGGCGGGCCACGATCCTGCCGGTCCAGGTCTACGGTCTGCGGGCCACGAACGATCCCCGGTATGCCGCGCTCGTGCCCCGGCCCGAGCAGCTCGTCGCCGGCATCCGGTATGCCGCGGACGCCGGCGCCCAGGTCATCGCCATCGCGATGAGCCAGAACCAGTCGACGCCGGAGCTGGCCGCCGCCGTCGAGTACGCCCAGGCCAAGGGCGCCCTGCTCGTGGCCAGCGCCGGTGACCGGGCGCCCGATCAGCCGCTCGGGCTGCGTTACCCCGCGGCATACCCGGGGGTGCTGGGGGTGACGGCGGTGACCCAAGGCGGGTCGAGCAGCCCGACGGTGATGCCCGGTCCCCACGTCGGGGTGGCCGCCCCAGGAGAACGGCTGGCCACGACCTACGGCCGCTTCGGCGACTGCATCGTCGGCGCCACGCCGGAAGCCAGCTATGCGGTGCCGCTCGTGGCCGCCACCGCCGCCCTCGTCGCGGCCCGCTACCCGCAGGAGGGGCCGGCGCTGTGGAAGTACCGGATCGAGGCGAGTGCGCTGCGGCCGCGTTCCGAGGCCCGTGACGACACGTTCGGGTGGGGGGTGCTGGCGCCCTACGACGCGGTGACGCTCACCGTCGACCCCGACCGGCCCGGCCCGCAGCTGCCCGGGCAGGCCCGGGCGCTGGGCGCCGCACAGCCGGTCGCGCCGGCTCCGGTGACCGTCACCGAGGACCCCCTCGTGCCGGCCCGACGCTTCGCGGTCCTCGTCGTGCTCTCGGCCTTGGTGGGTCTGGTGCTGCTGCGCCTCATCCGGGCGCTGCGGGCCGGCCCGAGGGAGGTGGCCGGGTGACCGGCTCGGGGAGCGGCCCCGCGAGCGGCGTGGGCGATGGCCCCGCCAGTGGGGCCGACGCGGGCGGGCGGCGGCACCGGCGACCGCTCTTCTTCGACAACGCCCAGCTCGCCGAGCACGGCGGCGCGGTCGACCCAGTGCAGGAGATCGAAGCCGCCCATCAGAGCGCGGCCGTGCTCGTGCGCGCCGGGCGGGCCGCCGACGACCCGGCACTGACCGCCCGACTCGTCGCGCTCGTCGAGGACGTCGGGCTCTGGACCGTCGCCGACCTGTGGTCGACCCGGCCACCGCGCTCGCTGCCGGGTGCGCTGTGGCGGCTCTACGCCTTGCGGGAGTGGGTGCGTCTGCACCCGCTCGTGGCCAGCCGCGAATATGCCGCGGGCATGCGGCATACCGGAGTCGACCATGTCGTCGCCGGGCCGGAGGAACCGCCCGGCCCCCAGGAGCTGCGCGGGCTGCTCGACGCGGTGCTCCGCGGGGTCTTCGACGGCGATCTCGCGGTCGCTCTGGAACGGGCCGCAGCCTTCTGCCGGGTGGTCAGTGCCGGCCGGGCCGAGGTCTCCGAAGGACCCGACGCCGCGCAGTCCGCCGCCGCCCTGGCCGGCACCGCGCACGACCTCACCGCGGCCGCCGCGCTCTGGCGCCTGGGGGAACTCACCTGATCCGCCCGTTCGGGTGGGCTCGTTCCGGGCTCGGAGCGGGTATCGTGACGCGTGCGCCGGGCCGCGGCAGCCCCGGGTCCCACAGATAGCCGCCTAGAGCGGCCACGCGCCGTGAGGCGCTCCCGGTCCGGCGCAACTTCGACCCACGGCTCGCACCCCCACGGATGCGTCAGGTAACGCACAGCACCCTTTCGCCCCGCTGTTGCAGCTGTGCCTCTAGCGTGTCCCCATGGACGATCCAGGAGCCGCCGTGGGGCTGCGAGATGAGGCGTCGCTGCAGGAGCGAGAAATGGTCGCGGGCCTCGTCGACGCCGTCGCAGCCGACCCGGATCGGCACCTGACCCCCGAGGAGATCGACCGCGCCCTGGGGCTGGGGGGCCCGGTCAGCCGAACCGGCCGCTGATGTAGTCCTCGGTCGCGCGCTCCTGCGGGTGGCTGAAGATCACCGACGTGTCGCCCATCTCGACCAGCCGCCCCGGCTGGCCTGTGGCCTTGAGATTGAAGAACGCCGTCCGGTCGCTGACCCGGGCGGCTTGCTGCATGTTGTGGGTGACGATGACGATCGTGTAGTCGGCCTTGAGGTCGCCGATGAGGTCTTCGATGGCCAGGGTCGAGATCGGGTCCAGGGCCGAGCACGGCTCGTCCATGAGCAGCACCTTCGGGCGCACCGCGATGGCCCGGGCGATGCACAGTCGCTGCTGCTGCCCACCGGAGAGGCCGGCACCGGGCTTGTCCAGGCGGTCCTTGACCTCTTCCCAGAGGTTGGCGCCCTTGAGCGACATCTCCGCGGCCTCGGCCAGCAGCGTCTTGTTCTTGACCCCGCCCAGGCGCAGCCCCGCGACGACGTTGTCGAAGATCGTCATCGTCGGGAAGGGGTTGGGTCGTTGGAAGACCATCCCCACCGTGCGGCGTACGCTCACCGGGTCGACGTCCGCGGCATACAGGTCCTGGCCATCGAGGGTGATGCTGCCCTCGACCCGCCCCCCGGGGATGACCTCGTGCATCCGGTTGAGGGTGCGCAGCACCGTCGACTTGCCGCAGCCGGAGGGCCCGATGAAGGCGGTGACCGACTTGGGCTCGATCGTCATCGTCACCCCGTCGACGGCCTTGAACGCGCCGTAGTAGATGCTCAGGTCTCTGACGTCGATGCGCTTGGCCATTCGAAGGCGCGCCTTCCGTTCTCGTGAACTGTCTCAGTGGACGGGTCTGGGGTGGTCAGCGCACGGCGCTGCGCCGGGCGATGAGACGCCCGAGGACGTTGAGGATGAGCACGAGCAGGATGAGCGTCAGCGAAGTGGCCCACATCCGCTCGACGGCCGTGGCGATGCCGATCTCGGTGCGGTCCTGGTTGATCATCGTCGGCAGGGTCGGCATGTAGCCGCCGAACAGGTTCGTCGCGATGCTCTTCGTGTAGGGCCCGAGGATGAGCAGTGGGGCCGTCTCACCCATCACCCGGGCCAGCCCGAGCAGCACTCCGGTGACAATGCCCGAGAACGCGGTCGGCAGCACCACCCGGGTGATGGTGATCCACTTCGGCACACCCAGGGCATACGAGGCCTCGCGCAGCTCGTTGGGCACCAGTTTGAGCATCTCCTCGGTCGAGCGCACGACGACCGGGATCATCAGCAGCACGAGAGCCAGGCACACGGCGAAGCCGACCCGTTGGAAACCGAAGGTGGTGACCCACACGGCATACACGAAGAGGGCGGCGACGATGGAGGGCACCCCGCTGAGGATGTCGACCATGAAGGACACCGCGCGGGCCAGTATGCCCCGGCCGTACTCGACGAGGTAGATGGCCGTGAAGACGCCCACCGGCACCGAGACGAGCGCGGTGACGGCCCCCTGGATGAGGGTGCCCTGGATGGCGTGGATCGCCCCGCCGCCGGCGTCGGAGGCGTTGATGTTGCGCTGCGAGTTGGTCCACCAGCTCGTCTGCACGAGCAGGTGGGCGCCTTCACTCGCAACGGTCCACAGGATCCACGCCAAGGGGATCATGGCCAGGGCGAAGGAGGCCCACATGACGACGCGGGCGAGCCGGTCCTTGGCCCGTCGGGTCCACGACTCCGGCGGCATCCGGAACGGGTCGGCGGTGGCGCTGCGACCGGCGCCGTCGGCCGCCGCGTCGTGCGCCGAGGCCATCGGGTATGCCGCGTTGCCGCGCCGCGCGCCGGCACCCAGGACGCTGGCCAAGGACGGGCTGCCGGCACTCATTCGGTGAAGGCCTTCCTGCGTTCGATGACGATCCGGGCGATGGCGTTGACGATGAAGGTGAGCACGAACAGCACGAGGCCGGCGGCGATGAACGCGCCGGCCTTCTGTGGGGAGTCGAACTCGGCGGCGTTGTTGGCGATCCGGGAGGCAAAGGTCTCGCCGCCGTTGAAGACCGACCAGGTCCACGGCCGACCCTGAGCGAGCGTGGAGACGATGAAGGTGACCGCGATCGTCTCGCCGAGGGCCCGCCCCAACGCCAGCATGGCGGCGCTGATGACGCCCGGCCGGCCGAAGGGCAGCACCGCGGTGGTGATCATCTCCCACGTGGTCGCCCCCAGCGCGAGGGCGCCCTCCTTGTGCGGGGTGGGGGTCTGGGCGAAGACCTCCCGGGAGATCGCCGTGACGATCGGCAGGATCATGATGGCCAGGACGAGCCCGATGAAGAAGATGGTGCCGCCGGTGATGCCGGTCGGCGCGAAGATCGATAGGTCGCCCAGGCGGGTCTGCAGCCACTGCTCCAGGGGGGCGACGACCGGCCGGAAGACGATCAGGCCCCACAACCCGTAGACGATCGAGGGCACCGCGGCCAGCAGGTCGACCAGGTGCGAGGCCGGCCGGCGCAGCCAGGTGGGGGCGTATTCGGTGATGAACAGGGCCACGCAGACGCCGACCGGCACGGCGATCGCCATCGCGATGACGGAGGCCACGACCGTGGTCCACAGCAGTTCGACGATGCCGAACCGCGGGGCGGCGCCGTCCACCGTCCATTCGCGTGAGGTGAGGAAGCCGGCCTGGTTGCGGCTGAGGGCGGGGATCGCCTGGGAGAGCAGGAAGACCCCCACGAGGGTGACGAGGGCGATGACAGCCAGCCCGGCGCCCTTCGCCGCGCCGCCGAACCAGAGATCCCCGCGTCGGCCGGCCGGCCGGCCCGGCTCGTCGTCACCGACGAGCCGGGCGGCACCCTCGAGGGTCTCGGACATGTCAGCCGATCGCCGCGATCGCCGCGGCGACCTTGGCGCTGACCGCCGCCGGGAGCGGCGCGTACCCCTCCTTGACGAGGGCCTCCTGCACCTGCGCCGAGGCGAAGTGGGTGAGGAAACCCTTGACCAACTTGGCCTTCGCCGGGTCGGCGTACTTCGAGCAGACGATCTCGTAGGTGACGAGGTTGATGGGGTAGGCGCCCGGCTCCTTCGTTGCGTAGTCAAGGGTGAGCGACAGGTCGTTGCCGGTGCCCTTCTGCTTGGCCGAGGCGATCATCTTGCCGACCGAGTCGCTGGTCAGCATGACCGGGCCGGACCCGGTGTCGATGGCGGCTATGCCGAGTTGGTTCTGGGTCGCGTAGGACCACTCGACGTAGGTGACGCCGCCGTCCTGGCCCTTGACCGCGCTCGCGACGCCGGCCGACTTCTCCTTGCCCTCACCGACCGTGCCGGCCCACTTCTTGCCCGGTTCGATCGTGGCCGCGGCGCCGCCGGCCGCCTTGAGGTACTTGGTGAAGTTGTCCGTCGTGCCCGACTCGTCGGAGCGGAAGTAGACCTTGATTGGGGTGGCGGGCAGCGTGACGCCCGGGTTCTTGGCCGCGATCGCCGGGTCGTTCCACGTCGTGATCGTTCCGGCGAAGATCTTCGCGGCGAGTTCGCCGGTGAGCGTGAGCTTGTCGACGCCCTTGACGTTGTACGCGATCGCGACCGGGCCGGTGACCACCGGCAGGTTCCAGGCCGGCGCCGAGCAGGTCTTCGCCGCAGCCGTGGCCTCGTCGTCCTTGAGAGCCGAGTCCGAGCCGGCGAAGTCGACCTGACCGGCGATGAGGTTCTTGATGCCCGCACCGGAACCGGACGGGTTGTAGTTCACCGTGACCCCCGTGCACCGGGTCTGGTAGGACTTGATGGCCGACTCGATGGCGTTCTTCTGCGCCGAGGAGCCTTCGGCCTTGAGGGTGCCGGTCGGGCAGTCGACGGCCGCGCCGGAGCCGGAACCACCCGAGCCCCCGGAGGCGGTGCCGGTGTTGTTGTTGTCGCTGCCGCAGGCGGCCAGCGCGAGACTCGCGGTCACGGCCAGGCCGCTGCCCAGGATTCGGGTGGCGCGGGTGCGGGTGCGGGTGCTGCCGGTGGTGCGCGTGATCGTCACGGGGCGATCCCTCTCGAAGACGAAGCCAGGTCTGAGGCCGCCGCCATCGGGGTGGCGGTCGGCAGGGGGACCGCGTCGTCCCCCGGCGCTGACGATAGGGACGCCGGATGACGCCAGGACCACGACCGGTGAATGGGGGTTGAACGCTCCCCGACGATTGAGCGCCGGTCAGTCGTCGAGCGGCGGGATCCGCTCCACCGCGACGATCCTGGCCTGTTCGGCGAGCCCGACGACGTGGGCGATCAGGACCTCCCCCTTGTCCATGCCCAGGTCGGTGGCCTCGACGAGGGTCGCCTCGGCCGCGCCGATCTGGTCCTGGGCCGTTGCCATCCGGGGCAGCAGCGCCCCGAGGACCGTCGGCAGCACCGGGCCGTGGCTGCACAACGCGGCCGGCGTGCCGTCGTGCAGCAGGGTGCGCACCGCTCGGACCGCGCGTTTGGGTCCGCGGCTCTCGAAACCCTCCTCGGACAGGCCCTTGACCGGCTCCAACGCCCGGCCCAGCCGCGCGGCATACGGGGCGAGTGTGTCGACGCAGCGCACCGACGGGGAGGTGACCAGGCGCTCGATCCCGTATGCCGCGAGCACCCCGCCCGCGACGGCGGCCTGCCGCACGCCGAGCTCGGTAAGGGGACGTTCCGGGTCGGGGTGGTGCCACGCCGAGCGCGGCAAGGCCTGGGAGTGCCGCACGATCGCCAGCGGCCAACAGCTCAGGTCGCCGCGCCGGTCGGCCCGCAGGATCGCCCGCAGCTGCTCCCGGTCGTGGACGTAGTCGAGGCGTTCGGTCGCGGCGATCGGGTCGAGCCAGCGGACCTCGTCGATCTCGTGCTCCAGGTCACCGGCGCCGCCGAGCACCTCGGCCGCCCAGTACCGCACGTGCTTGGTCGCCGGGCGGCCCAGCCGATCCAACACCCGGTATGCCGTGGGGGGCAGCGGCAGGCCCAGGCGCACCGCCAACCCGGTCTCCTCCGCGGTCTCCCGGACCGCGGCGACCGCCCACGGCTCGTCGGGCTCCAGCTTGCCTTTGGTCCAGGACCAGTCGTCGTACTTGGGACGGTGCACGAGGGCGACCTCGATGCGGCCGTCGTCCAGACGGCGCCACGGGACGGTACCCGCGGCGTTGATGGTCGACATGGAACCTTTCCGGGTCGCTCAGGGGGCGTGCGGTCAGCGGCGCCGCGCCTTCTGGCGTTGCTTGGAGCGATACTCCCAGGTGAGGACTTGCACGTCGGGCAGGGGCTGCCCGTCGGCGTCGCGGTGGATGCGGGTCCAGGACCCGTCGGCGTCCAGCTCGAAGCGCGAGGTCGTGTCGGCCAGGCCCATTTCGAAGATATTCGTCAGCTCGGCGACGTGGGCCGGGTCGACCACCTCGATGAGCGCCTCGACCCGGCGGTCGAGGTTGCGGTGCATCATGTCGGCCGAGCCGATGTAGACCTTGGGTTGGCCGCCACCGCCGAACCAGAAGATCCGCGAGTGCTCAAGGAAACGCCCGAGCGTGGAGCGGACCCGGACGTTCTCGCTCAGGCCGGGCACCCCCGGGCGGATCGCGCAGATACCGCGCACCCAGACGTCGATGGACAGGCCGGCCTGCGAGGCCCGGTAGAGCGCATCGATGAGCTGCTCGTCGACGACCGAGTTCATCTTCAACCGGATCCGACCGTCGCCGTGCTCGGCGTTCCGGGCGATCTCCTCGTCGATGGCCTCGATGAGCCCGCTGCGCACCGTGCGGGGGGCGACGAGCAACCGACGGAAACGGCTGCGGGGGGCGATGCCGGAGAGCTGGTTGAACAGGCGGGACAGGTCTTCACCGACCGCCGGGTCGCAGGTGAGGATGCCGAGGTCCTCGTAGAGCCGGGCCGTCTTCGGGTTGTAGTTGCCGGTGCCGATGTGGCAGTAGCGCACCAGGCCCTCGGCCTCCTGGCGGACCACGAGACACAGTTTGGAGTGGGTCTTCAGCCCGACGATCCCGTAGACGACGTGCACCCCGGCGTGCTCCAACTTGCGGGCCCAGGAGATGTTGTTGACCTCGTCGAACCGAGCCTTGATCTCGACGACCGCGAGCACCTGCTTGCCAGCCATCGAGGCGTCGATGAGGGCGTCGATGATCGGCGAGTCCCCGGAGGTGCGATAGAGGGTCTGCTTGATCGCCAGCACCCGCGGGTCGGCGGCGGCCTGCTCGATGAACGCCTGCACCGAGGTGTTGAACGAGTCGTACGGGTGGTGCAGCAGGATGTCCTTGCTGCGCACGGCAGCGAAGATGTCACCCTGCGACGACCGCTCGGTCGGGGCGAGGTCCGGGTGGGTCATCGGCACGAACGGCGGGTCCTTGAGATCGGAGCGGTCCAGGTCGCCGAGCAGGAACAGCCCGCGCAGATCCAGCGGCGCCGGCAGCCGGTAGGTCTCGGCCTCGGTGACACCCAGCTCCCGGGTCAGCAGATCCAGGACCCGTTCGTCCATCGTGTCCTCGACCTCGAGGCGCACCGGCGGACCGAACCGGCGCCGGGTGAGCTCCTTCTCCAACGCGGTGAGCAGGTTCTCGGCGTCGTCCTCCTCGACCTCGAGGTCCTCGTTGCGGGTCACCCGGAAGGTGAAGTGCTCACGCACCTCCATGCCGGTGAACAACTGGTCCAGGTGGGCGGCGATGAGCTCTTCGAGCGGGACGTAGCGCGCGGCATACCGGCCGGGTTCGGACTCGCCCTCGATGACCCGCAGGAACCGGGGCAGCACCGGGGGGACCTTGACCCGGGCGAAGTGCTCGGTGCCTGTCGTCGGATTGACGAGAACGACGGCAAGGTTGAGCGACAGGCCGGAGATGTAGGGGAACGGGTGGGCCGGGTCGACCGCCAGCGGCGTGAGCACCGGGAAGATCTGCTCGCGGAAGAGGCCGTGCAGTGGCACCCGCTCGACCTCGCTCAGCTCGCGCCAGGGCACGATGCTGATGCCCTCCTCGGCCAGCGCCGGACGCACCTGGTCCCAGAACACCCACGAGTGCAGCCGCATCAGGTCCTGGGCGGTCGCCTGGATGCGATCGAGCAGTTCGCGTGGCTCCATGCCGGCCGCCGAGCGGACCGCCAGGCCGGTCGCGATGCGCCGCTTGAGCCCGGCCACCCGCACCATGAAGAACTCGTCGAGGTTGCTGGAGAAGATCGCCAGGAACTTGGCGCGCTCCAACAACGGCACGGTGTCGTCCATGGCCAGTTGCAGCACCCGCTCGTTGAACTGCAACCACGAGATCTCCCGCTCCAGATAGCGGGTGCGCGGGTCGTGCAGCAACTGCTCCTGCTCGGGCTCGCGTACGAACCGGCCGCTGGGCCCGCGGGCGGGCAGGCGCCGCTCGACGCCCGCGCTGATCCCCGCCGGGGGCCCGTCGAGGCGGTGGTCGGCGTCAGGACGAGCGTCGGCAGCGGCGGTCATGGGGGACATCGTTCCACCTTCTGACCACGCTGTCCGCGTAAACATCGTCTCACTACGCAGTGTCGTGAAACCCAACTCCCGGTAAACGCGCACGGCCGGTGCGTTGTCCGCCTCGACGTAGAGGTGGACCCGCTCGCAGCCCCGGTCGCGCAGGTGGTGCAGCCCGATGAGGGTCACCACCCGCCCCAGTCCACGGCCCTGGTATGCCGGGTGCACTCCGACGACGTAGACCTCGCCGTCCTGCGCGGTAGTGGGGTCGATCTTGGTCCAGTGGAAGCCGGCGATCGGCAGCTGCGTCGGGGTCGCCTCCGGGTCGCGGGGGACAAGCAGCAACAGACCGCCCGGGTCGAACCAGGACTCGCTCATCCGGGCGTGCAGGTCGGTGACCGTCAGCCGGCCCTGCTCGGGGTGAGCGGCGAAGGCCGCGGCGTTGGCCGCCACCCAGGCCGCGTCGTCGACCCCTGGGCGCAGGGCTCGCACGGCGAGGCCCTCGGGCAGCTCGAGGTGCGGCAGCGGCAGTTGTGGTCCCAGCTCGCGGCCCAGCACCAGGAGCTCGCGGATGCCGACCAGCCCACGTGCCTCGGCGAAGGCCCGGCCCCCCGCATCTCCGGCGTGCGACCAGATCCGCACGTCGCGCGGCAGGGCGGCCAGCAGCGACGTGCCGACCCCCTGGCGGCGGTGCTCCGGGTGCACGACGAGCTCGGCGGCCGGTCCCGGCGGCGGCGTGGGCGTGGGCGTGGACGTCGGGCCCGGTGCGCCCTGCGGGGTGAGATCCGGCTCGGGGTTCGCGGGAGAACCGGGCGCTCCGCTCGGGCGTCGGGCGTCGGCGAGCTGGGCGTAGCCCACGAGGAGGCCATCGGCATACCGGAGCAGATGGATGGCCCGGGCGCCGTCCAGGTCGAGCAGGAACTGCTCGGACAATGGTGGAATGCCGTCGGCAGCGGTGGCGGCGGCCACGAGCGTGAGCACCTCGGCGCGGCGGGCGGCGCTGAGCACGCGGACCGCGCGTGGGCTGGAGATCAGGTCCGATCCGAACATCGCCGGGGTCACGCTGTCGGCAGGGCCAGGGCGGCCAGCGAGAGGACGAGGACCCCGCTCAGCAGCACCGAGATCACCCCGAGAGCCACTTGGGCCACCGGCTCATGACAGCCGGGGACCGCCCCGATGACCCGGCGGGTGGTGTGCGAGAACGACGCCAACAGCATCCCCAGGCCGATACCCACGGTGACCGGCAGCCCGAGGGGCGAAGCGACGAGGGCACCGGCCAGGCCGCCGGCGATGGTCGCCGGGACCACGGCCAGCACGCCGATCCGGCGATGCCGACCGACCAGTTCGACGACTGCTCCGGCGGCGAGCCCGATCATCCCCACGACGATGAACTCGGGCCCGTGGGGGCGCAGGGTGACCGGTACGAGCGCCGCGCCCGACGCGACGGCCGCCAGGGCGGATGCGACCGCAGCGACCCCCTCGGTGAGCCGGGGCCGCGACGGCGGACGCATCAGCTGTTGCAGGAAGCCCAGCAACACGGAGACCGCCACGGCAACCGGCACCCACAGCAGGCGCTGCGGCCCGCTGGTCCAGCCGACGGTGGCGGCCACCGCCAGCCCCCCGCCGAGCAGCACGACGCGCACACCTGGCTGGCTGGGGGCCCCGACCAGCACCGGCCAGCCGACCACCATGGCAATCGCGAGCAGGGCGAGGGCGGCGGCCGAGGCGGCATACCCGAGCAGGGCGGCAACGGCGACGATCGCGCAGGTGAGCAGCACGACCGCGGTGACCAGCAGCGGCAGGCGGGTCGAGTCGACCGCACCGAGGCGGCCCACGTTGCGCCCCTGGCGGTAGGCCTCACGCCGCGTCTGCCCACTCACGACCGACATCGTCGCATCATCCGCCCGCGAACGGCGGGAGCACTTCGAGCACGGAGCCCGGCGGCGTCGGCTCGGCGCGCAGCACGGCCCGGCCATCGAGCAAGAAGGTCGCCACGGCGAGGATCGGGGCCAGCGCGGGGTGGGCCTGGCCGGCCGCGTCGAGCGCCGCACCGACCGTGGCGGCCCGGTGCCGTTCCTCGACGACTCCGGCGGCGGCCCGGGCCGAGGCCCAGTAGCGCACCACGATCTCGCCGTTGGGCACGGGTGTCGGAGGCGTCATCACGGCCTTTCCGCCGAGACCGGGTCTCAGGCTGCAAACGGTTTCGGGTGCGGTGGTCGCGGCCGATTATCCTCGACGGGTGAGCTTGCTGCTGCTGCTGACGAACGCTTTGGCGCCCAGTGCCGAAGTGCTGCCGGCCTTGGGCCTGCTCGCTCACCAGGTGCGGATCCTGCCGGCCGAGCCGGCCGCCCTCGTGCACGCCCCCGCCGGTGACGCGGTGCTCGTCGACGCCCGGCGCGACCTGGCCCAGGCCAAGTCGCTGTGCCGGGTGCTGCGGGCCAGCGGCACGACCGCGCCGGTGCTGGCCGTGCTGACCGAGGGAGGGCTCACCGCGCTCACCGCCGAGTGGGGTATCGACGACGTGCTGCTGGACACCGCCGGCCCGGCCGAGGTCGAGGCTCGGCTGCGCTTGGCCATCGGCCGGGTCGCAGGCGGCGACGACACCGACGAGCCGATCCGCGCCGGCGATCTCACGATCGACGAGGTCAGTTACTCGGCCCGGGTCAAGGGCCGATCGCTCGACCTGACCTACAAGGAATTCGAGTTGCTCAAGTTTCTCGCCCAACACCCGGGGCGGGTGTTCTCCCGAGGGCAACTGCTGCAGGAGGTGTGGGGGTACGACTACTTCGGCGGCACCCGCACCGTCGATGTCCACGTGCGTCGGCTCCGGGCCAAACTCGGCGCCGAGCACGAAACGCTTATCGGCACGGTCCGCAACGTCGGCTACCGATTCGTCGCCGACCGACCTCGCGAGGCCGACCCCGTGGTGCTGCCGACCTGAGCCTCGCCTGGGGCGGGCGACGGCGTGTGAGGTGGGGGGTGGGGATGACGGTGCGTATGGAGGTGCACGAGGACCGCGATTCCTGGCTCCAGCGCACCGTCATGCGCACGGCCATGCCCGGCCGGGGTATCCGGACCTTCGACAGCGCCGAGTCCGACCAGCGCCCGCCTTCGCGTTTGCCACCGCCGTCCGGTCTCGTGTGGCGGCGGTCACCAGGGGTCAGTAGACGAGGGCTTGCGCGCCGGGGGCGAGGGCCCGCTCGACGAAACCCGCGGCGCCGGCGATCCGAACCCCGGGCAGCAGGTCGGCCTCGGTGAGTTCTCGGCGGGCGGCGCACTGCGTGCACACGGTCAGCGCGTCGGCGGCCAGCAGCAGATCGCGCAGCTCGGCGAAGGACGCGGCATACGGTAGCTGGAGGGTCTCGGCGTGACCGGGGGTGGCCAGCCAGGTCGCCTCCCCGGTCAGCCACACCCGCGTCGGTATGCCGCCCGCGAGCGCCGTCGTCGCGACGGTCAGACCCTGGGCCAAGCGTTCCAACGCCTCAGCCCCGACGGTGAGTTTGACGACGAGACTGCGCCCCGTAGCGGGGGCGGGGGTCGGGGCCGGTGGTGAGGTCACGCGGCCAGACTACGATCGCAGGATGTTCCAGCTCGATGTCGACCTGCCCGAGCGGTTGCGCCCGATGGCCTGGCTGATCGGCCGGTGGGAGGGTGCCGGGGTGCTCGGTTACCCGACCATCGAGTCGCGCCATTACGGGCAGGAGATCCGCTGCTGGCATGACGGTCGGTTCTTCCTGCAGTGGGAGGCCCGGGCCTGGATCCTGGACTCCGAGAACGGTGCCCGGGTGCGCCCCGCTGCGGTGGAGACCGGTTTCTGGCGCCCCGGTGAGGACGGCGCCGAGGTGGAACTGCTGCTCACCCACCCGACCGGCATCCTGGAGATGTACTACGGGCAGCTGGAGCCGGCCCGGATCACGCTGCGCACCGATTCGGTGGTGCGCAGTCCGCACGCCAAGGAGTACAACGCCGCGACCCGCCTCTACGGGCTCGTCGAGGGTGACCTGCTCTACACGATGGACATGGCCGCGGTCGGGCAGCCGCTGCAGCCGCACCTGTCGGCCAAGCTCAAGCGAGTGGGCTGAGTCGAGCCGTGCTCACGAACGGCGGCAACGGCGCGGTCGCGCTGGTGCCGGTATGCCGCGGGGCAGGGGCTCTGCCCAAGGGCGCCGGGTGCTCGTGGGCGCCATGGGGTGGGCGGGGCGCCTACAGTTGGGTGGGTGAACGACCTCGCGACGGCCATGCGGGCCAAGGGGATGCGCTGGACCGCGCCCCGACGTCGCATCGTCGACGCCTTGGCCAGACTCGGGCATGCCACGCCCGAGGAGATCGTCGCCGAGGTCACCGCCGACGGCGGTTCCGAGCTGGCTCCCTCGACCGTCTACCGAGCCCTCGACGCGCTCCAGGAGCTCGGGTTCGTCGCCCACAGTCATTTCGAGAAGCGTTCTCCCAGCTATCACTTGGCTGGTCATGCCGATCACGTGCATCTGGTCTGTCTCGGCTGTGGCGACGTCGACGAGCTACCGGTGCAGGCGGCCGCGGGCCTGGTCGAGGCACTCCGTCGAGAGCGGGGCTTCGCAGCCGAAGTGACCCACCTCGCAGTCCAGGGCTGGTGCGCCGGGTGTCGCGGCGCCGCAGGGCTCGGGGGTGACTCGTGAGCAGCCCAGGGTCCACGGCCTCGGTGCTGCTGAGCCGCCGCGGTGCCGTCGCCGCCGAGGGGGTCGACGCCGGTGTGGCGGCGCACTACGGCGACCCGATGCGCGAGCAACGGCTGCTGGCCGAGGGGTTGGCGGCGGTCGACCTGTCGCATCGAGGAGTGGTCTCGGTCACCGGGCCCGACCGGTTGCGCTGGCTGCACTCGATGACGACCCAACATCTCACCGACCTGGGGGCCCGCACCTCGGTCGAGACCCTCGTGCTGTCTCCGAAGGGGCACATCGAGCACGCCCTGCACCTGGTCGATGACGGTCGCACCAGTTGGCTGACGGTCGAGCCCCGGACCGCCCCGGCCGTCGTGGCCTGGCTGACGTCGATGCGCTTCATGCTGCAGGTCGAGGTGGCCGATCGCAGCGGCGAGTATGCCGTGCTCGGCGAGACCAATTCGCGGGAGTCGGTGGTGGGTGAACCACTGGCCTGGGTCGACCCGTGGCCCGGACCGGTCGGTGACACGGCTCCCTACGGTCCGGTGGCCGGGCACCCCGGGCACGACCGGGCCTGGCGCGAACTGCTGGTCCCGCGCGAGCACCTGGCCGACGCGGTGGGTGACCGCACCCTCGCCGGGGTATGGGCTGCGGAGGCGCTGCGGGTGGCGGCGTGGCGCCCGCGCCTGGGCTTCGAGACCGACCACCGCACGATCGTGCACGAGGTGGACTGGTTGCGCACCGCCGTGCACCTGCACAAGGGGTGTTACCGCGGCCAGGAGACGGTGGCCCGGGTGCACAACCTCGGCCGGCCGCCGCGTCGGCTGGTGTTCCTGCACCTCGACGGGTCTGGGCACGTGTTGCCCGACCGCGGTACGCCGCTCACCCTCGCCGGGCGGTCGGTCGGGTTCCTGACCTCCGTGGTTCGTCATCACGTGCTGGGTCCCATCGCCCTGGGTCTGATCAAGCGGTCGACGGCGCCGATGGAGATCCTCGACGCCGGCGGCGTCAACGCCGCCCCGGAGTTGATCGTCGCGCCGTGAGCGGTGCGTGAAACTCGGCGCGCCGACGAGCCCGGTGCGTCGGGACTGCGCCTCGGAGGTCCGCGTGGAGCCTCGCGTCGGCCCGTCAGCGGATGACGATGACCGGGCCGCGCGCCGGATCGAGCCAGGCGACCGTTGCGGTGAGTTCGGCCATGCTGGTCAGTGCGACACACCCGGCGGTTGCCTTGCCGAGGTCGTTGTAGTGCAGGAAGATCGCCGACCCGGAGCCAGGCCCATAGGCGATGCGTGGGTCGTCGTAGTTGAACCCGATGACGGCGGCCTGCCGGTATTGCCCGGTCGCGACGTAGGTGGGCAGGTACTCGGCGTCGGAGTAGCTGCGGGTGCAGTCCTGCTTCCATCGGTTGTACTCACCGGTGGCCAGCCCGTCCCGTCCGATCCACCAGGAGCACCGGTCCACGGTGCGGTACTCGATCCGCGTGCCGGTCGGGGCGCCGATCCCGAACGCGAAGGGGATGCGGTAGGTGCCGGCCGGTGTGGTGCCGCTGCCCTGCACGCGGGTCAGCCCGTCCTGCACGCCGTTGCGACCGAACTGGACGACGACCGACGTATCGCCCACGGAGGCCCAGCTTTTCGTGCCGTCGCGCCACTCCCAGCGGGCCCAGCTGCCCTGATAGGTGCCGGTGGTGCCTCGGGTCTGCGTCGCGACCATCACCTGTTGGTGGTCCAGGTGGTGGATGTCGGTGCCGGGCGCGTAGTCGGTCTCGGGGCACAGCGCGCTCATCGGCAGGGTGCGCCCGGCCCAGACGCCGCTCGTGGCCACGAACCACTCGCCGGCCCGATAGCCAGGCACCCGGGTCGCGAGAGGCACCGTCACCGGCGGCGGACTGCCGGCAGTGTCGGTATGCCGCGCGTGCAGCGTCACGGGGTGGCATACCCGCAGCGACGTGGCCAGCACGGGCAGCGCCGGGACCGTGAGCCGGGAACCGGCCAGGGGAGCAGGCCCGGCCTCGGCAGCGGAGGTCGGCGCCGTCGTCGGCATCGGCGCCGACGACGGGCCGGCCTGGACGGCACTTCCGGCGCGACCCGCCCGAGCTGCTGCCTGTGCAATCTGCCGGGGTGCCGACGGGTTCAGCCGCACCGTCGGGGGCACCGACGGCTGCCGAGTCAAGCCTTGCGGGGTCGGCGGTGGATCGGGGGTCGCGCCCGACGTGCCTGCGACCAGCGGCTGATCCCTGATCGACAGGTCGGCCGTGGACGACGGGTCGGTCATGAACGACGGGCCGGCAGTGATCGACGGACCGGCCGTGATCGACGGGAAGCCGTTCGCCGCGCCCGCGCCACCGCCCAAGAGCGCTACGCAGGCCAACGCGAGACCGAGTCGGGTCACCGCGGGGAGGTACGAGCGCACTCCGAAAGTCTACGCAGCGAGAGTACGCAGCGAGAGTACGCAGCGAGGGTCCGAGTGCGGGTTCCCGTCTGCCGTGTCGGCGAGCGACGTCCCTCGCACCCGGGCCGCGTCGGCGTCTGCGGTGCCACACTGACCCCATGACCGCCGGCACCCTCATCACGGTCGCGCCCACGGGAGCGGAGTCCACCAAGGCCGACGTGCCCCGTCTGCCCACCACGATCGAGGAGCTGCTGGAGACCGCGCGTCGGTGTGAGCAGGCCGGGGCGGCGCTGATCCACGTGCACGTCCGCGACCGCGCCCACGCCCCGACGCTCGACGCGGCATACCTGCGCGATGCGGTGCTCGCGCTGCGCGAGGCGACCGATCTCGTCGTCCAATTGTCTACGGGCGGTTCGGTGCACGACCCGCTTGAGGCGCGGCTGCGGGTGCTCGACGCCGAACCCGACTCCTGCTCACTCAGTTGCGGCACGACGAACTTCGGCGACGACGTCTTCCTCAACCCGTGGGGATTCATGGTCGACCTGCACCGGCTCGCGCAGGAGCGCGAGGTCGTGCCCGAGTTCGAGATCTTCGAGCTGGGGCACCTGCACGCGCTGCGGCGGCTGCTCGACACCCACGGCCTGCCTTTCGGCGGGCGCGTGCATGTCGACCTCGTGCTGGGCGTGCCGGGCAGCCTGCCGGCCACGCCACAGGCGCTGCTCGCGGCGGTCGCGATGCTGCCCGCGGAGGTCACCTCCTGGTCGGCCACCGGTATCGGTCGAGGGCATCTGCCGATCGCCGCGACGGCGCTCGCCGTCGGCGGTCACCTGCGCGTCGGCATGGAGGACAACCTCACCTTCGCCAAGGGTCGCCCGGTCGAGCACAACGACGAATTGGTATGCCGCGCAGCCGACTTGGCGGCGATCATGGAGCGCCCGGCGCTGAGCACCACCGAGGCTCGCGAGCTGCTCGGGGTCCGCGACCGTCGGTCGAGGTGAGCCGGACGGCGACGGTGGAGATCGATCCATGCTGTCCGGAGTTTGCGTTTTGCTAACTGGAGCAAGCATAATGGTGTCGTGACTCCGCCCCTGGTGCACGACCTCGGCAGCTACCTGCGCGAACAGCGCAAGGCTGCCAAACTGTCGCTGCGCCAGCTGTCGGAGCTCGCCGGCATCTCCAATCCCTATCTCTCGCAGATCGAGCGCGGCTTGAAGAAGCCGAGTGCCGAGATCCTGCAACAGATCGCCCGGGGTCTGGAGGTCTCCGCCGAGTCGTTGTTCGTCCGAGCGGGGATCCTCGACGAGGTCCCGCCCACCACCGTCGACGCACCCGACGTCCTCGCCGCGATCGCCGCCGACCAGCGGTTGACCGACCGGCAACGCCGAGTGCTCGCCGACGTCTACACCACCTTCATCGAACCCGGCACGGCGCACCACGCGACGCCGCGTCCGAGACATCGCCCCGTGCCGACAGCCGAAGGAGACTCCCATGGCACGTAAACCCAGCACCGACAAATTGCAGGAGGACCTCAAGCGGGTCGCCGACGACGCCCGGATGCAGGTCATGGCCGTCGTCGGGGCCACCGACCTGGCCGTCGAGAAGGTCCGCGACGCCCAGGAGCGGCTCGTCGAGGCCGCCAAGGCGATCGACGCCAAGGATCTGCCCAAGGAGTTCAAGAAGATCCAGGACAACCTCGAGAGCCTGCAGAAGGACCTCGCCGATGTCGTCTCCCGGCGCATCAAGGATGTCCAGGGCGGCCCCGCCGATGCCATCGGTCACGGCATCGAGCTGGCCTCCAAGGCGCACGCCACGGTCGAGGAGCTTGCTGAGCGCGGCGAGGACGTCATCGCCCGGATCCGCAACCAGAAGCCGACCAAGGAGCTCAAGTCCTCGGTCAAGTCGACGGTCAAGGCGTCCAAGAGCGCGGTGACCAGCGCCAAGAAGGCCGCCATCGACACCGAGAAGGCGGCCGTGAAGACCCTCAAGACGGCCGGCAAGGAAGCCCGCACGGTCGCCGAGAAGGTCGGCCACATGGTCGAGCGCGACGCCAAGGAGATGGAGACCACGGTCAAGGCCTCGACCCGGCGCACCCGAGCGGCCGCGACGCGCACCACCACGACGGCCAAGACGGGTGCCAAGCGCACGACCACCCGTGCCAAGGCGGTCGGCACCAGCGCCCGCAATACGGCGACGAAGACCGCGCGCGCCACGAAGGCCGCGGCCGAGAAGATCGGCGACTGACACGTCGGTCCGGGGCGGGCCGGTCTGACCCCGCCCCGGACCGCTGCAGGGCCCCGGGGGGACGACTGCACCGGGGTGGGATGCGCCGCCACGCCGGTTCCGGTCGGTGGCACATCGGCGGGCCGGCAGCACCGAGCACCCCTTTCCTCGGTATGCCGGCCCGTTGGCCTTCCTGGTAAACCGTGGCCGGCACGCGCCGAGCTGCGTGCTTTCACCCGCGCGTGGGCGGGCGGCATACTGTGCGCTCGTGTCCACGACTGCGACGACGCCGGTGTCCCGCGCCCTCACCGAGGCGCCCGTGCTCGCCCACGTGGTGCGGGGCGGCTTCGTCGAGAGCGTGCATCGCGCCTGCGCGGTCGTCACCGATCCGTCCGGCGGCATCGAGCGGGCCTGGGGCGACCCGAGCGGGCTGGTCTTCCCGCGTTCGGCGAACAAGCCGTTGCAGGCTGTCGGCATGGTCGAGGCCGGGTTGAGCCTGCCGCCGGCGCTGCTGGCCCTCGTGTGTTCCAGCCACTCCGGCGAGGCCCGTCATCAGGACACGGCCCGGGCGATCCTCGCCTCGGCCGGGCTCACCGAGACCGACCTGCGCAACACCCCCGACTACCCCGTCGAGGAGCGCGAGCGGGAGGCCTGGCTGCGGGCCGACCGCCCCGCCACGTCGCTGGCGCAGAACTGCTCAGGCAAGCATGCCGGCATGCTCGCCACGACGGTCGCCAATGGCTGGTCGCTGCCGGACTATCTCGACCCCGACCACCCGCTCCAGCGAGCCATCACCGCGGCCATCAGTCGGCTGGCCTGTGCGGGGGCGCCGGTCGGTGCGATCGCGGTCGACGGCTGTGGCGCACCGCTGCACGGCATCCCCCTGCACGGTCTGGCCCACGGCTTCGGCACGCTCGCCGCCGCAGCCGCGGGCACCCCCGAGGCGGAGGTCGGCGATGCGATGCGTGCGCATCCCGAGATGGTCGGGGGTGCGCGCCGGCAGGTCACCATCCTCATGGAGCAGGTGCCCGGGCTGGTCGCCAAGGACGGCGCCGAATCGGTGTATGCCGTGGGCCTGCCCGACGGGCGCGGTGTCGCGGTCAAGGTCGCCGACGGGCACACTCGGGCCAAGTCGGTCGTCCTCGCGGCGATCCTGCGCAGTCTCGGGGTCGGCACAGACCATGCGTATGCCGCGCTCGAAGACGTCCCCGTCCTCGGTCACGGCCGGCCGGTCGGGGCGGTCGTCGCGGCCGGTCTCTGAGACCGGCTGTGCCTGAGGCCGGGAGGGGGTAGGGGATGCGTGCGGTCATCCAGCGGGTGAGCTCGGCGCGCGTCGAGGTCGACGGTGCGGTCGTCGGCGGCATCGACGAGCCCGGGTTGCTCGTGCTCGTCGGGGTCACCCATGACGACGGCCCGCGCGACGTGGAGTGGTTGGCCCGCAAGGTCGCCGAGCTGCGCATCCTCGCCGACGAACGGTCGGTGACCGAGGCCGGCGCGCCCGTGCTCGTCGTCAGCCAGTTCACCCTGTATGCCGATGTCCGCAAGGGGCGCCGACCCTCGTGGTCGGGGGCAGCGGCGGCCACCGTCGCCGAACCGCTCGTCCTGGCGATGGTCGAGGCCCTGCGCTCCAGGGGACTGGTCGTGGCCACGGGAACCTTCGGGGCCCGGATGGCGGTTCATCTGGTGAACGACGGCCCGGTCACCCTCCTGCTGGACACCCGCGTGCTCGACACCCCGTCCCACCCCCGCGAGAGGTCCCATCCGACATGATCAGCGGCGTCCAGTCCACCATCGTCCTCGTGCTGGGCAGCCTGGCGGTGGCGACCGAGTTGTTCGCCTTCGTCGATGCGCTGCGTCATCGCGACGAGGTCTACCGGGCGGCCGGCAAGCGCACGAAGACGTTCTGGCTCGCGATCACCGGCGTGGGGCTGCTGCTGGGGTTCGCGACCTGGCCGGGCGTGCTCGGCATGATCGGGCTCGCCGCCTTCATCGCCGCCGGCGTCTACCTCGCCGACGTCCGGCCCGCCCTGCGCCAGATCACCGGGGGTGGCCGGCGCAGCGGCCCCTACGGTCCCTGGTGAGGTAGCCGGCGCGCTCGGTGCCAGGGGCGAGTTCCGCGGGCGGGTGCGCAAGAGCCGGCGCGAGGCTGCGGCATACTGGAAGGTCGGAGCCGAAGTCCGGCGCCGACGTAAGGAGCCCCATGACCAGCGAGCGTCCCGCCGCGCCTGTCGTCCACCACCGCGACGAGTACGAAACGGGTGATCGCAACCCCACCAGCGACATCTTCGTCGCCGAGCGTCCATGGGGGCAGTTCCAGCAGTTCGTCTCCAACGAGACGGTGACCGTCAAGACGATCACCGTGCAGCCGGGCCACCGGTTGAGCCTGCAGCGCCACGAACACCGCGGTGAGATGTGGCACATCCTCGACGTGCCGATCACGGTGACCATCGACGACCGTACCTGGGAGGCCCAGCCCGGCGAGACCGTCTGGGTGCCGCGTGGCGCGGTGCACCGGATGGGCAACGTGGGCACCCAGCCGGGCCGTCTGCTCGAGGTGGGGTTCGGCTTCTTCGACGAGAGCGACATCGAGCGGCTCGAGGACGACTACGCGCGGGCCGAGGACTGACCCCCAGGGGTAGCCGCGTCGTCAGCGCGGGACCGGCCCGGGTGCGACCGCCGACCAGTCGACGGTGAGCTCGCCCAGCCGCCACCGACTCCGCCCGTCGGTCAGTGGCCAGCCGTCCGCGGTCAGTCGCGCGGCGGTCGCCACGAATCGGGCGCGCATCCCGTATGCCGCGTGCGGCGCGGCATACGCCCAGGCCCGCCCCAACGCGGCGAGGAAGGCATGCACCGGCTCGCCCGGGACGTTGTGGTGGATGAGCACCTTGGGCAGGCGCTCGGCGAGCACCGCGGGGGAGGTCAGGCCGGCCAGGCGCAGCGACAGGGTCAGTGATCGGGGTCCCTCGCGGTCCAGACACACCCAGGTGGCCACCCGACCCAGCTCGTCGCAGGTGCCGTCGACGACGATGCCGTCGGGGGTGAGCCGGCTGCGCAGGCGTGACCAGGCGTCGGCCACGTCGTTCTCGTCATACTGACGCAACACGTTGCAGGCGCGGATCACCGTCACGGGGGCTCCGTCGGGCAGCGGCAGTTCGAAGCCGCCCACCCGGAACTCCAGACCCTCCCGCGCCAAGTGAGCGGCTGCCGCGACGCGTGCCGGGTCGATCTCGACGCCGACCACCCGCACGTCCGGGCGCACCCGGCGCAGCCGATCGTGCAACTCCACCGCCGTCACCGGTGAGGCGCCGTAGCCGAGGTCCACGACGATCGGCGCCGACGCCGACCGACGCAACCGCCAGGCCTGCGGGCCGGCCAGCCACCGGTCGTAGCGGCGTAACCGGTTGGGGTTGGTCGTGCCCCGGGTGATGGCGCCGATGGGCTTGCGATCGAGCACCCGGGCAGCGTAGACCGGCCCGCTGCGCCGCGCGCTGGGTCCGCTACGCACCCGCCGTGGAATGCCCAGCAGGCCCCCGGTGTTGGCCCTCGATGCTGCCCGGTGCTGCCCGCTCGGGCAGCCTCAGACCAACACAGACCACGGTCACGGCACCGTGACACGCTCGGGAGGGCCCAGGTGACGCCCCAGGAGATCCGTCGGATCGCGATGTTCAGCGTGCACACCTCACCTCTGGAGCAGCCGGGCACGGGTGACGCCGGTGGGCTCAACGTCTACGTCGCCGAGGTCGCCAAGCAGTTGGCCGCCCGCGGCCGTGAGGTCGAGGTCTTCACCCGGGCGGCCACCGGGGCACTGCCCCCCACCGTCGAGCTGGTGCCTGGGGTGACCGTGCGGCACATCCTCGCCGGACCCTACGAGGGCTTGTCCAAGAACGACCTACCCGGCCAGTTATGCGCCTTCGCCGCGGGGGTGATGCGGGCCGGTGCGGCGCACCCGGAGGGTTTCTTCGACCTCGTGCACTCGCACTACTGGCTCTCCGGGCAGGTCGGGTGGCTGGCCGCGGACCGCTGGCGCACGCCTCTCGTGCACACCATGCACACGATGGCCCGGGTCAAGAACGCCGCTCTCGCCGAGGGCGACAACCCCGAGCCGCACGGCCGGGAGATCGGTGAGGCCCAGGTCGTCGAGGCGGCCGACCGGCTCGTGGCCAACACCGCCGACGAGGCCCGCCAACTCGTGCAGCTCTACGGCGCCGACCCGGCCCGGGTCAGCGTCGTCCCTCCGGGCGTCGACCTGGCCGCCTTCACCCCCGGGGATCGGTATGCCGCGCGGGCCGCTCTCGGGCTGCCCGCCCAGGCCCGGGTGCTGTTGTTCGTCGGGCGGATCCAGCCGCTCAAAGCCCCCGATCTGCTCATCCGAGCTGCCCGGGGGTTGCTCGAGCGGCACCCCGAGTGGAGCGCTGAGGACCTCGTCGTGGCGGTCGTCGGCGGGCCCTCGGGCAGCGGCCTGGAACACCCCGAGAGCCTGGCCCAGCTCACCGCCGAGCTCGGGATGACGGCACACGTGCGCTTCGTGCCACCGGTGGCCCGGGGCCCCCTGGCGCAGTGGTATCGGGCGGCCGATCTCGTCACGGTGCCCTCCTACAACGAGTCCTTCGGGCTGGTCGCCCTCGAGGCGTTGGCCTGCGGCACCCCGGTCGTCGCGGCCCGGGTCGGGGGCCTGCCGACGGCCGTCGGCGACAGCGGGGTGCTCGTCACCGGGCACGACCCCCAGACGTGGGCGCAGGCCCTCGACGGGTTGTTGGCCGACCCGTTGCGCCGTCAGGTGCTGGCCCGTCGGGGCGTCCGGCACGCCCGCGGCTTCGGCTGGTCGGCGACCACCGAGCGGCTGCTTCAGGTCTACGGTGAAGCATGCCGCACCCAGACCTCGACCCCGATCGCGCAAGCGAGCGCCCTCCAGGGAGTGCCGGCCCTGGTCATCCCGTGACCCCCTGCGTGAGCCCTCTCCTCACGCCCGACGCTGACGCGGTCCTGAACGCCGGATCCGCCCTGGGGTCGCCTGACGGCCCGGTGGCGCGGGCGGTGGCCGCGCTCGCGGCATACGCCGACGATGCCGGGATCGCCCACGAGCCCGGCGCCCGCGAGGGCGAGGTGGTGCTCACCCTGCCCGGCGAGCGCAAACTCAAGACCGTCGTCTCGGTGCTCGTGCGGGAGCGTTACACCTCGGTCAGCGCCTTCGTCATCCGCAACGCCGACGAGAACCACGCCGCGTTCTACCGCTTCCTGCTGCGGCGCAGCATGCGCCTGCCGTTCCTCGGGTATGCCGTGGACGAGGCCGGCGATGTCTACGTCCGCGGTCAGGTGCCCACCGCCGCCCTCGACGGGCAACTGCTCGACCACCTCATGGGGGCCGTGCTCGAAGGCGCCGACGAGCCGTTCAACGACCTGCTCGTGCTCGGCTTCCTCACCTCGATGAAGAAGGAATGGGCCTGGCGGGTCAGCCGCGGCGAATCGCTGGCCAACCTCGAGGCCTTCCGCGGCATCCTCGCCGGCAGCGAGCGCGAGTTCGACATGAGCCTGGTCACCGACCCGAGTGAGGCCGACGACAGCCCCGGTCAGTGGCCGGAGGGCGCCCAATAGGCTGGGCGCCATGGCATACACCCTCATTCTGCTGCGCCACGGCCACTCCGAGTGGAACGCCAAGAACCTCTTCACCGGCTGGGTCGACGTCGACCTCAACGACCAGGGCCGGCAGGAGGCCGTCAACGGCGGCAAGCTGCTCGCCGACAAAGGGGTGCTGCCCGACATCGTGCACACCTCGGTGCTGCGCCGGGCCATCACCACCGCCAACATGGCCCTCGACGCGTGCGACCGGCACTGGATCCCGGTCAAGCGCAGCTGGCGGCTCAACGAGCGGCACTACGGCGCCCTGCAGGGCCTGGACAAGGCCGCCACCCGAGAGCGCTACGGCGACGAGCAGTTCATGCTGTGGCGGCGCTCCTTCGACACCCCGCCCCCGCCGATCG
>WBZP01000850.1_pt1 | contig 39955 bp, 37 predicted proteins | sample 5204301 | NCBI WGS metagenome assembly WBZP01 (sample SAMN12412401, study PRJNA552823) | activated sludge metagenome | isolation source: activated sludge from nitrification reactor of wastewater treatment plant... | place: USA: Pennsylvania | collected 2017
CGCCGTCTCCCTTGCCTGGTCCTGTGACTCTTGACAAGCCCAGAACCTAACGGGGACACGGCGTGTCGCCCACTACCCACCCAGCAGGCCCCCACGAAAACAGCAGTAGAGCCCTTCTCCATCAGCCCCATCCGGGACCACTTCGGCACCGTGGTGCTGCTCGTCGCGGAAGGTCGGGACATCACGGACCGGATGCGTGAGCAGGAGAACCGTGACAAGCGAAGCGGCCAGTCGGCGGATCCGTCTGGCGAGGGAGGAACAGCCGACTCGTCGGCGGGGGCCGGGGTCTCGCCCACGCCGGAGGACGTGCTTCAGACGCGATTGCGGCCGCCGAACCGAGCGTCCGGGACGATCCCGCGAGAGCGGTTGGCCGGATTGGTCACCGACATCCGGCAGCGGGTCCTCACGGTGGTGAAGGCACCCCCGGGTTACGGAAAGACGACGCTGCTCGGTCAATGGTTCGACTTCTTCCATGCGGAGGGTGTCGCGGTCGGGTGGCTCAGCCTGGTGCCGACGCAAGACGACCTCACCAGTTTCTTCCGACACCTGGTCGGCGCCATCGAGGTGAGTCGACCAGGCATGGGGGAGAGGGTGACCACCCTGCTCCAGTCCGCCCGGCGGCCTTCGGTCGCTGCCGTGACGACGGCCTTCATGAACAGCGTGGCGGAGGCGGGTGAGGACGTCTTCCTGTGCATCGACGACATGCACCGAGGCGTCTCCAACAACGTCATCCGCAGCCTGGAGATGCTCCTGGCGCAACCGCCGGACAACCTCCATCTCATCGTGACGACCCGTCACTCGCTGCCCGTCTCGCCGTCGTCTCTTCGCGCGCAAGGCGGTTACGCTGAGATCGAATCCGATCAACTCCGCTTCAGCGGGAAGGACGTTGCGGAGTTCCTGGGCATGGCCGGCCATCAGGGCCTGTCCGCGCCGGAGATCGACCTCCTCGTCGAAAAGACGGAAGGGTGGGCTGCTGGACTTCAGCTGGCCTCCATCTCGCTGGCTCAAGGACAGGACGTCAAGAACTTCTTCGCATCACTCTCCGGAACGCATCGCAATGTGGCGGAGTATCTGGCCGACAACGCGCTCAAGAGCCAGCGAGCGAGCACCATCGACTTCCTGCTCAAGACCTCGATCCTGTCGCGACTCTGCCCGGAGCTCTGCAATGCCGTGACTGGTCGAGATGACGCCAGGACAGAGCTCGACAATCTCGAGAAGCAGGGGCTGTTCCTGTTCCCGCAGGACCCCGAACGGAACTGGTACCGGTATCACACTCAATTCGCGAGCTTCCTCCAGTTCCGGCTCGCGGAGGAGGACCCGTCGTTGGCGCCGGTGCTGCATCGACGCGCCAGTGCGTGGTTCGCCGACCATGACCTGCTCGATGAAGCGTTCACCCACGCCGCCGAGGCCGGAGACGTGGGCCGGGCCAGCGATCTCCTCGATCAATCGGCGGAACGGCTACCGTATGCGCCCGCCTCGCGCACCCTCTTTCTCCTGGAGTGGATCAAGCAACTCCCACCCGACGTCCTGCAGAAGCTGACGCGCCCCCGCTTGGAGCTCGCGTCCTCGCTCGCATCTGCCTGGCGGTTCGAGGAGGCCACGACCATCGTGCAAGAGGTGGAGGAGTACCTCGCCACGCAGCCCCAGTCCGTCGGCGAAGGCGCTGGGCTGACCCTGCGGCACGTCCTGTCTCATCGGAAGATGATGATCTACTTCTTCATGGACGACCTCACGCGGACGGCGGGCAGCGTCCTTGACCTCCTCAAGGACTTCCCCGACGACGACTCGGTCCTTCGTGGCGTGCTGGAGACCACCGCCGGCTACGTCGCGCGGGAGAAGTACGCGCTGCAGGGCTTGGACCGGATCGACGCCCGGGCACGCCAGTGCTACGAGAGGTCCGGCGACAGCACCTTCCCCCTGGTTTGGCATGAATCGATCATGGCTCCAGGGCACTTCCTTGCGGGCGATACCGAGCGGGCGGAGCAGGCGCTGATCGGCGCGAGAGCAGCGGCGGAGCAGGTTCGCGGCAGGTCGTCGCCGCTAGCGGCGATGCCAGCGCTGCTGCTGGCCGAGATCCTCTACGAGAAGAACGAGTGCGACAAGGCGGCCGAGATCGTCGACGGCTGTGCAGCCGAGGCGGAGAAGCAGGGCTGCGTCGATCACCTGATGGCGTATTACTGGACGATGATCAGGCTCACGCTGAGGAAGGACGGGAAGCAGGGGGAGGTCCGCGACACGCTGCGGTTGGGAAAAGCGCTGGCCGAGCGGCATGGTTTCATCCGACTCGAGCAGTGCCTCCAGGCGGAGGAGCTGAGGTTGTGGCTGGCCAACAACGAACTCGACGAGATCAAGCGCTTCCAGAAGGGGATGTCCGGCCGGGTTCTCGAGCGGGCTCAGACTCCTGGCTCGAGCACGACGACCATCGACGAGATCGTGGCGATCACCTGGTGCAGGGCTCGTTGCGCGCTGGGTGGGCAGGCGGAGGCGATAAGGGTGCTGAAGCGCTGGATAGCGTTTGTCCAGAGCAGGGGCGCCGTCAGGAGCGAGGTACGGTTGCTGATCCTCCTGTCCGCTGCGCTCGCTCGTGACCGCAAGGAGGTGGAGGCATCTCGCGTTCTCAGGGACGCGGTGAAGAAGGCCGCCCGGCCACGGCTCGTCCGGAGCTTCATCGATGAAGGCAAGATGATCGAGTTCCTCTTGCTCAGGCTCTTCAAGGACGCCGACAACGTCTCGGATCCGACGACGGCCTTCGGTCTCGAGCTCCTGCGGATCTTCGAGCAGGAGCGCGCCGGGAACGAAAGGCTCAATCCCTCCACCGGAGCGGAGCCGGGCACGTCGATCGTGCCCGAACAACTCAACGCGCGTGAGACGGAGATCATCAGGCTGATATCGGTCGGGATGTCCAACCGGGAGATCGGAACGCGATTGGGGCTGTCCGAGGCGACGGTGAAGTGGCACCTGCAGGGGATCTTCAACAAGGTGCATGTCCGTCGCCGCAGGGAGGCCGTGCTCCAGGCGCGGAAGTTCGGGATCGTGTGATGCAGTCGAGGCGAAGTCAGGCTGAGCTGCCGACCGGGCGTTGGCTTGCGCCACCTGCCCCACCGGGTTGATGAGCGAGCGACGCGGCATACCTGGTGACCGGCAGCGCCACCCCGACCTGCTCGCTGGTGGCGTCATTATCGTCGCCCACGCCGCGTGGGGGGCTGGCCGACTACGCGCGGGAGACCGGCGCCTCGAGCGTGCCCGCCGTCAGGTCCTGCCACCGTGGCGCCAGCGCGCCCAGCCCGAGACGCTCCGGCGGTGGATGGCTACGTATGCCGCAGCCTATGCGACCTGCGCCAAGTCACCCGAGGACGACCTTGCGGCAACCCAGAGCGGGCTGCGGCGAAACTTGCTCGGTCGGCTCGTCGAGTCCCTGGCGACTGACGATCCGCGCCGCTGCAGAGGTTGTGGGAGGCGACGGCGGGTCGGGCGGTCGCCGTCAAGGTCAAGCTGGCTGCCTCGGTGGCCGACGCTGTCGACGGCGCTCGAGAAGAGAGCGGTTTCGGCGCGGAGATATCGCTTCCAACGGACATGGCTTGAACCCTTGCCTGGAGAGAGATCCGGCGCGTGCGGATGGTGACTTCAGTGCGCACTCGGCTGTCCAGCCAATATGACGTGCTCCAGATCGAGACCCGCGATGGCGGAGCCGTCCGCACCCGGGCAGTGGCCGACTCACACGGGATACACGGACTACTGCGCCCACGGCGAGCGCGAACTTCAGGCGGTTCTAAGAGAAGTCGGCCGAGGTCATTGCGGCACTCGGCGCAGGCGCAGCACGTTGGCTCCGAGGTGCCTGGGCAGCATGCGGGTCCAAAGCGCTCATCGCCATGGCCGTGCTCACCCGAGGCGGGTGCGGCGGCATACGGAGAGGCGGTGACGCTCGGGAAACGGCAGGAGGCCCCCATTCCTGGGTTGACAGCGGGATAGGGCACCGCCAAGGTCGGACCCATTGAGCCGTCCGCGGCCCGGCGCGTTCTCCTCCGCTGAGCCGCCGTCGAAAGCGGGACTGTCGTGCCAGAACCCCGAGAACTGCGGATCGCCCCGGTCATGACCGGCGGTGCCAGCCTGTCGGTCTGGATGGGCGGGGCGTGCGTCGAGCTCTACCGAATGATCCACGTCGACCCCGCGGCGTCGGACGACGTCTACGCACGGCTGCTGCGACTGACCAACACCAGTCCGGTGGTCGACGTCATCACGGGGACGAGCGCGGGTGGGCTTAACGGCACCCTGCTCGCGGCCGCTCTGGCCTGGCGAGTGCCCCCACGCGACTTTGAGGGTCTACGGGAGACCTGGATGGCGGCCGCCGACCTGGCCGGCCTGATGCGCCCGCTGCGCGAGCCGGACCCGCCGTCGATCCTCGACGGTGACGGGGCGTTCGTGCCGCCGCTGCTGCGCCGGCTGCAGGGTTGGCGGGCCGACGCGCAGAAGAGGTCAACGGCCCAGCCGTATGCCACGCCCCCGGTTGACCTGGTCACGACGTTCACGACAATCGTCCCGCGCAGCCGAGCGCTCAACGATGACTTCGGCGAGCGGATGGATGAAGTCACCCATGCCGGGACCGTGCGCTTCACCGTGGACCAACTCGCCGACTCCGCCGACGCCGCGTTGCCGGAGAAGCTCGCGATCGCGTCGCGGGTGTCGGCGAGCATCCCGGGTGTCTTCGAGTCGTCGTTCCTGCCTTTCGACCCGGACGAGGCGACTGCTTCAGGCAAACCGAACTTCGCCCCCCACGCGACCGTCGGCACGGCCAAGTCCGCCGGGTGGGTGGTCGACGGAGGGTTGGTGGTCAACCTGCCCCTCACCGAGGCGCTGGACCGGATCTTCGCCCAAGACTCCCCTGGTGCGGTCCGCCGCGTCGTCCTCTACGTCTCGCCCACGCCCGGGACCGTCACCGACGACGGCGTCGACCCCACGAGCCGGCCGGACCTCGCCCAGACGCTGGCCAGTATCGTCACCGCCCCCCGAGCCGAGGGCGTCGCCAGCGATCTCGAGACGATCCGCCGTCATAACGCCGCGGTCGAACGGCAGCGCAACGCCCGGCTGATGATGCCCACGGTCATCCAGACGGAGTGGACGACCCGGATCCTGCCCCATTACGTCCGGACACGGTCCGAGCAATCGGTCACCCGCACCCTGGCCAGGCTCGAGTCCGCCGAAGCCATCCCGCCCACCGTCGATCGTGGTGCCCTCCGGGCCCACCTGGTGCAGGCGCGGTCGGCCCTCATCCCCTGCGATCGACTGACCGAATGGGACCAATGGCGGTGGGGCATCGCGCCGCTCGAGCAGTCGATCTCATTCGCGGTCTCGATCATCAACCGGGCCCTCACCCTGCCGGTCCCGCCGGGACCCACCGGCCCCGACCGCTCCGGTCGGTCCGATCCGCAGCGCGAGGGGCTCGACGCGGCATACGCCTCGTTGGCCGGGGCAAAGGATCGCCTGCACCGCGCCAAGCGAGCGGCAGCCGAGTTTCGCCGCATCGACGCCGAGTACTGGGCGAGCCGGGTAGCCACCCTGACCGAAGGCCGGGCGTCCGACGAGGGCAGCTCGTCCGAGGGCTCCCCTCGCACGCTCGACACGCGGATCGCCAACCTGCGGGCGTGGGCCGAAGCGGCATACCGAGACTGGCCGGTGTCTGAGGGCAAGGCTCCTACGATCGCCGGCAAACCCCGCGACCGTCTCGGCGTGATGCTCGAGATCGAGACGCAGATGAACCAGGTCGCCGAGGCGTTGCTCGAGATCGGCACCTCGATCGCGACGATCGTCGACACGGTCCTGGACCGGGCTCCCAGACCCACCCGGGGGAAGTCGTGCGAGGTGACCGAGGACTGGGCAGGGCGGGCGGCTCGCGAGGCCGAGGAGATCCGCGACGAGTATGCCGCGGTCGTCCCCGACCTTTCCGCGTCGACGCAATCGGTGGTCGTGGAGTTGCTGCGCGTGCATGTCTTCCAGACCGTCGTGGTCGGCGACGTTGTCGATCGTGAGCAGTCGGTCGAGGTCATGCAGCTGAGCTGGAACGCCCCCGACTACGTCACGGGGCGCGCGCCGGCGGACAAGCTGACCGGCACCGAGGGTGCCCGGATGGGCGCGTTCATGAAGCCGAGCTGGCGTGCCAACGACTTCTTCTGGGGGCAGATGGATGCCGCCGCCCGGCTGGTGCGTCTGCTGCTGGACCCACGCCGACTCGCACAGCTGGGCGTCCGGGCGCCTGCCGCCCGTGCGGCGCTCGACCTGGACGGTCAGGCCAGCCCTGAGGAACGTCAGGCGATCGACCGGGAGCTCGCCTTCCTCGACGACCCGAGCCTGGCCCTGCCCGCGTCCCTGCCGGTCACTGTCGAGGTGCTCGCTCGGCGGCGGCAACGGGAGATCGCCGAGGCCGAGATGGTGCCGTTGGCCCGAGCCATCCGCACCTCTCATGAGATCGGCGGGGAGGTCCCCCCGCTCGCGTTGGACTTCCTGGATCTGGTCCTGCCCCTCAATGGGACGGCGCCGAGCCAACCGTCGGCGAGCATCGAGGACAAGCTCCGAGCCATGCGGGTCGGCGAGGAGACGTTGGCGACCGAGAGATACTCGGCCCTGCTCACCCGCACCATGACTCGTGCGGTTGCCAACACCGCAGCTGTCTGCTCCAGCAGCGCACACGGCATACCGGTGGTGAGCAAGGCCATCGCCGGCCTGCGCGCCCCGACCCAGGCGGCGGCGTCCGTCGTGGACCTGATCGGCGGGCGGACCTCGCTGCAGCGGCAGATCGGCATCCTCGTGGGAGCGGTCGCCGCCGCCATCGTGGCCTTCTCGCTCTTCGGCGGATCCGTGCCCGCGCCGATCGTGCTGGCGGCCGGCACGGTGCTGGCCCTGTTGCTCGCGTGGTCGATGGCCCGGTTCGGGGCCCGGGGGCTGGGCACCCCGGTGCTGCTGCTCGCGCTGGCGTGCTTGGCGATCGTGGGTGGGCAGGACCTCAAGAAGACCCTGTACACCGATGACGGGGTCACGGTGACCACCCTGCTCGACGCGGACGGACTCGACTTCACCGGGAGCGCCACGGCACGCCTGTCCATCGTCGACCCGGCCGGCGACAAGCGCACCGTAGAGGTGCCGCTGTCCTCCGTCGAGATCACCAAGGTCGGCGGGCCGGTGAGCCTCACCCGGACGGTCACCGGACGGCAGGCCCCGTGGAAGCAGACGTGGTTCCTCGGGTCGGGGTCAGAGCCGTGGACGCCGTTGCTGCGCAGCCTGCTCGGGCTGGTCGCGGTCGCCCTGCTCGTCTCGGCGCTGGTCGGTCAGCACCAGCGGATGCCGCGCACCCTGACCGGTGTCGCGGTCGGGGCTGCAGCCCTGCTCGTTCCGGTCGTGTCACCGTCGGTGCTCACCGGGTCGTCGACCCCCATCAAGGACTGGGTGATCGCGGTTGCGGATACGTTGCACGGGATGAACCCGTGGTTCAGCGTCGTCGTGATCGTGCTGGTCGGCGGTCTTGTCGGGCGGATCGGCGACCGGATGGCCAGCCAGATCACGCGCCGGCTCAAGGCCCGTCGCCGACGCCCGACGTGACGGACCCGCCGCGCTGGGCCGCTCGACCTGTAGCCGAGGGTGTTGCCCTCAGAGCACGCCTCCCCAGCACACTTCGCCGTGCGCGAAGACGACGACGTGGTCGTCGTTGCCCCATTGGTCGATCCAGGTCGGGGCCTGATTGCGGCCGGTGACCCAAGGCGCGGCGCCACCGCGAAGCTTCCGGAGCTGATCGTCATCGAGCCACCAGGGCGTGCACCCGCCCGGGCCAGCACCGCACCCGCATTCCTCCACAACCACTAGTGCACCGGCATCGACCAACCGCTGGGCGACCGCGCCCGTGACGTCCCTCGTGATCAGCCGCAACTCGAGCCCATGGGGGTCGGAGAACTGTCCGGCAGCGTTGACGGTGCCGGGTGTCTTCCGGTGGCGTCCGCTCGTGGACCGGGGCGTTTCCGACCACGTCGGTTCCTTGGCCAGATCCGCCAAGGACAGCCTGACGAACCGCCTCTTCTTCGCCATGTACTAATGATGGCGTGTCGGGGCCTGCCCCCTGATCATGGTCCGGCGCCCAGGCGTGATGGAGCACTCTGATGAGCGGCCAGGCGCCCTCCGTCCATTGCGAGATGAGGTGTCGTGGTCCGACCTTCCCGACAACGCTGCTGCGACTCCCGGAGGCGTTCTCGTCGACGACGCCTGGGACGTCATGACGGCGGGCAAGCGACGGCGGGCCAGGCCCTCGACGCAGCACCCCGACGCCGCAGCTGGGTCGACTTGACCGCCGATCCTGGCTGTGTTTGCATGGTCGTGGGCCCGGACCTCGCCTCCCCTTCGTGAGTGAGGCAACATGATCCGAGGCCTGCGCATTGTCGCTACCGATCTGGATGGAACCCTTGCGGCGCATGGGGTTCTGGCTCGTGAGACACGAGACGCCCTGATCGCCGCTCGCGAGTCGGGAATCACGCTCATCCTCGTCACCGGGCGCACATCCACGTCTCTCGAGGCGAGTTTCCCGGGCCTTGCGGCTCTCTTCGACGCGGTCGTCACCGACAACGGCGGCGTCGTGCAGGTGGGCCAGGAGGCCTGGCAGCTCGCACCCCCGATCGACGACGTTCTGCTCACGGCGTTGCGAAACGCGGGCATTGCCACGGAGAGTGGGGATCGGATCGTCTCCTGCGATGTGCGGGTCGACCCGGAGGTGCACGCGATCGTGTCGGAGTTGGGGCTCGATGTGCAGGTGGTGCACAACCGCGGCCGGCTCATGGTGCTGCCGGCGGGTGTGACCAAGGCGACTGGCCTTGCGGCGGCGCTCCGAGTGCTCGGGCTGTCCGAGCACAACGTCGTCGCCATCGGGGATGCCGAGAACGACATCGCCCTGTTGGATCACGCAGAGGTCGCGGTGGCGGTCGGAGATGCGCTGGAGTCGGTGCAGCGACACGCCGATGTCGTGCTCGGCGAGCCGTCCGGCTCCGCGATCGCCGGACAGCGGCACGTTAGCGTCGATCCCGCCGAAGCCGACCGGGATGCGAGAGGCTCAGGCCCTCAGGCTCTGGCCCTTCGGCGCGAAAACGGTCACCCTGCGGCCCGTGGAGGACCGATGTCCCTGACCTTGCCCGAGTTGGCCGCGAAGATGCGCGAGTTGGACACCTGCATGCTGTGCACGCACGCCGACGACGGATCGATGAGCACCCGTCCGATGAGCAACAACAAGCAGGTGAGCTACGACGGGTCGGCGTGGTTCTTCACCTGGGAGTCCTCGCGGATGGCCCAGGACATCACCCGCAACCCCGACACCCTGGCCGTCTATCAGGGCGGCTTCGGCTTCTGGGTGGCCGTCCAGGCGACGACGGAGATCGTCACGGACAAAGCGGTCATGGCGGCACATTGGGACCCCGATGTCGAGCGCTGGTTCGCCGAGGGGATCGACACCCCGGGCGTGGTGCTGCTGCATGTCAAGGCCCGGCGGATCACCTACTGGACCTTCGAGGACGGCGACGGTGAGATCCTCGTCTGACTCGGCGGCGTGAGCGACTGTGCCAGCCCGGCTGCACCGTCCCGGTAGCGTGACGACAATGCCCGAGGATCTGCCTCCACTGCCTTCCCTGCCTCCCGCGTCGGCGCCCGCGTCGAGGCCATCGGGGTCGTCAGCGGGGCCGTCAGCGACGGCCGGCGCCGACCCGGCAGGGCGGCGGGCCCAGCGGCTGCGGTGGGTGCGCTCGGTCGACGACCAGCTCTTCGTCGTCGTGGCCAGGAGCCAGCAGGACACCGCCGAGGAGTATCGCCAGCGCCGGCTGCGCAGCGCCGTGGTGCTGGCAGTGGGTGCGGCCGGGCTGGCCGCGAGCCTGCGGATGGACCACGCCTCGCCGTGGTTCCCGATGGCAGCGCTGGCCGTCGCCGTCGTCTGGGCCGCCGGTGCCTGGTGGTCCGGGCGGTTGCACCTCGGCCGCGTTCTCGTCGACGGGCGGCTGGAGCGCCCGATCGTCCAGCCCATCCTGCTGGGTCTCGCGATGGTCGGCGTGTTCGTCGCCGGGGCCTTTCTCACCCTGCGTATCCCTGCCCTGGCCGCCCAGGTCCGCGACGTGCTCGGTTTCGCGCAGTCCGGGTCGATCGCCCTGCTCACCGTCACGACGTTGCTCAGCGGGATCGCCGAGGAGTTGTTCTTCCGCGGCGGCCTGTATGCCGCGCTTCCCCGCCCGCACCAGGTATGGCTGTCCACCGTGCTCTACGTCGTGGCGACCGTGCTGACCGGCAATGTCATGCTGGCCTTCGCCGCCGCCGTGCTCGGTGTGGTCACCGGTCTGCAGCGCCGGGCCACCGGCGGCGTGCTCGCGCCGATCCTCACCCACGTCACGTGGAGCCTGTCCATGCTCCACGTGCTGCCCCACGTCATCTGACCATCCGGCTGGACGGGGCCGACCCGGCATACTCCACCACTCCGGCCCGACGCGGCATACCCCATTCGACCGGGATACCCGGCCTGACCGCACTGCAAGGAGCATCGTGAAGATTCTGGTGACCGGCTCGAGCGGCTACGTCGGCAGTCGGGTGGTGCCCCGGCTGCTGGCCGAGGGGCATACGGTGCGGGCCGGGTTCACCGACGTCGACAAGGCTGCGGCGTTCTGGTGGGCGCAGCACTGCGAGGTCGTCCGCCTGGACGTGCTGGAGCAGAGCACCGTCGCCGCCGGGGTCGAGGGCACCGACGCGGTCCTCTATCTGGTGCACAGCATGGCGGGCGGCGACTTCGCCGAGAAGGACCGCACGGCCGCGCGGGGCATGGCCCGAGCCTGCGCCGACGCCGGCGTCGAGCGCATCGTCTACCTCAGCGGCATCGTGCCCAGAGTCCCGGAGGCCGAACTCTCCGAGCACATCCGCTCCCGCCTGGAGGTCGAGCGGCTGCTCACCGAGTCGGGCGTCCCGACCATCTCGCTGCGAGCGGCGGTCATCGTGGGCGCCGGGTCGACGAGTTTCGAGATCATCCGGCAGATCTCCGAACGGCTGCCGGTGCACGCCATCCCCGTGTGGATGGACTCCCGGGTCCAGCCCATCGCGCTCGTCGACGTCCTCGAGGCGATCGTCGGGGCGCTGCGCGTGCAGACCGCGAGTCGCTGTTACGACATCGGCGGTCCGGACCGGATGCCCTACGCCCAGCTGCTCAGCCGGTATGCCGAGATCGCGCAACTCAACCGCCCCCAGGTCGGCATACCCGGCCTGCCGACCGAGCTCGTCGGCATGCTCGCCGGGGCGCTGACCGACGTCCCCTCCGCGACGGTCGAGGCGCTCATCGAGAGCCTGCAGCACGACATGGTCGCCGGAGAGTGCGATTTCACCGACGACCTGCTGCCCGAGGAACACCCGCTGCTCGGGCTCGAGGACAGCATCCGTCGGGCCCTTGCCGAGCCCGACGAGGCGATCCCGGCGCAGAACCGCGATCCGATGGCTGCGATGCCGTTCGACCCCGGCTGGAGCGGCGGTCAGGGCGGCGGGATCGCCTCGGCGTTGGCCGGCCTCAGTGCCGTGACGTCGGCGGTAACCTCCTCGGTGGCCGCCGCGGTCCGCGACACGCTCAACCCCGCGCCCCCGACCACGGCCCCGGCCAGGTCCACGTCCTCGCCCCCGTCCGCATGACCGTCTTCACCGCCCACAAGTTCGCCGAGGCGACCGTCGGGCACTCCCGAGCCGCGGTCTGGGAGCTGCTCGTCGATCCCCGGCGCGTCGCCCGGATGACGCCGATGGTGCACTCGATCCGCGCCACGGGTGAGCGCTGGGCCTGGCGCCTGGTCTCCGTGCCCGTGCTCGATCGCTTCGTCGACCTCAGCTTCACCGAGGCCATGACTTTCGACTCGCGCAGCCGGATCGGATTCCGGCACGACCCGGCCGGCGCGGAGCGGGCCGGCGTCGACGGGTGGTACGAACTCGCCGACTCCGACGGCGGCACCCACCTGTCGATCGACGTCGTGGTGCACGTCGAGCTGCCGTTCCCCGGGCTGGCTCGCTTCGCCGTCCAGGGGGCGATGCAGGCCGTCCTGGCAGCGATGGGTGCTGGTTTCGCCCGAGCTGTCGAGCGTGAACTGCGCTGACCGGCAGGGATCGTGCTGCTTGCCGATGGAGCTGTGCTCGCGGTCTTCCCAGGGAATCTGAGCCGACCCGACGTCCGAGGGATCATCGCGAACGCGATCCGCGCCGACCCAGCGGTTGCCGAGAGAGCCAGCGCCAGGGGATGACCGCGGCGATGATGATGACCCAGGCCATGGAGGCGAGTTGGGTGATCGTCGCCTCGTCGAGCGCGTCAGCGCGCCACATGGGCAACGCGATCAGCACCAGCCAGACGACCTTCCAGGTCACCTCGAAGACGAGGATGGGAAGCATCCGCTCGGGGAACCGGACACCTGCCAGGGCGAAGACGGAGAGCGCGATGAGCAGGCACTCGACGGTTCCCGCGGCGAGCTCCCACGGGCCATGGGTGACGAGCAACGGCCATTTGACGAGGACCAGACCCACGCCCATCACGAGATAGCCGACGCGCATGAGGTTCAGTTGCCGTCGGGTGAGCGCCCCGGCCGGTGCTGCGCGGGTCACCAGCTCGACGCTCATCGGGTGCTCCCCGAGCGTGCTTCGAGGCCGACCCTGCGGGTCGCGATGGCGGCCCGGGCGCGGTGCAGCTGCGGCATCAGTCCGTAGATGACGATCGGCACGGCGATGGTGGCCAGCGCGAGGGTGCGCACCGGCATCGGCAGATCGCGCAGCAGGTCGCCGAGCAGGAAGTTGAGGGCGGTCAGGGCGGGGAAGACCGCGATCCAGATCATCAGGGCGAGTTGGTGTTTGGTCGGGGGCCCGAGGCGTGCGGCGGATGTGCTGGGTGAGGTGGTCACGATGTCTCCTTGGTGTGGGTGGGGTGTGTGGTGAGTCCGTGGCGCCGGTCCTCGACCGCCTGACGCACGTCGTCGTCGACGAGGTCGCCGTTGAGCGCGATGGCGGCTGCCGAGCCCGCCCCGGCTGCCGTGATGAGTTGTGCGCGCGGGTCGACCACGTTGCCGGCGGCCCAGATGCCGGGGACGCTGGTGCGGCCCTGCGGGTCGGCGATCACCCATCCCTGGGCGTCCGTCGCGCATCCGGCGGCGGTGAGCAGGCCGGCGTTGGCGACGAAGCGGGGCGGGACGAAGAGTGCTCGGCAGGCGATCACGCGGCCGTCCTGCAGCCGTATGCCGCTGAGCTCGTCTCGCGCGTCGACCTCAAGACCGACGGGGGCGTCCTCCACCACCTCGATGCCCCGCGCCAGCAACCGGGTGCGGTCGTCGGGGGACAGGGTCGCCGGTGGGGTGAGGTAGACGAGGTCGCTGCCACTGCCGGACGATCAAGGCGTAGCGGACCGACTCCGGCGTGCCGCCGAGCACGCCCAACCGCTGGTCACGCACCTCGTGGCCGTGGCAGTACGGGCAATGCAGCACGTCCCGTGCCCAGCGGTCGGTCAAGCCCGCGACGGCGGGCAGCTCGTCGCGCAGCCCGGTGGTGACCAGGACCCGGCGGGCCGCGAGCCGGGAACCGTCGTCGACGAGCACCGACAGTCCGGCCACGCCGAACGGCACGACCTGCGTGGCGCGGCCGGTTCGCACCACACCGCCGTAGGAGCGCACCTCGTCGCGGCCGCGCGCCAACAGGTCCGCGGGCGGCATACCGTCGCGGGAGAGGTACCCGTGCAGGTGGGCGGCGGGTGCGTTGCGGGGGTTCCCCTCGTCGAGGACGAGGACGCGCCGGCGAGCGCGGGCCAGGACGAGTGCCGCAGAGAGTCCGGCGGCGCCTCCGCCGATGACGACGATGTCGTAGGTGGTCGTGTGGGTGGTCGTGTGGACCGTGTCGGGAGTTGTCATGTCTGGAGCGTGTCCGCCCGCGGGCGAATCACCCAGAAACATTGCTGTTCCCGGGAAAAGTACTGGTCCCGGGAAAATGCTGTCTGCGCGAGAGCTTGCTGTTTCGGGGGAATGCGAGTCTGATGAGTGGGGTGGAGCCCACCCCACCCAGCGCCATCGCCGCGGCTCTCGCGCAGGCCGGGCCCCGACTCAAGGGACTACGCACCCAGCGGCGATTGACCCTGGGCCAGGTCTCGGCGAGCACGGGGATCTCCACGAGCACGCTCTCGCGGCTGGAGAACGGTAGGCGCCGACCCACCCTGGAGCTGCTGCTGGAGCTCTCGCACGCCTACGGGGTTCCGCTCGACTATCTGGTCGCCGCGCCCGAGGAGGGCGACCCACGGATCCATCTGCGAGCCGGGCAGGTGAAGGGCCGGACGGTGATCCCGCTGACCCAGCAGCCGGGGGCGGCGCAGGCGTGGAAGATCATCATCCCGACCCGTCCGGTCCGGCCCACGTTGCGTTCGCACGACGGGCACGGGTGGATCTACGTGTTGTCCGGCCGGGTCAGGCTGATCCTCGCCGGCGTGGAGTGGACCCTGCGCCCCGGCGACGTCGCCAGCTTCGACACCTCGGCCGAGCATTGGTTCGGCAATGGTGGCGACGGGCCGGCCGAGATCATCAGCATCTACGGGCGCCCCGGCGAGCAGATGATCTCCCGGACACCGTCCGCAGCCGGGGCATAGCGATCAGAGGTCGTTGCCCGCGTAGGACTGGTTGAAGCTCTTGTTGGTCAGTGGGAAGTCGGGAACGATCGTGTCGGTGAGCGCCACCGGCAGGGCCGGCCAGTTGAAGAACGACGGATCGACGACCTTGCACCGGGTGAGCACGCCGCGGTGGATCTCGACGCGGTGCACGAGCGTGCCTCGCCAGGCCTCCACCGCGCCGAGGCCGCGCCCGCTCGGCTCGCTCCCCGCCGCCCAGGCGCCGACCCGCTCGCCGACCCGCTCGCCGACCCGCTCCCCGGCCGATGCCGCGCCGACGAGCGTGCCGATCAGCTCGGCCGATTGGGCCACCTCTCGGGCTCGCACCAGCAGCCGGGCTAGCACGTCGCCGGTCTGCTCGGTCACCGGTTCGACGGGTGGGAGGTCGGGGTGCAGCGGGTGGTCGCGACGGGCGTCGATCGGTATGCCGCTGGCCTTGGCGACATAGCCGAGCACGCCGATGCGTCGGGCTTGCTCGATCGGCAGCGGTGAGGTGCCGGTGAGCCGGTCGGCGACGACGTGGTTGCCGAGGGCCAGCTCGACGAGCTGGGCGACCTGGGCGGCGACGTCGGTGACCAGGGCGAGATCGGGCAGTCGGCGCACGGTGGTCGCGCCGGGGCGGATCGCGCCGCGCAGCAGCCGGTGGCCGGTGACCGCCTGGTGGTGGCGCAGCAGCCGTTCCCGCTCCCGCTGGGTGTGGGTGTGGATGATGCCGTAGCCGACGTCGTTGATGATGGCGCCGATGTCGGCGACGTGGTTGTGCAGTCGCTCCAGCTCCAGCAGGGCGCTGCGCAGCAGCGCGTCGGGGGCCGGGCAGGGGATGCCCATGGCCTGCTCGACCGCGGTGACATAGGCCAGGGTGTGACCGACCGCGGTGTCGCCGCTGATCCGTTCGGCGAGCTCGACGCCGGCGTCGGGGTGGCGGCCTTCGAAGAGTTTCTCGATGCCGCGGTGCACGAACCACAGCCGGGCCTTCATCCGCAGGATGGTCTCGCCGACGACGGAGAAGCGGAAATGGCCCGGCTCGATGAGGCCGGCGTGCACCGGCCCGACCGGGATCTCGTAGACGCCGTCGCCGGTGACCTCCAGGAAGGGGAAGGAGCCGGAGTCCTCGGCGAAGACCGGGTCGGTCGGGGCGTCGTGGCGCATCGGGTAGTAGCCGGTCGGCCAGTGCCCGTGCCGGACCAGCCGGCGCGGCAGCGGGTGACCCAGCGGGGTCACCCCGAACAGGTCGCGCACCTCCCGCTCGAAGCGCCCGGCCGGGTAGGACACCTGCGTCAAGGAGGGTATGCCGGGTGCCCCGTGCGCGACCGTCGTCTCGATCTCGTGGGGTGGCCGCCCGGGGCTGAGATAGGTGTGCACGATGCGGATGCCGTCGGGGTCGTGGTGTGCCGCGACGAGGGCCAACCGGGCGCCGGAGGCCAGCAGCGGGCCGACCGTGGTGGCGAGCTCGTCGGGGGCGACCACCTCGGGGGGAGGCAGCGGCTCGGGAAAGGTCGGCTCGGGAAGGGACGACAAGGGGACGGGTGGGCTGGTCATGGGGTGGCTCCGAGGACGGCCGCCGCGGCGGTGAGGGTGGCCTGCAGCGGCCAGGCCAACAACGGCAACAGGGCCACGACGACGAGGGCGACCCCGACGACCGCGCGCTGGGTGCGGGTGGCCGGGTCGGGCCCGAGGGTGGCGGTAGGAGTTTCGACGATGCTCGCCGATGGCTCGGCCGCGTCGGCATGTCGGGTGAGCGTCATCGCGAGGGTGTGCCGGGCGATCCCGGTGAAGGCGACGAGCAGCAGCAGCAGCGCGATCGAGGTCGGCACCGCCATCCCCCGCTGGTAGCCGGCGACGATGATGGCGATCTCGGTGAGGAACAGCCCGAAGGGCGGGAAGCCGAGCAGGGCGCCGGTGCCGGCCAGCCAGGGCCGGGCCAAGCTGGGGCGCCGGGCCAGCAAGGAGTGCACGTCGGCGATCTCGTGGCTGCCGGTGGCCTGCAGGATCCGCCCGGCGACGAGGAACAACCCGGCCTTGCTCAGCCCGTGCCCGAGGATGTGCAGCAGCACCGCGGTGGTCGCCAGCGGGCCGCCGATGGCCGCGCCGAGCGCGAGGATGCCCATGTGCTCGATGCTCGAATAGGCCAGCAGCCGTTTGTAGTTGCGTTGGGTGAGCACGAGGGCGGCGGCCGCCGCGAGGGACAGCAGCGCCGCCACGGTGAGCAGGGTGCGCATGAGGTCGGGGCCGAGGGCGGCGTCACTGATCGCCTTGACCCGCAGGATCCCGGCGAAGGCCACCGACAGCAGCACCCCGGACATCAGCCCGGAGACCTGGGCGGGGGCCTGGCTGTGCGCATCGGGCAGCCAGCTGTGCATCGGCGCGAGCCCGGCTTTGGTGGCCAGGCCGAGCGCGGCCAGCGCCAACCCGATCCGGGCGGTGTCGGTGAGGCCGGGGTGCTCGACGAGGTCGGCCCAGGACAGGGTCGCGGAGGTGCCGGTCGCGGCATACAGCAGGACGATCCCGAGGAAGGCGATGGCGACCCCGACCGAGCCGAGCACGACGTACTTCCAGGCCGCCTCCAGACCGTGTCGGCCGCCGCGGAAGGCGACGAGGAACGCGGTGGTGATCGTCGTGGCCTCGATCGCCACCCAGAGCACGCCGAGGTTGTCGGCGAGCACGGCCAGGCTCATCGCGGCCAAGAACAGGCACATCAGCGCGGAGAACCGCCCGTTCGGCTTGTCGGTCGTCGCGCCCCAGGTGGCGACCACCGCGACGGCGCCGACAACCATGAGCAGGTATGCCGTGAGCGCATCGACGCGCAGCAGGCCGCCGGCGCCGCGCTGGCCGGCCGGGCCGAGGGCCAGCATGACGACTGCGCAGGCCAGCACGGCCGCGGCGGCCGCGGCGGGGGTGTGCCGCACGACGCGCGCGCGGTCGGCGGCCAGCGAGCCGAGGGCGAGCACGGTGGGCACGACCAGGGCGGCCCAGATGACGAGCGCCCAGCTGACGGCGGCCGAGCCGGCGACGGCGTCGGTCATCAGTCCCTCAGCTCACTGAGCTCGTGCAGCTCGGTGGTCGCGAAGGCGCTGTGGATCCTTCGCGTCAACACGACGAGAATGAGCACGACGAGCAGCACGTCGAAAAGCACGCCGAGCTCGATGATCACCGGCAGGCCGCCCGAGGCGAGCACCGCGGTGGCGCCGATGCCGTTGTCGACCATGACGAAGCCGATGATCTGGGCCAGGGCCTGGCGCCGGGTCGCGAGCTCGAGGAAGCCGATGAGCACGACGGCGATGCCGACCGGGACCGCCGCGGCGGTGCCGCTGGCGCTGTCGGCGACGAGCGGCCGGGCGACAAGGAAGGCGACGGTGGTCAGCAGCGCGGCCAGCAGCATTCCGGTGGTCGGGTTGACCACCGGGGTGGCCTCGACGCCGGCGTGCACGGCGCGGGCGGTGCGCAGCACGAGCACGGGGATGACGACGGCCTTGACGAGCGTGAGGAGGGCGGCCGCGGCATACAAGTGCGGTTCGCCTTGAGCGGCGGCGACCAGGGAGAGGCCGGCGAGGGCGAGCCCCTGGACGGCCAGCAGGCCGGCGGCGCCGCTGATCGAGCGTCGCCACAGCAACAGCACGGCGGTCAGCAGCAGCGCCCCGGTGGCGGTGGCCAGCAGTTGGACCGCCAACGGTCCGGGGGTGAGCGCGGTGAGGATCATCTGGTCAGCCATCGGGTCACACCGTCAGATAGGAGGCGGTCACGGCCAGGAAGGCCAGCACGAACGAACCGGCCATGAGCTCGGGCACCCGGAACAGGCGCACCTTGGCCAGGAAGACCTCGACCGCGGCCACGGCGGCAGCCAGCAGGACGACCTTGCCGGTCACCGCGACCGCGCCGAGGGCCACGGCAGCGGGGGTGATCTGTTCGGCGATACCCCAGGGGGCGGTGAGATTGGCCAGCAGGCCGAGCAGTCCGGTCAGGCGCAGCCAGGACGCCAGCTCGATCCAGCCGAGGTCGCGGCCGGAGGCCTCCAGGACCATGGCCTCGTGGATCATGGTCAGCTCCAGGTGGGTGCTCGGGTTGTCGACCGGCAGACGCCCCGTCTCGGCGATCACTGCGATGAGCAGGGCGACGAGGGCCAAGGCGCTGACCGGGCTGACGATCGAGGCGGGGTAGCTCATCCGGGCCGACAGGATGGTGGCCAGGGTCGAGGCACCGACCGGGATGGACAGGGCGTAAACGGCAACGAGCACGGTGGGCTCGACAAGGGCGGCGACCATCATGTGGCGGCTGGAGCCCATCCCGCCGAAGGCGGTGCCGGCATCAAGACCAATGAGGGCCACCAGGATCGAGCCGAGCAGCAGCACCGAGACGACGACGAACAGGTCGTCGGGCACCGCGGGCAGGGTCACCGTGGTGACCAGTGGCACCACGGCGATGAGCAAGACGCTGACCGCCATGAGCGCCACCGGCAGCGCGCTGCCGAGGATCACCCCGTCGGCGGTCAGCGGCGTCTTGCGGGCGAGTTTGCGCAGGTCGCGCCATGGCTGCCAGATACCGGCGCCGGCTCGCCCCTCCAGGCGGGCCCGGACCTGTCGGGTCACCCCGACGACAACCGGCGCGACGGCGATGGCGAGGGTGGTCTGCACGGCGATCGCGATGATCGCGGCCATGGTGGGGTCGATTGACATCGTGGCGTCCATGGTGATCGTGGGGTTCATCGCAGCACCCCGAGCAGCACGAGCAGCAGGGCGGCGAACGAGAACGCGAGATAGCGGTGCAGGCTGCCGTTCTGCACCGTCCGGGCCCAGTCACCGACCCGGGTCGCCAGTCGCAGCGCCGGGGCGTAGGCCCGGGCCTCGACGACGTCGACGAGGCGTTGCGAGAAGGCCATCGCTCGGACCGTATGCCGTGACCCCGCGGCGTGGCTGACGGCCACGTCCCGGCTCGGGGAGAGGGCGTCCTCGAAGACGCGGACCAGCGGCTCGGCATACGAGGTGGCGGTGTATTGCATCCGAGGGCTGGTGCGCACCCCGCCACAGCCCCACCCCAGCTCCACCCGCCGACGCGGCCGGCGCCGGGCCAGCGCGAGGGCGATCGCGACGAGCGGGAGGGCGAGGGCGAGGGTGAGCCCGGTGAGCGCGATCGGGTCGAGGGTGGCGCTCACCCCCGGCAGGGCCAGGCTCGCACCGAGCTCGGTGCTGGCCGTCGCGCCGGTGGGCAGGGCGGTGCGCAGGGCGGCCATGACCAGGCCCGGGGCCAGGCCGATGGCGAGCACCGACGCGGCGGCCAGCGCCTGGGCGACCTGCATGGTGCGGGCGGTCTCGGTGGCGGCCGCGGCGCCGGGGGTGCGGGGTCGGGCCAAGGTGGCGATCCCGAAAGCCTTGGTGAAGGTGAGCAGCGCGAGGCCGGCGGTGAGGGCCACCACGCCCATGACCAGCGGCAGCAGCGCGGTGGTCAGCCGGTCGGTGCGGGCGTCGGCGTGGATGAGGGCCTGCAACAGGCTCCACTCGGCGACGAAGCCCGAGGTCACCGGCAGGGCGGCCGCACCGAGGCAGCCCACCGCCAGGGCGAAGGTCGTGACCGGCATCCGGACCGCCAGCCCGCCCATCCGATCGAGGTCACGCTCGCCGGTGGCGTGCAGGATGGACCCGGCGCCGAGGAAGAGGGTCGTCTTGAACGCGGCATGGCTGATCGTGAGCAGCAGCGCGGCGACGAGCGCGGTCGCCGCCACTCCCGGGCGCGTCAGCTCGGTGAGCATGGCCACCGAGATCGCGATGAGGATGAGACCGACGTTCTCGCTTGTCGAATAGGCCAGCAGGCGTTTGAGGTCGCTGGCCACCGATGCCTGGAGGATCCCGTAGAGGGCGCTCGGCACCCCGAGCGCGAGCACCACGAGCGCCCACCACGGCGGCCCGCCGGGCGTCAAGGTCGTGGCTAGCAGCAGCACCCCGTAGATGCCCAGCTTCACCATCGCCGCGCTCATCAGCGCAGACACGTGGCTCGGCGCCTCCGGGTGGGCCCGGGGCAGCCACACGTGCAGCGGCACCGCGCCGGCCTTCGTCGCGAAACCCAGCACGGCCAGGACGAAGCCCACCGACAGGGTGGTCGACGGGGCGCTCCCGGCGCGGGTTGCGGCGCGGGTTGCGGCGGCGATGGCGTCGAAGGACGTCGATCCGGCCTCGGCGGCGAGGACCGCGAGGCCGGCGCCGACGAGCAGGAAGCTCAGGTGCGTCATCGCGGCATACCAGAGTCCGGCGGGCCGCACCCCGGGGCGGGCCCCCTGCTCGGCCAGCACGAGCACGGTCGAGCCGATGGCCATGAGCTCCCAGGCGACGAGGAAGGTCACCGCATCACCGGCGGCCGGGACGAGTTGCATCCCGAGGACGAAGACGGCTATCGCCGACCAGGCGGTGCGTGAGCCGGCCGGACCGTGCGCGTAGCCGATGCCGTAGAGCGCCGCGAGCACCGAGACCGCGCCCGCCACCACGCTGAAGGTGCCGCCCAGGGGCGTGGCGGCCCAGGAGAGCGGCATACCGGCCAGGGGGGTGGCGAGGGCGACCCGATCGGTGGCGCCGGCCAGGGCGACGGCGCCGGTCACGCAGCCCAGGCCGCCGAGCAGCATCGCCGCGGCACCGGCCACGACATTGCGCGCGCGGCCGGCCGGTGTCAGCGTCGCGCCGGCGATGGTGACCAGCGCGGCGAGGGCCTGACCGAGCAGGCCCATGATGAACGGGGTCACCGTCCGGTCACTCCACGGAGGGCGTGCACGATGGTCGCCGGCTCGGGTGGGCAGCCGGGCACCTCGAGGTCGACGTCGACGATGTCGCCGACCGCTCCACGCACCCCGAAACCGCCGCGCAGTATGCCGCAGTCCCTCGCGCAGTCCCCGACGGCCAGCACCACGCGGGGCAGTGGGGTCGCCTCGACCGTGCGCCGCAGCGGCTCGGCCATGTTGTGCGTCACCACGCCGGTGACGAGCACGACGTCCGCGTGCCGGGGTGAGGCGACCAGCCGGGCACCGTAGCGCTCGGCGTCGTAGACCGGGCCGAAGGCGGCACCCACCTCGATCTCGCAGCCATTGCACGACCCGGCATCGACATGGCGGACCTGCACACTGCCGCCGAACACCCGGCCCACGTCGTGGAGGGCCGGGCATTCCGGGGCGGGCTCGGCGGCCCGGCCGCTGGCCAGGATCCGTCGAGCCAGCTTGAAGGGGTTCACCCGGTCACCGGTCGCTGCGCCGGGGTGTCGGGCGCGACGTCGCTGCCGGGGTTGCTGTCAGTGTCGGTGCTGCTGGTGCTGAGGGCGTGGGTGAGGTCGCTGTCGAGCGAGGCACGGAGGGTCTGGCTCTCGTCGACGAGCTCCCGCAGCAGCCGGCGGGCCGAGGTCAGCAGGCCCACCGCCTCGACCCCGATCAACGAGTAGACCACCTGGCCACCGACCCGCTGCTGGCGCACCAGGCCGGTGCGCCGCAACACCGCGAGGTGCTGGGAGAGCCCGGACTGCTCGACCTCGATCTGCTCCAGCAGCTCGTGGACCGCGTGCTCGCGCTCGGCGAGCAGCTCGAGCACCCGGATCCGCACCGGGTGACCCAGCGACCTGAAGAGCTCCGCCTTGGCCTGGTAGACCGGAACTCCGTTTACGGTCATTCGCACATGCGAAGAATCGCATAATCTCAACTGGACGTCAACGCAGGTTAGCGGGAGGTCAGTGGGGAGGACGGCCGGGCGTAGGCGGGGCGTCGGCGGGGCGTTTGTGGGGCGTCGCTGGGGTCAGCGTGGACGTCGGCTTCCGCCATGGGGGCCGCAAGAGCAGCGTCGGGGGTGTCGCGGCGTGGCAGCGCCCATGAAAGCGCCGGGGGTGGTATTGGGGCACGCCCTGCCGCGCTCTCATGGGCGCTTTCTCGGCGCGCGGTCGAGGGTGCCAGGGGCGGTTCTTGGCGCGCCCCACCGGCGCACCGGCAGCTGGCCAGCGGGCTGTCATGGCGTGGGAGCCGCGGGATCACGGCGGTCAGCGGCGCACGACGGCCTGCGCGGCGACCAGCAGTTTGCGTGCGGTGGGCACCCGGGCGCGCCGGGTGAAGACGTCGTAGTCGTTGGCCTCGATGTGGCGCAGGATCCGCGAGTACAACACCCGGGCCGTGGACACACAGCGGGCCGAGGCACCGTCGAGCAGGGCGATCCCGCGGTCGGCTTGCAGGTAGAGCTGCTCGTTGCGCGCGATCTCGAACCGCATCAGGGCGCGCCACCCGGGCGTCACGACGCGCGCCGCCGGGTCGGCGCCGAACCGGTGCAGGTCTTCCTGGGGCAGGTAGACCCGGCCCCGATCGAGGTCCTCGCCGACATCGCGCAGGAAGTTGGTCAGCTGGAAGGCCAGCCCCAGAGCGCGGGCCGGCTCGCGAGCGGCCGCGCTGGACGGCTGCAGGATCGGCAACATCATCTCGCCGATGACGGCGGCACTGCCGTCCATATAGCCCAGCAGGTCCGCCCAGGTGGGGTATGCCGCGCAGCTCAGGTCCTGGCGCATCGCACCGAAGAACCTCGCGAAGCACTCGTCCTCGAGGCGGCAGGCCCGGATCGACGAGACGACCGCGGCCAGCACCGGCTCCGGCGACCCGCCGGCGGCCAGCGCGGACCAGAATCGGGCCTCGAACTCGTCCAACGCGGCTTCGGTCTGCGCCACCGTGCGGCCGGCGGCGTCGTCGACGATGTCGTCGGCGAGCCGGGCCAGGGCGTACACGGCATACACGTGTCGGCGGCGCTCCCGCGGCAGCAGCCGGGCGCCCCAGTAGTAGGTGGTGCCGTGCTCCCGGGTGATCCGCTGGCAGGCGAGGTAACCCTGTCGCAACAGGGCGGCATCATCGTCCGCCGCTACCCGGGCGCTCACCCGATGCCCTGTCGGTCCGGCTCGCCGGGCCCGTCGGGGATCGAGTCGTAGAGGGGCAGCTCGGCGCGCAGGGCGTTGGCCACCTGCCCGGCTAGGGCCCTCTCGATGAGGGTGGCCACGAGGGGGACGGAAACGGTCAGCGTGACCGTCTGGGTCATCCGGGCGCCCCCCGGCAACGCGGTCAACGACATCTGCGCCTCGGCGCTCGCGTGTACCCCGCGGATGTCGAAGGACGTCGTGCCGCTGCCGGTGGCCCGCTCCCACCGCTCCCGCCGGGTGATCGTCGGCAATACCTGGGCGGCGGCCCGCACCCGACCCGGCAGCCAATGCCCGGGCATCTGCGCACTCGTTTCGATGATGACCTCGTCGTCGGTTACGACGTGCCGGTGCAGCCGACCGGCCAGCGTCGTGTTGACCGCCGTGCGCTCCTCGACGAACGCCTGGTCCGTCAACAGGTCGAGGATCTGCCGCGGAGACCGGCCCAGATCGGCGGTGACCGTGACGCTTGTGGGCATGGCGCATTATCACCCTGAGCGGCCGAATCACCGGACGATCACCCCGCGCCCGGTCGAGGCGATGGGGTCGACCAGCACGGCCGATCGGGCGGATCCGGCGGGTTAGGGTGACCCAACCTGCCACCGAACGACTGGAGTCGATGGATGAGGGGGCCCCGCAGCACCTCGGCGCGCTCGACCGAGCCGAGCGCAACGCTGGCCGAGGTGCGCAGCGAACTCGACCGGGCGCTGGCGCGGCTTCGGGCCTGGGATGCCGACGAACTGCTGCCCTCGGTCCAGCAGCCCGGTGAGCTGACGGTGCAGTTGGTCGACGAGTTGGCCGCCCGGCTGCGCGCCGGGGGCAAGCGACTGCGTCCTGTCTTCGCGCTCTGGGGCTGGGTGGCCGCCGGCGGCCACCCGACCGGCGGGCCACCCATGAACGGCGGGCCACCCACGAACGGCGGGCCACCCACCAACGGCGGGCCACCCACGAACGGCAGTCGACGCACGCTCGTGGAGCTGGCCGCCGCCCTCGAGCTGCTGCACCTGTTCGCGCTCGTGCAGGACGACGTCATGGACCGCTCCGACACGCGCCGTGGCCTGCCGACGATGCACGTCACCGCCGCGCGCCGGCACCGGGCCAGCGACGGGCTCGGCGACCCGGTGCTCTTCGGCGACAGCGTGGCCATCCTGCTTGGTGACCTCGCCCTGGCGGAGGCGTCGATGCTCGTCGCCGCGGCACCGGCGGCGGTGCGTGAGCTGTGGCGCCACATGGTCGTCGAGCTGGTGCACGGGCAGCTCTGGGATCTCACCCAGGCCGCCTCACGGGAGCGCCGGATCGAGGTCAGCACGGTGATCGCCCGGTTGAAGACCGGCCGATACACGGTGACCCGGCCGCTGCAGCTGGGTGCCCTGGTGGCCGGCGCCGACCCGGAGTTGGTCGCGCAGCTGGGCAGCTTCGGTGACCGGGTCGGGGACGCGTTCGCGATCCGCGACGACATCCTCGGGGTCTGGGGCGACCCGGCGGCCACCGGCAAACCGGCCGGCGACGACCTGCGCTCGGCCAAACCCACCGTGCTGCTGGCCCTGGCCCAGCAGGCGGCCCCCGCCGACGGTCAGGAGATCATGCGCCGCTGCAACGCCGGCACCCTGGACGACGCCGGCGTGGCCGAGCTGCGCGAGCGACTCGTGAAGTGGGGGGTGCGCGAGCAGGCCGAGGCACAGATCGACCGGCTGGTCCGCGACGCCGACGCGATCCTCGGCACGCTCGACATCGACCCCCAGGCGGCCGCGGCGCTGCGGGCCCTGGTCACGGCGACCGCGTGGCGCAGCGCATGAGGGTCGCCGTCGTCGGGGCCGGCCTGTCCGGCCTGTCCGCCGCCTGCCATCTGGTGGGGGCCGGTCACGACGTGGTCGTGCTCGAACGGGAGCCGATCCCGGGCGGCCGGGCCGGCACCATCACCGACGGCGGATTCCGGTTCGACACCGGCCCCGTGGTGATGACGATGCCCGGGCTGCTCGACGACGCCCTGGCCGCGGCAGGCGCGACCGCCGCCCAGGTCGGGTTGACCATGCAGCGGCTCGACCCGGCATACCGGGCCGTGTATGCCGACGGCTCACAGCTGCGGATCCGCGATTCCACCGCGGCCACCCGGGCCGAGATCCTGGCTGCCTGCGGGCCCGTCGACGCCGCTGGCTTCGACCGGTTCGTGCCGTGGCTGGAGCGGCTCTACCGGATCGAGATGGAGCCGTTCATCGCCCGCAACTACGACTCGGTGTTCGGGCTGCTGAGCCGCCCCGGCGCGGCCGCTCGGCTGCTGCGCGAGGGCGGTCTGCGGCGGCTCGGACCGTCGGTGGGCCGCTTCTTCCAGGACGATCGGCTCACCCGGTTGTTCAGTTTCCAGGCCCTGTATGCCGGTGTCGCCCCGGCCGATGCGCGGGCCATGTTCGCGGTCATCACCTACATGGACAGCATCGCCGGGGTGTTCTATCCCCAGGGTGGGATGCGGGCCATCCCGGCGGCGCTGGCGGCCGCGCTCGCCCGGGCCGGGGTGGACCTGCACTGCGGCGCCGAGGTCACCGAGATCCTGCGCCGCGGCGACGGGGCCGTCGCGGGTGTCTCGCTCGCGTCCGGTGACCGGATCGCTGCCGACGCGGTGGTGTGCACGCTCGACCTGCCGGTCGCCTATCGACGGCTGCTGCCGGACCTGGCGATGCCGCGCGTGCTGTCCCGCGGCACGTATTCGCCGTCCGCGGTCGTCTGGCACGTCGGGGTCGCTGGTCGGCCCTCGGACGGGATCGCCCACCACAACATCCACTTCGGCGCCGATTGGGACGGTGCCTTCACGGCCCTGATCGATCACGGCCGGCTGATGCCCGACCCGTCCCGGCTGGTGAGCGTGCCGTCGTTGTCCGACGACTCGCTGGCCCCCGCCGGGGACAGCACCCTCTATGTCCTCGAGCCGGTGCCCAATCTGGCCGGCACCGTCGACTGGCGCCGGGAGGCGGGGCCGATGCGCGAGCGGCTGCTGGCCTTCCTGGACAGCGCCGGCTATCCCACCTCGATCCGAACCGAACACTTCGTCGGGCCGCTGGACTGGCAGGCTCAGGGCATGCACCTGGGCACGCCCTTCGCGCTGGCGCACCGGTTCGGCCAGAGCGGGCCGTTCCGGCCGGGCAATGTCGCCCGGGGCGTCCCGGGGCTGTTCTTCGCCGGCTCCGGCACCACTCCAGGCGTCGGGGTGCCGATGGTGCTGGTGAGCGGGCTGCTGGCCGCCCGCCGGGTGCAGGCCTACGCCACGGGCCGCCGATGACCGGCCCGGTGCCGCCGACCGGCCCGGTGCCGCCGACCTCGCGCCCGGCCGGCCGTTGGAGCTCGCCGCTGACCGTCTCCCGGCAGACCCCGCCGGCCCGCTTGGCCGGCACCTGGCAGCAGGCCCGCCCGGCGCGCATCGCCGCGTCGCTGGCCGATGCGCTGGGCCGCGACCCGGGCGGCTGGCTGGTCGCTGGCAGCTCCGGCGAGCTGGGCCGCACGACGAGCCGGGTCCGGGTGATCGCTGGCGTCGAGCTGGTGCTGTGGCGCGACGGGCGCGGCGGCCTGCGCGCCGGGCCCGGGGCCTGCCCGCACCTGGGTGCCTCCCTGGACCGGTGTGACGTCATTGACGGTCAGCTGCGCTGTCGCTGGCACGGGCTGCCGTTGGGTGAGCGGGCCCGGGGCGACTGGGTGCCCCACCCGGCATACGACGACGGGGTGTTGCTCTGGGTGCGGCTGCCCATCCCCGGCGAGCAACCGCGCGACAGCCCCCGGCTGCCGGACCGCCCGACGGTCGCGGCGTCGGTCGTCGGGGTCATCTCGCGCGGCGTCGACTGCGAGCCCAGCGACATCATCGCCAACCGGCTCGATCCGTGGCACGGCGCCTGGCTGCACCCCTACGCCTTCAGCGACCTGACCGTCGACGAGGCGGCCAGCTCGGTGGACCGGCTCGTGCTCGACGTGTCCTTCCGACTGTCGCGGTGGCTCGCGGTGCCGGTGCGGGCCGAGTTCGCCTGCCCGGATGCCCGGACGATCTGCATGACCATCCTGTCCGGCGAGGGCGCGGGCAGTGTCGTGGAGACCCACGCCACCCCGGTCACCGGCCCCGGCCGGCATCCGGCCCGCACGGTGATGACCGAGGCGACCATCGCGACCTCCGACCGAACCGGGTTCGCCATCGCCCGGCGGCTGTCCCGGGTCGTCGCCGCGGGCGTGCGGCATACCGCCGGCCGGCTCTGGGTGGACGACCTGGAGTATGCCGCGCGCACCTACCACGTGCGCCGGCGCGGCCTGCCCCCGGGGTGACCGTCCACCGGACGAACACCCCGCCGCTCGCGCTGGGGCGTCTCAGTGCGCGGGCCAGAGCCGGCGGAGCCGGCCGGGCAGCGGCCCCAGGCGCGGGGTCATCGGCACGGTCCACAGGTCGTGTCCGGGCAGGCCCCACTCGGCCAGCAACGCGTTGGCGGCCATGAGACCGGTCGTCGCGGCCCGCTCCATCAGCGCCACCGGATACGGGCAGCGGATCGCGTCGCCGGCCAGCACGAGCCCCGGCGTGGGGGTCTCGACGGTCGGTCGCAACGCCCAGGGCCGGGTCGAGGGCAGCGGGCAGTCCTGGCGCCACAGCCACTGCTCCGAGCGGGTCTGGGCGCCGGCCAACTCGGGATAGATCCGGTCCAGCTCGGCCCGCATCGCGGTGCGCAGGGTGGCCTCGGTCCAGGTCGGCCCCACGGCATACGCGTGCAGTTCGACGACGCTGCCCCCGTGCTGCTCGGACCAGTCGCGGGCGTGCCCCTCGAACCGCTCGACCAAGGAGACGTTGTCGACCGGCCCGAACCCGCTCGTGCCGAGGAACGGCGGTCGCTGCGGCGCGGCTCGGCGATCGAGCCAGAGCCGCCACACGACGAACGGCGGCGAGCTGGTCTGCGCCGCGATGCGCTCCCGCCACGGCGGGTCACCGACCCCGGGCGACGCCGCGATGAGCCGTTGCAGGGCCGGCACCTCCGTCGCGAGCACGACGGCGTCGGCCGCCACCTCGCCCGCCGGACCGGCTCCGGCCCCCGCGGCCGCGGACCAGCTGACCCGGTGCCCTCCGCCCGCGCCGATGCCGGTGTCGGGGTCGATATCGGCGGGCTGCACCCGCTCGACGGTGACCCCGGTGCGGATCTGCACCCCGAGCCCGCGCAGATAGCCGGCCAGCGGCTGCCAGAGCACCTCGTCGTAGCCATCCCGAGGCACGTCGAACAGCAGCCCCTCGGCGGAGCCGACGAAGTACAGGTGGAACATCGCCACGAGCTCTGCCCCGGAGAAGTCCTGGGGGTCGGCGAAGAAGCTGCGCGCGAAGACCTCCAGGGCGAGATGCCGGGCCGAGTGCGGGAAGCGCAGCCGGTCGAGCACGGTCGCGGCGCTCACCCCGTCGAGCTCGGAGTAGATCTGCGGGAACCGCACGTCGAGCAGCCCCAGCGCCTCGCCGACATCGACGTGCCGCAGGCTGCGCAGCGGGAAGCTCGGGCTGCGCAGCACGAACGCGGCCAGATTCCACGGCGGTGTCCGGGGGATGCCGGCGAACGAGTCGGTCGCCTGCCCCGCGAGCACCAGTGGATAGTCGGCCACCGGGGTCAGCGCCGACAGGGTCGGGTCGGCGCGGCGCAGCAGGGCCCGCAGGTTGTAGTACTGCCGGAAGAAGGCGTGGAATCCGCGGCTCATCGTCGCCGTGCTGCCGTCGGCCAGCTGCACCGGCCAGGACCGCACCCGGCCGCCCAGCTGCGCCTCTCGCTCCAGCACGGTGACCCGGATGCCGCGTTCGGCCAACCCGCAGGCGGCGGCCAAGCCGGCCACCCCGGCGCCGACGACGACGACGTGCGGCACCTGCGGGCCGCCGGCCCGGCGCGGCCCGGCCACCGCCGGGGCCGGATGCAGCACCGCGCGGCGATCCCGGCCGGGCCGGAAACCGCGGCGCGGGATGGTCACGGCGCCACCGCGACCAGCGTGTGGACGATCCCGTGCTCCCACCCGACGACCGTGGAGTGCTGCACCTGGCCGAACCCCGCCCGGGTCAGCCGGGCGGTCAGCGCGGGCACCGAGTCGAACTGCTGGACGCTGTCGCGCAGATAGTGATAGATCTGCACGTCGCGGTCGGTGACGAAGGCGGTCGGGATGATCACCCCGCGGCATACCGCCTGCCAGATGAGGCTGGCCCGGCGCGACCCGGCGACGGAATACTCGTGGATCACCAGCGGGGCACCCGGACGCAACACCCGCGCGAGCTCGCGCAGCAGCTCGTCGCGGTCGGGCACGTTGCGGACCAGGTATGCCGCGAACACCCCACCGACGCTGTCGTCGGCTCGCTGCCGCAGGTCGGCGACCGCGTCGGCGCACCGGAACGACACCCGCTCGGGCCAGGTCTTGCGCTGCCCCTGGGCGATCATGCCGGCGGAGGCGTCGACGCCGCAGACTCCGGTCGCGGCATACCGGGCGCGTCCCAACTCCTCGAGCAGGGCCCGGGTCGAGGCGCCGGTGCCGCAGCCCAGATCCAGGACCAGGTCCTCGGCCCGGTCGGGGCCGGGCAGGGCTTGCACGAGTCGGCGGGCCGACCCGCGCAGCTGCCGGTGGTATCCGGGGCTGAGCGACACCAACAGGTCGTAGTGCCGGGCGGCTCGGTCGAAGGCCTCGGCGAGCGGGGCACCGCGCTGGGTTGGTCGGCTCATGAATCCCCTTCCGGGGCAGGACGATCGGGTTGCGCCGCCAGGTCGGTCCGGGTGTGGCGGACCCAGCGGATGAGGGTGAGGCAGACCATGGCGAAGCCGAAGCCGTAGTCCTCGACGGGCACGTCGAAAGGGAACCGCAGTCCGGTGATCTGGGCCGGGTGGTAGCTGACGATCGGCGCGGACAGCTTGGTCAGCCAGCCGTCGACGAGCGTCTGGAAGAAGAAGACGAGCGCCATCGCGCACCAGAACTGCCCGGTGCGCAGCAACCCGGTGCGCCACCACCAGCGCTCCGCGGCAAGCACCCCGAGCACGGCCAGCACCGACAGGACGGTGTATTCAGGCATCGCCGGTCCGTTCGCCGGGCCATTCGCCGAGCCCAGCGACGCGCGACTGCCGCGCTCGGCTGCCGCGGACCCGGCCCAACACTGTGCCGACCGCCTCATAGGTGAGCAGCCCGCAGATCGGCACGACGAGGAAGAAGACCAGTTCCTCCACCGGGATCCCCGCCGGCAGCAGGATCCCGGTCGTGTATCGAGCGCTGTAGCTCCAGTGCCCCCGGACGATCCCCACCCAATCCCAGACCAGGAACACCAGCAGCATCGGGGCCAGCGCGCGCAGCATCGAGCGCCACCGCCGGTACACCCGGGCCCGCAACACCAGCTCCAGCGGCAGGGTGATGGCCAGGCAGCCCGCCATGAGCAGCAGATATTGGTAGCGGTCGTCCATCACCCCTCCTGTGGCTCGATGCCGCGCACGCTGCTGGTCCGACCGGGCGCGAATGCGTTTACCCTAACCAGATGTCGCCCGCCCCTGACCCGTCCGACGAGCTGGTCGTGCTGCTCGACGCGGCCGGGGCGGCGATCGGCACCGCACGCAAGGCCGACGTGCACACCGCCGACACCCCCCGCCACCTGGCCTTCTCCTGCTACGTCATCGACGCCCAGGGCCGGCTGCTGGTCTCGCGGCGGGCCCGCACCAAACGCACCTTCCCGGGCGTGCTGACCAACTCGGTCTGCGGCCACCCCGGCCCGGGGGAGTCACTGGCCGAGGCCGTCGTGCGCCGCGCCCAGGCTGAGCTGGGGCTGGAGCTCACCCCCGGGGCGCTGCGTCTGGTGCTGCCCGACTTCGCCTACCGCGCCGAGATGGGCGGCATCGTCGAGCACGAGCTCTGCCCGGTCTTCCTCGCGACGGTGCCGGACGGCACACTCCTGCAACCCGATCCGCGGGAGGTGGCGAGCGTCGCATGGATCCCCTGGGCGGACTACCGAGACCAGGTGCTGGCCGGCACCCTCGAGGTCTCGGCGTGGTCCGGTGAGCAGGTGCGTCAGTTGGCCCGACTGGGTGGCGACCCCGGCGACTGGCCCGAGGCGGATACCACCCTGCTGCCGCCGGCCGCGCGGGTCGGCCCCGGCGTCGATCGAGTCTGACGTCGAGTCGCTGGCGACCGGCAAGGCCAGCGAGCCCGAGGATGCGGGATGCCCGCCGGATCGCGCCCGGCCGGTAGCGTGTCGAGGATGCCCCAGGACCCAGGCATGCCGGAGCCGGCGCCGGACGCCGAACCCGCCCCGCCGCGCGCGCGTCCGGTGCGCTGGCGGTGGGTGCGCACCGTCGATGACCAGTTGTTCGGCGTTGTCGCTCGCGCCCAGCCGGACACGCCCGAGGAGTTGCGCCGCCGCCAGGTGCGTAGTGCCGTCGTGCTCGGCGTGGGCGCGGCCGGGCTGGCAGCGAGCCTGCGGTTGGATCACGACTCGCCGTGGTTCCCGTATGCCGCGCTGGCCGTCGCGCTGCTCTGGGCGGCGGGCGCGGGGTGGTCCGGTCGGTTGCACCTGGGCCGCATCATGGTGGACGGGCGGTTGGAACGCCCCATCGTCCAACCGATCCTGCTAGGCCTCCTGCTGGTGGCGCTGTTCGTGGCGGGCGCCCATCTCACGACGCTCGTCCCGGCGCTGGCCCAGCAGGTGCGCGACGTGCTCGGCTTCGCGCAGGCCGGGTCGGTCGCGCTGCTCACGGTGACCACGCTGCTCAGCGGCATCGCCGAGGAGCTGTTCTTCCGGGGCGGCCTATACGCCGCGATCCCGCCCCCGCACCAGGTCTGGGCGACGACCGGGCTCTACGTCGCGGCGACCGTGCTCACCGGCAACGTCATGCTCGCCTTCGCCGCGGCGGTGCTCGGTCTCGTCACCGGTCTACAGCGGCGGGCCACCGGTGGTGTGCTGGCGCCCATCCTCACGCACGTGACGTGGAGCCTGGCGATGCTTCACCTGTTGCCCCGGCTGTTCTGACAGATCGAGCGCGAGGGCGCGCCGATGCCGATCAGGCGATGACGGGCCGCTGCCAGCACCGGAGTTCGTGGCACGACACCAGGAACGCTCCCAACTTCTCGGGGGTCAGCGCGAGCACGCCGGGGGCGGTGGGCGCCACCTGCGCCGACCCCAGCAACGGGGCGCCGGAGGGGTGGTAACCGATGAACTTCTGGTGGCTGAAGGCATCCGCCACGAAGTCCCGGGCGCAGCCCCGGGTGGCCAACTCGGCCGCGCCGGCCGGGCTGGTGACCAGAGCGACGGCGTCGAAGAGCACCGAGGGTGCCCCGTCGATGGCATGGTCGACGGCTCGGCGGGTGCGTCCGATGCGGATCCCGCCGATCGTCGGGCCGACGAGCTCGACGGCGGCCCCGGCGGCCTCGAAGGCCGACACCAGGGCGTCCAACAGCACGGCGTCGGCGCCGTCGCTGACCAGGACACCCAGCTTCCGCCCGCCGAACGAGGTGACCCGGTCACGCAGCATGCTCAGCGACGGCGCGTCCGGCAGGTCGTCGCGGGCCGCAACGGCAGCCGCGGCCGGGGCCGGGCGCGGCATCCCGAGCCGACTGGCGACCTGCTCGACCAGGTCGTCATCGACGTTGCCGAGATTGGCGAGCATCCGGGTGCGGACCTGGGCTGTCGTCACCTTGCCCAGCTCGAACGCGAACGCGGCGACGATGTGGTCCTGCTCGACCGGGCTCTGGCTGCGGAAGAACTGGCGCGCCTGGCTGTAGTGGTCGGCGAAGGACTCGGCGCGCAGCCGACGGGCCGACCCGGCCTCGGCGCGCTGCGCGCTCCGGAAGCCGGCGTCGGCGTCCGCGCGTGGCCCCCGGTCGGCTCCGCTGAACGAATTCGGTTCGTATGCCGCGCGCCCCCGCTGCGGGCTCGTCTGCATGTGCCCGTCGCGCTGGAAGTGGGCCACCGGGCAGCGCGGTGCGTTGACCGGCAGCTGGGTGAAGTTCGTCGAGCCGAGCCGGGACAGCTGGGTGTCCAGATAGGAGAAGTTCCGCCCCTGCAGCAAGGGGTCGTTCGAGAAGTCCACTCCCGGAACGATGTTCTGGGTGCAGAAGGCGACCTGCTCGGTCTCGGCGAAGACGTTGTCGACGACCCGGTCCAGCGTCAACCGCGCGATCACCCGCACCGGCAGGACCTCTTCGGGGATGAGCTTGGTCGGGTCGAGCACGTCGAAATCGAACGTGTCGGCGAAGGCGTCGTCGAAGACCTGGATCCCGAGATCCCACTGCGGCAAGTCGCCCGAGGTGATCGCGGCATACAGGTCGCGGCGGTGGAAGTCGGGGTCGGCGCCGTTGATCGAGACGGCCTCGGGCCACAGGACCGATTGCAGACCCTGGCGGGGCTTCCAATGGAACTTGACGAAGTGCGCCTGCCCGTCCGCGTTGACGAACCGGAAGGTGTGCACCCCGAAGCCCTCCATGAATCGCAACGAGCGCGGGATTGCTCGGTCCGACATCGCCCACATCAGCATGTGGGTGGACTCCGGCATCAGCGAGGCAAAGTCCCAGAAGGTGTCGTGGGCGCTGGCCGCCTGTGGCCAGCCGCGGTCCGGCTCCTCCTTGACCGCGTGCACGAGATCGGGGAACTTGACGGCGTCCTGGATGAAGAACACCGGCATGTTGTTGCCGACGAGGTCCCAGTTGCCCTCGCTGGTGTAGAGCTTCACGGCGAAGCCCCGCACGTCCCGGGCCAGGTCCGGGGAGCCGAGGTTGCCGGCGACCGTGGAGAATCGGACGAACGCCTCGGTGCGAGTCCCCTTGCGCTGGAACAGGGCCGCCCGGGTGAGCTCGGGGATGGCGGTGAGCGTCTCGAGATGGCCGTGTGCCCCGTAGCCACGGGCGTGCACGACCCGCTCCGGGATCCGCTCGTGGTCGAAGTGGAAGATCTTCTCGCGCAACGCGAAATCCTCCAACAGGGTCGGCCCGCGCTCGCCCACCCGCAGCGAGTTCTGCCCGTCGGACAACGCCACCCCCTGGGCCGTGGTCAGCCGCAGATCGTCGGCCGGACGTTGGTGCAGTTCATCGCCGGAGCCACGCCGGTCCGGTGCGGCGGAACTCTTCCTGCGGGGTTTGCTGGCCATGGGCCGCCCTTCGGGTCAGGGTGGGTCGACGGTGGGGGGAAGAGGCGCATGTCGCGACGACCGGGTAAGGGCGACGGCAGTCGTTCCGTGCGCAGAAAGGCGGTGCGAGTCAGGAGATGACCGCGTCGATGGCCTTCTTCAGGGCGCTGGGTTGGGCGGGGCTACGCGGGGCGGTCGGTTTCTGCTCCAGCATCCGAGCGCCCATCTCCTGCATCGTGGACCGGCTCAAGGCGGCACGCACCTTCGGGAACCAGTCCTGCTCCTCCTCCTTGACGTGGTGGCGCACGTTCTCCATGAGCACCGTGAACTTCGGGAAGTAGCGCTCCGAGTCGGGATCCATCGCGACCAGTTCGGTGGCCAGGATGTCGACCACGTGGTGCTCCTCGTAGCTCTCCAGGATGTCGTCCTCGAGATCCGGAACCTGCTCTCGCACCTGCGGATACACGATCTCGTTCTCCAGGTACGTGTGCACGGTGAGCAGCTCGATGACCTTCGCCACGATGGCGCGCTTGCGCGCCGCGGTGGTGGCCGACTTCTCGTACTCGGTGAAGAGCTGGGCGACCTCCCGATGGTCGGCCTTCAGCAGGACGATGGCATCGGTGGACTTGGGCGGGGACTTGGCGGGGGACATGGGCGGGATCCTCACGATCGTCGAATGCATCCGGGCAGCGCAGCGTCACGTTCCACAGGAGTTCGGCTGGGCCGACAAGCTCGGGCAGAGCTCTCTCGGGCACGCTAACCGCTCCCGCACCCGGATCGGTCGATAGCCGCTAAGTGCCTCGTCCGGTGCCGAGTGCTCGGTCGTGCTTCAATGCCGGGATGGCCGACGACCCGACCGTGACAGCGGCGCCCGCGCCGGCCCGGCCCCGGGTGCTGGCCACCGGGGTCACCGGCTACCTCGGTTCCCGGCTGGTGCCCGTGCTGGTCGAGCGGCCGGTCGAGGTGCGGGTGCTCACCCGCGATCCGGCTCGTCTGCGGCACCGGGCCTGGCTCGATCGGGTGAGCGTGGTCACTGGCGACGCGATGGACCCACAAGTGCTCGCCGAGGCCCTGGACGGGGTGTCCACCGCCTACTACCTGCTGCATTCCATGGATGGCAAACCCGACTTCGAGCGACGCGACCGGGCGCTCGCGCTGCGCTTCGCCCAGGCGGCTCGGGAGGCCGGCGTACGCCGGATCGTCTATCTCAGTGGGCTGCACCCGGAAGGGGTCCGGCTGTCCGCGCACCTGCACTCCCGCAAGGAGGTCGGCGACATCCTGCTGGCCAGCGGGGTGCCGACCGCGGTGCTGCAGGCGGCGGTGATCATCGGGTCGGGCTCGGCGTCCTTCGAGATGCTGCGCCACCTCACCCGTCGGCTGCCGGCCATGGTGGCCCCCAAATGGCTGCGCAACCGGATCCAGCCGGTGGCCGTCGGCGACGTCCTGCACTATCTCGTAGCGGCCGCTGACCTGCCGGACGAGGTGAACCGCACCTTCGACATCGGCGGCCCGGACGTGTTGACCTACGCCGAGATGATCAGACGCTTCGCCCGGATCGACGGCCTGTCGCCACGCGTCATCGCTCCGGTTCCGGTGCTCACCCCATGGCTGGCCGGCCATTGGGTGGGGCTGGTGACCCCGGTGCCGGCCGCGATCGCCAAGCCCTTAGTGGGCAGCCTCATTCACGAGGTGGTGTGCCAGGAGGGCGACCTGCAGTCCTGGGTGGGAGCTCCTCCGGGGGGAGCCACCTCGTTCGACGACGCGGTCCACCAGGCCCTGTCCGGTGCCTCGGACCAACTCGGGCGCCCCGAGCCGGGAGCAGTCCCGCCGGCTCAGCTCACGGCCGCGGACCCACGGTGGGCCGGTGACTCCTGACCGTGACCCGCCGGCTTCGGTCGATCCCCGCGCAAGACCCCTGCAGTGGGCTCCGCTCACCCCTAGGGGTGTAGACAGCGTCCATATGGTGAGTTCATGGCCCCCCGGATCGCCGTCGTCAACGACTATGAAGTGGTCGTGCGCGGGGTCGCCTCCATGCTGGCCTCATATCGGCACCTGGTGAACATCGTCGAATTGGACGCGCAGGCACCGGTGGCCACCCCGGTCGACATCGCGCTCTACGACACCTTCGCCCAAACCCAGGGCGATGCCACCGAGACCCGCGAGATCCTGCAGAACCCCAACGTCTCCAGCGTCGTGGTCTACACGTGGAACTTCGACGCGGCGCGGGCCCGCGAGGTGGTGCGCCAGGGGGCGGTTGGCTGCTTGTCAAAGGCGCTACCGGCCAAGGCCCTGGTGACCGCACTGCTGGACATCCACGGTGGCCGGGTCGTCGTCTCCCCAGTGCCCAAGCGCGGCGCCGAGCTGCACGGCGACTGGCCGGGGCGCGCCGAGGGGCTACGGGCCCGCGAGGCCGAGGTGCTGGCGCTGATTACCCAAGGACTGTCCAACCAGGAGATCGCCGAGCGCACCCGGCTGTCGATCAACTCGGTGAAGACCCACATCCGCAATGCCTATCGCAAGATCGGCGTGACGAACCGGGCCAAGGCGATCCTCTGGGGAGTGGCTCACGACCTGCTGCCCGATCACGTGCGGGTGCGTGGCGAGGCTGCCGCGACCGGGCCGGGCACGACGACGTGAGCGCGAATCCGGCGACGAGTCCTGATGAATCGGTCTCGTCACGATCACCGCGGCGTCGAGCACCACGCGCAGCGAGCGATCCCGGCCCGCTCACTTTGGTTGCGGTGCGGCCGGGGCGACGACGCTTTGCCCTCGTCGAGGCACAGGAGGGCCCGGAGCGGTTGGGTGTGCGGATCGACCTGGGCGACGCGACGGGCACCGTGGAGGTCACCGTCGTCGGGGAGGTCGACTTCGGCACGGTGCCCTGGCTGGAGGCCGAGCTGGCGCCGGTCGCGGCACGGGCCGAAACGCTGCGGATCCGCTTGGCCGGGGTCACCTTCTTCGACGCCGCCGGCGCCGGGGCGTTGGTCCACTGCACTCGGGTATGCCGCGCCCGCGACGCTCGCGTCGTGCTCGTCGAGCCCGCCGCGCCGGTCCGGCGGATCCTGGACGTCACCGGGCTGTCGCGCATCCTGGACATCGAATCCTGACCCGGCGGTCAGGCGGTTCCTGCGCGACCTGCACGAACACCCCGACGCGTGGACGGCGCGGTGCGGGCACTGCTGCTGTGGGTGCGGGTGCCGACTGCCGTTGTTACTGAGCGGCGTGGGCTTCGCGGCAACCGTGTGTCTTCGCGGGCCCGAACTCGCTTCGCGCGCGACTGACTCCTGGTTGACGCAGCGCGTTCAGCCCAACGGCCGGCCGATCTGCTCGCGGATCTCCTCGATGGCGCCCCACTCGTTGACGTGCATCCCGGCCGCGACGACCCCGGCCTGCAGCCAGTAGGCGCGCCAGGGCCCGTCGGCCGGATCACCGCGCAGCACCACCTCGGTGTCGGTTCCGCCGGCAGGGTCGGCCCCGCCGGCGGCATACCCGACGTATTCCATCCCGAGGTCGTACTGGTCGGTGAAGAAGTAGGGCAGCTTCCGATAGGGCTGCGGGTCACCGAGCAGGTTCTGCGCGACGACCTTGGCCTGCTCGATCGCGGTGTCCCAGTGCTCGACACGCACCCGCCGCCGCAGCACCGGGTGGTCGTGGTTGGCCACGTCGCCGACGGCATACACGTCGGGGTGGCTGGTGCGCAGGGCGGCGTCCACGAGGATGCCGTCGTCGACGGCGAGCCCCGCCGCCTGCGCCAGGTCGGTCTCCGGCGCCACCCCGATGCCGACGACAACCAGGTCGGCGCCCGCCAGGTCGTCGGCCGTGACGGCGGTCTGCAGGCGCAGGTCGACGCCGTGCGCCCGGTGCAGGTCGGCGAACACCTGGGCCACCCGTGGGCCGAGCACCCGCAGCAGCGGCAGCGCTGCGGTCTCCAGGACGACGACCTCGGTCTGCGCGGCGCGCGCGGCGGCGGCGACCTCCAGCCCGATCCATCCCGCTCCGACGACGACGATCCGGCGGCCCGGCCCAAAGGCGGCACGGATCCGGTCGCTGTCCTCGATCGTGCGCAGGTATGCCGCGCGCTCGCCGAGCGCGTCGGCCATCGCCAGGCGGCGCGGTCGGCTGCCGGTCGCCAGCACCAGGCGGTGATAGGGCAGCTCTACTTCGGAGGTCCGCACGAGATGCCGATCGAGGTCCAGGCCGGTGACTCGGGTGCCCAGGCGCAGGTCGACGTCGTGCGCGGCATACCACTGTCGGTCCTGGACGTAGGTCGGCGCGACCGGGTCGGCGCCGAGCAGGTGCGCCTTGGACAGCGGCGGTCGTTCGTAGGGCGGGTGGGTCTCGGCACCGATGAGCGTGATCGGGCCGGCATAGCCGCCGGCGCGCAACTCGGTGACGACGGTGGCGCCGGCTTGGCCGGCTCCGACGACGACGATGGGTTCCATCAGTGCTCCTGGGCTGGGTGGGCGGTGCGGGCCAGTGCGCGGAACTCGGCGCGGCGGGTCGGGTCGGTGTGCAAGGCGCCTCGGGTGGCGCTGGTCTCGGTGCGGGTGCCGGGGGCCCGGGCGCCGCGCAGCGTCATGCAGGTGTGCTCCGCGCTGATGGCCACGCCGACCCCGACTGGCTCCAGATGCTCCTGCAGATGCGTGGCGATCTGGGCGGTGAGCCGCTCCTGCGTCTGGGGTCGGCGGGCGAAGAAGTCGACGGTGCGGGCGAACTTGCTCAGCCCGAGGATCCGCGCGCCGGGCAGGTAGCCGACGTGTGCGACACCGACGAACGGCAGCAGGTGGTGCTCGCAGACCGAGCGCACCGGGATGTCCCGGATCACCACCAGCTCGTCGTAGCCCTCGTCGTTGGGGAAGGTGGTCATCTCGAAGTCCGGCACGGTGAGCAGTTCGAGGTAGGCGCGGGTCAGCCGACCCGGCGTGTCGCGCATCCCCTCGGAGTCGACGGGCAGCCCGAGTGCGGTGAGCAGCTCCGCGGCGGCCGCCTGCGCCCGACCCAGCTCGACCAGTCGCGGATGTGCGCTCACCCGCCGCCGGTGCGGGGCGGGCAGCTGGTATGCCGCGGGGCCCTCCCCGGGGGTGGCCTGCTGGCTCACGGCCTGGGACATCGGGACCTCACCTTCTAACAGATAATGATGTTGACGTTAGGACGTTGACGGTAGATGGTAGATCTTCTAAAGTCAACAGGTAGCTCCGATAGAAACTGAGACGTGGCATGACCGATCTCCCTGCGACCATCCCGCCGGCTGACCTGCCGGCGGACCCTCCGACCGACCCGCCAGCCGGCCCGCCGATCGACCAGCAGACGCTCGCCGTCACCGGCCGGC
>WBZP01000851.1_pt1 | contig 39955 bp, 26 predicted proteins | sample 5204301 | NCBI WGS metagenome assembly WBZP01 (sample SAMN12412401, study PRJNA552823) | activated sludge metagenome | isolation source: activated sludge from nitrification reactor of wastewater treatment plant... | place: USA: Pennsylvania | collected 2017
CCAGGGGGAGAGGGAGATGATCCCCCTCCCTGTGGGAGGGGTTAGGGGAGGGTCAGTCGGGGCGAGCGTGTCTTGTGGTCGTTGCCGGCGCTGCCTCGACGCCTGTCCCACGGCCGCGTTCCCCGCGCCCTACGTCCTCGACGCTCGGCGCTGCATCTCCTACCTGACCATTGAACTGAAGGGCTGGATTCCGGCCGAACTGCGCCCGTTGATGGGCAACTGGGTCTACGGCTGCGACGTGTGCCAGGACGTGTGCCCGTTCAATCGCTTTGCCACGCCGACGGCCGAAGCCGCCTTCCGCCCCGCCTCGTGGGACGCCGCCGCGCCGCCGCTGATAGACCTGCTGGCCCTCGATGACGACGCCTTCGCCCGCTGCTTCGCCGGCAGCCCGGTGCGGCGCATCGGCCGGGCGCGACTGGCGCGCAATGCCTGTGTGGCCGCGGGCAACTGGGGCAGCGCGGCGGCCGTGCCCGCGCTGGCCGCCCTGCTGGCCGACCTCGCGCCCCTCGTCCGCGGCCACGCCGCCTGGGCGCTGCGGCGCATCGGCGGAGAGATGGCCAACGCCGCCCTTGCCGCCGCGCTAACCACCGAGGACGACCCCGCCGTTGTAAGAGAAATGGCCGGGTGAGAACGGCTCACGCAAAGGCGCAAAGGGGCAAAGGACGCTAAGAAGAAAAGAGCTTCTTCTTTCTTCTTTGCGCCTTCGCCCCTTTGCGCCTTTGCGTGAGCTCTTCTGTACTTACACCGCTTCCCGAAACGCGCGGATGTTGCGTAGGGGGGTCGTGGTCATAATGACGCAGCCCGTGCCCAGCAGCAGCCGGCGGCCGTCGGTCTGCGCCCGCGCGTCGGCTACCTCGGCCAGCAACCCGGTTGGCCCCTCCTGGTGGATCGTCCACTGCGACACGCCGCCGCTGGCCGCGCCGGGAAAGGCCGCCAGCCCGTCGCGCAGACCGATGCCCGTGTCGCGGTCGTGCCAGTTGAGCAGCGCCGTAGGGTAGTCGGCCACCAGGTCGAACATGACCCGCGTGCCGTGCAGATGCACCATGTTGCCCCACAGGTCGCTGGCGCTCTCCAGGACGCGCCGGTCATAGGGGCGGCCGAACGTCTCGAACTCGGCCCGGCTGAGTAGCGGGTAGGCGGCGTGCTGCACGGCGTAGTAGACGCCGGCGATGCCCGTGGCCCGCGCGGCGTCCAAAAAGGCGATGATGCTCTCGGTCAACGTCGCCAGGCCGCGGTGGAAGGCGGCGGGCGACTGGCGCATGTGGCTGAGGGCGGCTTCGTTGCCGGCCAGGTGCTTGGCCATCGAGAGGGGCGAGAAGACGGTGGCGATGAACGGCACTTCGCCGCGCAGCCCCTGACCGACGAGGCGCAGCGCTTCGATCTGCGTCGCCAGCGCGCCGCGGCCGGGGTCGGTCGGCCGCAGCGCCTCCCAGTCAGAAGGCTGAGTGACCGGGTAGCGCGTCGTCGTGCGCGTGCCCTCGATGTGCCCCTCCCAACGGTCTTCGACGCCCCAGTCCACGACGGAGTAGCTGCTGGCCGGGCCGACCTTGAGCAGGTCCCAGTCATAGTCGGCCTGCCACTTCAGGTGGGCGGCGGCCAGGGCGGCGGCGTCCTGGTCGTCCCCCGGCCAGTGCCGCCACAGGGCCACTGGCAGCCGGTCTACTGCCTCGCCGGCAATGGCCGCTTCCAATCTTCTGCGTTTGCTCCAATTTGACATACTTCACTCCTGGATGAACGGCTCACGCAAAGGCGCGAAGGGGCGAAGGCGCAAAGAAGAATTCTTTTTCTTCCTTTGCGCCTTTGCCCCTTCGCGCCTTTGCGTGAGCGTCTCTACTCATTCTCGTACCTGTATAGGGCCAAGGATGAGCCGGTCGCCGATGAGGTTGCCGGCGGCGTCGGCCATGTGCAGGCGGCGTTGGCCGACCATCTCGTATAGCCCCACCTCGATATAGTACTCCCCCGGCGGCAACTCGTCGGGCAAGACCAGCCGGTAGGGGTCGGTCAGCCGCTGGCCGGGCAGCCACTTGGGAATCCACAGATGCGTGGGGGCCGAGCCGCCCAACGGCGTGTAGTCGAGGGCCACCAGCGGCCGGTTGGCGGCGTCAATCAGGTGGACGAACACCGTGTAGCTATCCTCGGCCGGGGCCAGGCTTTGCCAGCGCAGGCGCAGATGCACCGTGTCGCCCGGTCGCGCCGGCAGTGGCTCTGTCCAGACGGCGCTGCGGCGTTGGCCGCCGACGCGCGCCGTGGCCCCGACCAGCCCGATGCGCTGCCGGAAGTTGGCCAGCAGCCGGCTGTAATCGAGCGGGGCCTTCTGTCCGGTCACGGTCAGCTCGCCCAGAGCGATTTCCGGCCCGGTCGTGTCGGCGCTCAGGTTCTTCAGCGCCACCGCGACGGGGTAGACGCCGCCGGGCAGATCGTGGGGCAGGGCGAAGTCGAAGCGCTCGACGATGACCTCGCCGGGCAGCCATTGGGGCGAGGTCACATGGCTGTCGGTAGTGAAGGGGAAGGTCAGTTCGCCGACGCGCACGACGGGCACGAAGTAGTCGGCCGTGCCCTCCGGGGCGCGCAGGGCCAGCGTCAGGGGCACGAAGTCGCCGGCGGTCACGGCGCGTTGCGGCAGGTCGTAGGCCAGCAGGTCGGCCGCGCCGCCCGCGCCAGCGAGCGGCGTCAGACCGGGCGGCACACTGGTATCACCCGGCTCGACCACGCGGTAGAACGGCCCATCCGGCCGCAGGCGGAAGCCGGCGTCCACGATCTCGCGCCGGTAGTTGCTCAGATACACCGGCCCGCCGGGCAGGGTGTCGAAGACGCTCTCCAGCCACGGTCGGTCGGTGGAGACCAAGACGGGGCGCACGTCGGCCTCGGCGGGCCAGCGCTCTTCGACGAACTGAGCGTACCACAGCGGCGTCATGTGCTCCCAATCGTTGAGCAGGGTGGCTCTCTCGGCCGTGCCGGCGAAGCGGGCGAAGACGATATTCGCATAGTCGGCGGCGGCCGTCTCGTGGCGCAGGGAGATCGTCGGCGCGTTGCGGGCCAGTTGTAGCCCCGGCCCCAGCAGGAACAGCGCCGCGGCCAACAGCCCCAGAGCCAGGCGCGACAGCCGCCAGCGCGCGGCGGTCAGCGCCAGCAGCCCGTAGAGGCCGACGCCGGCCAACACACTGACGATGACCAACAGCCCCAGCAGGTAGGCCATGATGTCCTGCGCCCGCAGGCTCATGACGAAGGCGTAGTTGGCGGCGAAGGCCAGCCCGTAGAGGACGCTCAGCTTCCAGGGCGGGACGGCCGCGCCGCCGCTCGCTCCCAGCCGCCGCGCCAACAGCGGCCAGACCAGCCCCAACCCGGCCAGAAAGATCACCGGCAGGGCGAATTGCAGCCGCAGCAGCGAACCGAAGACGACGGCCCGCGCCGGCGCGTCGGCCAGGCCGAAGTAGGGCAGGCTCTCGCTGAGGCCGCGGGCCAGCACGTGATCGAGGAAGCCGTCGAGGGTGGTCATCGTCGCCGGGCCGAAGGGCGGGGTCATGGCGCTGCGCAGCGGGAAGTAGAGCCAGACGAGCAGGCCCAGGGCGGCGCAGGCGATCATGCCCAGCACCGTGCGCCATTCGCGCCAGATGCCCGGCCGGACGAGCAGGATGAACACGGCGTAGGCCGGGAAGGAGATGACCGTCAGCGGGTGGTGGGTGACGCCCAGACCGGCCGAGAGGGAGAAGGCGAACAGCCAACGCCGGTCGCCGCCGCCGCCCGCGGCCCAACGGGTCAGCAGGCAGAGGTTGGCGGCCAGGAAGGTGGCGGTGATGATGTGGGGGTTGGCGTGAATGGCGTGCTGCCACACGTCGGCGGCCAGGCCAAAGGTCAGCGCGGCAAAGACGGCCGCGACCAGGGCCACGTCGAAGGGCGGGCGGGCCGTAGCGAAGAGCAGCCGCGCCGCGCCGCGCACCGTGCCATACACGAACAGGGCCGCGACCGTGGCGACGACGGCCGACAGCAGGTGCATCCGCGCCGCCACCGTGCCCAGCGGCACGAACGTCTGGAACAGCTTGCCCAGCAGGGTGTAGAAGGCGTAGCCCGGCGGGTGGGCAATGCCCAGCACGTGGGCGACGAAGGTGTACTCCGTCGGGTCGCCGAAGACGACCGACCGCGCCAGCGTCAGCCCATAGGCGACGGGCGGGATGAGCAGCAGGAGCAGGAGCGGCGATGGGCGGGCGCGGGCGCGCGGGGGGCGATGGCTCATGGGATTGGTTAGCAGCGTTGGCTATTGCGGCCGAGGAAGGGCAAAAGCAGGCGATTGCCGCCCGACTGGCCCGGTAGGGTGAGCAGCAGGCGGCCGTAGCCGTAGCGCGTGTCGGCGCAGGCCGGCCCCTGGTCAACGGCCATCTCCTCCAGGTGGAAGCGGATCGCTTCCGGCCCGAAGGTCGGGTAGCGGTTGCTGACCAGCGCCGCCGCGCCGGCGACGTGGGGCGTGGCCGCCGAGGTGCCGCTGAAGCCGCGCGTGCCATAGCTGGCCGTGCTGACCCCGGCGAAGGCGGCGATGTCGGGTTTCAGTTGCCCGCCGGTGGGCGCGCCGCCGGGGCCGTTGGTCGGCCCTTCGGAGCTGTAGCTCTCGGCGGCATACGGTGGGTAGACGGCGACCGCGCCGACGGTCAGCGCCGCGGCCACGTCGGCCAGATCGCCCAGGCTGCCGGCCGGCACGCGCCGATCCAGTTCGCGGTTGGGCGTCGTCAGGTGGAAGTTGACCGGCCGCGCGCCGCCGATGCGCTGGATGGCGATGCCGTAGATAGCCGCGCCGCCGGTGGTGATGTAGTTCAGCCGCTCCGTCGGCCGCTGGCCGGGCAGTCCCGTCTGCGGGTTGTTGGCCGAGGCCACCACGTCGAAGGTCGTGCCGTTGTAGCGCAGCAGCAGCAGGCGGAAGTCCTGCCGCACTTCCGTCCAGTCGTCCCAGCGCAGGGACGGGGAGAGGACGACGCCGGCCGGAATCTGATAGGCGGAGCCGTTGCCGGGGCCGAAGACGTTGACCTCGACGCCGGGCGCGTACTCGTGCAGGTTGTCGTTGTCGCCGTCGGCCCAGGGGCCGGCCCAATGCGCCTCGCGGTAGTTGCCGGCGGCCGTGGCCCACAGGATGCCCGCCGCCCGCGCCCGTTCGACCATCGTAGCAAAGCGGCCCGTGCCATCGCCGGGGGTGACGTTGAGGAAGGTCAGCGAGGTGGAGATGACGTCTACGCCCTGGCTGATGGCGTAGCTGACGGCCTGATCGAGGTCAACGTCGGTGGAAATCTTGAGCAGGTAAAGCTGGGCCGAGGGGGCCATGTCGTAGACGATCTCGGCGCAGGCCGTGCCGTGGGGCGTGGAGGCGTCCACTTCGGCGTCGGGTTGGCCGTCCACGAAGTTCTTGACGACGACGGTGGCCGGTAGTTCGCTGCCCAGCTTGGCGGTGTAGCCCTGGAAGCCGCCGTCAATGATGGCGATGCGCGCGCCCTGGCCGCGATGGCCGGCGGCGTGCCAGGCGGCGGCCTGGGCGCGGGCCACGCCTTCGCTCACGGCGTCCGTCTCGGCCAATTGCGCATAGTCGGGCACGCCCAGATAGGTCACGCCGGGCGCGTCGGCCACGACGGTCAGCGCCGCCGGCGGCAGCCACACTTGCAGCGCGTCGCCCAGCGCGCCGGTCACTTCGCCGCCGGCGGCGGCCACGGCGGTGCGGGCGGCGTCTTCCTCACCCGGAGCGACGACGAGCCGAGCCTGCACGCGGCCATCTTCCAGGCGCAGCCCGTTGACAGCGGCGGCATTGGCGGCGCGTTCGCCGGCCGGTTGCGCGGCCAGGGCGGCCAGCGCGTCGTCGAGCCGGGGGTGGGCGGGCCGACCGCCGTCGCGCGGCGCGGCCAAGTCGAGTGCCGCCGGGGCAGGTACGACCGGCCAGGCGGCGGGCGTTGTGGCGTCGCCGGCCTGGCCACCCACTGCGGCCGGCAGCGCCACTAGCATCAACAAGAGAAGGACGAACTTCTTCATGGGTGAGTTTTATCTGAAAAGAGCGGCGGCGGCGGCAGCCCTAACGTCCCCTTTAGCCGGCCAGCAGCCGGTCGTAGATGGCCTCGGTCTCGGCCGCGGCGCGTTCCCAACTGAAGCGCGCCGCCTGGGCCAGCCCCATCTCGCGCCGCCGGGCGTATTCATCGGCGTCACTCAGCAGGCGGGCGATGACGGCGGCCATTTGGTCACTATCGGTCGGGTCGAAGTAGGCCGCCGCCGCGCCGCCTACTTCGGGGTGGCTGCTGCTGTCGCTGGCGGCCACGACCTGCCCGCAGGCCATGTGCTCCAGAATGGGCAGGCCGAAGCCCTCATAGAGGCTCGGTTGGACGGCCAGAGCCGCCGCGCCGATGATGGCCGGCAGATCTTCGTCGGGAACCCAGCCCAGCGGCCGGACGACCTCGCCCAGCCGCTCGGCTGCGATGCGGGCGAAGAAGTCGTCGTCCAGCCAGCCCCGCCCCCCGGCTAGGAGGAGGTGTAAATCTGGAAAGGAACGGCGGAGAATCTGGAAGGCGTCGAGCAGGCGCATCAGGTTCTTGCGCGGCTCGATGGTGCTCAGGTGGATGAGGAACCGCGGTGGCAGGCGGTAACTGTCGCGGACGGCGGCAATCCGGGCCGGGGGGGCGGGCTGGAAATGGGACGCGGCGGCCTCATACACAACCGTCACTTTAGCCGGATCGACGCCGTAGAACTGGACGAGATCGCGCTTGGTTGCCTCCGACACGGCAACGATGGCCGCGGCGCGGGCGCAGTAGAGGGGCATGGCCCGGTTGAGATACCAGTAGTTGAGCGACTTGTGGTACTCCGGGAAGCGCTTGTAGATGAGGTCGTGGACGGTCAGCACCGCCGGCGCGCCGCGCAGGGGCAGCAGCAGGTGCTCGGTGCTGTGGAACAGCTCGACGCCGGGCACCAGCCGGTCGAAGCCAACGCCGGCCATCTGCCCCAGTAGCACGGCCATGCGCCACGGCTTGTAGCCCCAGCGCACCGACCGCCGCGGCGCGTTGGGCGGCAGCGAGGCCGGATAGTGGCCGCCCGCGCCCTGATTGTAGAACAGGGCGTAGCGCTCCGGCCGCCGCGCCAGCAGCGCCCCGGCCAGCCGCTCGCTGTAGCGGCCCAGCCCGGCCTTGCTATGCACCGCGGCCGAAATGTCAATGTAAATCATTGGGAAGAGTGTCCACAGATTACACAGATTTCACAGATTAAAGAGATGTGATCCGCAGATTGGGCAGATTGGGCAGATTTTCAGAAGCAGAGACTCTTCGCTTTGAAATCTGCTAAATCTGCCCAATCTGCGGATCGTTCAAAAAATCTGTGAAATCTGTGTAATCTGTGGACTCTTATTGCAACACCCTGCGGGTCAGGACGGCGGTCATCTCGGCGCGGTAGGCGGCGTCGCCGCGGAAGTCGCCGGGGTGGGCGGCGGCGGCGCGGGCGGCCTCGGCCGCGGTGGCGATAGTCGTCTCGTTGACGCCGTTGCGCAGCGCCGCCTCGGCCGCCGCCAGCCGCAGCGGACGCGCGGCGATGCCCGTGGCCGCCAGCCGGGGCGCGCCGTCGCGGGGCTGCCACAGGGTGACGGCGACGATGGGGTAGTCGGCCGGCGTGCGGGCCACGCGCTCGGCCGTGCCGTGGCCCGCCGACCAGAAGACATCGAACTCGGTGATCAGCCCCGGCGGCGGCTCGTCGTCCTCCAGATAGGCGGCCAGGCTGAGCGTCTCCGGCGCGGGCAGGCGCAGGCTGACGGTCGTCCCCAGCGCCAGCAGCGCGGCCAGCAGTTCGCTGTCGGGCAGGCGCGAGGCGACAATGCCGCCGACGGTGGCGGCGTGGCGGTAGGTGTTGGGGCCGGCGCGGCGGATGGCGTCGCACAGCAGGGCCGCGCCGCCTTGCAACTCGGTCAGGGGGGCCAGAAAGTCGTGGAGGTCGGCCAGGCGCACCATCGCGCCGAGGCGCAGCAGGCGGCCGTCGTCGGCCCAGGTCAGCGCGTTGAGGCCGGCGTCTTGTAGGTCAACGACGGCAGTGGCGATGCCTTCTTCGGTGGCCAGCAGGGCCGTGCCGCCGGCCAGGGGGACGGTATTGGGTTGGCGGAGCAGGGTCAGCGCCTCTTCGACGCTGTGGGGGCGGTGATAGGCAGTCGGTTGCTTGGGCATACTCTTCCCTCAGGGGATAGGTGTTTAGTAGATAACAGGCCCATCTTAGCCCGCCCGCGGCGATTTGTCATATTGACACGGCTATTTCCGGCCTTACAATAGCGACATTAATGATAGATGAGCGGTAGCGGCAGATGTGCCGGCCGCAACTGGCCGCCCTTTGCCGCGTAATGATTGTCAGTGACAGAGCCACGGGATGGTTTATGCCATCTGCCGGGAATCTGCCCAATCTGCGGATCGTCATTCCGCGCTAGAGAGTAAGTTACGATGTTTGAAGCGATTAGCGGCCTGAGCGCCGCCTTTGGCCTGTCCGGCAGCGCCGGGCTGAATGCCTACATCCCGCTGCTGGTGGTCGCCCTGGCGGCGCGGTTCCCCATGAGCGACCCGCTGGTGAAGCTGCAAGCGCCGTTCGACCTGCTGGGCAACTGGTGGGCCATCGGCCTCATCGCCGTGCTGCTGGTCATCGAGATCGTGGCCGATAAGATACCGGCGGTGGACACTGTCAACGACGGCATCCAGACCTTCATCCGCCCGGTGGCCGGGGCCATCCTCTTCGCCGGCAGCGCCAACGTCATTACCGACATCCACCCCATCCTGTCGCTGGGGGCGGGATTGCTGGTGGCCGGCGGCGTCCACGCCACCAAGGCGGCGGCGCGGCCGATGGTCACGGTGAGCACGGCCGGCGTCGGCAACCCCGTCGTCAGCACGTTGGAGGACATCGTCGCTGCGGTCGTCTCGCTGCTGGCCGTCGTCCTGCCCATCATCGCTGCCATCCTGCTGCTGGGCTTCCTTATCTTTATCATCTATGTCGTCCGCCGCTGGCGGCGGCGCAAGATGGCTTTATAGCCTATTGTAGCGCGGGATGGTATCCCGCGTCTTGGGTCGAGCGGAACGCGGGATACCATCCCGCGCTACAAGCTGCGCTGCCCATCAGGCGGGCAGTTGGCCGCCACGAGCCAGTTCGATGATCTGCCCCAATGCCTGCCGCGCCGCGTCCCGTTCGTCCTCGCCCAATTCCAGCGCGGCGAACTCCTCTTCATCCAGCACCGTCGCCGCGCCATCGGGCGACACCCATACGTCCAGCGCCAGGTCGTCGCCGCTCACGGCCTCGTCGGTAATCGTCGCCGGGCGGGTGATGTTGCAGTACCAGCCCTTCAGCGCCCCATCGTCGCGGTCGTAGACGGCAAAGACGTTGTACCAGCGGTCGCTGTAGAACGTCTCCACCAGCCGGTCGCCGCGCCTGAAGACGGCCGGGCCGACAGGGGTGTCGTCGCGGTTGAAGAACCCTTCCAGGCGGATGGAGTGGGCGTCGCGGGCCAGGACGCGGGCGGGGTAGCGCCAGAGTTCGCGGCCGTGGTGGTCTAGTTTGTAGACGGTGATAGTGTCGGTCATAGTTTTGTTCCCTCTCCCCCTGGGAGAGGGTTAGGGAGAGGGTCTCGATTGCCCAAAGGCAGGCCCTCCCCTAGCCCCTCCCACGGGGAGGGGGATTTGCGTTCCCCCTGGGAGAGGGTTAGGGAGAGGGTTCCGGTTGCCTAAAGGCAGGCCCTCCCCTAGCCCCTCCCACGGGGAGGGGGATTTGCGTTCCCCCTGGGAGAGGGTTAGGGAGAGGGTCTCGATTGCCCAAAGGCAGGCCCTCCCCTAGCCCCTCCCACGGGGAGGGGGATTTGCGTTCCCCCTGGGAGAGGGTTAGGGAGAGGGTCTCGATTGCCCAAAGGCAGGCCCTCCCCTAGCCCCTCCCACGGGGAGGGGGATTTGCGTTCCCCTCCCACCGGGAGGGGGATTGGTGTTCCCTCTCCCGGTGGGAGAGGGTTAGGGAGAGGGTTGTTGCAGCCCGCGCTGCAAATCGGCCACCGTCGCCCCCAACTCTTGCAGCGCCGTCTGCTGCTTGCCCAGCCGGTCGCGCTCGGCGCGCACGAAGCGGTCGAACGGGGCGATGGTGTCCTCGATGCGTTGCGCGCCGCGGCGCATCTCGCGCTCGAACTGCTGCTCCAGGTTGCCCACCAGCCGCGTGCGCAGGTCTTCCAGCTTGGCGGTGAACTCGCCCTTGCTCTTGCGCTTGCGGGCGGGTAGGACGAGCACGCCCAGGGCCGCCAGGGCGATGCCGGCGAAAACGCCGGTGAAGTCGAGGAAAGCGGCGTGGGCCACGACGGCGATGATGACGCCGATGCTGGCCCCGACGCCGGCCAGCCCGGCATTGACCACCGCCTGGCGGGCCGTGGCCGCCAACTCGGCCGCCTCGCGCGCCTGGTCATAGCTCTGCACCGCCTGGCGCGTCGCCCGGCCGATGGAGTCAATCAGCCGCTGCCGATCCCAGGCCAGCGTGCCCTCGCGCGGCGTGTCGCCGACGACGCGGCTCAGGTTGGCGTCGCGCCGCTTGCCCAGGTGGTCGGCCACGGCCGTCCACTGGCGCAAGTCCTGCTGCACCATCCAGTCCACCAGCTCGTTGACCCGGTCTTCGATCTGGCGCGGCGTGTCGGCTACGACTTCATCCTGGAAGTCCTGCTCTAGTTGCTTGGAGCGCAGCAGGTCGGGGATGCGGCCGAGGCGCAGGCGGTCGTCGAGGAATTCGTTGCCGCGCTTCTCCATGGCCAGCAGCAAGTTGTCAATCTCGCCGATGCGCGCCTGGAAGTTGCGCTTCATGTCGTCGTCGTAGTAGACCATCTGGCCGCGGATGTCGTCCAGTAGTTGGCTGTCGCCGCTCAGAGTGCTCAGGTCGGCGTTGATGTGGGTCAGTTGTTCGCGGATGAGACGGCCGCCGACGCCCAGCGGGTTGAGCAGCTTCAGCCGGAAGCGCCCCTCGTCGTCCAGCGTCTCGCGGATGTAGCGCTCCAGCGGCTCGAAGCGGCTTGGCCCCCACTGCTCCGGTTGGCCGCTCTTGGCCGCCTGGGCCAGCCGGGCGGAGACGGGGAAGATGGCGGCCACGTCGCCGATGAGCGTCTGCGCCGCGCCGGTGACGAAGGCGATGACCTGATCAACCTCGGCCGGCCGCAGGATGTCAATCTTGTTGATGACCAGGACGATCTTCTTGCCCCAGTTGCGAATCTGCTCCAGAAAGCCGCGCTCGCTTTCGGTGAAGGGGCGGTCGGCCGAAGTGACGAAAAGGACAAGGTCGCTGCGGGGGATGAACTCGGCCGTCAGCGCCTCGTGCTCGCGCATGATGGCGTTGGTGCCGGGCGTGTCCACGACGGTGATCTTGCTGAGAAGTTCTACCGGCGCGGTCTGCACCCAAATGCCATTCTCGCCCGGCCGCCGTTGGACTGTCTCGCCGTAGCGCAGCAGGTAGATCTGGTCGGTCGTCGGCGTCACCCCCTCCGGCTGGAGCGACTGGCCGAGCAGGGCGTTGATGAAGGCCGACTTGCCGGAGTTGAACTCGCCGGCGATGACCAGCAGGAAAAGCTCGTCCAGTTGGCGGATGGAATCCACCAGGGCGGCGCGGCCGGCCGGGTCGGCGGCGCTGTCGGCCAGCGCGTCGCGCAGGCGGCCGAGGGCGTCGCGGGTTTGTTTGAGTAGCGCTTCTTGCGCCGAGGTCAGGATTGCGTCCATGAAGAGAAAGGAACCACAGATTTCGCAGATTACGCAGATTTGGTTTCGGGCTGGCGTGGTTGGTTGTCTGTTGGGTGCGCGCCTTGACCGATGGGGGATTATAGCACGCAGATTGGCACTGCTCGAAACTGACATTGATTCAGCGTCAATCAGCGTCCCAATCAGCGTTCATCAGCGTGCCCTCTTGGCTTGTCCATAGGCGCAAGGTAGCTTATCATACGGTCAGCTTTCTCAGTCAATGCGCCTGCTGTCCAGTGCGAAGGGGGTACTGTGACACTCAACAGTGGCGAGCTTCTCGCCAATCGCTATCGCATCGTCAGGCCCGTCGGCCAGGGTGGCTTTGGGGCGGTTTATCGCGCCTGGGATACGGCGCTGGGTGTGCCGGTGGCGGTCAAGGAGAACCTCGACACCAGCGCCGAGGCGCAACGCCAATTCGAGCAGGAGGCGAGGCTGCTGGCCCCGTTGCGCCATCCCAACTTGCCCCGCGTCGGCGACCACTTCTTCATCCCCAATCAGGGGCAATACCTGGTCATGGACTTCGTGGAGGGCCAGAGCCTGGACGCGCTGCTGATCGAGCGCGGCGGGCCGCTGGCCGAGGCCGAGGCGCTGGGCTGGATCGGCCAGGTGTGCGACGCGCTGGAGTACCTCCACACGCGCACGCCGCCTATCATCCACCGCGACGTCAAGCCGCAGAACATCATCGTCGCCGCCGACGGCCGCGCCGTCCTGGTTGACTTCGGCATCTCCAAAGCCTATGACCCGACGCTGACGACGACGCGCGGCGCGCGGGCCGTGACGCCCGGCTACAGCCCGCCGGAGCAGTACGGCATGGGCAAGACCGACGCCCGCAGCGACGTGTACGCCCTGGGGGCGACGCTCTACACGCTGTTGACCGGCGCGCCGCCGCCGGAGAGCGTGGCCCTCATCGGCGGGGGCGAGGCGCTGCCGCCAATCCGGCGGGTCAACCCCGCCGTGAACCCGGCGACCGAGGCGGCCGTGGCCGCGGCGATGGCTCTAGCCAGCAGCCAGCGGCTGGGCGGCGCGGGCGAAATGCGCCAGGCGTTGGCTGGGCGAGCGGTCGCGCCGCTGTCGCAGGTGGGGCGGACGGTGGCCCTGCCGGCGGTGGGCGGGCGACGCGGCGCGCCGGCGTGGTTGCTGGCCGTGGTGGGGTTGGCGGCGGTGGCGATCATCGCCGTGGGCGCGTTTCTGTTGCTGCGGCCCCGCGGCGGCGGCAAGGCGGGCGAACAGACGACGGGCAGTGTCGTTGAAGCGACGGCAACGGCTGAGGTGACGGCCGAACCGGACACGGCCCTCGTCGTGGCGGCGACCGAACCACCGCTGGAGGTTACAGCCGTTGCGACGAAGACGGTCGCGCCGACTGAGGCCGCGACCGAGACGCCCCCGGTCACGACGACGCCCGCCAATCAGCGCGTCATTCCGCTGGCCGGTGGCGTGGCGAGCGCGCAGGTGCTTGTGCCCGCCGGGGCGTTCATGATGGGCGCCGAGGATGAAGAGGCTGACGAAGATGAGGACCCCGTCCATGAGGCGCGTCTCGACGCCTTCTGGCTGGATGCGCTGGAAGTGACCAATGCCCAGTACGCCGCCTTCGCCGCCGACACCGGCTACGTGACGACCGACGAACTGGACGGCATCGGCTATACGATCGTCGGTAGCGATTTCGAGGATGTCAGCGGCGCCAACTGGCGTCATCCGCTTGGCCCCGCTAGCGACATCGTTGGCCAGGACGACCTCCCGGTGACGATGATCTCCTACGACGACGCCCGCGCCTATTGCGTCTGGGCCGGCGGCCGCTTGCCGACGGAGGCGGAGTGGGAGTATGCCGCCCGCGGGCCGAGCGCGCCGCTCTACCCCTGGGGCGACGTGTTCTCCGAACAGCGGGGCAACGCCTGCGACCGCAACTGTCCGATGCGTTGGGCCGAGGACACCATTGACGACGGCTATACCTTCGCCGCGGCCGTGGGTACGTTCGGCGGCGGTGTGAGTTGGGTTGGCGCGGAGGACATGGCCGGCAACGTGTGGGAGTGGACGGCCGACTGGTATGACCCCGATTACTACGCCAACGCGCCGGTTGACAACCCCAGCGGGCCGAGCGGCAAGGTGGACGAAGACGGCAAGAGCGTGCGCGGCGGGGCGTGGAGCAGCACGCCGCAGGGGGTGCGTTCGACCACGCGCGTGTCGGTTGGGGCGTGGCGGGGGCACTTCGACGTGGGGGTGCGTTGCGCCTATGATGCCGGGTTGTCTCAGGCGGAACCTGTTGAACCGACGCTCATCAGCAACACCGACCCCCCGCCCGGCGCCGACATCCGCTTCGTCTCCGTGCCCGCCGGGCCGTTCGTGCGTGGCTCGACGCCCGACGACCCGCGCGCTTATGACGACGAATCGCCGCAGCGCACGATTGACCTCGACGCCTTCCGCATCGCCCGAACAGAGACGACGAACCGCGAATTCGCCGGTTGTGTGGCCGCGGGGGCGTGCCGCGCGCCCCAGAGCGACGGCAGCGGCACGCCCCCGCGCTACTACAGCGCGGCCGAGTACGCCGAGTTCCCCGTGGTCAACGTGACCTGGGAGGACGCGGCCGGCTTCTGCCAATGGGCCGGCGGACGGCTGCCAACAGAGGCTGAGTGGGAGAAGGCGGCCCGCGGCACGGACGGCGCAGTCTACCCCTGGGGCGATAGCGCACCCAGTTGCGCGTTGGCGAACTTCAACAACTGTGTCGGTGAACCATCGGCCGTAGGCAGTTATTCGTCCGGGGCCAGCCCCTTTGGCGCGCTGGACATGGCCGGCAACGTCTGGGAGTGGGTGGCCGACTGGTACGATAAGGGCTACTATGCCGCCGCGCCCGACACCAACCCACTCGGCCCATCCAGTGGCGAGGGGCGCGTCTTCCGCGGCGGCGCGTGGGACGACGCGGCGGGCCTGATGCGCGCCGCCTATCGCGACGCCTTTCTCGATCGTTCGTTTAACCTGGCCCTCGTCGGCTTCCGCTGTGCCTGGGACGCGGATTGAGGTATTTCAGGGATCATCATGGCACTTCTTCCCGGCCAGGTACTGGTAAACCGCTATCGGATCGTCAAACTCGTGGGGCAGGGTGGGTTTGGCGCGGTCTATCGCGCCTGGGACCTGGCGCTGCACGTGCCGGTGGCGGTTAAGGAGAATCTCGACGCCAGCCCCGAGGCGCAACACCAGTTCGAGCGCGAGGCGCTGGTGCTGGCGCCCCTGCGCCACACCAATTTGCCCCGCGTCAGCGACCACTTTTTCATCCCCAGCCAGGGGCAATATCTGGTGATGGACTTCGTGGAGGGCAAGAATCTGGAGGAATTGCTGGTCGAGCGCGGCCACGCTCTGAACGAGGCCGAAGTGCTGCCCTGGATTGGGCAGGTTTGTGAGGCGCTGGACTATCTGCACCGCCAGACGCCGCCCATCATCCACCGCGACATCAAGCCGCAGAACATCATCGTCACCGCCGCCGGCCGGGCGATGCTCGTTGACTTCGGCATCTCCAAGATCTATGACTCGTCGCAGGCGACGACCCACGCCGCGCGGGCCGTCACAATCGGCTATAGCCCCCCGGAGCAGTACGGCATGGGCAAGACCAACGCCCGCAGCGACGTGTATGCCTTGGGGGCGACGCTCTACACCCTGTTGACCGGGGCCACGCCGCCGGAGAGCATTGGCCTTCTGAGCGGCGTGGAGACGCTGACGCCGGTACGGCAGGCCAATCCCGGCGTCAGCCCGACCATCGAGAGGGCCATTGCCCAGGCGATGGTGCTGCCGGCCAGCCAACGGCTGACCGGTGTGGGGGCGTTTCGGGAGGCGTTGTTGGGGCAAGAGGCTACCCCAGTTCCCCCGACGGTCGTGGTTACGAACCCACCCGTCAAAAAGCGCGGCGGCGCGTCACTTCTGTTCGGGCTGGCGGCCGTGGCCGTGCTGGCCGTGGCCATTGTCATCGCGGCTATAGTCCTTCGTGGTGGCGGCAATCAGGTGTCTCAGGAGTCTCCGGCCACCTCTCCAACGCCAACGGTCGTGGTCACGGCGACCGCGGGGGCCACGGAGGCGGTCACCGGCAAAGTCGTCCCCCTGACCAAGACACCGCCGCCGCCGACTGAGGAGCCGACGCCGGCCCCGTCGCCCACGCTGACGGCGACCACCGCGCCGCGCGAAGTGGCGGCGACGACCGTCACGCCCACACCAGGCGCTATCTCCTGCCCCGGCGCTTTCCCCACGCGGCTGGCCGTAGGCGACACGGCTCGTGTGGCGACCTTCCAAATCAACGTTCGCGAGGGGCCAGGCGCCGCCTATTCCATTGTGCGCCGGCTCGATGGCAATCGAACGATGGAGATTCTGGATGGCCCGGTGTGTGACGACGGGCAACTCTGGTACTACATTCGCAGCGAGACCATCAGACCGCGTGATGGCAGTGAACCCTATCAGGCCGAGGGTTGGGTGGCGGAAGAGAGTGACGACGAATATCTTCTCGAACCGACCGATTGATCGCCGGCCCATGATCGCTTCAGGGGATACACGGTGGCGGCAGATGCTCCAGTTGCCATTGGGTGAGAATCTGGCCGGACGTGTACAACTGCGTCGCCAGCTCCGCGCCCACGTAGCGGAAGTGCCACGGCTCGTACTTGAAGCCGGTGATGGCGTAGGAGTTGGCCGGGTAGCTCATGGTGAAGCCGTAGCGATGGGCGTTGTCGCGCAGCCACAACCCTTCCTGCGTGTTGGCAAAATCAACGTGGAAGAGGTGGTCAATTTCGGGCGAGCCGAAATCAACGGTGGTGCCGAGTTGGTGCTCGCTATAGCCGGCTCGCGCGCTCATGATCGCCACCCGTTCGGGATACTGGCTGTTCCACCACTTCCAGGCCAGGTATTGCACGTCATAGCTACGATAGCCGGAGAGGATGGACGGGTGCAATCCCGCGGCGTGCATGGCTTCAATGATCTGCTGCAAGGGATCGAGAATGATCTGTCGCACTTGATTCTCAATGCCAACTGTGACACTATCACTGAAGTAGTCATCGAGAGGAACGAGGTCGGTCGGCGCGTAGCTTTCCGGCAGCGCGAACTGCTGGGTGACGAGGATTAACAACTCATCGGGCACGGTTCGTTGCGAACAGGGCATCAGCCCGGCGGCGATCTCCGGCGGCAGCACCTGGCGGGTGACGGTCGGCCACAGGGTCGGCGTGGGCGTCGGCGCGGGCGTGGATAGCAACGCAGCGACGGTCGAGGCCGGGGTTAGCGTCGGCGTTGGCGGGTCTGGTGTCAATGACGCTGGTGTCTGAGAGCCAACCGGCGCCGCGGTGGTCACGGAGTCTGGGGCGACAGCGGTCGAGGTGGGTTCGGCGGTGTTGGTCGGCAGAGAAGGCGTCGCTCCGGGCGGAACGGGCGTACCGGTCGCCGTGTCGCCCTCAGCGGGCAGTGATTGGCCTGATGAATCGGCCGTCTCGTCTCCGGCTACGGGCGTGCAGCCAAGAAGGAATACGAAGGCCAGAAGGACAAAGCGGGTTATGACTGTGGTCATTGGCGATTAGCTGACGAATGGCGAACTTGGAAACACTCACCGTGAACTGTAGCGCGATTATCCCGGAAAAGAAACGGCACTCGAATTTCTACCTTGTGAGTTGAAAGCCCCATGCCCCTCGATCTCCACATCGCCCTCAACCGCCCCACCTACCCCGCCACCGGCCAGCCCCAACTGCTCTATGTTCTACTGGAGCCGCGACTGCCGCGGCGAGGGGCGTCGGCCCCGGTCAATCTGGGGCTGGTCATTGACGTCAGCGCCTCGATGCGCATCCCGTTGCTGACGCCGGGGCAGTTCGAGGAGTTGGCCGGGCAGGGGTTGGTGCATGAGGTCATCGCTGACGGCATCCCGGTATGGCAGTTCGAGAACATCACCACCGCCTCGCTGAAGCGCTACCCGCGGCCGATTGACTACGTGGCCGACGCCCTCAAAGTCGTGTTGGAGCAGGCGCGGCCGACCGACCGCCTCTCCCTGGTCGCCTTCGCCGCGCGGGCCGAGACGGTGTTGCCGCTGACCCCCGGCAAGGAGAAGCGGCGGCTGAAGCCCATCATTCAGTCCGTCGGCGCGCTGAACCTGGGCGACGACACCTACATGGGCGCGGGCATGGCCCTCAGCTTTCAGGAGCTTCAGCGCGGGGCCGCGCCGGAGTACGCCACGCGCATGATCCTGCTGACCGACGGCTTCACCCGCGACCACGCCACCTGCCTGGCCTGGACGGCCCAGGCGGCCGAGGCGGGCCACACCATCAGCACCCTCGGTCTGGGCACAGAGTTCAACGAAGACCTGCTCATCCCCATGGCCGAGCGCACCGGTGGCCGGGCGCACTTCGTGGCCGATCCCGGTCAGTTGCCGGCCATCTTTCGCGCCGAACTGGCCGCGGCCCAGGCGGTCGGCTTCCGGCGCGCCGAGTTGAAGCTGCACCTGACGCCCGGCGTCGAGTTGCGGCGCATCACCCGCGTCAAGCCCGCCCTGGCCCACGTCAACCCCGGGCCGAACGCCGAAGGCAGCTACTCCATCGCCCTGGGCGACATCGAATGGGACGCGCCGCCGGCCTTGCTGCTGGAGCTGATCGTCCCGGCGCGGGCCGCGGGCGAGTACCGGCTGGCCCAGGCGGTGTTGAGCAGCGACCCGGTCGGCGCGGGGCGCGTGACGGCGCGGGCCGACCTGGTGGGCCACTTCGACGGCGGGGCCGCCGCCGACATGAGCGCGAACGCGCTCGCGGACGCGCGGGTGATGGGCTACGTCGAGCGCGTCGTGGCCTTTAGCCTGCAAACGCGCGCCCTGGAGGAGGCCGCCGCCGGTGACCTGGCCACGGCCACCCGCCGCCTGCACGCCGCCGCCACCCGCCTGCTGGACATGGGCGAGACGAAGCTGGCCCGCGCTCTGCAACAGCAGGCCGAAGCGCTGGACAACCGCGCCGAACTAGACGCCACGGCCACAAAGCAGATACAATATGCTACGCGCCAGTTGACGCGCAAGCTGGAGTAGCTCGGACAACAGGAGGTCATGACCTGCCCCCACTGCTCCGCCGACAATCGGCCGGGAGCGTCCTTTTGCAGTTCCTGCGGCCGGCCGCTGGGCAGCGGGCTGCGGCCGGTGTGCGTTGCCTGCAACGCGGCGCTGCGGCCGGGCGCGGGTTTCTGCCACCGCTGCGGCCGTGAAGTGACCACCCCCGCGCCGTTGCCCGTTCCGGCCGCGGCGGCCGAGGTGATGGTCGCGGCCGCTGCCGGGGCTGTTGTGGCTGACGCCGCGCTGGGGGATGAACTGGTCTGCCCCGCCTGCGGCCAGGCCAACCGCGCCACGGCCCGCTTCTGTCGCGCCTGTCGCGCGCCGCTGCTCGTCATCTGTGACCAGTGCGGGCAGGAGAACCGCGTCACAGCCCGCTTTTGCCGGGCGTGTGGCCTGTCGCTGGCCGGGCCGGTGTCGTTGCCGCCGTTGGTTGATAGCCGCCCGCTGCCGCTGGAGAGTCCGCCGGCGGAGGTCGAGCCATCGAGCAGCCTTGCTCCGCCCACCACCCAGCCGCCGCCCCGCCGCTCCATGCCCATTGTCTGTGAGTCATGCGGTACGACGATCTATGGCGGGGCGCGCTTCTGCCCCCACTGCGGCAAGACACCCACTTCGCGTCTGCTGGCCGTGGCCGACAAGTTCACCACCGGCCAGATGCCCAGCGGCCATAAACTGACCGGCAGCGACAACAACGAGTATCTCATTCTGCGCCTCATCGCCCAGGGCGGCATGGGCGCGGTTTACGAAGTTGGCCGCCTCCACGATGTCACGCGTTGGGCCATGAAAGAGATGAGCGAGACGGCCCTGGCCCGCGGCGACCGCGCCCAGACGGTGGCTCAATTCCACGAGGAAGCGGAGCTGCTGCGCGCGCTGCACCACGAGAATCTGCCGCGTGTGGCCGACGTGTTCGAGTTCAACCACCGCCACTTCCTGGTCATGGAACTGATCGAGGGGCGGACGCTGGGCAAGTTGCTCGACGACCACGGCGGGCCGCTGCCGGAGAAGGACGTGGTGGATTGGGGGGCGCAGTTGTGCCGGGTGCTGGCCTTCCTGCATTCGCGCAACCCACCCATCATCTACCGCGACCTGAAGCCGGAAAACATCATGCTCGACGAGACAACCGGCCGGATCAAGCTGATTGACTTCGGCATCGCCCGGCGCTTCAAAGGCGGCAAGCGTAGCGATACGTTCATGCTGGGCACGCGCGGCTACGCCGCGCCGGAGCAGTTCGGCAAGGCGGAGAGCGACGCCCGCACCGATCTCTTCGCCCTGGGGGCGACGCTCCACCACCTGCTGACCCATGAGAACCCGTCCAATCGCCGGCTGTTCGACTTTCCGCCGCTGGAAACGTACAGCCATCTGAAGCTCGCGCGCCGGACGTGCGAGGCCATCAACGCCGCCTTGCAGCCCACGCCCGACGCCCGCCCGGCCGATGCCGCGGCGCTGTTCAAGGCCCTGACCGGCCGGCCGATGCCGCCCCCGCCGCCGGCCACCGTCCCACCTGCCGGCGTCTTGCCGGCCGCGCCGCCGGCCCGGGAGGCGTCGGCCACGCCGCCCCTCACCGGCCGGCTAGGCCCGCCCGTGACGCTCGATCTGGGCCTGGCCCAGCGGGGCGAGGAGCCGAGCGGGTCGTTGCCGGTGGCCGTCGAGGGGGCGACGACCGCGCTGGAGGTGCAGCCGCGCGCCGGCTGGCTGGCGGCGATTCCGGAACGGGTGACGCCGGGCAGCGACCGGGTGACGGTGACGGCCCGCACCGGCCAACTGGCGCTGGGGCGCGAGGACAGGCCGGTCAACTACCGGCCGCGCTTCGTCGTGGATGCCCTGTGGTGGTTCGTCCTCTGGCTCTACAGCGGCCACGCGCGGCTGATCGTGCCCGCGCCGCGCCGCCACGAGGGGGCGGTGCGCGTCGGCCGGCAGGAGATCGCCGTGGCCGTCACCGTCGCGCCGACGCCGGGGCAGTTGAGTACCGGCCGCCTGATCAGCGCCGCGGCCGTGGCCCTGGAGGTGACGGTCGTTGTGTTAGCGCTGGTATACGCTATCCTGCTACTATAGGTTAGGTGCAGCCGAAGATGATTGATCCGCAGATTGGGCCGATTCGTAAAAGAGCTCACGCCAAGGCGCAAAGGAGCCAAGACGCCAAGGAAGAAGAAGCTGCTTGGCTTGCTTCCTTGACGCCTTCGTCCCTTTGCGCCTTGGCGTGAGCTTCTTAAATCTGTGTAATCTGCGTAATCTGTGGTTCCATTTTGAATCTGGCGAGGAGGAGGCGATGACGCTCTCAGTCGGACAAGTGCTGGAGAATCGCTACCGCATCGTCTCGCTGCTGGGGCAGGGGGGCATGGGGGCGGTCTATCGCGCCTGGGATCTGAACTTGCGCGTCCCCGTGGCCCTGAAGGAGAACCTCGACCTGTCGCTGGTTTCGCGGGAGCAGTTCGAGCGCGAAGCGCTGTTGCTGGCCCAACTGAACCACCCCAACCTGCCGCGCGTGACCAATCACTTCACTGTCCCTAGCCAGGGGCAGTACCTGGTCATGGAGTTCATTGACGGGCAGGACTTGCAGCAAGTGCTGGAAGCGCGCGAACGGCTGACCGAGGCCGAGGCCGTGCCCATCATTGGCCAGATCGCTTCGGCGTTGAGTTACCTCCACAGCCGCCCCGAGCCGGTCATCCACCGCGACATCAAGCCGGCCAACATCAAGATCACCAGCGACAACCGCGCCGTGCTGGTGGACTTCGGCATTGCCAAGCAGTTCGTGGCCGAGGGCAAGACGACGCGCGGCGCGCAGGCCGTCACGCCCGGCTTCTCGCCGCCGGAGCAGTACGGGCTGGGCACGACCGACGCCCGCTCCGACATCTACGCCACCGGGGCCACGCTCTACGCCCTGCTGACGGGCCAGACGCCGGTGGAGAGCGTCAGCCGGCTGGCCGGGGCGACGCTGCCGCCGCCGGCGCAACTGACGCCGCCGGTGGCCGCGGCCATCTTGCGGGCGATGGAGATGGAGCCGAACAACCGCTTCCAGGCGGCGCATGAGTTCGCCCGGGCGCTGGTGTCGCCGGTGCCCGTTCCCCTACCCGCGCCTGCCCGGCCGCGCCGCCTGTGGCCGATTGTGGCCGCCGTGGTGTTGGTGGCGCTGCTGGTCGGGGGCTTCTTTGTCCTCCGGCCGCTGCTGGATGGGAACAACGGCGGCAACACGGCGAGGACTGAGACTGGATCCACAGCGACAGCCGAAGCCGAAGCAACCGTCGCAGCATCGGCCGGGGCGACGCTGACCGCTGTGGCCGCGGCGCAGAGCGCGGCCACCGCTGCGGCGCTGACGGCCGAGGTGGCCGGCGACGCCGACGGCGATGGTCTGAGCAACGAGCAGGAGACGACGCTGGCCACCGACCCCGGCAACCCCGACTCAGACGTAGACGGGCTGAGGGACGGCGACGAGGTGCTCATCTACACCACCGACCCCACCAACCGCGATAGCGACGGCGACCTGCTGACCGACTTCGACGAGATCAACACCTACCAGACAAACCCGCGCGCCAACGACAGCGACGGCGACGGCGCAGCCGACGGGCTGGAGGCCGCCCAGGGCACCGACCCGCTAGTGGCCGACGCCACGGACGAGACGGCCAACACGTCCGAAGCCGCGCCGACCGACACACCAACGCCGACGCCCGACGACGAGGGCGCGCCGGAGCTTGTCGAAGAGACGATTGGCTTCTCGGCCGGCGGACTGCCCATCCGCCTCTACACCCTGGGCGACGAGCCGCGCGTCGTCACCCTGGTCGGCGGCATCCACGGCGGCTTTGCTCCCGCCGGTGTGACCGTGGTCGAGCAGGCGCTGGCCCACTTCCAGCAGAACCCGGACGAGATTCCCGACGGCGTGGCTCTGCATTTCATCCCCAACAGCAACCCCGACAGCGACTATGCCCCGGGCGAGGTCGCCGGTCGTCTCAACGCCAACGGCGTGGATCTGAATCGCAACTTTGGCTGCGACTGGAGCAGCGAGAGCACCACGTCGGGCGGCATCCCGTTGAACGAGGGCAGCGGCCCCTTCTCGGAACCGGAGGCGGTGGCCCTGCGCGACTACTTCACGGACACGCGCCCGGAGGCGGTCATCTTCTACGAAGCGCGAGCCAATAACGGCCTGGTCACGCCCGGTGAGTGTGACGGCAGTATCGGCGACACGGGGGCGTTGGCCGTGGCCTACGCCACGGCCAGCGGCTACGTCTACAAGATTACCGACCCGGTCAATGGCGACGCCAGCAATTGGCTGATCAGTCAAGGCATCCCGGCCTTCTTCGTCCTGCTGCCCAGCTACTCAGAACTGACCGACACCGACTGGCGGGACAACCTGGAAGGCATCCGCTTCACGCTCAGCGAGGCCGACCGCTAACGCCTATGAACCGTAACGACCTGGCGCGCCTCTTTCCGGTGTTGGCCGGTGTGCTGCTGGCCATCACGCTGCTGGCCGCCGGCGGGGCGGCCTGGCTGCGCTGGGGCGCGGCGCGGCCGACCGGCGCGGAACCAATTGCCGCCGCGCCTACTTCGACCGCCACCGCCGCCCCCACGACCGCTAGGGCGACTGAGCCGCCGACCCCAACGGCCACGGCCACCCCCGCCGCCACGGCCACGGACGCTGTTCCCACCACGCCTACGACCACCGCTACCCCGGCCGCCACCGAGTACACCGTCCAGCCTGGCGACACCCTGGGGGCCATCGCCGCCCAATTTGGTCTGACGGCCGAGGAGTTGGCCGCCTTCAACGACTTGGCCGACCCCGACCTGATTGACGTCGGCGCGGTGCTGCGCCTGCCGCCCGCCGGCGATGCCGAACCGATGCCGTCCCCCGCCGCCTCTGCTTCTGCGCCTGCCTCCGGCGCGCCGGCCGCTGCCACCACTGCCGCAACGCCCGCCTTAGCCACGCCCTCGGCCGTGGCCACCATCGGCGCTTCCTATGGCGGCCGGCCCATCGAGCACTACGTCTTCGGCGATGGCCCCGTGCATCTGGCCTTCATCGGCGCGCTGCACGGCGGCTATGAGTGGAACACGGCCAATCTGGCCTACGCCATGATTGACTACTTCGAGGGCAACCCGGCGGCCGTGCCCGACGCGGTGACGCTCCACATCGTGCCCGTGGCCAACCCCGACGGGCTGGCGCGAGTGGCTCCCGGCTGGCAGACCGGCCCCATTCCCACCCCGGCCGGCGTCATCAGCGACACCTTCACCGGTCGCTTCAACGGCCGCGACGTGGACCTCAACCGCAACTGGGATTGCAACTGGCAGCCGACGGGCGTCTGGCGCGATCAGGTCGTGGACGCCGGGCTGTCGGTCTTCTCCGAGCCGGAGACGCTTGCCCTGCGCGACTTCTTCCTGGAGCAGCCGATGGTGGCCGTTGTCTTGTGGCATAGCGCCGCCGGCACGGTGCTGGCCGGCACGTGCGCGCCGGAGGGGCACGCCCCGTCGCGGGCGCTGGCCGAGGTCTATGCCACGGCCGCGGGCTACCCGCTGCAAACACCGCTGGGGTACGAGATCAACGGCGACGCCAGCGACTGGCTGACGACGCAGGACATCCCCTCCATCGCCATCGAGTTGACCGACCATAGCGGCATCGAATGGCAGCGCAATCTGGCCGGCACGCTGGCCGTGTTGAAGTATTACGCCGCGGCCTGCGCCGGTGGCGCGTGCGGGGGCAGCGACCGATGAAAACGTGCGCGGCCTGCGGCGCGGATAACCGCGACACGGCGCTCTTCTGCCGCCGCTGTTCGCGCCGCCTGCTGTCGGAACGGCGCTGCCCCAGTTGTGGCCGGGGCAACCCGCCCGATGCCCAGTTCTGTAACAAGTGCAGCACACCGCTGGCCGGGGCGGTCGCGCCCGCGCCAGGCCTGACGGGCCAACTCGCACCGCAATCGCAGTTGGCCGGGCGCTACCGCATCCTGCGCCGCGTCGGCCAGGGGGGCATGGGCGCGGTCTACGAGGCCGAGGACGCGCGCCTGCCCGGCAAGCAGTGGGCCGTCAAGGAGATGAGCGACGCCGCTCTGACCGACGCCGAGCGCGCCGAGGCGCTGCAATCCTTTCATCGGGAGGCGGACTTGCTGGCCGCGCTCGACCACCCCAACCTGCCCCAGGTCACCGACTTCTTCGAAGCCGACGGCAAGCACTATCTGGTGATGGAGTTCGTAGACGGTCAGACGTTGGAAGAGCTGGTGGCCGGCGCGGGCCGGCCGCTGCCGCCGGAGACGGTGCTGGGGTTGGGTGTTGACCTGTGCCGGGTGCTGGACTATCTGCACAGTTGCCGGCCGCCGATCATCTTCCGCGACCTGAAGCCGGCCAACATCATGATCGGCCGCGACGGCGTGATCAAGCTGATTGACTTCGGCATCGCCCGGCTGTTCACGCCCGGCAAGAGCCGCGACACGACCACACTGGGCACGCCGGGCTATGCCGCGCCGGAGCAGTATGGCAAGGGGCAGACCGACGCCCGCAGCGATCTCTACGCCCTGGGGGCGACGCTCCACTTCCTGTTGACCGCCCGCGACCCGGCCGACGAGCCGTTCAAGTTCCCGCCGGCGCGCCGGCTGAACCCGGCCGTCTCGGCCGAATTGGAGGCAGTGGTGGCGCGGGCGGTGGCCACCAACGCCGATGAGCGCTGGCCGTCGGCGCGCGACATGCGGCGGGCGCTGACCCGCGCCGCGGCCGGGCCGGTGGCCGTCGCCGCGCAGCCCGTCTCGGCGGCCACGCCCGCCCGGCGGTCGCCGGCCGCAATGCCGCCCGCGCGCCCGGCGGCGCGACCACCGCAGCCGCCACCGGCCCGGCCACAGCCGGCCCGACCGCCTGCCCGCCAGGGGCCGTCCCCGGCATCTCGTTCAGCGCCACGCTCGACCGCGGTGCGCCGCCCCGCCCCGCCGGCCGACTGGCGCGCCACGGGCTGGTTCTATGCGCTGGTGGTCGTTGTCCTGGCCGCGGTCAACGTCTTGCTGCACGAAGCGGGTTTCCTGGGCGATCTGTTTCCGCTGGTCTGGTTTGCGCTCAGCATGGTGGCCGGCTATCTGGTGCGGCAAACCGGGGCCATCGCTCTTACATGGTTGAGCGTTCCGCTTTACAATACAGTTGTCGGTCAGGCCAATGATCTCAGTTGGACGTTGATGCTGGCGCTCATTGTGCCCGTTGAGCTTTTCTTTCTGTGGTCGCGCTACCGCCTCTATACGCCCATCGCCATGTTGCTGGCCGGCGCGCTGGGTGTTCTGGGGGCGTGGGTGGTGGCCGATCTGGCGCTCGGCGACGTGGTGCTGCTCGGCGCGGCGATTGGCGTTGGCAGCCTTGTCGCCTATGTCGTCGGCCGGTGGCTGGCCTCGGTCTTGACGTAAAAGAGTGACCGCCCTGGGGCGGCGCGGTTGGGAGATGTGCTCATGAACCAACAACACGTTACCTGCCCAAAGTGCGGCACGCCCGCGCGCGCGGGGGCCAAGTTTTGCTCACAATGTGGCGCTGACCTGGCCACCGGCATGGTGGCGCAACTGCCCCCCATGCCCGCCCGGCCCTCACTGTCGCCGGGCAGCGAGTCGCCGACCGTGCCCCGCGCTGAGCCACGCCACGACATCTCCGAATCGCCGACCGTTGTCCACATGCCGGCCGTGTCATCGGAGGCGGTGACGCTGACCGGCATGCAGGCCATTCAGCAGCAGCGCGCCCTGCGCCAGAACTCGGGCACGGCCACCCACGCCGGGCTGGTGCGCGACCATAATGAGGATTACGTGGCCAAGCTCGACTACAGTCTCGACCAGAGCGGCGCGGCCGAGCCGATGGGCCTCTACATCGTCGCCGACGGCATGGGTGGTTATCAGGAGGGGGAGAAGGCCAGCCGCGACTCGGTGCGCAAGGCGTTCCACGACTTTATCGAAGGCCACATCCTGGAAGACCTGAGCGCGCCGACGCGCAAGCTGTCCGCGACTCAGGCCGGCTCCCCTCTCGAAGACACGCTGCGCGGCCTGGTGACCGAGGCCAACCGGCTCATTCGCACCAAGCGGCAGCAAACCGGCTCCAACCGCGGCACGACCATCACCGCGCTGCTCATCGTCGGCTCCAAGGCGGCCGTGGCCAACGTCGGCGACAGCCGCACCTACCACATGCGCGACGGCGCGTTGCGCCAGGTCACCCAGGATCACTCCCTGGTCTACAGCCTCTTCAAGGCCGGGCAGATCACCGAAGAGCAAATCTACAGCCACCCGCAGAAGAACGAGGTCTACCGCTCGCTGGGTGACCGGGAAGACGTGAAGATTGATACCTTCAGCCCTGAGATTCAGGCCGGCGACCGGCTGCTGCTGTGTTCCGACGGTCTGTGGGAAATGGTGCGCAATGACCAGATTGCCGCCATTCTGGCCGGGGCCACCACGCCGCAGATGGCCTGCGACCGGCTGGTGGCCGAGGCGTATGACAACGGCGGCGAAGACAACATTAGCGCTGTCGTGGTGTTTTTGGAGTAACCGCAAGGTCTGGCAAGGAGGCGTCATCATGGCCGACTACGTGCAGTTTAGCGGACTGTTCAACAAGAGCTATCTGCCCCACATGGCCCAGCCGCAACTGCTCTATGCCTACTTCGAGGCCCGGCCGGGCGCGGCCGGGCCGGCGGCGCGCCTGCCGCTCAACTTCAGCCTTGTTCTCGACCGCAGCGGCTCGATGAGCGGCGCGAAGATCAAGCAGTTGCGCGAGGCGGTGCGGACGATGATTGGCCGCCTGGAGCCGACCGACACCGTTTCGCTGGTCGTCTTCAACGCCCACACCGACGTACTCATCCCGGCCACATCGGCCGACAACAAGGCCGCCCTGCTGGAGCGTGTCGCCCGGCTGGAGGCGGGCGGCGGCACGACGATGGCCCCGGCCATCCGCGCCGGACTGGCCGAGATCGCCAAGAACCTGTCGCCGCGCGTCGCCAGCCGGCTGATCGTGTTGACCGACGGCCAGACGACACGCGAAGAGGAGTGCCTCAGCGAGGCCGACCGCGTGGCCGCGGCCGGGGTGCCGCTGGTCGCTCTGGGGTTGGGCACCGACTGGAACGAAGATCTGCTGCTCGACGTGGCCCAGCGCACCGGCGAACTGGGCGATGCCTTTCTCATTCGCCAGCCGGAGGACGTGGGGCCGATCTTCGCCCAGGTCTTTACGCAGATGAAAGTCGTCGCCCGCGACTTGGCCTTCCGGCTGCTGCTGGTGCAGGGGGTGGAGGCCCGCCGCGTGTGGCAGGTGACGCCGCTGATCAAGGACATCACCTTCGGCGCGGTGCGCGGCCGGACGGTGGTCTTCGGGCTGCCGGAACTGGCCGAAAGCGGCGCGGGCTTCCTGGTCGAGTTGCTCATCCCGCCGCGCAACCCCGGCCAGTACCGCTTCGCCCAGGCGGAGGTGGCGTATCAGGTAGGCGGCCAGGCGGGGGCGCAGGCGGCGCGGGTTGATCTGACGGCCGAGGTGACGACCGACCCCAACCTGGCGCGCCAGGTCAACGGACGGGTGATGAACGTTGTCGAGAAAGTGACCGCCTTCAAGCTCCAGACGCAGGCGCTGGACGACGCCGCCCGGCAGGACATCGCCAACGCCACGCGCAAGCTGCGCGCGGCGCACACGATGCTGCTGGAGCAGGGCGAGACGGAGCTGGCCCAGAACGCGCTGGCCGAGGCGCAACGGCTGGAGAGCGGCCAGGGCGTCTCTAGCGAAGGGCGCAAGACGATCAAGCTGAGCAGCAGCAAGACGGTGCGCCTCGGCGACAACCGGCCGGGAGAGTAAGAAAGATGTTGGCTATGGGGACGCTACTACAGGGCCGCTACGAGATTCGCGGCCCGTTGGGGCATGGCGGCATGGGCGTGGTCTATCTGGCGGCCGACGCGCGGCTGGGCAACATGTCGGTGGCGGTCAAGGAGATGGACGCCTCGCAGGTCGCGCCGGGCGACCGCCAGTGGACGATTGACGCCTTTCGCCATGAGGCGCAAATCCTGGCCCGGCTCAACCACGTCGGCATCGCCCGCGTCATGGACTACTTCAGCCAGGGCGACTACTCCTACCTGGTCATGGAGTACGTGCCGGGCGAGACGCTGGAAGCCGCGCTGGCCCAGGCGCCGCGTGGCTTTGCCGAGCAGCAGGCTCTTGTCTGGGCCGGGCAATTGGCCGTCGTTCTCGATTATCTGCACCAGCAGAATCCGCCAGTCATCTTCCGCGATCTGAAGCCGGGCAACGTCATGGTGCAGCCCGACGGCGCGCTGAAGCTGATTGACTTCGGCATCGCCCGCCTGTTCAAGCCCGGCCAGACACAGGACACGGTACCACTGGGCACGGCCGGCTACGCCGCGCCGGAGCACTATGGCCGCGCCCAGACCGACGCCCGCAGCGACGTCTACACCCTGGGCGTTGTCGTCCACCAACTGCTGACCGGCTATGACCCGACGCTGTCGCCGATGCGCCTGCCGCCGGTGCGCCAACTGCGGCCGGACGTGTCGCCGCCGACGGAACTGGCTGTGGCCCAGGCGTTGCAACTCGACCCCGCTCTGCGCTTCGCCTCGGCCGTGGGCTTTGCCCGGGCGCTGGGCGCGCCGCTGTCCGGGCCGTTGCCGGCGCAAGCTGTGGTGAATCAAACCGAGCCGACGCCGCGGCACGAAGTCGTACGCAGCCAGACCGACGAGACACGGCCGGCCGGCGCGCCGGGTTGGCTGAAGTGGGCCGTGGGCGGGCTGTTGGTTGTGGCGCTGCTGTTGCTGGGCTGGGTGCTGCTGCGCGACCGGTTGGGCGGCGGCAATGGGGAACAGGGCATCGCCGCCGTCACCGAAGTGGCCACGCTCGTCACCCAGGTCGTGACGCCGACGCCGGACGCGGCCGTGGTCGAAGTCGCCGCCACGACACCCGATGCCGCGGCCAAGACGCCGACGGCCGACACCGCGCCCCAGGCGACCCTGGCCGCCCGCGAGACGGAACTGGCGGCCACGGCGGCCGGCATGGCCGTGCGCGAGACGGAGCTGGCGGCCACGGCCAACGCCGCCGGCACGTCTATCGCCGCCACAGCCACGGCCGACACGGCCACGCAGGCGGTGGAGCAGATGGCGATCATCATGACCCGCGCCCAGTTCGACGCGCAGACGGCGACGGCGGAGGCCAGGCCGGTAGCCTGTTCACGCGCGCCCCTGGCCCAGTTCGCCGATGAGTACGACCGCCAGCGGCTGGGCTGCCCGACCAACGGCGGCAACGGCAGCGTGTGGATGGCCATGCAGACGTTCGATGGCGGGGTGATGTTCTGGCGCGAGGACACGGACAAGATCTACGTCGTCTACAACTCCGGGGGGTGGGCCCGTTTCGACGACGTCTGGTTGGAGGGGGACGCGGAGTTTACCTGCGGCTCTCAGGAAAGCCCGCCGACGCCCAAGCGCGGCTTCGGTCGCATCTGGTGCGATCATGATTCGGTACACAACGGCCTGGGCAATGCCCACGACGCCGAATGGGGCGCGGCCGGGGCCACACAGGACTTCGAGCGTGGCTCGATCGTGCTGGCCCCAAGCGGGCGTACCTACGTGTTCTACAGCGACAATGGCACGTGGCGCTAGGCGGGTCGCGGCGCTGCTGGCGGTTCTGGCGGCGTTAAGCGGCTGTGCCCGGAGCGAGCCGCCGGCCGTCGCCGTCGTGCCGGTGACGGTGGTCGTCACGGTCGTGGCCTCGTTGACGCCGCCGGCGACACCGATGGCTCTGCCTAACGCCGCCCCGCCGCCGGAGCCGTCGCCACTCACCGCGGCCACATTTACGGCGCGCCCAACCCCAGCCCCGCCCACTGCGCCACCCAGCCTCCGACCGACCAGCACGGCTGCGGCCGAAGCGGCCACAGCGGCAGTTCCGTCCGCCGCCCCGACCGATCCACCGCCACCGATCAACACGCCCGCGGCCACCGCTGCGCCAGCAACTGCCGCCACGGCCGCCCCGCCACCCGCCACTCGCCCCTCGTCACCCGCCACCTCCCTCTCCCCCGCGCCGTTGGCCGCGGCCGAGCCGTGGCTGAGCGAGACGACCATCACCATCCTAACCTACGACTACGAGGCCGCCTTCCTGCCCACCGCGCCCGACGACCCGATCTACCCCTACCCGCGCCTCGATCCGGCCCGTGTCGGCCCGCCCACACCGCGCACCTACCGGGCCATCGTGCTGCAAAACGGCTTTGTGGCCGTGACCATCCTGCCGGAGTTGGGCGGGCGCGTTTACCGCTGGGTGGACAAGGCCACGGGTGAGAACCTGCTCTATGAGAACCCGGTCGTCAAGCCGACCGGCTGGGGCGCTCGCGGCTGGTGGCTGGCGGCGGGTGGCATCGAGTGGGCCTTCCCGGCCAGCGAGCACGGCCTCAACGAGTACCGCCCGTGGACGGCGACGACGGGCACGACTCCCTATGGCTTGTCGGTGACGGTCAGCGACGTGGACAGCCGCACGGGCATGGAGGTCGGGGCGACCATTTCGCTGGACGCGGGCCACACCTGGATCACCATCCAGCCCTGGGCGCGCAACGCCACGGCCGAGGCCCACCCCTATCAGTTGTGGCTGAATGCCATGCTGGCCTTGAACGGCAACGGTATGTCGGCGCAGACGCGGTTCCTCGTCCCGGCGGCGGAGGTCATCGTCCACTCGACCGGTGACGGCGGCGCGCCCGGTTCCGGCGCGGCGATGAGCTGGCCGAACCACAACGGCCGCGACATGAGCCTCTACGGCAACTGGACGGGCTATCTGGGCTTCTTTGCGCCCAACGTGACCGAGGGATTCACCGGCGTCTATGACGCAGCGGCCGATCAGGGGGTGGTGCGCATCTTCAATCCTGGCTGGCCGGCAGGCACGAAGATCTTCGGCCCGGCCACGCTGCCGTCGTCGCTGTGGACCGACGATGGCAGCGGCTACGTCGAACTGTGGAGCGGCGCGACGAGCAGCTTCTGGGCCGACGCCACGTTGGGACCGGGCGAGACGTTCTCGTGGATGGAGCAGTGGTATCCGCTGAACGGCCTGGGTGGGCTGAGCAGCGCCAACCGGGTGGCGGCGCTGCGGCTGGTGGAGGCGGGTGGGGTAATCGAGGCGGCAGTGGCCGTGCCGGCGGCTTTCAGCGGGCAGGCACAGTTGCTGGTTGGGGAGCAGGTCGTTGGCGAGTGGCCGTTGGCCATCGTGCCGGGGCAGGTGTTTCGCGCCACGTGGAGCCGGCCGGCCGGCAGCGACAGCGCGGCGGTGTGGCGGCTGCTGGGTAGTGATGGCGCGATTGTGGCCGAGACAGGCCAGTGAGTGAAATCTGGAGTATAATTAAGGGTTACAGATGCAGGGTTTGAGTGGCCTGGTGAGCGGCCACGACTTGCGGGAATTGTAGGAGGGCTATGATTATCCTTCCTCGCCGCTATTCACAGAACGGGTCAGGAGATGGTCGTTACCCCATCGGCCGTCTTCTGGCGCTGCTAGGTCTGTTGCTTCTGACCGCCGGTTGCGGCGGAAACGCGCCGGTTGCCAGGCCCGATGCCCCCGGGCCAACCAACGCCTCGGCAACGGCTGCCCAGAGCGCTACTCCCACCGCCGTCCTGACCCTGGCACCCACCAAAACTCTATTTCCCACGGCCACCCTGACGGCCTCCCCGACGATTCAGCCCACCCCCTGCCCCTACGCCGTCCTGCCCACCCTCAAACTGGCCTACCTCGCCATCGAACTCGGCTGCCCCCTCAACCCCGGCCGCGACCCCCTCAGTACCGCCTACGCGCCGTTTGCGGGCGGGCAGATGCTCTGGCGCGAGGATAACGCCGTCATCTATGCCCTGACCAATGACGGCCGCTGGGCGCAGTACGATGACCTGTGGCGCGAGGGGGACGCGGAGTTCACCTGTGGCGAGCCGGCCAACCCGCCCACGCCGGTGCGCGGCTTCGGCCGCGTCTGGTGCGATCAACCGGCCGTGCGCCAGGGGTTGGGCGCGGCCACGGCGGCCGAGATCGGCGACGCCGGCGGTCAGGCGCAGGACTTCGTCAACGGCATGATCCTGGCCGCGCCCGATGGCTCCCTTTTTGTGCTGGTCGGCGAGACGGCCACGTGGCGGCGTGTGTGGCCCAACGATTGAATTGGCCGGCGACCCGCGCCGGCCGGTAAGCCCTTTTAGTAAGGAAGCTGCGATGATCACTTGCCCCAACTGCCAGACCGAAAACCAACCCGGCAAGAAGTTCTGTCGCCACTGTGGCCAGCCGCTGCCGGCCGACCCCCGGGCCACCCAACTCTCCGCGCCTCTGCCCGCCGGCGCGGCCGGCAGCGGGCCGCCGGCCGGTTGGTTTGGCGGTGGCCCGCTGCCCGGCGCCTGTCCCAACTGTAGCACGCCCATCCAGCCCAACGCCCGGTTCTGCCCGGTTTGTGGCCATGCGCTGCGCGGCGGGGCCGTGTCCGGGGGAGTGGATGGCGGCACGCTGGTCATGCCCAAAGTCGAGCGGCCGATGCTGGTCATCAACTGGCCCGGCGGCCAGAAGGACGAACGCCCGCTCGACAGGCCGGTCATGCGCCTGGGGCGCGCGCCCGACAACGACATCGTCGTCAACTTTCCGACCGTTTCGGGCCATCACTTGCGGCTGGAGAGCGATGGGGCGGCGAGCGAGTGGAAAGTCACCGATCTGGGCAGCACCAACGGCACGCTCCACAACGGCTTGCAGATGCCGGCCAACGCGCCGCGAACGGTCTACGCCGGGGACGTGCTGCGCATCGGCGACCTGACCGGCAACTCGCTCAGCCTGGCGCTGAAGGGGCCGGCCGGCGGCGGGGTGCAGACGCGCCCGCTGGGCATGCAGCAGTTGGCCCAGTTGCAGCAGGCGGTCATCGGCCGCGACCCGGCCTGCCAACTCCATCTCGACCATCCCTCCGTCTCGCGCCGCCACGCCGAAATTCGCCGCCAGCCGGACGGCAGCTTCGTCATCCGCGACCTGGGCAGCGCCAACGGCACGTTCGTAGACGGCCAGCGCGTCATGGCCTGGATGCCCCTGGCCAAGGGCGCGGTGGTGCAGATCGGCCCCTATAAGCTGGTCTACGACCTGGAGGCCAAGGCGCTGACAACCTCCATGAGCCGCGGCCACCGGCTGGACACGGTCAACCTGGGCAAAAAGGTGGCCGGCGGGCGCATGATCCTGACCGACGTATCGCTGGCCGTGCTGGCCGGCGAGTTCGTCTCGCTGGTCGGCGGCAGCGGCGCGGGCAAGAGCACCCTGTTGCGGGCCATGAACGGCTTCAACCCGGCCACGCAAGGGCAGATGCTCATTGACGGCGAACAGCTCTACCCTAACCTCGACGCCTACCGCATGATCATGGGCTACGTGCCCCAGGACGACATCATCCACCGCGAACTGACCGTCGGCAAGGCGCTCTACTACGCTGCCAAGCTGCGCCTGCCCGACGCCGGCAAGGCCGAGATTGAGAAGCGCACCCAGGAAGTGCTGGAGATGGTGGACATGGGCGCCCACATCCACAAGCCGGTGCGCGTCCTCAGCGGCGGCCAGCGCAAGCGGGTCAGCATCGCCGTGGAGCTACTGGCCCAGCCCGACCTGCTCTTCCTCGACGAGCCGACCTCCGGCCTTGACCCCGGGCTGGAGAAGAAGATGATGTACGACCTGAACCGGCTGGCCGACCGGGGCAAGACGGTCGTTCTGGTGACGCACGCCACGGCCAACATCGAGCAGTGCGATCACGTGGCCTTCCTCAGCCAGGGCTACCTGTCCTACTACGGCCCGCCCGGCGAGGCGATCCAGTACTTCCAGGCTCAGGACTTCGCCGACATCTACCTGAAGCTGACCCAGGAAGTGAACCCGGCCGAAGGCAAGCCCGCGCCGGCCAACTTGCAGGCGGTCTACCCGGCGGTGCAGGCCCGGCAGACCAGCGCTCCGAATAACAAGGACGGCCGCGGCGCGCGGCTGGAGTCGGGCGTGCTGTGGGCCGAGCACTACCGCCAGTCGCCGGAGTTCCAGAAGTACGTCGCCGGCCGCCAGCAACAACTCATGCTGGGGGCCTATGGGGCGGTGTCGGCCGGCGACCGGCGGCCGCCGCGCGGTCACGACTCCGGCCTGCGGCAGATCCCCATCCTGGCCCGCCGCCAGGTGGACCTGATCCGCAACGACAAGCGCACCCTGTTCATCCTGCTGCTGATGATGCCCATTATCGCTTTGCTGTTCATGATGGTCAGCGGCCAGTACGACATCGTTGGCCGGCCGCAGACGCGCGACGAGATCGCCGCCGAACTGACCCGCGACATCGAAGATCAGATCGCCCAACTGGAGGCCGACGGCGAACTGACCGAAGATCGGGTCAACGACATCAGCGAGGACTACCTGCCCGCCTCCACGGCGCAACAGCTCATCGTCATGTTCGGTCTGGCCCTGACGCAGGCGGGCACGTTCGGCGCGTCGTATGAGATCGTCAAGGAGCGGGCCATCTTCCGCCGCGAACGGGCGGTGAACTTGCGCGTCTGGTCCTACGTCATCGCCAAGGCGGCGGTGCTGGGGCTGTTCGCCATCATCCAGGTGGCCAGCGTGCTGCTCATCCTGGGGCTGAAGGTGGACATGAACTTCGACCCCGTTTTCGACATCTTCCCGTCGGGCGGGTTTGAGCTGTTCGCCACGCTGCTGCTGGCCGTCTTCGCCAGCATCATGTTCGGCCTGTTCATCTCGGCCGTCGTGCCCTCGCCCGACGTGGTGCTCTACATCATCCTCGTCCAGTTGTTCGTGCAGATCATCCTCTCCGGCACGCTCTTCCCACTGGGTGACAGCGCCGGGGCCAACATCGCTTCGAAGCTGGTCATCTCCCACTGGACGATGGACGCCCTCGGCTCCTCGACCGACCTGCCGGGGCTGGACGAGACCAAGAGCGTGGCCTGCTCCGCCTCCTGGGTGCCGGCCAACGCCCAACTGGGCACGACCGAGCCGACGACGCGCATTGACTGTGTGCCGGCCCCGCTAGGCGACAAGTTGAGCCTCGACTACATCAATAGTGAGCGCCACCTGATGGCCACCTGGCTGGCGCTGCTGGGCATGGCCCTCTTCTGGGGGACGATGACGATACTCGTTCAGCGCCGAAAGCAGGTAGATTAGCTGCCGTAGCGCGATTCGGAGAATCGCGGCGATTCTCCCGAATCGCGCTTCCCGGCTATGGTATACTGTCAGCGAACGATGATCGGCCGGCGATAGCCGGCAGGAGCTTTCGATGACGACAGGTGACATTCAGACAGTGACCGGCCACGCTCCGCCTCGTTTGCGAATGAGCTACGAGGAGTATTACGCCTGGGCCGACGAAGATACCCATGCTGAGTGGGTAGATGGAGAGGTTGTTGTCCACATGCCGCCCTTTGAGATACATCAAACACTATTGAGCTTCGTTCAACGTCTATTGGCCGAGTATGTTGAGTTTGAGCGCCTTGGTCGGGTCTTGATCGCTCCATTCGAGATGCGCCTGTTGTCACAAAAGTCTGCCCGACAACCGGACATCCTGGTCGTCACCAATGAAAACCTAAATCGTCTAAGCCAGGAACGTTTGGAAGGCCCAGCCGATCTGGTGGTTGAGATCGTCTCTCGGGATAGCGTCCGGCGCGACCGGCAGGAGAAGTACCGCGAGTATCAGGACGCGGGCGTGCCGGAGTATTGGGTAATTGACTCGCGCCCCGGCCGCAATCGCGCTGATTTCTACCGGCTTGATGAGGCAGGGCAATATACGCTAGTCGGCACGGACGACGATGAGTGGGTGGAGTCGGCGGTGTTGCCCGGCTTCCGCCTTCGCCCGTCGTGGCTGTGGCAAGAGAGCTTGCCGTCGGTGCGGATGGCCCTCTTCGAGATGTTCTCACCAGAACAACGGGAGCGATACCGCCAATCACTATTTGGCTTCGACTCGTAGGTCGCCCGCGAAGAGTTGCCGCAACGCGCTAATAATCTTCCTGTCCGTCACCGCAAACGCATACCGCTCCACCTCGTCCAGCGTCACCCAGACGTGGTCGGCCACGCCGAGGTGCTGCGGCTCGCCACTCAGATAAGCGGCGTGGAAAGCATGGAGGGTGATGCGGAAGTGGGTGTAGGCGTGGGCCACTTCCACCAGAAAGTCGCCCGGCGCGATCTCCAGGGCCAGCTCCTCGCCGATCTCCCGCCGCAGCGCGTCGGCCAGCGTCTCGCCCGGCTCCACTTTGCCGCCCGGAAACTCCCATAGCCCGCCCAGCAGCCCGGCGTGCGGCCGTTGGGCGATGAGAAACTGCCCCTCGGCCGCCGGCCGCCCCTCGCGCCAGATGATCGCCGCCACCACGTCGAAGTGCGGCGTGCGGCGGCGCGGCGGCCGGACGGGTCGCTCCAGTTGCGTGCCCCGCTGCCGCGCCACACAGACGGCCGCCAGGGGGCAGAGGAGGCAGCGCGGGGCCTGGGGCACGCAGATGAGTTGCCCCAACTCCATGAGCGCCTGGTTGAAGTCGCCCGGCCGCGCCGCCGGCACGAGGTCGTCGGCCAACTGCCACAGGCGGTGGCGCGTCGCTGTCTGCGTCACGTCGTCGGCCACGTCGAACACGCGGCTCAGGACGCGGATGACGTTGCCGTCGAGCACCGGCGCGCGCACGCCATAGGCGATGGAGGCCACGGCGCCGGCGGTGTAGCGGCCGACGCCGGGCAGCCTCAGCAGTTCGGCCACCGTGTCGGGCAGGCAGCCGCCGTGGTCGGCCACGATGCGTTGCGCCGCGGCGTGGAGGTTGCGCGCCCGGCTGTAGTAGCCTAATCCCTCCCACGCTTTCAGCACGTCGTCCAGGGGCGCGGCGGCCAAAGCCTGCACCGTCGGGAAGCGGGCCAGCCAGCGCTCGTAGTACGGGACAACCGCGGCGATCTGCGTCTGCTGGAGCATCACCTCGGCGATCCAGATGGCGTAGGGATCGTTCGTGCGTCGCCAGGGGAGGTCGGCGCGGGTGTTGTCCCACCAGGGGAGCAAGAGAGATGAAAGGGGTGGCAGGGGCGAGACGTGAGTCTCGCCCCTGCCACCCACCTCATCCACAGACATAGCGCACCACCGGCCGACTCGTGGCCTCAATCTCCTCCAGATTGGCGGCCATCAGTTCGCCGCGCTGGTGAAGGTACTCGACGTGGGCGCCCGTCTCTTCCAGGGCCAGCAGGACGTGGTAGCTATCCACGTGGCCGAACAGCTCGCGGCTGATCGCGGCGATGGACTTGGGCGTGCGGCAGATGTCGCTGATCTTGCCCAGCCGCGTGGCGTGGGCGGCGCGGATGGCGGCCACGCGGGCGGGGATGTCGTCAATCGGCTCCTCGTGGCCGCCCAGCCCCAGCCGCACGCCCGGCAGCGCCTCGACTTTGCCCAGCGCCTCCAGATAGTGGCCCAGCCCCATGTGGTGGGTGATGCTCTCCGGGGCCTGGTGGGGGGTGATGCGCGACAGGACGTGGTCGGCGGTCAGCAGTACGTCGTCCACCAGCAGACATACCTGGCCGGGGCAGTGGCCGGGCACGTGGATGACGCCGAAGCCGCCGACCGTCGGCTGTCCCTCTTCCAGCAGGAATTGCACCGGCGTGGAGCGGTAGTAGGTCTTGGAGAAGAGATAGACGCTCATCAGCACCTCCCGCTCATCGGCCGAGACGCCCGCGCCCTCCAGAAACGTCTCCAGCCGGCGATAGGCGAAGACCATGCGCTCCTCGTGGTTGGAGAGCACGCGCCGGTCGAGGATGTGGACGCCAACGGGCGCGTCGGTGTATTGGCGCAGGAAGGGCAGACCGCCGAAGTGGTCAATGTGGCCGTGGGTGATCAGGATCGTGCCCAGGTCGGCGGGGGAGAAGGGGCGGCCGAGGTGTTCGCCGATGGCCGCGAAGCCGGCCAGCAGGTCGGCGTTGGGCCGCTCCATGCCCGAGCCGGTGTCAATGAGGACGTATTGCCGGCCGTCGTCAATGACGTAGATGTTGTTGGTCAGCGTGGGAAACGACCGCACCGGGAAGGAGTAGATGACGCGCCCGGCGTTGGTCTCAAAGCGTTGCAGCGGTTTCATATCGGTTCACTTGGGAGAGAGTCCACAGATTACACGGATTTCACAGATTGAAGAGAGATGATCCGCAGATTTAGCAGATTGGGCAGATTTTCGGAAATTAGTTTTGTTCTGAAATCTGCTAAATCTGCCGAATCTGCGGATAAAAATCTGTGTAATCTGTGTAATCTGTGGACTCTTCTTGTTTAGGTCACAGTCAGGCCGGTGGCGTCGTAGCGCTCGTAGAGGCGGTCAACGATGACGGCGCGCAGGCGTTCGACGGCGGTGTGGAGGTCGGCGAAGGTGTTATAGAGCGGGGCGATCCCCAGGCGAATGTTATCCGGCCGGCGGAAGTCGGGCAAGACGTGCTGGTCGTGGATGAGGGCCAGATTGACGCGCAGCCCGTCGGCGTGGCCCAGCGCGACGTGGGAGCCGCGCCGGGCCGGGTCGCGCGGCGAGTTGAGGCGGAAGCCGAGCGGTTCCAGCCGTTCCTGCCAGCGGGCGATGAGGTATTCGCTCAGGCGCACGGAGCGTTCGCGTAGTCGTTCCATGCCCGCCTCCAGCAGCATCTCCACGCCCGGCTCGACGGCCGACAGCGACAGGATGGGCGGCGTGCCGGTCAGGAAGCGGCCGATGCCCGGCGCGGGGGCGTAGTCGAGGGCGAAGTCGAACGGGTCGCGCCGGCCGATCCAGCCGCTGATGGGGTTATGTAACTCCTCTTGCCGGTCGCGCCGGACGTAGAGGAAGGCCGGCGCGCCGGGGCCGCCGTTGAGGTACTTGTAGGTGCAGCCCACGGCCAGGTCGGCCGCCGCGCCGTTCAGGTCTACGGCCACCGCGCCGGCCGAGTGGCTGAGATCCCACAGCGCCAGCGCCCCGGCGCGGTGGGCGGCGGCGGTCAGCGCGGCCATGTCGTAGGTGTAGCCGCTCTTGAAGACGGTGTGGGACAGGCTGAGTAGGGCCGTGTCGCCATCGAGCGCCGCCAGCAGCGCCGCGACCGGGCCGTGGATGCCGTCGGCCGCGGGCACGACGCGCACCGCCGCGCCGGCCAGCCGCGCCGCGCTCTCCAGCACGTAGAGGTCGGACGGGAAGTTGAGGTCGTCGGTGACGATGATCCGCCGCGCGGGCCGGGCCAGCAGGGCGGCCAGCGCCAGTTTGAACAGGTTGACCGAGGTCGAATCGGCCAGCACCACTTCGTCGGCCGCCGCGCCCAGCAGTCCGGCCAGCTGACCGCCGAT